>Ga0157371_10003085_pt1 | contig 15439 bp, 12 predicted proteins | sample C45metaG_FD_113462 | JGI IMG/M metagenome (GOLD analysis project Ga0157371, IMG submission 113462) | Corn rhizosphere microbial communities from Kellogg Biological Station, Michigan, USA - C4-5 metaG | ecosystem: Host-associated > Plants > Roots > Rhizosphere > Soil | place: USA: Michigan...
CACCCAGGCGGAGCTCACCACCTTCAACTCCGACAACATCGACAAGTTCAACTTCTAAGTCTGGACTCCCGCATCACCTGGGCGCAGGTATCTCCCGCCTGCGCCCTCTTTCTTTCTGCAACGGACCCCTGCCATGAACCGCTACGATCTCAACAACCGCATCGCCATCGTCACCGGCGCCGGCCAGGGCATCGGCCTTACCGTCGCCGAGCGCATGCTCGACAGCGGTGCTTCGGTGTCGGTGTGGGACATCGACCAGAAGCTCCTCGACGCGCTCGAGCAAAAGCATGGCAAGTCCGGCAAGCTGCAGGTGCTCAACGCCAATATCGGCCAGCTCGATTCGGTCGAAAAGGCCGTGCAGGCGACGCTCGACCGCTTCAAGAAGGTCGACATTCTGATCAACAACGCGGCGATCGTGGGTCCCAACGCCAACACCTGGGAGTATCCGGCCAAGGCGTTCGAGGATGTCGTGCATATCGGCCTCATCGGCACGTTTTATGTCTGCCGGACCGTGGTGCCGCACCTGATCGCGCAGAACTACGGCCGCATCGTCAACCTCGCCTCGGTGGCCGGCAAGGAAGGCAATCCCGGCGCACCCGCTTATTCCTCGATGAAGGCCGGCGTCATCGCGCTCACCAAGTCGCTGGGCAAGGAGCTCGCCAAGTACAATATCGGCGTCAACTGCGTGACGCCTGCGGTCGCCAAGACCACCATGGCGATGAGCCAGGACCCGAAATTCCTCGAGATGATCGTCAGCAAGATTCCGCGCGGCCGCATGCTCGAGCTCAGCGAAGCAGCGTCGATGATCACCTGGCTCGCCAGCGAGGAAAACTCCTTCACCACCGGTGCCGTGTTCGACCTGAGCGGCGGCAGAGCGACGTATTAGGGCATTGAACTCTGCTTTCCCTCCCCCGTGTGGGCAGGGCGGCGCGTTTCGCGAGCGTCAGCGAGCGTTAGCAAGTCGGGGCGGGGGGACTCGCGGTTCTTGCCACCGGCTCCCCCCACCCAGCTCCCCACGCGCGGGAGGGAAATTCCGGCATCCAGGTTAGCGGCTATGCCGCCTGCAGCGTCGCCATGTCGATCACGAAGCGGTACTTCACGTCGCCCTTGAGCATGCGCTCGTAAGCGTCGTTGATCTGGTCCATGCGGATGGTCTCGATGTCCGAGACGATCCCGTGCGCGGCGCAGAACTCCAGCATCTCCTGGGTCTCGGCGATGCCGCCGATGGTCGAAGCGGCGAGCGTCAGGCGGTTGCCGATCATCCGGCCCACCGCCGGCGGCGGCATGTCGGTGGGCGGCACGCCGAGCAGCACCTGCGCGCCGTCGACGCGCAGCAGCCGCTGGTAGGCGTTGTAGTCGTGCGCCGCCGAGACCGTGTTCATCAGCAGGTCCAGCGTCTTCTCAGCCGCTTTCATCTGCGCCTTGTCGGTCGAGAGGATCACCTCGTGCGCGCCGAGCTTCTGCGCATCGGCGGCCTTCTCAGGTGAAGTGGTGATCATCACCACCTGCGCGCCCATCGCCCGCGCCAGCTTCACGCCCATGTGGCCGAGGCCGCCGAGCCCGATGATGCCGACGCGCTTGCCGGGCCCGGCACCCCAATGCTTGAGCGGTGAATAGAGCGTTATTCCGGCGCAGAGCAGCGGCGCCGCGGCATCGAGCGGCAGCGCGTCGGGGATGGTGAGCACGAAGTGTTCGGTGACCGTGATCGAACCCGAATAGCCGCCGAAGGTGTGGCCGCCCGAGTGCCTGTCGTGACCGTTGTAGGTGCCGACATTGCCCGGATAGCAGTATTGCTCGAGCCCGGCCTTGCAGCTCTCGCACTCCCCGCAGCTGTCGACCATGCAGCCGACGCCGGCGCGGTCGCCGACCTTCACCTTGGTCACTTGCGCGCCGACCGCGATGACCCGCCCGACGATCTCGTGTCCGGGGACGCACGGATATTTTGTGCCCGCCCATTCGCTGCGCGCCGTGTGCAGGTCCGAATGGCAGACGCCGCAATAGAGGATCTCGATCTTGACGTCATGCGGGCCAGGCTCGCGGCGGTCGATGCTGAAGTGGGTGAGCGGCGTGGTCGCCGACAGCGCGGCGTAGGCGGGTGTCTTGGTCATGATGTTTTCCTAGAGCGAAAAAGCCCGGAAGTGTTTGCTGAGCTTCAGCGTCTGCGCTTGGTAATTGGAGCCGAGCCCCGTGCCGTAGAGCCGGTCCGGCGCCTCGCTCAGCCGCTCGTAGATCAGCCGGCCGATGGTCTGGCCGTGGCCGAGCAGGAACGGGACCTCGCGGCTGCGCACCTCGAGCACCGCGCGGCTGCCGGTGCCACCGGCGCCGGAATGGCCGAAGCCCGGATCGAAGAAGCCGGCATAGTGCACGCGGAACTCGCCGACCAGCGGGTCGAACGGCACCATCTCGGCAGCGTAAGCCGGTGGCACGTGCACGCTCTCGCGGCTCACAAGGATGTAGAATTCGTCGGGATCGAGGATGAACTGGTCGCTGCCGCGGTTGATCAGCGGCTCCCAGTAGTCGAGGACGTCGAGCGTATCCTTGATGTCCATGTCGATCACGGCCGTATGCCGCTTGGACCGGAAGCCGATGAGGCCGTCGCGGCCCTCACCCTTGAGGTCGATCGACAGCGCGACCCCTTCTCCCACCGCTTCGTTCGGATCGAACACCAGCGTCTCGGCCGCGTGCAGCGCACGATGCTCGTCGAGCGACAGCCGGCTGTTGCCCATGCGGAAGCGCATCTGGCTGAGGCGCGAGCCTTTACGCACACGCACCGGAAAGGTGCGCGGCGAAATCTCGAGATAGAGCGGCCCCGCATAGCCCGCCGGCAATATGTCGAAGCCGCGGGCGCGGTCCCCGATGACGCGCGTGAACACGTCGAGCCGGCCGGTCGAGCTCTTGGGGTTGGCGCCGGCGCTCACCCCGGGCGGCAGCGCCAGGCTTTCCTGCAGCGGCACAAGATAGACGCAGCCCCGCTCCAGCACCGCGCCATTGGTCAAGTCGAGCCGGTGCAATTCGAGCGAGCGGATGCGTTCATGTACCGTCTGCTCGGGCCCCGGCAGGAAGCTCGAGCGCACCCGATAGGCCGTGTCGCCGAGCCTGAGATCGAGGCTCGCCGGCTGCACCTGGTCCGCGTCGAACGCGGGCGCCACAATGCCGCCGGTCGCATGCAGCCGCTCGATATAGCGCGCCGGAAAAACGCCGGGTGACCAGCTTTCGGTTCGTGCCAAAGTGCCCTCCTCAGGCTCTCTTAGCCAGTCCGTCCCCGGGTGTCATCCCCGCGAAAGCGGGGACCCAACGTGCGTTTCGATCCAGCGGCGAAACGGGTCCCCGCTTTCGCGGGGATGACACCTGGAAGGGGGCAATTGACGCGGTTTCACAACAGGTCTAAAGCCCATTTCAGTGGTGATTTGGCCGGTCTGATTGCAGCCACTTAAAACAAGTTGCTAAAGGGACCCGTGCTCGACCGGCCGCGCTTCGCGGGCCGGTTTTTTGTTTTGGAGCAGTCACGTGTCGAACCTCAAGAACCATCCCCTCGGCGATCCGAACAACTGGGCGCCCGAGACCAAGCTCGTGCATGGCGGGTCGCTGCGCAGCGAGTTCCACGAGACCTCCGAAGCCATATTCATGAACTCGGGCTATGCCTATCCGAGCTCGCAATACGCCGAGGACCTGTTCCTGCACAGGATCGAAGGCCGCAACTATTCGCGTTTCGCCAACCCGACGATCGACATGTTCCAGAACCGCATGGCGCTGCTCGAGGGCGCCGAGGCGGCGCGTGCTTTCTCGACCGGCATGTCGGCGGTCACCAATGCGGTGATGAGCCAGGTGCGTGCCGGCGATCACATCGTTGCGGCCCGCGCCCTGTTCGGCGGCTGCCGCTACGTGGTCGAAGACCTGATGCCGCGCTTCGGCGTCGCCTCGACGCTGGTCGACGGGCGCGACCCGGCGAATTTCGAGCGCGCCATGCAGAAGAACACCAAGCTCATCTTCCTCGAGACGCCGACCAATCCGACGATCGAACTGGTCGATATCGCCGCCGTCGCCGCGATCGCCAAGGCGCACGGCGCCAAACTGGTCGTCGACAATGTGTTCGCGACGGCGCTCTACCAGCATCCGCTGGCGCTCGGGGCCGACCTCGTCACCTATTCGGCGACCAAGCACCTCGACGGCCAGGGCCGCACGCTGGGCGGCGTGGTGCTCGGCAGCAAGGAGCTGATCGAAGGCGAGGTGCACACCTTGCTGCGCCAGACCGGCCCCTCGCTCAGCCCGTTCAATGCCTGGGTGCTGCTCAAGAGCCTCGAGACGATGCCGATCCGCGTCGACCGGATGACGCAGAGCGCCACCAGGATCGCGGACTTCCTCGCCAATCATCCCAAGATCGCGCGGATCGCCTACCCCTATCACCCGTCGCATCCGCAATACGAGCTCGCCAAGCGGCAGATGTCGTCGGGCTCGAGCCTCATCGCGCTGGAGGTGAAGGGCGGCCGGGAAGCCGCCTTCAAGCTGTCGGACTCGCTCTCGGTGATCCTGATCTCGAACAACCTGGGCGACGCCAAGTCGCTGATCACGCATCCCGCGACCACCACGCATGCCCGCTTCACCGAAGAGGTGCGGCAGGAAAGCGGCATCACCCAGGGCCTGCTGCGCCTGAGCGTCGGCCTCGAGAATGCCGACGACCTGCTCAAGGACCTCGAATTCGCCCTCGACCAGGTGTGATCACCACACGCCCGGCACCCAGCGGTATTTCACCCGCTGGGTGTATTCGGCATAGCCCGGCAAGCCCGCGCTCAGCGTCCGCTCCTCGAACGGCGTTCTGACCGCCAGCGCGGCGACGGCCACCAGCGCCGGCAGCAGGGCCCACCAGGAGGCGAGCATCAGCGGCATGCTCAGCGCCAGCAGCGCCCCGCTGATATAGCCGGGGTGGCGCACGATGGCATAGGGGCCGGTGTCGATGACCTTTTGCCCGCGATCCTCCTGGATGCGTACGCCGGGCTCGAAATGGCGGTTCACCGCCTGCGGCCAGGTCTGCCCGGCAAAGGACAGGACGAACAGCACGTAGCCCAGCGCCACCACCCAATCCGGCACGGCAGACCAGCCGTAGCGGTGGTCGAGGCCCGCGACCAGGGGCACCACGATGAAGCCGCCTATCACCAGCCCTAGGAAGACATAGTCCCAGGCCTTGGTGCCGGGCTGCACGCGCGAACGGGCCGTGAACAGCTCCGGATTGGCGCGCCAGATGATCGCCATGGCGATCAGCACGCAGATCACGAAGGCGGCGATGAACCACCAGCCGAGCGGCCAGTCGGCGGTGCCGGCCGGCAGGAACAGCAGCAGTGCCATGATGACGATGGTGACCACGAGCGAAACGAGGCCGCGCGCGATGGCGGCGCGATCCTGAGATGTCGGTTCGGGCATGAAACACTCCTCGGCGACGGTCCGCCGGGGAGTGTACGCCTATTCGGCGGGCGCTGCGACCATGCCGCGGTCTTCCGCCGCGTCGAGCTCGGCCGCAAGCCGCTCGGCCTCGTGCGCCTTGGGCTTCGAAAAGCGCGCGATCAGCAGGTAGGCGACCGGCGTCAACAGCAGGGTCGAGACCGCGGCCGTCCCGAGGCCACCGACAATGATCCAGCCGATGGCCCGCCGGGCTTCGGCGCCGGCGCCGGTTGAAATCACCAGCGGCAGGCCGCCGAGCACGGTGGCGATCATCGTCATCAGCACCGGCCGCAGGCGGATATTGGCGCTCTCCTCGATCGCCTCGCGTACGGAATAACCGCGGTCGCGCAACTGGTTGGCGAACTCGACGATCAGAATGCCGTTCTTGGCCATGATGCCGACGACCATGATCAGGCCGATCTGCGAATAGACGTTGAGGCTGCCGCCGGTGAAGAACACCGCATAGACCGCGCAGGCCAGGCCGAACGGCACCGTCACCATCACGATCAGGGCCGAAAATACGCTCTCGAACTGCGCCGAGAGCACCAGCAGGATCACCAGCAGGGCGAAGCCGAACGTGATGGCCAGCCCGTAGTTGGAATCGCCGATGGTCTTGGCCTCGGCGAGCGGCAGGATGCTGTCGTTGGCCGGCAGGATCGGCGCCGCGATCTGCAGCACGCGCTGGTAGGCGTCGCCGAGCGCGTAGCCGCCGTCGAGCGAGGCGGTGACCGATACGTCGCGGCGCTGCTGCTCGCGCGTCAGCTGCGGCGCAATCGGGGTTTCGGTCAGTGTCGCGACCGACGACATCGGCACGTATTTGCCGTCCTTGGTCTTGAGGAAGATATTCTCGAGGTCGGTCGGATCGTTCACCGGCTGCGTCGTCGACAGGATGCGCACCGGGTAGGCCTGGTCGCCGACGAAGACCTGGCCGATCTGGGTGCCGTCGATCATCGCCTGCAGCGTCGTGCCCAGCCCGTTGATGTCGATGCCGAGCGCCGCCGCCTTGTCGCGGTCGATGCTGACATTGAGCTCGGGAGTGGTCGCCGAGTAGTTCAGCGTCACCTTGCCGAACTTGGGGTCGAGGCTCATCTGGTCGACGATCTTCTGCGCGGTCGTCGCCAGCTCGTTGTAATCGTTGCCCGCCACGGCGAACTGCAGGCCATTGCCGCCGCCGCGGATGCCGAGGCTGTTGGCCTGGATGATCGTGGCGCGCACCCCGGGCACCTGCTGCAGCAGCTGGTTCACCTGGGCGGCGATCTGCTGCTGGGTGCGGGCGCGTTCTTCCCACGGCGCCAGAGTCAGCGTCATGAAGCCGTTCGAGGTGTTGGAGCCGAAGCCGGAGACCGAGAAGGTCGAGACGATCTCGCCCGACTTGACCAGCGGCTGCACCAGATCCTCGATCTTCTGCATCTGCGTCTGCGTGAAGTCGAGGCTCACGGTCGGCGGCGCCGAGACGCGGATCAGCACCGCGGCGCGATCTTCGGGCGGCGTCAGTTCCTGGCGGATCGAGGTGAAGACGAACACGGCCGAGCCGGCAAACAGCAGCGCGACGACGATTACCACCAGCGGGGTGTCGAGGCAGAAATGCAGGACACGGCGATAGACGCCCGCCATGAACCGCCCGAACGTGCCGATCGGGTTGTGGTGGACGCTGTGGTCGTGCTCCTTGAGGAAGCGCGAGGCGAGCATCGGCGCAAGACTCAGCGCCACGACGGCAGAGAGCGCCACGCACATGGCGAGGGTAAAGCCGAATTCGCGGAACAGACGGCCGGTCTGGCCGGGCAGGAACGACAGCGGCACGAACACCGCGATCAGAGTCAGGCTGGTGGCAACGACGGCGAAAAACACCTCCTGCGCCCCGAGCACGGCGGCGGCGCGCGGCCCTGCCCCCATGCCGCGCCGGCGCACGATGTTTTCGAGCACGACGATGGAATCGTCGACCACCAGACCGGTCGCGAGCACGATGGCGAGCAGCGTCAGGATGTTGAGCGAGAAGCCGGCGATGTAGATGCCAGCGATCGAGCCGACGAGCGCCACGGGCATCGAGATGGCGGGCACCAGCGTCGCGCGCCAGTCCATCAGGAACAGGAAAATCACGCCGATGACGATGACGACCGACAGGCCGAGCGAGCGTTCGACCTCGTGCAGCGCGCCGCCGATGAAGATCGAGTCGTCGCTCGACACCTTGATGTTGACGCCTTTGGGCAACGTCTGCTGCAACTGCGAGATGACGCGGTGGACGCCGTCGGAAATCTGCAGCGTATTGGACTGCGCGGCGCGGATGATACCGATCCCGATGCCCGACTTGCCGTCGGAATGCAGGCCGCTCGAGGAATTCTGCGGCCCGAACACCACCGTGGCAACGTCGCCCAGGCGGGTCTTGTTGTTGATGATGATGTTCTCGAATTCGGCCGGCGTCGTCACATCGGCAATGGCGCGCACCGAAATGTTCTGGTTGGCGCCGTTGATGGTGCCCGCCGCCGCGTCGAAGGCGATGGAATTGAGCGCGGTCTGGATGTTGCCGACGGTCAGGCCCGCGGCGGCCAGCTTGTTCTGGTCGACGTCGATGGTGAAGACCTTGGCCTGCTCGCCATAGATCTGCAGGTCCGCGACGCCCGGCACGGCGCTCAGCGCCTCCGAGATCTGGTTGTCGACGAGGTTGGTGAGATCGTCGCGGCTCAGGGTCGGCGACGTCACCGACAGCTGCATGATGGCGGAAGCGTTCGCGTCCGCCTTGACGATGGTGGGCGGATCGACGCCGTCGGGGAACCGGGCGACGACCCGGGCGGTTGCGTCGCGCACGTCCGACGTGGCGGAATCGAGGTTGGTGCCGTCGGCAAAGGTCATCGTCACCTGGCTGCGACCATAAGACGAGCTCGACGAGATGTCGGTCACGCCCTGGACGCGCGCCACGCCGCCCTCGATCGCCTGCGTGACCTCGCGGTCGACGGTATCGGCGGCAGCGCCGGCGAAGGTCGTGTTGATGGTGATGACCGGCTGGTCCACTTCGGGCAGTTCGCGCACTTCGACCCCGAGGAAGGCGGCGAGGCCGCCTACCACGATCAGCGCGTTGATCACGACCGCGAGGACCGGCCGTCGCACGAACAGGCCGGCGATGCGACCGCCCTGCTCGGCCTGCTTCTCCTTGACCGACATGTTCAGCCGCCCGCCGCCGGTGCGGCGGTCTGGGTCTGCTGCAGGCCCGGCGCGGGCCCGGGCGAGCCGCCGCCCTTGTGGCGGCCCGGCGCGCCGCCATTGCCCTGGCCGGTCTGGGCTGCGGCACCACCGGTGCCGCCCTGCCCGCCCTGGGTCTGGTCGCCCTGCCCTTCGCCTTGCGCGCCGCCATTGGCCGCCTGCTGCTGCGGACCGCTGCCGAGGAGGCGAACAGCCATGCCCTGGCTCAGCTGCAGCACGCCCTGCGTCACCACCGCGTCGCCCTGCTTGACGTCGCCCTGCACCAGCACGCCGTCGGAGTTACGCTGGATAATGGTGACCTTGGCCATCTGCGCCTTGTTGTCGACGATCTTCCACACATAGGCGCCGTCGGTGGACCACTGGATAGAAAGCGGATCGACCGAGGTGAATGTTTCTCCCGGGAAGCCCATGTCGATCGAGAACGACATGCCGGCCTTGATCATGCCGTCGGGGTTGGGCAGCGTCGCCTGGATCTGCAGGGTGCGGCTGTCGGGGTCGATCTTGTTGTCGATGCCGGTGATGGTGCCGTCGAAGGTCTTGCTGGGCAGTGCCGCCGAGGTGGCCTTGACCGGCATGCCCAGGATCATCTGGCCGGAATAGCGTTCCGGCACCCAGAAGTCGACGAGGATCTCGGTGGAATCCTCGATCGTGGTCACCACGGTCTGGGCATTGACGAGATTACCCGGCGTGACCTGGATCAGGCCGACGACGCCGTCGATCGGGCTGATGATGGTGCGCTGGTCGAGCGCCACCTTGGCGTCGTTGAGGGCGAGCTTGGCATTGTTGACGGCGAGTTGCGCCGTGGCCACCTGCACGTCGGAGGCGGCCGCGGTCTTGGCCAGCTGCTCGGTTCGGCTCAGCGTCGCCTGCGCGTCCTGCAGCGCGAGATTGGCCTTGTCGTAGGCGATCTGCTGGCTGTCGGTGTCGAGCGTCGCGATCTTCTCGCCGGCGGTCACGTGATCGCCCGGCTTGACGGTGACGCTCATCAGCGTGCCGCTCTGCGCCGTGTTGACGGTGACCGAGTGCACGGCACTGCTGTTGCCGATCGCGGTGAGCTTGTCATTGATCACGGCGGTGCCGACCGGCACGGTGACGACAACGGCGGTGCGTGCGCCGCCGCCATAGCCGCCCGCTCGGCCCTGTCCACCGCCCTGGCGCTGCCCCGCCGCCTGCTGGCCGCCTTGCGTCGCAGCCTGCGCTTGGGGCCTCTCCGCGGCGTCGCCGGTCAGCATTGGCAGGCTGACGCCGATCCGTTCGACGAAACGGTTGGCGGTGGGGTTGAAGAGCGCGGCGATGCCGACCGCGATGACGATCACCACCAGCGACAGCAGCACCTGCAGCCAGAGCGGGGCCCCGCGCCGGGACCTCGCTGATGCCGAGTCAGCTTTTGACACGGGCGTCGCCCGCGTCACGTCGATCTTTTCTTGTTCCAAAATCCGGTGCTCCGAGCCGGCATCACGCTATGCGGAGCATGGATTTAGGACAAATGAAAGTCCGGTAAGGTGGTGCGGCTCGCGCGGATTTGATCGTTACCGGGAGGCGAGGCTGACCGCTCTGTCAGGTGTCGGCGCGGCGGCGCACGCTAGTGCTGGGTCTCGTCGAAGTCGTGCGGCTTGAAGTGGTAGTCGGCCGAGCAGAATTCGCAGACCACCTCGATTTCGCCGTCGACCACCATCTCGGCGCGTTCCTCGGCCGAGAAATTCTCGCGCAGCATGGCTTCGATCCGCTCGGCCGAGCAGGTGCAGCGCTCCTCGAGCGGCATCGGCTCGAAGACGCGGACGCCGGTCTCGTGGAACAGCCGGAACAGCAGCCGTTCGGCGCTCACCGAAGGGTCGGCGAGCTCGTCGTCGGCGATGGTTGCCAGCAAGGCCCGGGCTTCGGTCCATTTGTCGGACTCCCTGAAGTCCTTGTCGGCGGTGTCGGGGTTGGCGAAATAGCCGTCGCCCGGCAGGTCCGGCATGGCTTTCTCGCCGTGCGGCGGCAGGTACTGCACCAGCACCCCGCCGGCGCGCCAGTGCGCGTGCCGCTCGCCCTTGCGGCTGAGCTGGCCGACCGCAATGCGGACCAGCGTCGGCACCTGCTCGGACTGCTGGAAATAGGTGTGCGCGACGTCCTCGAGCGAGCCGCCCTCGAGCCCGACGATGCCCTGGTAGCGGTCCATGTGCGCCCCCTGGTCGACGGTCATTGCCAGGTGGCCCTTACCGAGCAGTTGGCCCGGCCGCGTCTCGCCCAGGTCGATCGCCTTCTGCACCGCGTCGGCATCGAAGCGGGCATAGCCGCGCAGCCCGTCCGGCGCGTCGAGGTCGACGACGATCAGGTTCACCGGTCCATCGGTCTGCGTCTGCAGGATGAAGCGGCCTTCGAACTTCAGCGACGAGCCGATGAGGCTCGCCAGCACCACCGCCTCGCCGAGCAGCCGCGCCACCGGCGCGGGATAGTTGTGCCGCGTCAGGATCTGGTCGAGCGCCTCGCCCAGCCGCACGACGCGGCCGCGGCAGTCGAGCTGCTCGAGGGTGAACGGAACGACCACGTCGTCGCCCGATTCCGGGCGATCGAGGCCATAGTCGGTAAGCTGCAGTTCTGCCAATTCAGACCGTTTCGATCCCGAAGCACCAGCACAGGATCGCCTTTTGTGCGTGGAGGCGATTTTCCGCCTCATCGAAAACCACGGATTGCGGCCCGTCTATGACGTCGTCGGTGACTTCATCGCCGCGGTGGGCAGGCAGACAGTGCATGAACAGCGCATCCTTGTCCGCCAAGCCCAGCAAATTGGTGTCCACGCGGTAGGGTTTCAAGACCTTGCGGCGATCGGAAACGTCGGTGTCGCCCATCGAGACCCAGGTGTCGGTGATGATGAGGTCGGCGTCCTTGACCGCGGCGTGCGGGTCCTCGCCGAGGGTGACGTTGGGCCCGGCCTCCTTGATGTCGGAGAGCAGGCCCTGGTCCGGCCCGTACTCCTCGGGGCAGGCGATGGCGAATGTGTTGCCGAACAGCTTGCTGGCATGCACCCAGCTCGCGAGCACGTTGTTGGCGTCGCCGACCCAGGCGACCTTGGCGCCCTTGATCGAGCCGCGGTGCTCCTCGAACGTTTCGATGTCGGCCATCACCTGGCACGGATGCGCGCGGCGGGTGAGACCATTGATCACCGGCACGGCGGAGGCGCCGGCGAGGTCGAGCAGGTCGTCGTGGTCGAGGATGCGGATCATGATGGCATCGACATAGCGGCTCAGGACGCGCGCCGTGTCGGCCAGCGTCTCCTCGCGGGCGAGCTGCATCTCGTTGCCGCTGAGGAACATCGTTTCACCGCCGAGCTGGCGCATGCCGACGTCGAAGCTGACGCGGGTGCGGGTCGACTGCCGCTCGAAGATCATGGCCAGCATCTTGTCCGGCAACAGGCTCGGGCGCTCGCCGCGCTTCAGCCGCGCCTTGAGCTCCGTGGCCAGCGCCAGCATGCTGCGCAGCTGGTCCTCGGTGAAATCCTCGAGGGTCAGGAAATGACGTGGGCTACCCATGGTGCTTTCTCTTACGCGGTCACGTGTTCGTTGGCGGTCTCGGACTCGATTGCCGCAAAGGCGGCCCCGAGCTTGTCGACGGCTTCCTTGATGTCGTCCTCGGTGATGACGAGCGGCGGCAGCAGCCGCAGCACGTTGTCGCCGGCGCCCTGGGTCAGCAGCTGGTGATCGTCGCGCAGGCGGGCGACGAACTCGCGGACGGCGAGCGTGTCGGGCAGCTTGATGCCGGCCAACAGCCCCTTGCCGCGCAGCTCGAGCACGAAGTTCGGATAACGCTGCTGCAATTGCTGCAGGTGCCATTGCAGCCGCTGGCCCATCAAGTTCACGTGCTCGATGAAGCCCGGCTCCATGATGCGGTCGAGCACGGCGTTGCCGATGGTGCAGGCAAGCGGATTGCCGCCATAGGTCGAGCCGTGCGTGCCGGGCACCATGGACTTGGCGACTTCGCCCTTGGCGAGGCAGGCGCCGAGCGGAAAACCGCCGCCGATGCCCTTGGCCACCGCCATGATGTCGGGCTCGATGCCCGCCCACTCATGGGCGAAGAACTTGCCCGTCCGGCCATAGCCGCATTGCACCTCGTCGAGGATCAGCAGCATGCCATGCTCGTCGCAGAGCCGCCTCAGGCCGCGCATGAACTCGGCGGTCATGGCGGTGACGCCGCCCTCGCCCTGCACCGGCTCGATCAGGATGGCGCAGCTCTTGGGCGTGATCGCGGCCTTCACCGCCTCGAGGTCGTTGGGCCGCACATGCTTGAAACCCTCGAGCGGCGGGCCGAAGCCCTCGACATAGTGCGGGTTGCCGGCCGCCGCGATGGTGCCCAGGGTACGGCCGTGGAACGAGCCGGTGAAGGCGATGATCTCGTAGCGCTCGACCTCGCCTTTGGCCCAGAAGTAATGCCGGGCCGTCTTGATGGCGCATTCGAGCGCCTCGGCGCCCGAATTGGTGAAGAAGACGCTGTCGGCAAAGGTGTGTTCGACGAGCCGTTGGCCGAGCCGCTCCTGCTCCGGGATGGTGAAGACGTTGGACGTGTGCCAGACCTTGTCGGCCGCCTCCCGCATCGTCTTGACCAGATGCGGGTCGGCATAGCCGAGCGCATTCACCGCGATGCCGGAGTGAAAGTCGAGGTATCGGGTGCCATCCTGGCTGATCAGGCGCACGCCCTCGCCCCGCTCGAAAGCAAGTGGCGATCTGGCATAGGTCCCGTACAGCGCGGACATGGTCTTTCCCTTTGGATCAGGTTGGTGAAGCTGGTGTTGCAAATGCCCCACAAAAACCAAAAACGCGCTGCCATTGGAGCGCGTTGGGGCCGTTCAGCTATGCCTTTGAGGTTATTCAAAGTCAACGTTTCGGCCCAAGTCCCTGATTTGACTCAAGGGTTGGAACGCCACTCACAACCTCGGGTTTTCCCCGGTGAAAACTTGGCCCGACTCTTGATCCCGATTCGGCGCCCGTGTAGTATCCGAGGCGTTGGGGCACGATATCTCGTGTGGCGGACCCTTCCGACCTACGATGAGTAGAGTTTGAGCTGTTGCACCTCCCGCAGCAGCCCGTGGATGGAGTCTGTCTCTTAGACGGCGGTAGGAACACTATGGAAGCTATGGGCTGGACCGAAGAGCGCGTCGAGCTGCTCAAGAAACTTTGGCTTGAGGGGCTCTCGGCGAGCCAGATCGCAGGCGTGCTGGGTGAGGGTGTCACCCGCAATGCGGTCATCGGCAAGGTGCACCGGCTGAAGCTGACCGGCCGCGCCAAGCCGGTGAGCTCGACGCCGCGTGCCCGTACGGCGCCGCGCGCCCCTGGCATCCGGCGGATGTCGACCGGCGGCAGCCCGCGTCCAAGCTCGGGCATTGCCAGCATGATGAAGTCGCGCTCGATGCCGAGCGGCGGCGGCATGACGCACGGCGCGACCGCCCTCAAGATCGAGAGCGAGTTCGAGACCGAGGTCTATGTCGCGCCGCAGGTCCAGGAGCTCTTCATCCCCGAGGACCAGCGCCTCAGCCTGCTGCAGCTCAACGAGCACACCTGCAAGTGGCCGATCGGCGATCCGCTGACGCCCGACTTCTACTTCTGCGGCCAGCACTCGGAAGAGGGCAAGCCCTATTGCGACTTCCACTCGCGCCGCGCCTACCACCAGCTCGAAAAGAAGAAGCGCTGATCGCTCAGCGCTTCTGAATTTCCTACATCGCCGAGGATGACGAGGCGGCCGACGAGGTCGCGGTGTTTGGCATTCCCGTCGCCGGCGACGGCCCGGCCGCCAGCGCCTCGGCCAGTTGCAGGTGCTTGTTGAGCACCGGCAACGATGCCTTGGCGAACCCGCCCACGTCATCGGTCTTCTTGGCCCAGGGCGTGAACAGCATGATCATCATCTTGTGCCCTTTGACCATGGCGGTCGCGAGCTCCTTGTCGAAGGCCGCGCCGGACAGTCCGCGCAGCTTGGTGTATTCGGCCTTGTCGGCCGCGGTCACGGCCGTGGTCGAGACTTTGATGCCGAGCTTGGTCGCGATCGGGGTCAGGGTCTGGCGGTTCTGCCGATGATCGTTGACGAGCGTCTGGCCGAAGTCCTTGGCGGCCTGGCTCGCCCCTTTCGTCATCGCAAGCTGACCAACCATGATCTCGGCGTTGTCACCCATCAGCGCGGTGTTGACGAACTTCACCTCCGCGGCATCGGGCTTGGCCGTCGATGCGGTGGCGTTCGAGCTCGCCATGCTGGAGCTGGTCGTGGACGCCGCGGACACTGCGCCGGCGGAACAGGCCAACGCCAAAGCGGCGGCCAACGCAAGGGAAATGCGGATAGGCATGCTGAACCTCGTGGGGAAAGCCGCGGCCGCGCTGGCCGCATCCCCTCAACCAAGGTTCTGCCGCTTCGTTCCGCCTCAGCTCAGCGCCGCAAAGCGCTCGTCGAAGGCGTAGCCGGCGCCGCGAACGGTGCGGATCGGGTCGGCCTCGCGCCCGCGATTGATCGCCTTGCGCAGCCGGCCGACATGCACGTCGACGGTACGCTCGTCGACATAGACGTCGTTGCCCCACACCCCGTCGAGCAGCTGCTCGCGTGAATAGACGCGCCCCGGGTGGCGCATCAGGTATTCGAGCAGGCGGTACTCGGTCGGTCCCAGGTGCAAATCGCGGCCGGCGCGGCGCACGCGGTGGCTCTGGCGGTCGAGCTCGAGGTCGCCGGCCTTGAGCGTATTGGTGAGGAGCTGCGGGCTCGACCGGCGCAGCAGCGCCTGGATACGGGCCACCAGCTCGGGCATCGAGAAGGGTTTTACGACATAGTCGACGCCACCGGTCGCGAGCCCGCGCAC
>Ga0157371_10003086_pt1 | contig 15438 bp, 11 predicted proteins | sample C45metaG_FD_113462 | JGI IMG/M metagenome (GOLD analysis project Ga0157371, IMG submission 113462) | Corn rhizosphere microbial communities from Kellogg Biological Station, Michigan, USA - C4-5 metaG | ecosystem: Host-associated > Plants > Roots > Rhizosphere > Soil | place: USA: Michigan...
GTCAACCCAAATACACGTTCCCGTATAACCTGTGTGCCCAAAAGTTAGCGGTGAAGCAAACCTTGATGGATACGGATGCGCTTCAGTTGTGGTATAATTATCTTTTTCAGGCTTGTCAAATGCAATGCCACGCCTGCTGATACTTGAGTTATAAGCGGTAAACAATTTTAAAGTTCCAGGCTTAATGTATTGTTTGTCATTAAAAGAACCACCGTCTAAAAACATCTGAAGCAGCGCAGCGATATTTTCTGCATTGCTGAATAAACCTGCATTTCCTGCATCACCACCAAACATCGCGCTTCCTTCATCATGCACGTCTCCACGTAAATGTTGAAACCGGAAATATTGATCTAATTCTGTTGGAGCAATCAGGTTGGTATCAAAGCGGTTTCTGGGATTGAAACCAATCGAAGTAAGGCCCATTGGCTTGTAAAAATATTTATCCACGTACTTATCAATCCTCAATCCTGATATAGCCTGCACTACATCTGCCATCAAAATAAAATCATTGTCGCTGTAGACATATCTATCTGAAGGAAGAAGTTTGCTGTCAAGAATACTTTGGTTCATTGAATCCGCATAATCGGTGCGTAAATATAAATTTTGCGCAACCCGTACACTGAATTTGGCTGACGAATCCGGCTGAAAATATTGAGGCAACGGCCTTCCTGTAACCGGGTCAACAGTTTTCCTGTAGAAAACAACATCCGCCACAAGCCCCGCCTGGTGAAGCAAGATTTTTTCAATATTCAAATTCTTCTTATCACTTTTTCTTACCCATGGCAAATAGGTTCCCAGCGTTTTATCAAGTCTTAATTTTCCTTCATCATACAATTTCATTACACCAAGAGTTGTTGCACAAATTTTTGTTACTGAGGCCATGTCATAAATGCTGTTCAAGTTAACCGGCTCCGGCGTATCATAATTATATGTGCCGTACGCCTTTTCAAAAACAATTTTTCCATGACGGGCAACTAACACAACGCAACCAGGATAAGCCATTCCGGTGATCCCGAGATTAGCGATAGAATCAATATCATTCGTCATTTGTAAACTACTTAGTCCTTCAGATTCAGGAGTGGCAAGTGGCATAATTCTGTTTGCAATAATTCCGCTTCCATATTTATAATGATCACAAACGGTAACAGGCAGTGTTCCCTTTGCAATCATTTTTCCTTCCAAAATATCTGCGGCTACATTTTGGGTGATAGAATCATCTTCGTAACATGCAACTAAGTTTTTAGCATCGCAAAAGTTTTTCAAGACATAAGGATTTCCGAAATCAACCAAAATACTTTTATTATTTTCCTGAATTTGTTTTATCAGATTTAATGCCGCATCGCTGATATCAAAATTATTTGCGGGATAGCGGCGATAATCATGAAGTCCTATCACTACTGCATTGTAGCCGTTTTTTATCAATTCAACTGTTGATAAAACCCGGGCAGCATCTTCTGAATAATTAAAATAAAACGCATCTGCTTTCAGATCATTTTTTAATCTGTTTGCAAAAGTATTGGCGCTGTCAATGCCTATTCCCACAAAAGCGATTTTTTTATTTTCAGCAGTAAGAGGAAAGAATTCCTTGTCATCGTCTTGCAAAACGGTGATGGCATTTTCGGCAATTATTTTTTTCATTTTTGCCACACCCTGATTCAAGTCATAAGTAAGATTATCGGTGTTTATGGGTTTCGCATTTGCAACACCATACATATATTTATAAGTTAGAACCTTTTTACACTTTTCATAAATATCATTCCACGTCAATTTATTGCTATCTATTGCTTCTCTTATTTTTTGAATACAGGAAGGGATATCTGAAGGAAGACAAAGCATGTCATTTCCGGCAATGAGAGACTGCGCAGCGATCTGGCCACCAGGAAAAAATTTTGCAACGCCTTTCATATCCAGCGCATCCGTAAAAGTGAGGCCATCAAAATGAAGCTGGTTGCGAAGCAAACCGGTTACATTTTTCTTTGACAAAGATGTGGCTGTATTGGGCGTACTATCAATAGCAGGAATATAAAGGTGTGCAATCATTACACTCGGAACGCCGGCGGCAAACATTCTTTTAAACGGATATAATTCCAAAGAATCCAGCTGCGCCATTGACTTATTAATGACCGGCAGATCAAGATGCGAATCCACATTTACATCGCCATGGCCCGGAAAATGTTTGGCGCATGCCATCACCCCTTCATCCTGCAATCCTTTCAGATAAGCAATTCCGTAGCGGGCAACTTTATATTTATTTTCCCCAAAAGAACGATCATTAATGACAGGATTATTTGGATTATTATTGATATCAACCACCGGCGCAAAGTTTACCTGTATGCCCATTCTTTTGCATTGTTCTCCAACTAATTTTCCATATTCATACACTAAAGAAGAATCACTCATGGCGCCGAGCATCATCTGGTGATTAAGTGGCATTACACTATCCAAACGCATGCCCACTCCCCATTCTGCATCAACACAAACCATTAAAGGTGTCTTAGCAATACTTTGAAACTGGTTGATAAAATTTGCCTGTTTTACCGGTGTTCCCTGGAACAGGCAAATACCGCCAATGTTATATTTTTGAATTGCATCGGTGATTGCGGAATCATAATAAATCGGTCCGTCTTTTGAATAACTGCTTTCGCGTAATACCATTAATTGTGCAATCCGCTGGTCATCATTTAGTGTATTAAAAACACTATCCGCCCAATGAATGGCCGCATTTGGAGCCTGAGAAAATGCAATAAATTTTATAGAAATAAGCAGGAAGAAGGTAAACAGGAGTTTTTTCATTAGAATAAATAAAGTTTTGAGATGACGGTGCACAAGTTAAACAATTCTGTTTTTTTTGGCACTCACAATTTTAAAAAAAAATGCAAATCTTCTCCATTAAATTCACATTAATTTTTTAATCCCAGAACATCGAACATAAATTTGTCCTATGAACATCGAACAGCTTTATGAAATTTACAAACAGTTTCCTTCCGTAGAAACTGATTCAAGAAAATTGAAAAAAGACGATATTTTCTTTGCTTTAAAAGGGCCGAATTTTAATGGAAATGTTTTTGCGCAGCAGGCGTTACAATCAGGTGCTGCGTGGGTTGTAGCCGATGAACCGTTGCTATTTGAAGACAAAAGAATTATTCAGGTAAATAATGTTTTAGAAACACTGCAACAACTTGCCAAATACCATCGGGAGCAATTTTCCATTCCTTTTATCGCCATCACCGGAAGTAACGGAAAAACCACGACGAAAGAATTATTGCATGAAGTTCTTTCCACGACTTTTAAAACCTATACCACAAAAGGCAACCTGAACAATCACATCGGAATTCCCCTTACTATTTTAAAAATAAAACCTGATGCAGAAATTGCGGTAATAGAAATGGGCGCAAATCATCTTCATGAGATTTCAGGTTATTGCCAGTATGCACAGCCAACTCATGGGCTGATTACGAATATTGGCAAAGCACACTTGGAAGGATTTGGGGGCGAAGAAAATGTAAAAAAGGGCAAAGGGGAATTGTTCCAATATTTAAAAGATCGTAAAGGGACCGTTTTTGTAAACACAGATGATCCTGCTGTTTTTGATTTGAGTAAACCAATAAATAATACAATTTTTTATGGAAGCAAAAGCGATAACGCACAGGGGACGATCATACAAAACGATCCTTTTATTGAAGTGAGTATTGAATCTGAAAAACCTCTGATAATCCAAACAAATTTAGTCGGTGCTTATAATTTACCAAATGTTCTTGCGGCTTTTTGTGTAGGAAAATATTTTAAAATTCCGAATGATAAAATTAAGACTGCGATTGAAAATTATCAGCCATCGAACAGTCGTTCGCAGTTGATTCAAAAAAATAACAACACTATTATCCTGGATGCTTACAATGCCAACCCGGGAAGCATGAAAGCAGCGATTGAAAACTTTGCAAAAATGAAAGGTGATAAAAAAATTTTATTGTTAGGATCGATGATGGAATTGGGAGCAGAAAGTGAAAAAGAACATGCTGATATTATTTCATTAATTGATCAAAATAAATGGTACGCGGTGGTATTGGTTGGGAAGAATTTTAAAGAAATAAAAAACAGCTATATCAATTTAGAAACCTCGCTACAGGCAAGCGATTGGCTGAAAAAACAAAATGTAGAAAACGCACAAATTTTGATCAAAGGATCAAGAAGCGTGCAAATGGAAAAAGTATTGGAAGCTTTTCAGTAAATGAATAAATAAACGCATTTTTTGTTTTTTGCTGTCTATTTAATTTTTAAAGTCTTTCTGTAAAATACGGTAAAGGCAATTATTAAAATCGTGAATTTTCAAATTCTTACCTACTTTGTTTTTTCCTGAAACAGCTTTTAATTCTCTTGCTATAATTTTTTATATTTGATGAAATAATTGCATTGAAAAAAATATTTGTTGCCTTCTTTCTTTTTTATCAACTGCCTTCTTTTTGCCAGACAAAATATTTTCAACAACAAGTAAATTATACAATTGATGTTACGCTGAACGATGTTCAGAATACCCTTGATGCTTTTGAAATAATTAATTACACAAACAATTCGCCTGATACACTTCAGTATATTTGGTTTCATCTTTGGCCGAACGCTTATAAAAATGATCGCACCGCTTTTAGTGATCAATTATTGAGATCAGGAAGAACTGATTTTTATTTTAGTGACGAAAATAAACGCGGTTATATTAATCGTCTTGATTTTAAAGTGGATGGCGTTACATCAACTCTTCAGGAAGATTCTCAGAATATTGATGTGGCAAAATTAATTTTACCAACTCCCCTTTTGCCTGGAGAAACTATTAAAATTTCCACCCCATTTCACGAAAAGATTCCTTTCAATTTTTCACGTGGCGGATATGTTGATCACACTTATCAAATTACTCAATGGTATCCTAAGCCTGCAGTTTATGACAGAACAGGTTGGCATCCGATGCCTTATCTTGATCAGGGAGAATTCTACAGCGAATTCGGAAATTTTCGTGTACAGATTACCGTGCCCGAAACTTATGTAATAGCGGCTACAGGCGAGTTACAGAATAAAGATGAATTGAAGTGGCTGAGGGAAAAAGCAATGCAAAGTGAGCAACCGCCACTTACCAAAACGCCTGCAGAAATCATTAAAAAACAGACAGAAAATGGCAAAAAGAAAATAGCAAAAAAAAGATATCATCCTACCACGAAAAAGAAAAATATAATTAGTAAGGACGAGCAAAAAAATCGAACATCGGAAACTGAAAAAACAAAAACGCTTATTTATATTCAAAAGAATGTTCATGATTTTGCATGGTTTGCTGATAAAGATTTTATTGTAAAATATGATACGCTTGAATTGCCTTCAGGAAAAATTGTTGATGCTTATTCTTTTTTTACTCCTTCAGGTTTACCTGTTTGGAAAAATAGCATTCAGTTTATTAAAGATGCCATCAAAACAAGAAGTAAATGGCTGGGAGAATATCCTTACAATATTGTAACGGCAGTAGAAGCAAAAATGGGTTTTTCCGGAGGAATGGAATATCCGACAATCACCAGTATTTCTCCTATGCCAGACGAGAAATCATTGGACATGACTATCGAACACGAAGTAGGCCACAACTGGCTTTACGGTATTTTAGCAACCAATGAAAGAGAACATCCATGGATGGACGAAGGCATGAATACGTACTTTGATAATCGTTATGAAGAATTAAAATATCCGCATAAAAATGACAACAATAAAAAGAAAGATTTTCTTTCAAAAAGATTTCCTGAGGATGCTGCCGATATTATTTACAGAACACAAATAACCGAAAAAAAAGATCAGCCGATTGAAACACCTTCACAAAATTTTTCTGAAACAAATTATGGAGTAATTGCTTATTACAAAACGAGTTTGTGGATGAAAAAATTAGAAGATTTTGTTGGAAAAAATTTGTTTGATAGTTGTCTTCACCAATATTATAATCTCTGGAAATTTAAACATCCATATCCGGCAGATTTTAAAACAGTGATAGAAAATGTAAGCGGGAAAAATGTGGACACTATTTTTTCTTTACTGTCAAAAAAAGGAAGGCTGGAACCTGAAAAAAAGAAGGAATTTAAAGTAGCCTCCTTCTTTAATTTTAAAAACACAGATACATACAATTATCTTTTTTTATCGCCTGCAGCCGGATATAATTTTTATGATAAAATAATGATTGGCGGCCTTATTCATAATTACACTTTACCGGAACCTAAATTTCATTTTTTTGTTGCTCCACTCTACGCTACCGGAAGTAAAAAAATGGAAGGAATCGGAAGATTAGGTTATAATTTTATGAGTTATGGTGCTGTCAGAAAAACCGAAATATCCGTCAGCGCAGAAAAGTTTTCAATGGATGAATTTACTGATTCTACCGGAGCAAAAAATTATCTTGGATTTTCTAAAATCGTTCCCTCCGTAAAATTAATCTTCAGAAATAGAGACCCAAGAAGTTCTGTCAAAAAATGGGTGCAGTGGAAAACTTTTTTTATTCAGGAAACTGCTTTGTCATTTGCAAAAGATACCGTTCTTCAGCAGGATATTATCACTTATCCGAAAACAAAAAGATACCTGAATCAATTGGCTTTTACTTTGGAAAATAACCGCGCTCTTTATCCTTATTCTGCTAACCTGACCGGACAGCAGGCAAAGGATTTTTTACGTTTTTCTTTTGAAGGAAAATATTTTTTTAATTACCCAAAAGGGGGCGGAATGAATGCCCGTTTATTTGCAGGAAAATTTATGTATTTAGGTAGTAAAACTCTTTATAAACAGTTCGAGACAGACCGTTATCATCTGAATATGACCGGTGCAAATGGTTATGAAGATTATACCTATAGCAATTATTTTATTGGCAGAAACGAATTTCAAAATGCGCCTTCTCAACAAATCATGATCCGCGACGGAGGCTTCAAAGTGCGCTCCGACTTACTTTCAAATAAAATTGGAAAAACAGATGATTGGCTGGCGGCGCTGAATTTAAATACCGATCTTCCAAAAAAGGTGAATCCTTTACAGGCATTGCCTTTTGAGGTTCCACTAAAAATATTTGTTGATATCGGAACATATGCAGAAGCGTGGAAAAATAATGCTGCTACCGGTAAATTTATTTACGATGCGGGCCTGCAGATTTCATTATACAAAGATTTAGTAAATATCTATATCCCGTTTCTTTACAGTAAAATTTATGCAGATTATTTTAAATCAACTATTCCCAAGAATAAAAGATTTCTTCAAAATATTTCTTTCAGTATTGATATTCAGAATTTTCGCCTGAATAAATTTTTAAATTTACCTGACCTTTAGGAACGATGTTTTGGAAAAAATAAAAATTCGCTCTCTTGAACATTTCTTATATCCAACATGAACAGATTGATAAAATAAAATGGGATAATTGTATCGCACATGCTAACAACAGTTTGATCTATGGTTATTCATATTTTCTTGATGCAATAAGTGAGAATTGGGACGCTTTAATAATGGGTGATTATGAAGCGGTAATGCCATTAACGTGGAATGAAAAATTCGGAATTTGCTATTTACGTCAACCGCCTTTTACACAGCAGTTGGGACTATTTGGGAATATTATTTTTGATAAACACGTAACAAATTTATTCCTCCGTAAAGCGTTGGAAAAATTTTCTTTTGCAGAAATAAATTTGAATTATGCAAACGAATACAAAGCAAAAAAGTGCAATCTTATTCTTCCCTTAAATAAATCTTTTTCAGAAATAGAGAAATCGTTCAGAAAGGATTTTGTAAAGAAAATAAAGAACAGCGATTTAATTTATGCCTCTTCAGATGATGTTGAAAAAGTGATCCAGGTATTTAAAAAAAACTATGACGACAGAATCCGGCTTCCCTCAAAAGCTTATGAGCAATGGCTTCACGCATGCCAGGTATTAAAAATGAAAGAACAGCTTTTTATCAGAAAAGTAGATTCACCAAACGGAGAATTACTGTCAATGGCGTTGTTCTTAAAAGACAGGAGGCGCATTTATTATGTAATGTCGGCCACTTTACCATTTGGCCGTAAACAGCAATCGAATTACTTTCTGTTGTACCAGCTGATCAAAGAATTTTCCGAACAGAATTTAATCTTTGATTTTGAAGGTTCAGAAATTGCTTCCATTAAGCAATTCTTTTTGAAATTTGGAGCTATTGAACAACCGTATTCTTTTGTAAAAATTAATAATCTTTCGTTTTCAAAACGATGGTTAAAAAGTGCGTATGATTATTTAAAATAGCTGAACAAACAATTCGATTATTTTAATCAATGAGAAGAAGAAATTTGCTTTTTTGTTTGTTTACTAAAGAATATAAAATTTAAAATTCACAGCAGTTTATTTTGTAAAATTATATCAGCCAAAAGCAAATCCTGTGGAGTGGTTATTTTAATATTATCATTTTCTCCCTTCACTAAATTTACTTTTAGCCCAAACGCTTCCACAACAGACGCTTCATCAGTAAATTGTTGTTTATAATCAATTGAATAAGCTGGCAATAGGATTTTACTGTGGAAAGTTTGGGGAGTTTGAATCAGTTTAACTTTTTTCCGGTCAATAATTTTGCTTCCATTATTCGTTAAAACTCTAACGCTATCGTTGCAATCAATAGCCGGAACGGCAGTTCCGAATTCTAAAGCCGATTCATAGCATTTATGAATCAAATGCTTTGTTAATAAGCATCTGACGCCGTCATGAACAAAAATAATTGCTTCTCCATTTATTAAAGATAGACCGTTTTTTACGGAGTGAAATCTCGTTCTTCCACCTGCCGTAATTTTAAATTTTGCTGCATCAAAATATCCATCAATTATTTCCTGGCCTTTTCCAATATGCTCTTGGGGCAAAACCAAAATAATTTCTATCTCCTCAATAGCATCTAAAAAAGCTTTGATGCTGTAATATAAAACCGGCTTATTTTTTAAAAGTAAAAATTGTTTCGGAATTTGATTATTCATTCTCGAACCATTTCCAGCGGCAACAATTAAAGCGATTTTCTTCATACCTGAATTCTTTAAAATATTTTTCCAGCGGTAAAGTTAATAGAATCATTCGCCTGATGCCGGACAACTAAACATTGAAATTCTTTTTTAAAATTCAGTCTCCATAAATTGCAACCATCATTTCACCGTCACTGTTTTTTAATCCACGATACATTCCTGCACTGTTGAAAACCAAAGCAGCATTTCCTTTGCCGTCCATACCGATCAATCCACCTTCGCCATTTAAAGCAACTAATTTTTTTAGAACCACTTCTTCACAAGCTTCCTGGAGTGTATAATTTTTGTATTCCATTAAACAACTTACATCATGCACGGCAACAGCTTTTATAAAAATTTCTCCATGTCCGGTGCAGGAAATCGCACAGCTTTTATTGTTGGCGTAAGTGCCGATTCCAATTATCGGGCTATCGCCTATTCTTCCAAATTGTTTATTGGTCATGCCACCGGTAGAAGTTGCAGCCGCAATGTTTCCATCTCCATCACATGCAACGGCACCAACGGTTCCAAATTTTTTATCTTCTGGTAAACCAACTAATTTATCACTTTTATGATCCAGTTTATAAAGATCACTGTCTCTGATTTCGCGCCATTGGTCGTATCTGTATTGTGAAAAAAAGTATTCATCCGGCTCCAATTTCATACCCTGTTTTATTGCAAAATCGTTTGCGCCTTTCCCACTCAAAAAAACATGTCCACTATGCAACATTACTTCTTCCGCGAGTTCAACCGGGTTTCTCACATTGCGTACACCTGCCACTGCGCCTGCATCTAACGTGCTTCCATCCATAATAGCCGCATCCATTTCATTTAGACCTTTCTTTGTAAAAACTGAACCACGGGCAGCATTAAAAAGAGGATTGTCTTCTAAAACAACTACTGCAGCCTTCACAGCATTAACTGCTTTGCCACCAATTTTTAAAACAGCATAGCCGGCTTCCAGTGCCTCTGCAAGCCCTTGCCGGTATTGATGATCAATTTCCGGAGAAAGATCACCTTTTAAAATAGTTCCGGCACCGCCGTGAATCGCTATTGAGATCTTTTGCATTTATTATCAAATAAATTATTGAATTACTTTGCTTTTGCAATACTTACTGAGACAAAATTACTCCTTAAAAAATAATGATTTTTTAAAAAAGGAAAAACGGAATTCATTTGTCAGAAACAAGACGCTTACATTCTTTCAATAATTTTTCTTTGCTGATTGCGACTGTGCCTACTTCTTCACATACAATTCCGCCGGCTATGTTAGCTATTTTTGCGGCCAGATCAATGTCTTTTGTTGCGGCATAGATAAGTGAAGCAACGGCAATCACTGTATCGCCGGCGCCGCTTACGTCCGCAATATTTCTACGATGAGAAGCAAGAACTTTTTTGTTGTTCTCTTCCTGAAAAAAAATCCCCTTTTCTGATAAAGTAATTAAGGAAATATTATGGTCAAGTTTTTCTTTTAATTGTGAGTGAATTTCAGAAAGTAGTTCAGGAGAAATTTCTTCAGGTAATAAATTCAATCCTGTAATTGCTTCATTTAAATTCGGTTTAAAGAGCGTTGCATTCTGATAACAAAAAAAATTTTTTCGTTTGGGATCAACGGCAGTGGTAACATTATTTTTTTTACAAAAAGAAATGGTATTTGCGATAATATTTTTTGTAAGAATCCCTTTATTATAATCTTCAAAAATTACAACATCCGGTTTTTCTGTTGTAATAAATTTTTCAATTTGATTTTGTAATTTTTCTTCATCACTCTCATCTAAATCATAAACGATTTCCGCGTCAAGCCGCATCATGTGCTGGTTTCGGCTGATGATCCTTATTTTATTTGTAGTAATTCTTTTTTTACTTTCCAAAATAAAACGGGTATCAATATTTTTTTCCTGTAATAGTTTTTTTAGTTGAAGGCCATCTTCATCATCGCCCAAGATAGTAAGCAATGCAACAGAAGCGCCCAGCGCCTGCACGTTTAAAGCTACATTTCCAGCACCTCCAATTCTCTTTTCTCTTTTACTAACAGCCACCACCGGAACCGGAGCCTCCGGAGAAATTCTTTCGACATTACCCCACCAATAAGTATCCAACATTACATCACCGATCACAGCCACTTTCATCTTTGAAAACCGTGAAAATAATTGATCAATATCTACGCTCATTCAATAACTGATTTATTTTTTTTCTGATTACGAATTGTTATGAAATAAACCGGAATTCCTGCTAAAACAATGCCTAATCCCCATAAGGTATATAACGGTTTGAAGATGACCAGGAAAACACAAAATACGAGGCCCATAATAATATAAAGCGCCGGCAAAAACGGATATGCAAATGCTTTGTAAGGCCGTTCAATATTTGGTCTCGTTTTACGAAGTACAAAAATACCAATGATCGTAAGCACATAAAAAATAACAACTACAAAAGCAATCATGTCTAAAAGATCATTATAACCACCGCTCAAACACAAAATGGACGCAACTATAGCCTGCGCCCATAACGCCCATTCAGGAACCGCTTTCTTATTGAGTATCCCTGCCTTTTTAAAAAATAATCCATCTTTTGCCATTGTATAATAAACCCTTGCGCCGGCAAGAATTAACCCATTATTGCAGCCAAAAGTAGAGATCATAATCATGACCGCAATAACGGCTGCACCATAATATCCGAAAATGGCATTTGATGCAGCAACAGCAACACGATCACCACCGGGAAAAGCAATCTCTTTTAAAGACAACGCATTCAGGTACATAAGATTGGTAGTAATATAAATTATAGAAACCATCAGCGTTCCGAGGAAAAGACTCAGGCCAATATTTCTTTTTGGATTTTTTATTTCTGCGGCTATAAACGTTACATTGTTCCATGCGTCGCTGCTAAAAAGAGATCCAACCATTGAAGCTGCAACTGCGCCGATTAAAATCGTTCCGCTGATGGGAAACCAATTTCCATTTTTTACAAAATCTCCTCCTCTTTTTTCTAGTTGCATTGCATTTAAACCCGTTTGCCAGTTCTCATTCCAGAAACTATGTTTTACTAAAAGAAATCCAAGAATGATCAATCCGAAAAGTGATAATAATTTAATGGACGTAAAAGTTGTCTGAACAATTTTTCCTCCATTGATGCCGCGGGTATTTGTATAAGTAAGAAAAAGTATAGAAGCGATCGCTAAAATTTGTGCAGCGGAAATATGAAAATTTCCAATTGAGAATAAAAAAACATTTTCACCAACTTCAGGAATCAGGTAAGCCGTAAAACGGCTGAAAGCCACGCCCACTGCAGCAATTGTAGCGGTTTGAATAACTGTAAAAGAACTCCATCCATATAAAAAACCGGCAAGTGGATTAAATGCTTCTCTTAAAAAAACGTACTGTCCGCCGGCTCTCGGAAACATGCCGCTCATTTCACCATAACTAACTGCAGCCATTACAGTCATCAATCCTGTGATGATCCATACAAAGATCAACCAGCCTGCGCTGCCAACGTTTCTTACAATATCAGTGCTTACAATAAAAATTCCGGAGCCAATCATTGAACCTGCCACAATCATGGTTGCATCAAAAAGACGAAGGCTCGGTTTAAAAGCAGCTGCATGTTCATTCATAAAAAAATCCCGTTTTTTAAAAACGGGATTGAAGATAAATATTTATTTGAGAAACAGAAGTCAATCACTTTTTATTTTCAGAATCTAATTTATTTAAACCCGCAATTACATCAGGCGTTATGTTTAAAGTAGAATCTTTGTAAAACATAAAACCAGGTTCGTAGGAAAATATGTAAGAATATTTTCCATCCTTATTATAGTCTTTCAAAAAATCCTGGATGCGTGTTAGGATATCTTCTTTCATTTTTGAATTATAATTGTACAATTCATTATCAATATTCTGCTTACGCGTTTGCAAATCCTGTTGCATTTTATTCATTTCCTGCATCGCTGCTTCCTGTTCTTTTTGATTCATTGTTGCCGCCTTTTGCTGCAATTGCATAGCCCGATTTTGATATTTTTTTTGCATAGCAGTGATCTCATCATTTGCTGCTGATTGCTTGCGTTCAAAATCTGCTTTTATTTTTTTGTAATAAGAGTAATTATTCTGAAGAGAATCCAAATCAATGTAGGCAACTTTTGATGATCCATCAACGGAGTTAGCTCTCAGGGCAGATGTTGCTTGCGGAACAGCACTGTTTTTATTATGATGGAAATATAAATAATAAAGATACCCCACCAGTACGAGTATAACAATATTCAGAATTAGTAAAAAATTTTTCATGCCCTTAAGTTTAGCGTGGCAAGATAAAAAAAACGAATGGTTAGATGCAAAAAGCTTTTTGATTTAGGAAACGATTAACTAATAAAAAAATGAGTTCATGTTTTTAATAATAGCGTGAGCTGGTTTGCTATTTTGCCGCAAACAGTAAATCAACAAATACGCGGATTTTTATTTTCATGAAAAGTCGCTTTTATTTTTCCCCCTAAAAAAAAATTGTAACCTTTTTTAAATATGCACACTCTAACTTTTTAAATAAACAAAATTATATCATGAAAATCATTAAACTTCTCACTAAATCAGCAATATGTTTTGCTGTTAGTACCGGCTTTATTTCTTTCTCTGCAAATGCACAAAAAGCAGTAAATCTTACCGATCCAGAAATCGCTTCGATTGCGGTTACTGCAAATCAAATAGATATTGATTATGCAAAAATTGCAGAGCAAAAATCACACGATCAGGCTGTAATAAATTTTGCGCAAACAATGGCGAAAGATCATCAATCTGTCATAGATCAGGCCGTCGCACTGGTTACCAAATTGGGCGTTACTCCAAAAGATAATGCAACAAGTAAATCATTAAAAGCAGGCGAAGCAAAAACAATTAAAATGCTTAAATCAAAATCAGGAAAAGCTTTTGACAAGGCCTACATTAACAATGAAGTCGGTTATCACAAAGCAGTGATCAAAGAAGTTGAAACTGCATTAATTCCCGATGCAAAAAATGCTGAATTGAAAAGCTTGCTACAAAATGTTTTACCAGTTTTAAAATCACATTTGTCTCATGCTGAAATGGTTCAAAAAGAAGTGAACAAATGAAAAACAAGATACCAGAATTGGGAATAAAAGTGTTGTTATTATTCCCAATTCTTTTTTTATTCAGTTGCCATTCTTCTGATCAGCAAAACGCGCAAAGCAGCCGCAGAACAGACACAGTCGTGATACAACAAATGCAGTTCGTTCCTGCTTCCATTACTGTACAAAAAGGTGACAGCATTGTCTGGATAAATAAAGACATGGTAGATCATACAGTAAAAGAAGAAAAAAACGGATTTTATTCAGACACGATTCATGTTGGCAAAACATGGAAAATAGCAGCAACAGAAAATGCAAATTATGTTTGTACTATTCATCCAACAATGAAAGGTAAAATCGTAATTAAATAAAGTAACTTACAAGAAAAATTTTTAGAACAATAAATTTGACAATTTAAATTTAATAAAATTGGAAAATCAGTTTCAGCAATATTCTGATTTGGAAATTATCGAGAAAATAAATGACGGTGATGTCAAGTTATTTGAAATTTTAATCAGAAGATATAATCCATTTCTTTATAAAATCGGCAGGACTTACAGGTACAATCATGAGGATACCGAGGACCTGATGCAGGATGCGTATGTAAATACATTTTTTAGTCTGAAAAAATTTGAAGGGCGTTCTTCTTTCAAAACATGGATCACCAGAATTATGCTTAATCTGTGTTATCAGAAGAAACACAAACTTAGTTTTATAAAAGAAATAGCTGGCGATGATATTCAAAATGAAAAATCAAACCTTATGTTTCACCATTCATCGAACAACGAAAAAATTACAGTGAACAAAGAACTAGGCCGTGTATTGGAAAATGCGATACATGAAATACCGGAAGATTACCGCATCGTATTTTCTTTGCGTGAACTGAATGGATTGAGCGTTGCCGAAACTGCAGAAGCTTTGCAGATCACCGAAAGCAATGTGAAAGTAAGATTGAACCGCGCGAAAAATATGTTGCAGAAAGAGATAAAGAAAATGTATTCTCCGGAAGAAATTTTTGAGTTTAATCTTATTTATTGTGACGCAATGGTAGAAAAAGTAATGAGAAGAATCAATGACCTAAAAGATAATGAAAATGAAAAATAAAGATGTAGTGTATTCAAATTTTGATAAGATGAGTGTGGATGAAATTGAAGAAGATCTGCTGCATCTTTCCCCAAAAATCACTTCTGTGGATGATCGCTTTTTAATGAATGATGACGAAAAAATTCAGGTAATAGAAAACCATTTTCGCGGTATCATGAGAGCACTTGGCCTGGATTTGAAAGACGACAGTTTAAAAGATACTCCGCAAAGAGTAGCAAAAATGTTTGTGAAGGAAGTTTTTAGTGGTTTGGATGAGAAGAATAAA
>Ga0157371_10003093_pt1 | contig 15419 bp, 12 predicted proteins | sample C45metaG_FD_113462 | JGI IMG/M metagenome (GOLD analysis project Ga0157371, IMG submission 113462) | Corn rhizosphere microbial communities from Kellogg Biological Station, Michigan, USA - C4-5 metaG | ecosystem: Host-associated > Plants > Roots > Rhizosphere > Soil | place: USA: Michigan...
AAACTTCAAACTTCAAACTTCAAACTTCAAACTTCAAACTTCAAACTTCAAACTTCAAACTCCAAACTCCAAACTCCAAACTCCAAACTCCAAACTCCAAACTTCAAACTTCAAACTTCAAACTTCAAACTTCAAACTTCAAACTTCAAACTCCAAACTCCAAACTCCAAACTCCAAACTCCAAACTCCAAACTCCAAACTCCAAACTCCAAACTCCAAACTCCAAACTCCAAACTTCAAACTTCAAACTTCAAATCCCAAATCCCAAATCCCAAATCCCAAATCCCAAATCCCAAATTCCAAATCCCAAATCCCAAATCCCAAATCCCAAATCCCAAATCCCAAATCCCAAATCCCAAACTCCAAACATCAATATGAAGATCTTTCCAATTCCAGTCCTGATTTGGAAGCAGTTGAGGAGGCAATACAGATATAACAATGCAGTAACTCGCGGCTTTTATCCCAAATCTGAAGTGCTTTTTAAGTGTCTTTTAAGGACCTTATGTTTTGGTGTTTGGTTTTGACCTGGGGGTTGACCTTGAGAAGGCATCACAAACGCTGAGGAGGTGAACATTTTAGGATGTCCCGCCATGGATGGCGGGACAAGGGAGCGCTGAGCAGGAGCGAATCGCGACCGGTCCGTGAAAAAATGTGAACCGACGAAGGGACCCGCTTCAGCGGGCGGTTGTGTTTGCCGGATAGCGCGGGTGCAGGGCCGGGGCGACTGCCGGCCCTGCTCGGGCTGCCTTCAGGCAGAACGAAATGGCCGTTGACCTGGCCCTAAACAGCCCGCCTGCAAGGCAAAAAGCCGCCCGCTTCCGGGCAGCCCCCTTACAGCAGCTTATCCATGGTAATGGGCAGATCCCGTACCCGCTTCCCGGTCGCATGGAACACCGCATTACTGATTGCCGCAGCGACGCCAACGATCCCCAGTTCGCCTACCGATTTACCGCCGAGGGCAGTGGCCTGATAGTCGGGCTGACCGACGTCGATGGTGACAATCTCCGGCACGTCGGCGTTAACCGCCACCAGATAATCAGCCAGGTTGTTGTTGATCACACGGCCGTTGCGCGGATCGACCACACCTTCTTCCAGCAATGCCTGGCCGAGGCCCATGATCATGCCGCCGATCCACTGGCTGCGTCCCAGCGTCGGATTGTATAACCGGCCGCTGTCGAGCGCGGCGCACATGCGTTTTACCCGCACGGTACCGAAATCTTCGTCAACGCGGACCTCAACAAACTGTGCGCTCCAGCTGTGCGCTGAAACCTCTTTTGGCCGTGACATCGCTGACATCGAACCGGTCATGTCGAAGCGTTCCTGCGCCGAGGTGCCTTCCGGGAAGGTGTCCGCTTTCGCTTCCAGCTCTGAGAGCTGCGCCATCTGCAGCAGGCGCGTAAAGCCGATCGCTTTACCGCTCTGACGGATTTCTCCGTTGTCGAGCGTCAGCTGGGCCGGGTCGGCACGATAGAACGGGGAGTCAGCCAGTTCAGTGGCCAGTGACAGCAGCTTATCGCGCAGCACCTTTGCGGTTTTATTAACCACGCCCATCAGGTTACCGGCCAGCTGCGAGCCACCGGCTACGCCAGCGCGCGGCAGGTCGGTATCGCCGAGTTCGACCTTGATCGCGGTGGACGGAATATGCAGCACTTCCGCCGCCGCCTGCGCCAGAATGGTGTAGGTGCCGGTGCCGATATCTGCGCCAGCGCTCTGCACGGTAAGCTGGCCGTTGGCCTGCAGTACCAGACGCGCCTCTGCTGGCATGGTGTTCACCGGATAAGTGCCGGACGCCATGCCGTACCCGATCAGCTCACGGCCTTCGCGCATGGAGCGCGGTGCCATGGTGCGCTTATCCCAGCCAAACGCCTCGGCACCCGCCTGATAGGCCTCTTTCAGCCGACGAGAACTCCACGGCAGATCGAGCATGTAATCGTGATCGGCCCAGTTCAGCAGACGAAACGCCAGCGGATCGATATTCAGCTTGTAGGCCATCTCATCCATCGCCACTTCCAGGCCAAAGGCGCTGGGGTTTTCGCCCGGTGCGCGCATCCAGCCCGGTGTCACGGTGTTGATCGGCACCACGCTGTGGCGCGAATGCACGTTGGGCACGCCGTACATGCGGGCGGTGACCTTATTACAGCTTTCGCCAAACATGTCATCCAGTGAGGTTTCGTTGAAGCCGCTGTGGATGATTGAGACGATTTTACCGTCGCGCGTGGCACCCATTTCAAGATGCTGCTCGGTGGCTGGACGGCCGCCAAAGCCGGTAAAGGTTTGCGGACGGGTCAGTGCTACTTTGATGGGTCGTTTCAGTTCGCGGGATGCGGCGCAGGCCAGCGCCACGTGCGTATAAGGCACCGGTTTGGAGCCGAAGCCGCCGCCAACGTAAGGCGAGATGATACGCACCGCTTTTTTATCGATGCCCATCCAGTCGGCGATTTCCACCTGCGCACCCGCAACCCACTGGCTCGGTTCCCACAGCGTAACGTGCTCGTTGTCCTGCCATTCCACTACGCAGCCGTGCGGCTCAATCGGCGAGTTGTACTCGCGCGGCGTGATATAGCGGCCTTCAATGCGCACCTCGGCGTCGTCCATCGCTTTGCGTGCGTCGCCCAGATCGATATCGGAACTCTCTACCGGCTTCGGCGCAGCGTTTTCGTCGGTGGCGAAAATCAGCGCCGGAGACGCTTCATAGTCAAAGGTCACCAGCGAGGCAGCCCAGGTGGCCTGCTCAAAGGTTTCTGCCACCACGATGCCGATGTTTTGCCCGTTGTGAATAATGCGATCGTTCTGCATCGGCGTGTAGGTCGACTGCGCCGCGCCGCCGTCGGCAATCGCCGTCGGCTTATGGATCTTCAGGCCGCTTTCATGGGTAAACACCGCCAGCACGCCGGGCTGCGCGCGGGCTGCTTCGCTGTTAACACGCGTGATGCGGCCGCTGGAAATGGTGGATTGCAGCACCACGCCGTAGGTGACATTTTCTGGCTGATGCTCAACCGCATAGGTCGCCTGGCCGGTGATTTTTTGCTGACCATCGCCACGAACGCGTTTCTCGCCGGTCGCCTGATAACTGTTGTGATCCGTCATTTTATTCTCCTCTCTGCGCGGGTTCAGCGGCGGCTAACAGCGCGCGCACGATAACGCGTGGCGTCAGGGTGACCTTGAACTGGCTTTGTGGCCGGGGGTCTGCGTCAGCGATGCTCTGTTCAGCGGCCAGTCGCAGCGCTTCTTCGCTGAACGGCTTGCCGCGCAGCGCCTGCTCTACGGCGGTGGCGCGCCAGGGTTTAGTGGCCAGGCCACCAAGGGCGATGCGCACGTCGCGGATCACGCCATCTTCAATCTCCAGGCCAACGGCGGCGCTGGCGGCAGCAAACTCATAAGAGGCGCGATCGCGCACCTTGAGGTAGTGCGACTGGCGCAGCGCGGGCACGTTGGGCACTTCGACGGCGATGATCATCTCGTCGGCGGCGATATCGTGCTCCTGATCGGGACGGTCGCCTGGCAGCAGGAAGAAGTCACCAATGGCGACGCGGCGCTCCTGCTGCTGGCTGTTGCGTAGCACTACCTGCGCATCAAACGCGGTCAGCGCAATCGCTAAATCGCCAGGATAAACGGCAATGCAGCTGTCGCTGGTGCCGAAAATAGCGTGATTAGCGTTTACGCCGTCCAGCGCCGCGCAACCGGAGCCAGGCTGGCGCTTGTTGCAGGCCGGAAAGGTGGCTGGATCGCGGAAGTAGACGCAGCGTGTACGCTGACGCAGGTTGCCGCCGATGGTCGCCATGTTGCGTAGCTGCGGAGAGGCCGCCTGCCACAGGCTGCCATAAATGGCCGGTGCCAGCGCCTGACACTGCGGATGGTCGGCCAGCTGGCTCATGCTGGCCAGCGCGCCGATGGTGATCTTATCGTCCTCAAAGCGAAGGGTATCGAGACCGCTGAGCTGGGAAATATCGATCAGGGTCTCAGGCTGCTCAACCCCGCATTTCATCAGGTCGAGCAGGGTGGTGCCACCGGCGAGAAAACGGCTGTTGTCCTGCTGGCTGCGCAGCTCAATGGCCGCGTCGCTGCTGCTGGCGCGCTGATAGTGGAAGGGATTCATGCAGACTCCTTACTCAGCTGGGCAGCCGCTTCACGCACCGCGTCAACGATGTGCGGATAAGCGCCACAGCGACAGATATTGCCGCTCATGTATTCGCGGATCTCATCATCGGAGCGCGCGTGGCCCTCTTTGATGCAGGCAACGGCGGACATAATCTGGCCCGGCGTGCAGTAGCCGCACTGAAACGCATCGTGCTTAAGGAAGCTGGCCTGCACCGCGTGCAGCGTGCCGTCGGCGTCAGCCATGCCTTCAATGGTGGTGACGTCGCGGCCAGCGGCCTGCGCCGCCAGCGTCAGGCAGCTCAGCACGCGCTCGCCATCAATGTGTACCGTGCAGGCGCCACACTGGCCCTGGTCGCAGCCTTTTTTGGTGCCGGTCAGCTGTAAGTTTTCACGCAGCGCATCGAGCAGCGTGGCGCGCGGATCTACGGCCAGATCATGCTGGTGGCCGTTAACGTTGAGCTGTAAACGAATGTTTTCAGACATGATTGTTTTCCAGTATTTAATTTAAATGGAGCAAAAAGTAAAAGGGGGGAAAAATGCAAAGAGAAACCCCATAAAGTGTAGAAGCTCTTTGCAAAAGGGGATTGCCTGATTCTCCGGAAATGTTGCCCGATCGCCGGAGGATGCAGCTAGTCGATTGAGAAGCCAGGCGAGAGCCGTTGCAGCTCCTGCGCATCGTGGCTACAGAAAAAAGTAATGTCGTTGCCGTGAGCCAGGCTCAGTTCGCGCAGCCGCTGCTGATTTTTCCGCCGCGCCGCGCCGTCGGCCTGCATCATCCACTGGTAAAAACGCAGCCCCGGCGTGCAGTGCCGCTGCGCCTGATGCAGCTCGCCGCGGTAGAACCAGGCGTCGCCGCCGTGCAGCAACCAGCCGTTGGGCTGACGAATGGCAATACCCGCATGACCAAGCGTGTGGCCCGGCAGCGGCACCAGCAGAATCTCCGGCGGCAGCCCCTGCAGCTGATTAACCGCGTCAAAACCAAACCACCGTTCGCCTGCGGCCTGATAGCCGTGCCAGCCGGAACGGGCCGACCATTGCGCAGGCCGGTAGCGTTCGCGGCGCAGCCAGCTGTGGCGCTGCTCGGCGGTATCGATCTCCTGCTGCATCAGATGCACCTGAGCATGGGGGAAATCGGTCAGACCGCCAGCGTGATCGAAATCGAGATGGGTCAGCACAATGTGGCGCACATCTTCCGCGCGAAAGCCGAGCCGCTGCACCTGATTGAGCGCGGTGAGCTCATCACGATACTGAATATTGTTCAGCGTGCGGAAAAAGCGCGTGAGTCGGTCGGCAGGCCGACGCATATCCTGCAGGCCGAATCCGGTATCGATTAATATTAATCCGTGGCTATCTGTTTCAATTAACAGGCAATGACAGACCAAATGCGCTTTTATTCCGTGGCTAAATCCATCGTAAAGTGCGCCGCCCAGTGGGCACATACAACCACAATTAAGATGATGAATTCGCATTGCTACTCCTTGTATAACGCACGGCGTGAGACGCTTTTTTCATTTTTCGGTAACAGTATGGTAATAAATGGCATTTTTGCCTTTGGCGTTATTTAAAGATTATTTACGCCTGCGGGTTAAACAAGCGAGGCGGGTAATTTTGCTGGTTTTTGTTCACTATTATTATTCTTTTAATTAATTGTTTTTAATGATTAATTTTATTTTTAAGTCATGTGCGCTAGCAATTTTTTTCCTGCCACTTTTTTGCGAAAAAGGCTAACCAGGAATAGTCTTAAATGGTGATGCCGCTTCTCCGGTTTTTAAACGCCCTATATTTAGCAGCTATGCTTATCCCTGAGCTTTATTAAAGCGACGTGGGAAGTTTGGTATCAATTAACAAGCGAAGCGTTCAATAACTACGACAGGAGTTGACATGGCTATTAAGACACTTACTGACTTGTTCATTCATGATTTATCTGATGTTTACAGCGCAGAGAAACAAATTACCCGCGCCCTGCCAAAAATGGCCCGTGCAGCCAGCGATGAAAAACTCAAGGCGGCATTTGAAGCGCATCTGGAAGAGACGCGCGGCCAGATTGAACGTCTCGATCAGCTGGTAGAAACCACCGAAGGCATCCGTCTTAAGCGCATGAAGTGCCATGCGCTGGAAGGCCTGGTGGAAGAGGCGCAGGAAATTATCGAATCCGTTGAGAAAGGCGAAGTGCGTGATGCTGGCCTGATTGGCGCGGCGCAGAAAGTCGAACATTACGAGATCGCAACTTACGGCACGCTGCATGCCATGGCCGTTCGTCTGGGCCTGAAAGATGCGGCGGCGCTGCTGGCGGAAACGCTGCAGGAAGAGAAAAACACTGACATTAAGCTGACCGAGATCGCCGAACAGCAGCAGTAATTTCCTGCCCTTTCCGAAACCCTTTTTAGTGAGGTCACATTATGTCTACGACAAAAATTGAGAACTATCACAGCTGGTTACGCGATGCTCACGCCATGGAAAAACAGGCTGAGTCGATGCTGTCCAAAATGGCCGGACGTCTGGAGCATTATCCCGATCTGAAAGCGCGCATTGAGCAGCATATTGAAGAGACCAAAGGTCAACTTGAACTGCTGCAAGGCGTGCTGGATCGCAACGGTGTGGATAACTCCACGCTGAAAGACACCATGGGCAAAATGGCTGCGTTTGGCCAGGCGATGGGCGGTATGACCGCCGATGACGAAGTGGTGAAAGGCGCGATCAGCGGTTACGTTTTCGAGCAGTTTGAAATCGCGAGCTACACCTCGCTGATTGCCGCCGCCGAGCTGGCGGGCGATACCGAAGGCGCACGCGTGTTTGAGCAGATTCGTGATCAGGAAGTGCAAATGGCGGAGTGGTGTTTAACCCATCTGCCAGGCGTGACCGAGCAGTTCCTGGTGCGCGATGCCGCATCAGGCGTCGAAGCCAAAAAATAATAATCGGTTAGATCTTTGGGCAGCGACCCTTACCGCGATAAGCAATGTTGGAGTGAACCATGTTCAGACATGTTAAGCAGTTGCAATACACGGTACGTGTAGCCGGGCCGAACCCCGGTCTCGCTAACCTGTTACTTGAACAGTTTGGTGGGCCGCAGGGCGAGTTGGCTGCCGCGTGCCGTTATTTTACCCAGGGCCTCGGCGATGACGATCCGGGACGCAAAGATATGCTGATGGATATCGCCACCGAGGAGCTGAGCCACCTTGAGATCATTGGCTCACTGGTTGGCATGCTGAACAAGGGTGCAAAAGGCCAGCTGGCCGAAGGCACTGAGCAGGAGGGCGAGATCTATCGCTCCATTACCGGTAATGGTAATGACAGCCACCTGACCCAGCTGCTGTATGGCGGTGGGCCGCCGCTGACCAACTCGGCCGGTGTGCCGTGGACAGCGGCCTACATTGATACTATCGGTGAGGTCACTGCCGATCTGCGCTCGAATATCGCCGCCGAAGCGCGGGCGAAAATTCTCTATGAGCGTCTGATCAACATGACCGATGACGTGGGCGTAAAAGATGCGCTGGGCTTCCTGATGACGCGCGAAGTGGCGCATCAGATGTCGTTTGAAAAAGCGCTGTACGCCATCAGCAACAACTTCCCGCCGGGCAAATTGCCGCCGGTGCAGAAGTATGCCAACACCTACTTCAACATGTCGGCAGGCGGTGAAGTGCGCGGTAGCTGGAATTCCGATGAGAATTTCGACTACGTGGCCGATCCGCAGCCTGCGGTTGACGGCGGTGATGGTCTGGCGAGCGTCACGCTGCCAGCGGATCAGCAGGCGGCGCTGGACAGCATGATTGTTCGCACCCAGTCTGATACGGCGGTGAACCCGGTAACGGGCGCGGAGTTAGGATCGGTACAGCCGATCGAAAACGAAACGGCCGCGAAAAAAGTCTGACCCGATTTTTTTCATCACAGAGGACAGCAGCGATGCTGTCCTTTTTACGTTGTGACGGCGCAGAAATGTTTAACAACACTTTTTTTATCACGCTATCGGCCTGTTATTCCGCTTTTAAACAGAGATATTGGTCTCAAATCCGCCGCCGCTTCGCCTGATCTCCCCGCTGTTCCGGTCTATCCTCAAAACCATAATCGTACAAAATACCAGCCTGCTGATTAATGCCAGGCGGAACGCAGTTTTTTTGCAATGTCAGCGAAATAAAAGGGCAATAAACATGGAAACCTGCACCATTGTTTACAATGGCGAACGCTTATCAGGCGAAGCGGGCCTGCCGCTTATCGATTTTCTTGAGTTGCACGGCAGAAAGCTGCCGCATATCTGTTATCACCCGGCATTACCGCCGCTGCAAACCTGCGACGTGTGCTGGGTTGAGCATCAGGGCGAACTGGTGCGCGGCTGCACGCTGAAAACGCAGCACGAGATGGTGGTCAACAGCCAGGATCGGCTGGCGCAGGCGGCGCAGGAAGAGGGGATGGATCGCGTGCTGGCGCGCCATGAGCTTTACTGCACGGTGTGTGAACACAACACCGGCGACTGCACATTGCACAACGCGGTCAGCGATATGGATATGGCGATTCAATATTACCCTTACGAACGCAAACCCAGTGAGAAAGACCACACCAACCCCTTTTACACCTACGATCCCGACCAGTGCATTCTCTGCGGCCGCTGCGTGGAGGCGTGCCAGAACGTTGAGGTCAACGAAACGCTCTCCATCGATTACACCGCCGATCATCCGCGTGTGCTGTGGGACGGCGGGGAAAAAATTGCCGGTTCCAGCTGCGTCAGCTGCGGTCACTGCGTCACCGTGTGTCCGTGTAACGCGCTGCTGGAAAAAACCATGCAGCCCAATGCCGGGCCGTTCACCGATATGCCGGAGCCGGTTAAGCGACCGATGATCGACATGGTGAAAAAGATGGAGGACAGCATCGGCATGGGGCCGATCACCGGTATTTCCTTGATCGATATGGCCATGCGCCAGACGGAAATTAAAAAAACCAAAACCGTCTGCACCTATTGCGGCGTCGGCTGTAGTTTTGAAATGTGGACCCGTGACCGGCACATTTTAAAGGTGCAGCCAGTGGCGGATGCGCCCGCTAACGGCATCTCTACCTGTGTAAAAGGCAAGTTTGGCTGGGATTTTGTGAATGATGCCAAACGCCTGACCACGCCGTTGATCCGCGAAAATGGCCGCTTTCGTCCGGCCAGCTGGGATGAAGCGCTGAACCTGGTGGCGCGCCGCCTGACGGAAATCAGCCAGCAGCACGGCGGCAACAGCATCGGTTTTATCGGGTCGAGTAAAGCCAGCAATGAAGAAGCCTATCTGACGCAAAAAATTGCCCGGCTGATTTTTGGCACCAACAACGTCGATAACTCGTCGCGCTACTGCCAGAACCCGGCGACGGAAGGGCTGTTCCGCACCGTGGGCTACGGCGGCGATGCGGGTACGATTAAAGACCTGCAGAAAACCGCGCTGATCATTATTGTCGGCAGCAATCTGGCGGAGAACCATCCGGTGATCGCCTCGCACATCAAACAGTCGCACAAGCATCAGGGGCAGAAGCTGCTGGTAGTTGATCCGCGTCGGCATGAAATGGCCGAGCGCGCCGATCTCTATCAGCGCATCAAGCCCGGTTATGACATGGTGTGGGCGTCGGCGATGGCGCGCTACATGTTCGATCACGGCTATGCCGACGAGCAGTTCCTGGCGGACAAAGTGAATAACGTCGCTGAGTTTCGCGCCTCGCTCGAGCCGTTCACGCTGGAGTACGCCAGTACGCTGACCGGTATCAGCGTGGATGAGCTGGCGGCAGCAGGCGAGATGATTGGTCAGGCGGAAAGCGCCTGCCTGCTCTGGGCGATGGGCATTACCCAACACAGCCACGGCGCCGATACCAGCACCGCGCTCTCTAATCTACTGCTGGTGACCGGCAATTATGGCCGTCCCGGCACCGGTGGCTATCCGATGCGCGGCCATAACAACGTGCAGGGCGCCAGCGATTTCGGCTGCCTGAGTAACGTTTATCCCGGTTACGAACAGGTCACCGACAGCGCCGTGCGTGAGAAATGGGCACGAGCGTGGGGCGTGCGACCGGAAGCGCTCTCCGATGAGGTGGGTGCGGATAACTTCATGATGGTGCAGCACGCCCATGAGCGAAAACTCAAGGCGATGTACATCATTGGCGAAGAGACCGCTTTCTCCGATGCCGATTCCACCAAGGTGCATGAAGCGTTCAGCCGCCTCGATTTCATGGTGGTGCAGGATATCTTTATGAGCCGCACGGCGGAGTTTGCTGATGTGGTGCTGCCCGGCAGCCCGAGCGTGGAGAAAGAGGGCACCTTTGTGAACACCGAGCGGCGGATTCAGCGCTTTTATGAAGTGCTGCCGCCGCTGGGCGATAGCCGCCCGGACTGGCAGATTCTGACCGATCTCGCCAGCCGCCTGGGCCATCCGTGGTATTACCAGCACCCTGGCGAAATCATGGCGGAAGCGGCACGCATCGCGGAGATTTTCGCTGGCGTCAGCTATGCGCGGCTGGAGGGCTGGCAGTCGCAGCTGTGGCCGGTGACCGCCGACGGCAGCAGCACGCCGCTGCTCTACACCGACGGCTTTAAATTCCCTGACGGTAAGGCGCGGCTCTATCCGCTTACCTGGCGGCCGCCGATGGAAGAAGAGGATGCCGAATACGATCTGCTGCTGAACAACGGCCGCATGCTGGAACATTTCCAGTCAACCAACCAGACCGGTGCCGGTGGTCGTATCACCTCGCTGTCGCCTAACTGGTATGTGGAAATTGGCCCGCAGCTGGCGGCGGCGCGCGGCCTGCAGGAGGGCGACTGGGTGAAACTCACCTCGCGGCGCGGGTCGCTGGAGGTGCCGGTGGTGATCACCGAACGCATGGCGGGCAACGTGCTGTTTATTCCGATTCATCATGGCAAACCAGGCGTTAACGGCCTGACCGGCGAGCATCACGATCCCGATGTGCGCACGCCAGCGTATAAAGAGATCGCGATTAATCTGCAAAAGCTCGATCGTCCGCCGCAGGTTGCGCCGCTCCCGCCGCATAACTTCCGTTACGGCCAGCGCACCCCGCTCGATCACCTGCCGGTCGAGGATAAATGGCAGCAGGCGGGCTATACGCTGCCGCCTGAACACACTGAACACCCGGAGAAATTCTGATGGCTGAACGTATGAGCTATGAGGTGCCGCCAACGCGCACCGAACCTACCGCCGCCGAAGCGATGGAAAAGCTGATTGAGAGCCTGCATCAACACGGCTTTTTGCGCCTCGCCACTGACATGGTCAACGCCAATACGCAGATCGCCAAAGTGCTGGTGGATGGCCTGAATCAGCCTGGATCGCTGAACGCAATGCAGAACCTGACCCTGCTGTTCAAGGCACTGGCGACCATTCCGCCAGAGGATTTTAATCCGCTGCTGCTGGCGGTGACCGCCGCCGCTAAAGGCATGCGTGAGAATGCGCACGCGCCCGCGGAGAAGAGCGCACCGGGCATTCGCGGCATCATCAAAATGCTGAACGATGAAGAGCTGTGGCAGGGCGTTAAGCCTGTGATGGCCGGCATGCGCGCCTTTGGCCGCGAAATCAACAAACCGGCTGAGAAACCGATCAGCCGTTACAGCGGTAAGCCAAGCCATGCCTGATAACGATGTGGTGCTGCTGCTGTCGCGTATGCAATTTGCGCTAACCATCGGCATGCACATTGTGCTCGCGGCATTTACGCTGGGGTTAGGGCTGTTTCTGGTGCTGCTGGAGGGCGCCTGGCTGCGCCACGGACGGCAGCATCACTGGCAGGCGTTGCAGTTCTGGATGCGTATTTTTTCGCTCACCGTGGCGATTGGCGCGGTATCCGGCGTGGTGATGGAGTTCCAGTTTGGCACCAACTGGAGCCCGTTTGCTCATCAGGTGGGCGGCGTGATTGGCCCGCTGATGTTTTATGAAATCCTCGTCGCCTTCTTTCTGGAATCGGGGCTGACCGGCGTGATGCTGTTTGGCATGGGCAAGATCAACCCCAAATTACATTTTGCCGTCACCTGTCTGGTGGCGCTGGGCGCGTTGATCAGCACTTTCTGGATCCTCGCCGCTAACTCCTGGATGCAGACGCCGGTGGGCTTTACCCGCGATGACAGCGGCGTATTTCACGCCGAGAACTGGCTCACCGTGCTCTCATCGCCATCGTTCCCGTGGCGGCTGACGCACATGACGCTGGCGGCGCTGATCGGCACCAGCTTTTTGCTGGCGGGCGTCGGCGCGTGGCGCCTGCTGCATCATGCTGACGATCGCGCGGCAAAATGCATTACGTCGTGGGCGCTGTGGCTGGCGTTGATCGTGACGCCATTGCAGGTGATCGTCGGCGATCTGCACGGCGAAAATACCCGTGATCATCAACCGGCTAAGCTGGCGGCGATGGAAGGCAGCTGGCACCGGCCAGCGCCCGGCGAAGGAGAGCCGCTGCGGCTGTTCGCCATACCGGATCAGCAGGAACAGAAGAATCACGCCGAGCTGGCGATTCCACGGTTGGGCTCGCTTTATCTGCGCCATAACCTCAGCGGTGAGATCGCCAGCCTGAGCGAGTTTCCGGCGCAAAATCAGCCGCCGGTGCTGCCGGTATTTTTCGCCTTTCGCATTATGGTCGGGCTGGGCGTCGTAATGCTGCTGACCAGCGTGGCCGCGCTCTGGCTGCGTCGTGGAGAACGGCTGTGGCGGCGCGGCTTTCTGAAATGGCTGGTTTGCCTGACGCCCGCAGGCTTTATCGCCATGCTGGCGGGTTGGGTAGTCACGGAGATGGGACGTCAGCCGTGGACGGTGTATGGCCTGGTGCGCACCGCAGAGAGCGTGGCATCCCTGGCACGATCGTCGGTGATCTTCTCATTCAGTGGGGTGATTGTGGTCTATTTGCTGAGCTTTGGCGTGGGCATGCACTATCTCGTTCGCGTGATAAACAGCGCCGAAGGGCGCACGCTCAGCGATGAGCTGCACACCAGTCGGGAGGATCGGGCATGACGCTTGACGATCTTTCCGCCGCGGTGGTGGCGTTTTCCCTGCTGCTCTATGTCATGCTCGACGGCACCGATCTCGGCGTCGGCATTATTTTGCCGTGGTTCGATGACGACGACGATCGACGGCGTCTGGTGCAGTCGATCCTGCCGGTATGGGATGCCAATGAAACCTGGATTGTGCTCACCGCCGGGGCGCTGCTGGCGCTGTTTCCCGCCGCCTATGCGCAAATTTTCAACGCGGTTTATGTGCCGCTTTTTCTGATGCTTTTCTGTCTGTTTGCCCGTGCACTGGCGCTCGAGTATCGCGGCCAGACGTCGTCGCGGGCCAAACGCACGCTTGATGTCATTTTTATCATTGCTTCGCTGCTGACCGGCTTTTTCCAGGGGTGCATCGCCGGGCTGCTGGTCAGCGGCCTGCCGGAAGGCGAGGCGTTTGGCTGGCTGTCGTGGTATCCGCTGCTCAGCGGCTTTGGCATGGTGGCGATTTACGGGCTGCTCGGTTGCTGCTGGGTGCGCTGGCGCGTGCAGGATCGGGCTGGCGAGCGCGCCACGCTGCTGGCGTGGCTGTTTCTGGTACTGGCGCTGGTATTGTTTGTGGCGATCGTGCTATCGCTGCCCGATCTGTGGCTGCATGCGCTCGTCACCTGGCCCGGCAAGCTGCTGATGGCTATTGTGGTGGTGTGCTGGTTCAGCCTGCTCTGGTCGCTGACCGACAGCCGCCCATTGCTGCCGCTGCTGCTGGCGTTAACGTTGATGCTGAGCGTGGCGATGATGATCATGACCGGCCTCTATCCGTGGCTGATTCCCGACAAGCTGAGCCTGCAGGATGCCGCCGCCTCGCCGCACAGTCAGCAGTTTCTGTTAACCGGCATCGCCATCGTTATGCCGCTGACGCTGGCTTATAACTCCTGGGCATTCTGGGTGTTTCGTGGCCGGGTGAAGTAAGCCCGTTTTGTCTCAATTGGGCGCGTTTTTGTCCTTTATCTCGCTTACGCCGCGAAGATTTTGCGCCTATGCTGGCAGCTTGCTCATCACGGAGATACCCCGATGCTGGAACTACGTCCTGGCTGTGAACGTTGCGACTGCGATCTGCCTGCCGATTCATCCACGGCGATGATCTGTTCATTTGAATGTACCTTCTGCACCGACTGCGCAACGCAGGTTTTGCAGGGCATATGCCCGAACTGCGGCGGAGAACTGGTGCGGCGGCCGATCCGGCCAGCGGGGAAGCTGGCGGCTAATCCTGCCTCATCAATGAGGGTTTATCGCCCTCAGTAAGCCGGGGGCTTTTGCCTTGCAGGCGGCTTTAAGGTCAAGGTCAGGAACCATCTGGTTCTGCCCGAAGGCGGGCGGCCTTTAAGGTCAATGTCTTAAGGTCAAAGTCTTAAGGTCAAAGTCTTTACGGTCAAAAGCCATTTCGTTCTGCCTAAAGGCAGCCCGAGCAGGGCCAGGTCAAAGGCTATTTCGTACAGGCTAAAGCCTGCCCGAGCAGGGCCAGGTCAAAAGCGATTTCGTACAGGCTAAAGCCTGCCCGAGCAGGGCCGGCAGTCGCCCCGGCCCTGCACCCGCGCTATCCGGCAAACACAACCGCCCGCTGCGCGGGTCCCTTCGTCGGTTCACATTTTTTCACGGACCGCTCGCGATTCGCTCCCCGCTCAGCGCTCCCTTGTCCCGCCATCCATGGCGGGACATCCTAAAATGTTCCCCTCCTCAGCGTTTGTGATGCCTCTAAAGGTCAAAACCCAGGTCAAAACCTGAACATCTAAGACAAAGCCAAACGCCAAATACCAAGCACTAAACACCAAACACCAAGCACCAAGTACCAAACACCCAACACCCAACACCAAACACCAAACACCAAACACCAAATACCAAATACCAAATACCAAATACCAAATACCAAGCACCAAATGCCAAATGCCAAATGCCAAATGCCAAATGCCAAATGCCAAATGCCAAATGCCAAATGCCAAATGCCAAATGCCAAATGCCAAATGCCACAGGCCACAGGCCACAGGCTACAGGCCACAGGCCACAGGGCAAAGGCACTTTAATTTTTAGTTTCAGATATCAGATTAAGGATCCCGGGTTCTGGGCTTTGAGCTTTGAGCTTTGAGCTTTGAGCTTTGAGCTTTGAGCTTTGAGCTTTGAGCTTTGAGCTTTGAGCTTTGAGCTTTGAGCTTTGAGCTTTAGGTTTTAGGTTTTATTTAGAATTTCATCTTTTATCTTTTCGGTTTTGACCTGGGTTTTGACCTTTAAGAGGCATCACCACCGCCGAGGGAAAAGCGTTTTCCAGGGCGAGCCGCAGGGATGCGGCGAGAGGGCGCGTTGAGCTGGGAGCGAATCGCGCCTGGTCCGTCAGGAAAATGCT
>Ga0157371_10003094_pt1 | contig 15418 bp, 15 predicted proteins | sample C45metaG_FD_113462 | JGI IMG/M metagenome (GOLD analysis project Ga0157371, IMG submission 113462) | Corn rhizosphere microbial communities from Kellogg Biological Station, Michigan, USA - C4-5 metaG | ecosystem: Host-associated > Plants > Roots > Rhizosphere > Soil | place: USA: Michigan...
GGTGGTAACCGACTTCGACCTCGGCCTGGAAGCCTCCGGCGCCGACTGCATCGCCCATGTGCGCGCCCTCGCCGCCCGCCAGGTACCGGCCATCATCATGACCGGCCACGATGTGCGCCGCGTACAGGAAGCGGTAGGCGACGACGAGATTCCGATCCTCTCCAAACCCGTGCAACCGGCGGAACTGCGCTCGCTGCTGGTGGCGCTGAAGCTCAAGGCCCAGATCGCTTAGACCGTCTAACGAAGGCCGGCTTTCGCACCCAAGGCCGCTGCCGCCGCGCGGATGCCTACATTATCCGCGTCACCATTTCCAATGGCGCTATGCGTATTCAAGCCTCCCGCAACGGACGCTTCTGGCCACTTCTGCGGCTGGCACCGTTCCCAGCCGCGAGTACTTACCAGGTCGGGCCTACGGCTTGTACGCCAGAGCGCAGCGGGCTTGTTGTTCGGTTCTCGGAGTTCGAAATCACTCCGGCTACCACGAAAGACCTGCACGACCTGACCTAACTGCATCTGGTTGTTGTGGGCGGCTACGCCGCTCTCCCCTTATTGAAGCCTGCGCGCTTCGCTTGCTGGCGGCGCCTGTGAGATCGGTGGAATGACGGTCTTGCTGTTTCCTCTGACCCTATCACGGCGTTCTCGCCGTCAAGGGCTGCTCGCGCTTCGCGCGCTTGCGGCAGGGCCGGCTATCGCCCCCTGACAGCTGCGCTGCGCCGTGCTGGGGCCGGTTCCGGGCAATTCCGCCCGAGCAACTGGAGCATGATCATGTCTCAGCTTTCTATCGCCTTTGACACTTCCCTGCTGATTCGCGACGAGCAAGGTCGCTATGCGCCAGCCACTGCCGAACAGATCCTGGCAGCGGCTCGCCAGGTCATCGATCAGAAGGTGCAGCGCGGTGCTGCGTTCACCTCGCCGGAGCTGGTCAAGGAGTACCTGATCGCCAAGCTGGCGGGCTTCGAACACGAGGTCTTTGCGGCACTGTTTCTGGATGCCAAGCATCGCCTGATCCAGTACGTCGAGCTGTTCCGGGGCACCATTGATTGCGCTTCGGTCTATCCGCGGGAAGTGGTCAAGGAGGCTCTGCGTCTGAATGCGGCTGCAGTGATTTACGCGCATAACCACCCCAGCGGTAACCCAGAGCCAAGTCAGGCAGATCGGACGCTCACACAGCGGCTGAAAGAAGCCCTGGCGCTCGTCGAGGTCCGCTCGTTGGACCACATCATCGTGGCGGGCCAGCGTACGGTGTCGTTCGCTGAAGAAGGCTTGCTTTGAACCTGAGGGGGCTTAGCCCCCTTTTTGCTGCGCCTGTATCAGGCGTGCGCTTCGTCCTTGGCAGCTAATCCGACACTCCAATGGCCACCAGCCTCCTGGGTGAGATGCAGCAGGTCATAGGTTCTCGTCATATCGAGCAGGCCAGAGTGGCCATAGGCATTGGGCGAGAACGCAGGATCGGTTCGTTTCAGGTACTGACCGAGCGCACTCAGTGTGACCTTGCCTTCGCTGGTGCCGCCGGCGAGTAGTGATACGGCGTCCACCACGAACTTTGGACGGCGTTTAATCACGGGCTTTGCAAGCTCTGGTTTGGTCAGATCCTGTTTACAGGCCTCAGTCTTGCTCGCGTTTTTCTCAGCCTGCTCAGCTACTGGCTCCTGAAGATGCTCCTCGCGACGCCATTCGAAAAACTGATCACTGGCGTTGCGCAGTGCGTCCGGGGTTTTGGGCTCGCCCACAATACAGACCGTCGCGCCCCGCTCACGGAGTTTGCGGCACAGGTAGGCAAAGTCGGAATCACTGGTCACAAGGCAAAACGTATCGGCACGATGGTCGAACAGCGCCTCCATGGCGTCTAAGGCCAAAGCGATATCAGAGGTATTTTTCCCGGCCGCGTACTGATACTGAAGACATGGCGTGAAGGCCAGCCTAACCAGTGCCTCCTGCCATTTGTTGGCCAGCGTGCCATGGTTGCCGTAGCCCCTTCTCAGGACAACGCGCCCAAACTGGGCAACCACACGCAGTGCGTGTTCCAAGATCTCAGGCGATACGTTGTCGCAATCGACAAGCACCGCTACGCGCGTCTCTACAGTTGGCGTAAAAACTCCCATCCCTGCTCCCTATCGGTCTGCCCTGAAAACAACACCATAACCAGAATATCAGTTAGATGCTGGTACTTAGCACCTTCCGCCAGCTTATCTTTGCCAGCTCTTCATCAACCCGCAGAGAGTGACTGAAAGCGCCCTGCACCGAACTGATTCCACGTTTTGTAGACAAAGGAATCAGTCGCAACGGTAAGACTAAATTTATACCGCTGCACACGTTGGTTTTTTGCCTCGGAGCTTTCCATCTGGAACTCTAAGCAAACCGAATAGACTCATTAGGCGCCTGCTTTAAGCATACGCTCTGATCAAAGGACTGATTATGCTCCGCTATGCAGCCATCGCTTCGACCGCCCTTCTTCTCACCGCCTGCACCAACATTCAGCATAAAACGCCCGAGGCTCGACAGCAGATCAAACACGATCTGAAGCTGACCGAAATCACCGACACCGCCCAAACGAGCTACTGTTGGCTGCTGATCGGAGGGCGGGCTAGCTGTAAGTACACCTCCGCGATAAGCGTCCTGACGCCTGACAGCCTTCTACTGGTTGATTACGAGAAAGGTGCCTACGTACAGAAGGACACCATCAAGACCGGCGACGTGAAGTGCATCAGTGATCATGACGGGCAGAATTTCTACATTTTCAAGGATCAGCTAGCGGTCTCCGTGATCCCTTACTCCGAAGTGCACAGGTCGCCGTCAGTGAATAACCCTGAATACCGTGCAAAGGTCATCAAGATGCTGCTAGCCAATGGGCAGCCTTACCTGACAGGGGAAGCCGCGACCTTTACGCGCGAGACCGGTAACAAGGACTACAGCGTCCACAACATATCAATGCCCAGCGGGCCAATTCCTATTGTGGTCGGTACTGAGATCCAAGAGATCTTCAGCCCGTGCCCTGGGAGCAAGAAGTGATGCGAATGCCGATATTGGCGGTGACAGTCGCCCTGCTGAGTGCATGCACGAGCGTTCACCACGACACACCCGAGGCGCATGAGAAGATCAGGCAGGATCTGAAGCTAACTGAAATCCTCGACTCCTCGCGGATGAACTGGTGTGTTCACCCATACGGCAGTTCGCCTGGTTGCCAGCCTGAAAAAGGCGTTGGAATCCTGACTCCAGGCGGACTGATGATGGCTCACCTTGTCGATGACCACTACGTAGCAGCGCGCACTCTCAAGTCCGAGGAGGTGCTTTGCACGACGGTTCCCGGCGGCGGCGCTGCAGACGGAATCTTTTTCGCTTTCACCAAAGACGAAGCGTTGATGCTGGGCCCACTGCAGGCCGACAGAGACGCGATCAATACGCGCTTCAAAGCGCGCCTCTTTGATTACTTGCACAGCAAAAGCCAACACAGCTTTACCGGCAGCGACATTAACTTCCAACGCCCAACCGGCGAGAAGGTCAAGAAAAGCACTGTCATCGTCGCCGGGGCCGCTACACGAGTGATCACCGAGGAAGTCGATGTGCTTGAGATTTACAGCCCCTGCTCAATGCCCAAGTGATCATCGGCTGTGGTGAATGAGGCCGAGTTTGTTTTGGCGGCAGAGGACGATGGCTGGTGACTTCGCCCCCTTTTTTTGCTGACGGTGTGACATGCACAGTTGGGGCTAGAGCGGGCCGCAGGTTACCCGCTCCGGTATGAGCCCGAGAAAGGCCAAAACGCACCCGCTAGGCATTACACGCGAAAGTGACTGACCATCATCTGCAGCTGGTTGCCGAGACGCGCAAGCTCGATGCTCGACGCTGCGGTCTCTTCACTTGCCTCAGCGGTCTGCTCGGAAATGTCCCGTACATGCACCACACTACGGCTGATTTCCTCTGCAACCGCACCCTGCTGCTCAGCAGCAGCGGCGATCTGCAGGTTCATCGCCTGGATGTTGGATACCTTGCGGGTGATCACCCCCAGCGCATCGCCGGCCTTGCGGGTCAGCGCCACGCTGCTGTCAGTCAGCTCGCGACTGCCGTGCAGGATGGTGGCCACCTGCTGAGTGCCCTTCTGCAAACCGGCCACAAGCACTTCGATTTCCTCGGTCGACTTCTGCGTACGCTGGGCCAATCCGCGCACCTCGTCTGCCACCACGGCGAAACCACGACCTGCCTCACCGGCGCGCGCCGCCTCGATGGCCGCGTTGAGCGCCAGCAAGTTGGTCTGCTCAGCGACGGCCTTGATCACATCCATTACGCCGCCGATCTTGTTGCTCTCCTTTTGCAGCTCGGTCATCGCTTCGGTAGAACGCATGACCTCTGCCGCCAGGCGCTCGATCTGCGCAATCGCTTCGGCTACGACGCGATCACCCTGGCCGGCTTCTCGATCTGCATCGGACGCCGCTTGAGATGCATCAGAGGCGTTGCGCGCCACCTCCTGAACCGTGGCGGACATTTCCTGCATGGCAGTGGCCACCTGATCAGTCTCCACCTTCTGTCCGTTGACCCCTGCGCTGGTCTGCTCGGTCACGGCCGAGAGCTCTTCAGCTGCGCTGGCAATTTGCGTGACGCCATCACGGATGCCACCGATTAGCTCGCGCAATGTGCTGCCCATACGCTGTATGCCCTGCTGCATCACACCAAGTTCGTCACGGCGGTTGACCTGCAGCGTTTGGGTGAGATCACCATTGGCGATGCGCTCCACCGCCTCTAGGGTTTCCTGCAGCGGACGAGCGATCTGGCGGGTGATTAACCAGGCGGCGAGAATGCCGACCAGCAACGCCAGAAAGGTAGCGGCGATCATCATCCGCATGGCGTAGCTGCTGTCTTCATCACGCAGCGCCTGCTGCATTTTCAGCATTGAGTCACCGACTTTATCAAGCTCCCTCGCCTGGACGGTCATCGCCTCACGCAACGTTGCCAGCTCTCCCGTGTTTGACCGGAAGGTAGTCAACAAACTGCGATAGGTCGCAACGCTGCTCTCGAGTTGCTGGATCTGCTCGCGGTAAGCGCTGGCAAAAACGGTTGTCAGGCCATCGAGCGCCTGATCGACGCGTTGAATCTGCTGGTTGAGCGCCAGCTCCGTACGCTCGTTGGCGCCGTTTGTGTAATTGACCACACGGAAACGAAGGGTCTGCACGTCGTCCTTGATGCGCGAAATGGCCTGATAACGGGCAAAGCCTGTCTCGTCGCCAACGGCACTGCGCGATAACTCGTCCCGGATGCGGTCAATCAGTTCACCTGCGCGACCTGCCAGCTCGACCATCTCGGTACGCGTGTCATGAGCGGCGGCATAGGCCGTCTTGGTCCTGTCGAACAACTGCTGATAATTCTCGACCCGTTCAATCTGCTGCTTGAGCAAACGCTGGTTCTCAGGGTTGCGAAATTTGGGCAGCATGTCCTGCTGGCCCTGGATGAGTTGCCTGATCCGCTGCTGTAGTACCTCGCCCTCTGCTGCTGCGCCTTCGGCAACGAGGAATTCCAGACGCGCGACGCGCAAGTTGGTCAGGGCCGCCGTCAGTTTAGCGACGTCTGTCATACGCTCACTGCGCTGCACGACGCTGCCCAGACTGGTCCACCCAACGATGGCCAGAGCGGAAGTCAACAGCAACACGAGGCCAAACCCCAACGCCAGTTTTTTGGTGATACTGATATTGCCGAACCATGTATTCATACGTTGCTCCAACTGCGGTTAAGGGTCAGAAAGCTGGAGATTTATTCTTAGGGCCAGCCCGTGTTCCATGCGATTTCGAGACGGCGTCGTTGCCGCTTCCATGCAAATTCATCGACTCGGCTGACCACGTGATGGCTCGCGCCAAGCAGAAATGGCGGCCTGATTTCACTTCGATTTGGGACGTTACGCCTGGCTATCCGAGAACGCTCGGACAGCTGTGACCTGAAAAACCTTGGCACTCATCAATGCCTGCTCGCTGGACCACCTTCGTGACAGGCAAAGGCACGGCGCCTCTTGCCCAGCAGGGATTGCTTTAGTTACGAGCCAGTGAATCGCAGCGTTCTCGCCTTTGGCTAATCGCAAGGACTGACCGTTGTTCATTTGCAGACATGGACGGGACGACCAACACAGCTTGTCAGGTTGATCGTCTCGACCTCGGTAACGGAAAGCCCGCTGAGGGTCTCGCCCTCAACGCACTCTGATCATGGCTTTTCGAAGGCCGAAACCGCATCAAAGACGCGCGCCGTATAGACCAGAGCGGCGCCAGCATTCAGCGCGATGGCCACGCTCAGTGCCTCGGCGATTTCCTCACGGGTCGCGCCGTGTTTCAGCGCAGCCTGCACATGTACGGCAATGCAGCCGTCACAACGCGTGCTTATCGCTACAGACAGGGCGATCAGCTCATGAATCTTCGGCTCTAGATGCTTGGCGGGTGTGCTGCCGATTGTATTGAGGCCGCGCATGGTGTCCGGTGCGAGCTTGGCAAACTGACCAACGTTTTGCATCAGCTCGGTTGAGTACTTGTTCCAGTCATTCATTTGGTTGTCCCCTCTCAGTTGCGGCCGGCAGTGACGCCGCCATCGACCGGCAAAACGGTGCCGGTAATCCACGCTGCCTCGTCAGAGGCAAGAAATAAGATCGCTTTAGCAACATCGGAAGGCTGCCCGTTGCGGCCCAGTGGATGGAAAGCGTTGAATGTCGGCAGCACTGCCTTGACCTCTTCAGCGGTCATGAACGTGCCGTAAACCGGGGTCTCAACCACAGCCGGCGCGACTGTGTTGATGCGAATTTTCGATCCGGCCAGCTCGATAGCGAGATTGCGAGTTAACGCATGCACCCCGGCGTTGGCAGCCGAATACGCGGCAGACGGCGTGGCGCCGATGGCCTGGATTGCCCATAACGAACCGGTCTGTACGATGGCACCGCCCCCGCGCGTCAGCATGGCCTTGGCAGCGGCCTGCGCCATGAAAAATTTGCCCTTCAAGATCGTGTCGAGAAACCAGTCGTACTCTTGAGGGCTAACGTCCAGAAACGGTTTGGGACTGAAAACACCGGCGTTGCTGACAAGGATGTCCAGCCCGCCGAAATCCTCTACCGCCAACGCGACGAGGGCCTGTGCACTAGCGGGTTCGGCGATATCGCCGGCTAACATGCGCACCCGCTTTCCAGACGGGTCGATCTCACGACCTGCGTCGAGAAGCTTTGCAGGGTCACGACCGCCGATGACGACTGCTGCCCCCGCATCGACCAGACGCTTGGCAACCTCTTTTCCGATACCGGAACTGCCACCAGTAACGATCGCTACCTTGTTGGAAAAATTGTTCATTACCTCTCCCCGGCTCTGGCCGAGTGCTAAAGATGTTGTGTGAAAGCAGCCCTTTGCAAATGATCGGAACCTGATACTTTCTGTTTGCGGCCGGGCGTTGTTGGTGCGTATCTTTGGCCAGATATTGCGCCATATCAACGCAGATAACCTTTATCCTCGAGAAAGAAAAACTATCAATGAATGCCACCCTCCACCTCAACGCGCTTCGCGCTTTCGAAGCGGCAGCCAGGCATCAGAGCTTTTCTGCTGCGGCAACCGAACTGAACGTCACGCCCGCGGCAGTCGGACAGCAAGTACGAGCGTTGGAATCCTGGCTGGGGGTGCCACTGTTCACCCGATTAGGCAGTGGCGCTACGCGGCTCTTGCTCACCGATGCGGCCCGCACCGCGTTGCCGGACATACGGGAAGGATTTGATCGCTTGAGCATGGGGCTGGACCGCCTGAGAGACGCAGGCGCACACGCTGAGTTGACCGTAACGGTAAGTCCCGCCTTTGCGTCGAAGTGGCTGCTGCCACGCATTGAGCGATTTCAACAGGCCTTTCCCACTATCAATGTCCTGCTGGACACCAACTCGCGTGCAATCGATTTTCAGACTGAGCATGTCGATATCGGGGTGCGCTACGGGGCTGGTAAATGGAATGGCCTGACAGCCGTCCACTTGATGGATGAAGTGATATTTCCTGTTTGCTCGCCTGACTTTCCCCTTCTCCAGCAGGGAATGTTGGCGCCTGAGTCATTGGGAGCCTGCACGCTTATTCACGACCTCACCATGGCCAATAACCCTGATTACCCCACCTGGCGAATGTGGCTGGATGCCTCTGGATACACCCACATTCCTACGAATCATGGACTGAGGGTCAACAACTCGGCTGCTGTGTTACAGGCAGCTGCAGAAGGTCAAGGTCTTGCCCTGGCTCGCAGCGTGATGGTGGGAGACGACTTAGCTGCCGGGCGCCTGATCCGTCCCTTCGCTGACAAGGGCTTGGAGTGTCCGCTAACGCAGGCCTACTACGTCGTTTATCGGACCGAGTTGGGCGAGCTGCCCAAGGTACGGGACTTTCGTGACTGGGTGCTCGCCGAAGCGGGCAAATGCACGCCAGGAAGTGAACGCCAGGCGATTACCAAGGCTTTCAGGTGACGCTTTTGATGAGGTCCGCCCGCGACAGATCATGAGCTGTGCCTATACCGCTATCGGGCAGGAAAGCCCTGCAGCACTTCCACCCGGATTAGGAATTTGCTGGGCAAAGGCTCTGGTGAGGTCATGTTTGACCCAGCCAGTTCCTCAGCAACGCGTCAGATGGCAATGCAACTCGGTTTCGATGCCTTCGGCTACAACCGTCAGGCTCAGATCCCGCATCACATAAGAGGACTAATTTGATGCGCCATAATTTCGATATTTTGTTGCCACGTGACGGGACAAACGCCTTGGCCGTCGACGGCTATGGAAGGTATCTGTTTAGCCCCGGTAGCGAACCACTTACACTGGATCATGCACCGGAAGACATCATCCAGATGTGGGTCGCGGATATGCAGTTTGCGGTTCCGCAGGCGGCCCTGGACGCAATGGCAGATCGGCTCAGGCACCCGATCTTCGGCTATACGATGAACCTCGACGACCAGCTCTATGACGCATTTAGCGGCTGGTGCGAGCGGCGCTATGGCTGGAGTTTTCCACGTGAGCAGATGGTGGTTTCGCTCGGCGTCATACCTGCGTTATTTGCCCTTGTTCACTATCTGTGTGGTCCTGATGACAAGGTTCTGACTTTGAGTCCCTCCTATGGGTACTTCAAGCATGCAGCCGTTAAAAGCGGCCGAACCTTTATTACGTCACCGCTCGTTGCGCAGGGCGGGCGTTACGAGGTGGACTTCGTAGATTTCGAAAAGAATGCATCCGATCCAGCGGTCAAGGTGTTCTTTCTATGCCATCCGCACAACCCAACCGGCCGGCTTTGGACAGACGCCGAACTGGTACGGATGACAGAGATCTGTCTGGCAAATGGTGTAAAAATCATCTCGGATGAGATCCACTGCGACCTCCTGCGTCATGGGTGCACGCACACGCCGTTGGCCAAGCTGTTTCCTGAAAGCCGCGACATCATTACCTGCATGGCAGTGAGCAAGACGTTCAATCTCGCGGGCATGATGATTGCCAGCATAATCATTCCCGATCCAGCGCTACGTGCGCTTTGGAACGATCTGCACTATCCCTTCATCAATCCGGTCAGCCTGGCTGCCGCTATCGGTGCGTACCGCGATGGTGAAGCCTGGCTCGAGGATTTATGTGCTTACCTGGACGGCAACTTCGAGTTGTTGGCCGACTATGTACGAGAACATCTTCCTGAAGCCCGCCTGGTGGTTCCTGAAGCGACTTACCTGGCATGGCTGGATGTACGCGCCTATTTCCCTGATTCGGCAAATCTGACCCGTTTCTTCCTTGAGCGCGCCGGTGTCATCGTTGAGGGGGGAGAAATGTTCGTCGATAACGGTGAAGGATATATTCGACTGAATGTCGCATGTCCCCGCTCCGTACTTCAAGACGCTCTGGACCGTATGCGCACCGCAATCCAAAGGGTCGCCTTGTCACCTTGATGACCGCCTGCAAGGCTCGAAGCGCGTCGGTCAGTGCTCCTGCTGGGAGCATTGGCCTGGCGCTGCCATTTCCACATTCTTTGGTATCTGCAATGGTGAGGAGAACGGCGATCGCGTATGGACACAGAGCACGTCCGACCGGAAACGGTGGTAAGGCCGTCAGTGCAAAGACACCAATCGAAACTGAGTCAGACGCCATTGCCACCGGCTGCAGGAATGCAGGCAGCTGCCAAAGAGCGTTGCTGGGCGATGCAATAGGAAGGTGATCACCTCTTCAGCGACCGTCTTGGTTTAATCGCCTCAGTATCCGCAGGCGAATGCTCGGGATCATTTTCGAGAGGAATTTCATCAGGAACCAAGTCCCCCCACCTGCGCATTGCTTCTAGCACGTCACGTAACTCTTGCCCTAGGGGAGTGAGCTCATACACGACCCGAGGAGGCGTTTCCGCGTATGCAGTGCGTGTCACTAATTTGTGGCGTTCGAAGCCTTTTAAGCGGTGCGTCAGTGTATGAGCACTGATTCCCGGCAACGCTTGTTTTAGTTGGGTAAACCGCAGTGGTCCGCCCAGTAACTCTCTCACAATCAAGGTGGCCCATGGTCCCTCGAGCAAGGCAAGAAAACGAGCGACACCACAGTTAGGCTTTGGCAAGTATGACGACCTGGGGGCTGCCCGAAGTAATGCGCTAGGACCACGGGAGAACAAGCCAGCCAAGACACCCATCTTTCCGAGAGATTGCCCCCTCAAGATGTTGGGTTAAACCACTCGCCACGCCATCGCACAGCGACTTTCCGGAGCGAACCCTTGCTTGGACTCCTCGTTAAATTTTGCCGCGAGCCTCTCATCCAGGTCTGAGGTCACTTTTGCCTGAAACCCTAGCCGTGAATAGAAAGGTGCGTTCCAAGGCACATTCTTGAATGTCGTCAGCGTTACGAACCTAAGGTTGCTTGAGCGAGCATAGTCCTTAGCTACCTCAATCAGCTGACGTCCCAAGCCTTGCCCTTGCATCGATTGCATGACCGACAATTCGTGGATGTGAAGATCTTGCCCCTGGCGCTCGGCGCTGAGAAATCCTTGCGGCCGATTCTCGCCATCGATTGCAACCCAGCACGTCGATAACGCAATGAGTTGGTGATGCCGCTCAGTGGGCATTGGGGACGACTCAGCCAGCCAGCTCAACCCGTCAATCATGCGAAATGCTTGCGCATCCTCCGGCACGGCAACACGAACTATCGCGGGCATGTGGGGCCTAGAATGATCTAAGTGGATTGGCACATATCAAAGAACCACCGCGCTGATTTTCTGGAAAACGCTCGCTGGGCGGTGTATCAATAATTGATTCTAAACGCCGCTCTGGCCTTAAACCACACCGGTCCTTTTACCCCCACACGCTGGCCCCGCGAGCGTGGCGCCCTTTCAGGCACCTCTGACTGAGACCTATCAGGTCTTACAGCTTTACCCAAATCTTTGGTTACTGATCTGAGTAGTTACGGATTCGTGGGAAAGCGGATTTACGCTTTTACTGATTTACGTAAAGCCGGATCTCCGCTTTTGCAGCGTTCTAATCGCGCAGATGCCTTGATTGCTCTGTGTTCAGCACAGGAGACTGCTGCGGTCAGTAATCAGACCCTCCCGGTCTTGGTCATTATCCGCTCTTCCTCGGCATTCGCTCAGATCAAGCTCAGCATGATCCAGTGCCACAGCTGCCGCACTGTGCGCCCTCCACGTCAATGGAGGAGACCACATGTCGCACTCAGTAAACCTCACGCGCTACACGACTGTTCCTGACCTAGACGCTCTCCAGGTCCGCAAAGCCGGGCCAAGAACCAGTGCAATGAGCCCAGTGGAGCCCAGCGAAAAAGCCGAAGCGCTTCAAACGCGCTCCACCCCCCGCTACCTCACCAACAACGAAGCAGCAGCCTACCTGCGACTCTCACCACGCACGCTGGAAAAGCATCGCGTCATCGGTGGTGGGCCCCGCTTTCACAAGTTTGGACGACGGGTGATGTACGCCCTTGCTGATCTGGAGGCATGGGCCTGTGAACGGAGTTTCGAGACCACCTTCGATCCTGAATACATCGACCGTCACCCGGGAGCGAAGCGCGATGAACAGTGAAGTCGTTATCAATGAATCTGCCGTCTTACGCGCTGGCAAAGCAAAGCGAGCAGCTGGACCTATTTCGGGCCCTGCCATGGGATATGGCGCCGCGCGACGCGCAGGATCTCATGGCGCATCCCTTCTTCTCACTGGCCAAGTCACGGCGCACAGTGCCGATCGACTTTCGTTCGGGCGAAGTGACGGTGCGTGTCGAGGGTACCCATGCGCACGGTATTGCCACGATCTGGGATGCCGACATTCTGATCTGGGCCGCGAGCCAGATTGTCGAGGCACGGGACTCGGGCATCCCGACTTCTCGACTCATGCGCGCAACGCCCTATCAGATACTGCGCTTCATCGGTCGTGGCACCTCGACTCGCGACTACCAGCGTCTGAAGGCGGCCTTGGATCGACTGCAATCCACCAGCGTAGCCACCTCGATACGCGAGACTACAGGCAGGCGCCTGCACCGTTTTTCTTGGATCAACGAATGGAAGGAACTGGCAGCGCCCGATGGGCAACCGCTGGGCATCGAATTGATCCTGGCAGACTGGTTCTACAGCGGCGTGCTGGAGCAGTCCCTGGTGCTGACCATCGACCCGGCGTACTTCCGCCTTACCGGTGGTCTCGAACGCTGGCTGTATCGCCTCATACGCAAGCACGGCGGCAGGCAGAAAGATGGTTGGCAGTTCGACCTGCGCCACCTGTACCGCAAGTCGGGGAGCATGGCGCGTTATTCGGATTTTGCCGGCGATCTACGGGCATTGGTTTCTCGTCAATCGATGCCCGGTTATCACCTGGAACTCGTTCGTTTCTCACCCACAACAGAACTGCTTGCATTCAAACCGGTGCCGTAGACGGCACGTGGATATTTTCTGGAAAAGCTGTGAATTGTGTCGTGCTATCAGGCGCAACCGGGCTCGTGCTATCAGGCGTAAGACTATCGTGCTATCGGGCGCACGTTATCCTCTGCAGGCCAGGGACGACGCGGCCTACAGTCCGCCTTAACTTAACTAACTTAAAAGCTCTAACTTATTATTGGGGCACCGGGCATTTGTGGACAGACGCTGATCAAGAGGAGTCTGCGGGAGGCGTCCGGTCATGATCATCGCCCTGCTCAATCAGAAAGGTGGGGTGGGCAAGACCACCCTGGCCACTCACATCGCCGGGGAACTGGCTGTACGCGGACATAACGTCGTCCTGCTTGATGCAGACCCACAAGGCTCCGCATTGGACTGGACGCAGCGGCGTAGCCAGCAGGGCTTGCCAAGGCTCTTCAGTGCGGTAGGTCTCGCACGCGAAACGCTGCATCAGGAAGCACCTGAGCTCGCCCTTCATGCCGACCACGTCATCATCGATGGGCCACCCCGCATCGCCGCCCTTGCCCGTTCTGCATTGCTCGCTGCCAACCGTGTATTGATCCCTGTTCAACCAAGCCCCTACGACCTGTGGGCCAGTTCGGAAATGGTCAACCTGATCCGCGAAGCGCAGGTGTTCAAACCTTCAATGCGAGCGGCGTTTGCAATCAACCGGCGGGTCAGCACCACGATCATCGGCCGCGAGGCACGCACTGCGTTGGCTGACCAGCCTGTGCCGGCTCTGCATAGCGAAGTGCGCCAGCGAATCGTGTTTGCCGAGAGCGTGGCAGCTGGTCGCCTGGCAAGGGAACTGGCACCAGACAGCGCTGCAGCACGCGAGGTCAGCAACCTGGTCGATGAGCTCCTGAGGTGGTCTTCATGAGCAGCAAGCGCATAGGAATTGGGGTACGGCCGATGGCCGACCCGCGAGCCGAAGCCTGGATACAGCAGCGCGCTAAGGCAGAACGCCAAGAAGGTGATCGCCAAACCGCACGCATGACATTGGACGTGACGCCTGCGCTACGTACGCGCATCAAGCTGGCAGCCATCGAGCGCGGTGTAACGATGGCTCAGGTGCTGCGCGACGTGCTTGAGCGAGAGTTCCCGGAGGTCTCGTCATGACAGCTACCGCGCGCCGTCGTCGATGGCCATTGGCACTGATAGCGTGCAGCTTGTTCGCATTGGCCTGGACAGCGTACTCCACGCCCGTGCCGCGGCTGGTTTACAACGCCTCAGACAGCCTACCCGTAGGCTGGTACCACATCGAGCGGACCCATTCATTGCGCCCGGGCGACACGGTGCTGATCGACTTGCCTCATCAGGTAAGAATGTTCGCGGCGGAACGCGGCTACCTGCCTGCGGGCATCCCGTTGCTGAAGACCGTGGCAGCAATCGCGCCCCAACATGTGTGCGTGCTGAGCGGCTTGATAGTCGTCGACAGTGAACCTGTTGCCATTCGCTTGCGTGTAGATCGGAAAGGCCGCGCTCTGCCCCAGTGGAGTGGCTGTCGACAGCTGGATGACGGCGAACTGTTTCTACTCAGCACCAGCAATCTGGAGTCATTCGACAGTCGCTACTTCGGCCCGGTATTCGTCGACTCGGTGATAGGTCGAGCGCAGCCACTGTGGGTGGAAGCACCCCCATGACAAGACCATCGCAATGTCAGCTCAGTTGTAGAGCGGCTGCATTCAGCAGCTATTGTCGCGGGCCACCTCTCGCTGACTCCTCTGCCCTCGCTCGAGACATGCGGCTGGCCCGTCACTATAGAAACCACACCCTGATTACCCAGGACAGAAACGCAAAAGGCACGGAAAGAGCTGAGGGCAAGATAAAAGGGGGCGGCACTTCGTGGGCCCGGAAAGCAGTCTGCACGAGGGTTGGCGGCGACACAGCGCCGGTGTCGCCAGGTGCCGAAATCGTGTTCGCCCCACAGCGACACTGGCTCAAAAGCGTGCCTCACACGCCGTACTGCGATCAACTTGGAGGAGTCCAAACATGAGCAAGGGAAGCCGTCCGAATGACGAATTGCGCTTCCGCCCGCAGCCGGGCAAGCCGCAGCAACGCGGCCAACCCTTCGTCAATCAGGTGCTGCGTCAGGCCAACAAGGCCGGCACCGGAAAGCCGCGCAAGGCGAGCCACCAGCCCGGTGCCCGCCTCGGCCGCGGGCATGTCGCCGCTCGTTTCAGCGCACAGCAACTGCCTTCCAACGCGCGCCGCGTTACCATCAAGACGCGCCTGGTGAACCTGCGCCAGGCTGACAGGCGCTCGACGCTCAGCCACCTGCGCTACATCGAGCGCAACGGCGTCAGTCGTGAGGGCGATCCGGGCCAAGCCTACGGGCCGCTGACCGACCAGGCCGACCTCAATGCCTTCGAGGAGAGTGGCCGGGAAGATCGTCACCAGTTTCGCTTTATCGTCTCGCCCGAGGATGCTGAGCAGCTCGATGATCTGCGCACCTATACCCGCCACCTGATGAGCCGGATGGAGGCCGACCTCGGCACCCGCCTCGACTGGGTGGCGGTAGACCACTGGAACACCGAGAAACCGCACACCCACATCGTCCTGCGTGGCAA
>Ga0157371_10003095_pt1 | contig 15416 bp, 12 predicted proteins | sample C45metaG_FD_113462 | JGI IMG/M metagenome (GOLD analysis project Ga0157371, IMG submission 113462) | Corn rhizosphere microbial communities from Kellogg Biological Station, Michigan, USA - C4-5 metaG | ecosystem: Host-associated > Plants > Roots > Rhizosphere > Soil | place: USA: Michigan...
CGTTTTTTATTTTTCTTTTTAAATAGGCTATTCAGTTTTTCGCTGACTTTGTTTATGGCTTTATCTGTAACATTGTCGGCAGTTTTATTGACGGCCTTGTCCACAACTTTATCGGTTGATCGGTCAACTGAGCTCGCTGTCGCAGTTTTTGCTTTTTCTTTAAGTTTACGCAATACCTGTGCTTGTGCTATCCCCCCTATACCAAGGGTAAGGAAAAAGATAAAAATTACTTTTTTCATGGCTTTAATTTTTTCATGATTTGCTTTCTTCTGGTAAAATTAGGCCAGGCGCGGACATAGGTCAATCATTAAAAAAGATGATTTTTCAATTAAAGGGGAATGATTTCCCTATCTACAAACCATTTACTATAATCTTTACCGTATTCGCCCCCATAATTGATGCATATCTCCGTATGCGCCTTTATCTGCTCATGAGCTGTAAATACCATCTGTCTTTCTTCCCTATTGAGAAGATATACGGCATTGGGATATTGCCTGTGGTTATACATGGATCCAAAACCCATGGTTAACGACAATGTATTCTCTTCTTTATTGAAATAAAAACTATAATCCATCAGTGGTGTGGTACTTAATGCGGTAAATTCTTCGGCTGCGATAATGATAACTGGACAAACTTCTATAATATCTCCTTCAGAAATAGCTGTATGGCAGAAAACACCCCTACCTTTTCCCTTTATCGTTTTTAAATACAGCTGTTTCTTCATTGTTCATCCGAATTGGGAAAGTACACTTCAGCCTTATCATCTGGCTTACCATTATAGTTAATGGTTATTTCACAGCCTTCTTCAATGGTTTGATAGGCATAGATATTAAGGGCATTTTTCTTTCTAGAAAAAGTATAAAAGGCATTCGCGACTGAGGAATGATTGTAAAAAGAGGCATAACCAAAACCAAATGCAGTCTTTTTTTCGGGATTGCCCAATAAAAAGTAATAATGAAAGAGCTTGGTAAACCGTAAGGTCTCCCTCTCGTCATTTGACAAGAAAATACCAGGAGCCTGTTCTATCAGACTTCCTCTCCTTATTTTGCTTTTCGCAAATACACCACGCCCATGAAGCGGGCTTTCCTTAACTTCAATATGCTGTGGTTGCTCAATGTTGCAATTGAACAGCATTAGTTTCTTTTTTGTTGGGCAATTTTTGCGTCTTTGGCTGCTCTTTCTTTTGCGGCTTTATCTGCTGCTTCCTTTTTAGGATCAGTAGCAGCAGCCTTTGGATCTTTCGCAGGTAAAGTCTTAGGGTCAACCTGTTGCTTGATTTTGGCATCTTTCGCTGCTCTTTCTGCTGCCGCCTTAGCCGCTGCTTCTTTTTTAGGATCGGTAGCACCTGCCTTCGGGTCTTTTACAGGGATGGTTTTAGGATCAGCCTGCTGCGAAATTTTTGCATCCTTTGCAGCCCTTTCTGCCGCTGCTTTAGCTTCAGCTTCCTTTTTGGGATCGGTAGCCGCAGCCTTCGGATCTTTTACTGGTGTAGAAGTACCAGTAGTTTGGCTACTTCCGGGATTTACCGTTTCTTTTTTAACCACGGTTTGTGCTTTCACTGCTGTTACCAATAGCAATGAACCTAAAATGGAGAAGATTTTTTTCATGACATTTTTGATTAATGAGTAAAATTTAAATAGCAGGATACGTTCCTACTCTAGCATATTCCTTAAAGCATCGAAATCGAAGTTTTCGGTAAAATTTTCTACCAAACTTTTCCCAAGGGGAGTTTTTACGTACCTATAGGTCAATTCTATCATGTAAGGCTTTACCGGATTTCTTTCTGAACCCTTAAAATAGTCGGGATTATATTGATAGAGCGTTAAGCCACCTTTGTTATCCCAAAATCCATCAAAGGTAAATGATCCGGTTCTTTGGGCGGCCTCTTTGGTATCGGCATTGTAGGTCTCTACCCATACCTCATCGTTGGGGGCCGAGCCATAAGTCCTTTTCCAGGAAAAGGTTTCAGCTTTGGGTTTTACAACGGCAGACTGGGTCAGCCAGGCCACTGTATTTTCTTTCAATACCTTTTCCACCGTGGTTTTTTTAGCTTCTATTTTTTCTTGCCAGTCCGGGTATTTGGCCTTTTTCACGATCAGGTTCCGTTTCCCGTTTTCATACAACTGAGGGTACTTTTTCGGATCTTTCATCATGCCAGCGCTTTCGCTTTCAATCTCTTTTATTTTGTCGGCTATTAAAAGCCTTTCTCTTTCGTAATAGACCAGCAGGGCTTCGAGGTATTCTTTACGCGAAACAGGCATAAATACCAAAGCACCAGGTTTTGTGCAATACCAATGACGGGTCATATATACATTACGGCTACCTTCTTTCACAGTGTGTTCCGGAATATCCTGATAAAATCCCTTACTGTTATTGATATTTTTAGTGGCATCCATTTTAATAAAATTGTGCAGGGCGATAAATTGCCCATTGTATTTTTTTGGTGTTTCGTAATAATATGCTTCGTCAGGAAAAGAAAAAGCAGTTTCTATCCCGGTATAACGATTAACGTAGGCACGAAAAACATTTGAATATTCACTGTTGACCATCATTTTATTTTTGACACAGATATATTCGTAGCAGCCCATATTAAGGTCATAGCTTGCCAATGCATATTTGCCAACTATTGTAGTAGCGGTATTGCCCGAAAACGCAGTTTTAAGCACACAGCCTTTAAGGATATAATTGCTACGGCTTTGTTTTTCGAGCGTTTCGATTTTAGTAAGTATGGCATTGGCAGCAGCTTTATTAGCTGCCGTACCCAAGGCATCCAGCCAATGTGCTTTCTCTTGCGGCCATTCGCAATGGGCTGCATCTATATGCTTTCCAGGAAGCGCTTCCAGGTCTTTTGACGACTGGCAATCTTGTGCATTAACCTGCTGCGTTAAAGCAACCGTTGCAATTAATGTGGCAATGGTCGATGTATGTATTCGTTTCATGGGTCGAATTTAATTTTAGATAATTATTCCAACATCTTTTTCAATGCACCAATATCAAAATGCTGTTCCCAGTTGTTAAACAACCTTGAAGAGTAGCCATAATCTTTTGTGATTTCATACCGAAACTGTACTTCTATCAACAAAGGTTTTGCAGCCTGCCCGTTATTGGAGACAAAATAGGCTGGATTTAAAACATACAGGGCACTTTTATACTCTCCTTCTGCATCATAAAACCTACCCAAAGCTTCCAGGATTTTATTTGCATCTTTTAGCAATCTATCCTGGTCTACCACTGCCGGTTTTTGTAACCATTCTGGTTTTTGTTTGGCAAGTAGGTCATTCACTTTTGCTTTTTTTGCTTCATATATCCTGGGGTAAGCAAGTTTGTCTGCTTCCAAAGCTGCCATTGTTCTTTTTGCAGACTCAGAAGTATTATTTCCTATATTTTTAATTTTTTCCGCGTTGTCATACTCAAAATTGGCTTTTTCAATTTCAAAATATTCCAGCATATCCTGCAGGTATTGCTTGCGGCTAACGGGGATCAGTAAAGGCACTCCCGGTTTGGTGAGGAAATAACGACGATCTATAAATTGATACGAATTAGGTCCGTGATTGTCATACCTGCCGCCCATTTCCCAGTGCTCAACATAGCCATTGCCATTGTTGAGTTTTAAAAAATCGCTATGAAAATCTTTATAATTATCAGAGCGGGCAACCATCAGCGTTGCTTCTGAAATATATTGTGATACGCGGCTGGGATTGTTGTTTTTGTCTTTTTCAAAGTTGGGGCCCACTTTTGCTTGAACAGGAATTTCGTACATCGGATTCCCATTTTTCATATTGAACTCGCCAGTACCTACTGCATGTACGCCTCCAGGCATTATATAAGGATTAAACTCAACCCTGAAAACCGTTCTGTATTCATCTACGATTTTGGTTGCGTGTTGGGACACATTGCAGACAAAAGCATATATGCCCATGTTGTACCCATAGCTGGCATAAACATTTTTGCCGTAATTGCTGCTACCATGCCTGCCAAAACTTACTCTGGCGGCACATCCCGTCAACTTAAAATCCTTACGGCTGGCTTCTTCCAGTTTTTCTGCTGCGATGAGGTTTTTCATCATCGTAGTTTTTTCGGCGGGTGTGCCTTTTAAAGCAAATCCATATATTGTATTGTTGTGGTCGGTATAAATACCAGGCATAGCGTCAACATCTGCACGTGAACCACAGGGCGTTAGCGGGTTAGGTATTTTTTTTATTCCTTGCGAAAAAGCTGTAATGCTCCCCAATACCATTACTAAAAAGATCAAAAACTGTTTCATTTGTTTATAATTTTGTTTTTAGTGGTCAAATGTTCCTTACCATGATTAAATCATCATTCCTATGTGAGTTTAATGATGATTTAATCATGGACGGTTCATCGTTTGTTGTTTATTTAAAGATACCTGTTCCGTTTAGTGAGCCTGCGCCGCTATTAAGGCTCATTCTTCCTTCCATGCCTGCGCTTGCACCGGCAGAGCCTAATCCGGCGGTGGCTTCTACACCTCCCACCACCACTACATCGGTTACACCCGTTCTGTCAATTTCTATATCAGCCCCAACGCCTGCGCTTACGCTTACCTGTAATGGCCCCAATTTGCCACCGGCACTTACTTTAGGCCCTACGCTTACGGTGCAATTCTTAAAGGAATCGCCAAAACCGGCATGATCTAAATCTTGATTTAAAGTGCCGCTGATTACACCTGCATTAACGGTGGTGGTTAAGCCACTACAGGTAAGCGTCATCGTGAAGCCGAGTTTTGAGCTTCCAAATTCACTGTTGATATTGCAGTTGGGATCTTTAAACTCGGTAAGCTTACCTTCTTTTATTTTACCCGGACTTGCACAGCCGTAACTTACCTGAAGCACTTCGGCCTTAAAGGCCAGGTCTTTTAGCCATTGTTGTTTTAGGCCAGCATTGATACCAGGAATCAATTCGGGATAAGTAGTGTACAATGATAAATAAGCCATTTCATTCAAAAACTGCTTCTGCACCTCCAAATATTCTTTGTACAATTCTTCGCACTTTGTATTGTATGCACTCAGGTAAACATCTATTGCTTTTATAGATTCGTTGCAAAGCACCCCATTATTTTCTGTTCCGCCCTCTCCAACGTTTTTCCATCTTTCGTTGATCTTTTTCATAGTGGCTTCATACTCTTTTTTGTAAGTGGCACCATCTCCTTTCGTAAAATCGGCCATTTTTTGCAGTACCTTATCCTTTTTTAGCTGAAGGTTTTGCAGCACTATTTTCTCTTTGGCGTTCATTTTTTCCGAAAACATGGGTATACCCACAGTTTGCATGGCACTACTTTGGTTTACTGAACCAGGATTGGCCAACGTTTTGTTCATGACGTTCATCAACTGTTTTTGCTGCTCCTCCAAACGCTTGATCGTTTGCTTACTCGACTCTTCGCTAAGTTTTTGTAAGGGCTTTATTGCCTGATCAATAGCTACGCTAAACTGTTTCCATTGCGTTTCGTACATTTTCATTGCCGCATAAGATTTTGGAAATTCCATTGGTGAAAAGTTACCGAGATTCAATAGATCGTTACTTTTGTTAGTACGAGGAAAACCAGTATAATCATCTGCTCCAGGTGTATAGCCTAATTGCTTTAACTTGTCTTTTCTTGATGCGGTGTTTCCCTGCTTAAATGCGGCTTTGGCATATGCAAGCGCTGCTGCTTTATCACCTTTGTGCTCAGCTATCAGACAAAGGGTTTGATTGGCCTGCGCGTGTGATGCGGCAAGTGCAAGTGTGGTATCCAGGTATTTTTGGGCTTTGTCCACATCGCCTAGAGCAAACCATGCCTGGCCAAGGTTGTTGAGTATGGTACTGTTCTTTTTAAATCGGCCATTGAGGTTACTGAGAAGAGGAATTGCCATTTCAGGAGCCCCCGTCATCGTTAACATAGCTGCATAATTATTCAAATTATCGGTGTTATTGGCATCATCTTTACATACCTGTGCCATCAGGCTCAATGCGATTTGTGTACGGCCACCCACCCACAATGCGACAGCAGCATTGCCCATTTCATCAATGCTTGCTCCTTTTTGTTTCAGGTCTTTATAGATATTGTTGGCTTTATTTTTTGCAGCAGGAAGTACAGCGGCAAAAGTTGTATTTCCTGTATTGCCGATAAATGCACCCATGTTTACTTTGGATGGTGTAGCAGCAATACCAGCAATGGCTTTGATGTCTTTTGCAGGAATAAGACCGTTGGCAACACCGCCACTTTTTGTTGGCTGACTTTTGTTTACCTGTTTTATGGCATTGTCCATCTTTTGTCCCACACCATATTGATTGAGCAGACTGTCGTATCCTTTTTTGGCCTTAGGGTCCATTTTAGAAGTCTTTTCATTGAGTTTTTGCATGGCCTCAGCCAATCGCTTTTTGTCCGCTTCCATTTGTTCTTTAGATGGCTTTTGGGCAAAAGCAATAAATGGCAGTAGTATAAACAAGGAGATAAGTATTTTCGATTTCATAGCAATAATTATAGATTATCACACCATAAACCCAGCACCGATGATTTCCCAGCATCGTTTGTACCACCAGTTGCGGCATTACCAATTTTAATTTGATTGGCTTTTGGCAATTCCAGTGAATTTACAAATGCCAATATTTCTTCCTGATATTTACTGGTGTTGGTCAGGATTACAACGCTAACCGTTTGGCCATATCCCGTTGCCGTAATTAGTGTTGCCAATCCTTTGTTATTGCCATCTACATAATTTGCCTGTCCGGTAATGCAACTCCAGCCTGTTTCTATATTCATATCCGAAATGCTTGGCGCTGTGTCACCGCTTACTGCTCCTTTTACCAATTTATCCCAATCATTATTAAAATTTTCATTAGCTGATGCAGAAGATGCCCTTGCTTTGGTGATCACCGCAATTCCATAAACACCTGTTTTTTTATCGGTAATGGAAGGTTGAATACCTGCTTCACTTTTTTGTTGTTGCCAGCCTTTTGGAAAAGTAAAAGAAACCACATCAAAAGTCTGTTTTTGTGCAAAACTGGTACAGCTCATCACTATTAGCACACTCAATAAAATAAAATATTTTACGTGTTTCATTGTTCAAAGGTTGATTAAGGAATTTCACAAAGAGTCCATTTAGTACCAGCTACATTACTTTGAGCTCCTGCAAATGCCAATAATCCAGAACCAGACGAATAGTTTCCTGCACCAAAGCCAAATGCAAGAAAATTGCCAGTTGGTTTTTGTTTTATAACGGAATACGTTTTAGTTAAATTTCGTTCTGAATATAACACAAATGTTATCGGGGAACAGATTCCTACTTCTGTTTGCCATTCTGAAAACGATGCCCCAAAAAAAGGCGTTTCATAATAAAAACCTAAACTGGTGCCCAATACAGAAATAGCATAAGCACTGCCATTCCATTTATAACTTTTTGTAACTTGCAGGCGCCTGCTATCTGATGGAAATCTACCTGGTATGCTAACAGTGTCTAAGGTAATACCCGCATCAGAGTACCTTCCCCATGGACCATCAGCAGTAGTGAAGGTATGAATTGCTTTTGTAGGGTCTGTGTCAGTAAACTCTCCATACCAGTGGTTAGTGAACCCTATACCCGATTTACTTTCATCAAAAAGAACTCCCGAACTTGGGATTTCGTCAATACACCGGAACGGGTTAGGGTCATCAGGCTTAGTAACTATTGGAGGGGTATTAGACGTTTGCAAGCCACCTCCACCAGGTGTATATCCCTGCACTGGTTTAGCCAATTCATATTGAAATCTCAGAAACTCGCTAAACTTAATCTTATCCTTTACATTATCGGGAAACACGGCTCTTATTTTTGCTTGATAATCCCGCTCATCAATGTTTGCCTCTTCCCAAACTTTCTTAATAAACGGATAGTATTTTTTGGAAACATTTGCTATCCCCGATCGTTTTTCTTCGTTTGTTTTTGCATCGGCTATGGCCTTAATATCTTGCTGGTAGGCTTTATAAGTGGCTGGGTCGGCATCCATAAGCTTGCCCAGTTTGTCAATAACTGGTTTCACTATTTCTGCTATTTTCTTTGCTATTTCTGTTTTCGCATCATCCTGGGGTAGCCTTAATTCTTTTATACTTTTTAGGATGAATGCACTCTCGTCTTTAACTCTTGGTTTGATTTGTGCCTTAGCTGTTATTGTTCCTACAATGAACAGGAATAAGATGATTAATTTTTTCATAAGTATATAATTTGTTTATATCGGTAATGAAGCTATCAAGAGCAATATTATTCATTTCTGTTTGTGAGCGTTTGCTCATAATGATTTCATTAATTTTGTGATATAAAAGTAGCTTGATATAAAAAAATGGTCAATCATTAAAAAAGATGATTTTATGGCTTGTTTAAACCCAGCACATTTGCAATATAACCGCTTGCTTTTATCCCTTCATTTACAGAAATATTAGTGGAGGCAATATTGGCTTCTCCACTAACCGCACCGATATTTCCCCCGGCCGAAACGCCTGCAGAGATTCCCCAGTCTGTTACCTGTACCCCGCCATTTGGCCCGGCACCAACGGTGATGTACTCCACCGCAGATGCGCCTGCTGAAACTGCTGTTACATTTTGATTGCCAATATGCCCTTCTATTCCTATGCCTGCACCAATTGTTGCCTCTTTAAAAGTGCCATTTTCATTGAAACTCAAATTTAATTCTCCCACAAAACCTTCGCCACCGGATATGCTCATGGAGTTACAATTGAACCCAATCTTTGCAGGGCCAATGCCCAACGTTCCTTTGAAATTGGCACAATAATCTTCTTCCCATGGCTTTGGCTTGGATGGCTTCTTATCTTCTTTTGCTTCTTGGGATGGATAGATACAGGGCTCTGCAACAGTGTATACCGAAAGGATCTTCCTTACATCAGTAATATATTTTACCTGTGCATCCAGAAGAAAGCGGTTGCTGTTATCGTTTAATTGAACCGGCATCCAGTTAGCATAATCCCTGAAATAAGTACGGCTTACCAGCTCGCTTTTTTGAGCAAACTGGTTGGTGAGCTTTGCCAGGTCAGAAAGATATATCTGACTTTCTTTATTGTATTCTTCACAACGGGCTTTCTTTAGGCGCTCCATTTCTTCCTCTTCTTCTACCTTGCCTTCACCGCCTTCTAATTTATTCAACAGTGCATTATATTTTTTGGTGATCGCACTTATCTTTTTATTGTAGGCGGTTGTTAATGTTCTTTTGTTCTGTGTAAAAATCTGCTCCAGGTCGCTTTTCAATTTTATGTACCACGCCGCACTTTGATTTACAATATTGGCTGCTTTCACCATCATCATTGCTGTTCCTTTGTTCTGGTTGATATTTGCGATTACTTGTTTCATATCCGCTTCGGGAATCTTTTTATAAGCGGCCCTGATATCATCGGCAGTTTGAGACAAAGCAGTTTTTTCTTTTTCTAAAAATCCGTTGAAAGATTTTGCCTGCGCCAGGTCTTCGGTCATGGCAGGCAGCTCCAGCCGGCGAAGCATGGGGAATTCTTTAAAGTTTGTATTCGCAAAATCTTTTTGTTTTTGATGATTGCCTTCAATTTTATTTAATATTTCAGCTGCTTCATTATCATACCGTGATTTAAGCACTTGTTTTAAACAACCAATAGCTTTATCGGCTTCAGCTTTGTTATTGGTTGCCGATGCTTTGCCCAGGTGTACAAAAGCGGCCACTTTATTTCCGTTAGCGTTCAAACTGTCTTTTGCAATGCTTTTATCCGCAAACAGGGAAGCATTGTTCATATCGCCAAGGTTATAATAAGCAGTTGCCATATTGGACAATACATCCGGGTTGTTATTGATTTTACCATTCACATATTGTAAAACGGGAATTGCTTTTTCTGAATAACCATAAGCATTCAACAGCGAAGCCAGGTTGTTGGCAGTATTCATAACATTGTAGTCTGCCTGCATGGCTTTGCAGAATAAATACAAAGCTGCTGTTGGTTTGTTGCTCAGCCATGCGCCAATAGCTTCTGCAGCAATTGCTTTTGGTGCCGTTATTTTTTTTGCTTTGAGGTAACCGTCTATCTTATTTACATTATCTGTATTCAATTTGGTGGATACAGTATTTTTCAGGTCATCAATTAATTTTTTAAATGCAGCATTGCTCAACACTGTATTGGGTATAGCATCTAATAATGCAGAACGTGAAGGCGCTTTGAATGGGGGTAAGGTTGCCACTGCTTTATTGCTTCCTTCTGCCTGTGCCGGAATGAGGGTAGCGCTTTTAAACCCTGCAGGATAACTTATCGGCGGCATATTACCTATTTTTTCTAATGGTTTAAATGCATAGTCCGATGTTTCAAATGTAGCAGCATCGGGTGTTGTGGATTTTTTGTCTTTTACCACTCCGGCAAATTGCGGCTCCTGCGGAATAGTATTTTGCACAGGGCTGCCACTTTTTACATACACATTACTGAAATACACACCCGGTTCGCTGCAATACCAGGCGTATCTTCTAAAAGATTTTCCCGCAGGGATTGCATTATCATCATGCATTAGTTCTTTGCCATTTACAGAAACAGCTATTGCAGCGCCGTTCACGGAAATTGTTACATGTGCTACATCGCCTGCTTTGGCAGTGGGTATCCTGGTATTAGTGAACGTTTCTTTGTATTCAACACTCATGTACCGTTTGCTTGTTTCGGTTTCGCCACTCATGGCTAATGAAAATTGGAAGCCTTCCCTGTTTATATCGTGCAAATCAATTGGGTTACTTTTCTTCGGGTCTTCCGTATCTATCCTGAAGTAAAAAGGCGTTCTTTGGTTTTTTACATTTTTTCCGAAATACACATCGTAGTTCACGGTAAAATTGGCGCCAAGCGGTTTATTAAAATTGGGATAGAAACTAAAATCCTGCGGTACAGAAATCCATTTGCCGGATTGTCCATTCACTGTGCTTACCGATGCATTTGCAAAATCATGCCCGTTGTGTCCATAAGTGTGCCATACTTTTGCAGACAGTGTTCCATCGGTATAACCGTTAAAATCATCGTACAAAATAGTGTAAGGGTCTTTATTTTTTGTAGATGCTGTTGCCGAAACCATTGCAGGCGCTGAAAATATATTGCCCGTAGATTTTGCCGGCGCTTTTACGGGCGTATAAGCCATACTCTTTCTTGCATCAGGCTGCGCAAGCCACCTGGCTACATAATCAAAATTAAAATTGTTCAACAGAGAATACACCATATGCGATATATCGGTACCAAACTTTGTATCAAATTTTGCAGGGTTTCCTACTATCGCCCTATTCAGTGGTGTAAAATTAAAATACACCCAAAGCGGGTTATCTGTTTTTGATTGGTCGATGGTTTGTTGCGTGGTGCTAACAAGGATGCTGTGTTCAGGAAATGTTTTATTAATAGGGTTTCCGTTTATGATTGCCTCGGGGTCCAGCAGGTAATGATCATTATTATCATTGATAGCATTGTTTGGATTATAATTAGCTCTTAATTTCACCACTTCATTGTAATAAGGCTTTAATCTTTCCAAAGCTTTTTTTACAGGCTCTGCCGAGTAAGGATTTTTTTGAAGGATAGCGGGATAAGCGGCCAATTGTTGCTGAATGTATGCAACGGCATCCTTTACCAGCACGGGTTTAAAAGGCCAGTCTCCATTTTTGGAAACCACCACGCCAACTTTAAACATCTGCTGGCCAGCATCGTGATAATGATCTAAGTAGGTACGATAGTTATATAGATTGGGCTGAATTTTTTTATCTATTCCTTCTTTTGATAATTGTGCATCATCATCGCCACTGCTGAACTGTGCCTCCTCGGCAAAGAAATACAACCCACCGGGATTAAATTTTTTGATAGCTACGCCCGGAAAATCATTAAACCCTGCAATTAATTTCAGGCCCTGTTCACAGCACTTGAGGTCAATTTTGCCATTGACAAAATGAGCAGAATAGCCCAGCAAATTGATACCATAACTATGCAGCGGGCTATAATCATCTACATACCAGCGTTCATCGTTTTTGGCGATGGTGCGCACTATCAAACCCCGTGGCAAATAGGATTGTTGTATCCAGCTTAGCAATAAATCCGATGCCTGCTGTTGCCATGCAGAATAGGCCCCGCCTGCATATAGGCCTTTTACGGGTTTATAAATCGCCTTTGAATTTATAGGATTGCTTACATATTGCCATCCGATTACGGAGTCCCTGTTGAGTTCCTGATCGCTTTGTGCCTGTGCGCCAAAAGCGATAAATAGAAATACTATTATTGCTACGTATGATTTCATAACTATATTCTCTATGGCTTTATTTCCAGCTTCAACTCTCCTGTTACTGTTCCAGGTGTATAACCCGCTGGTGCATTAGTAACAGGAAGTACTTGCAAGGTATAAGTACCTGTTAGTGTTTTGTTGCTGTTGTTATAAATAAGATTGCAGTTCATGGTTACATTTGTATTCTTTTTTAAAAGGATAGTTACATTATTGCCATGAACGGTGTAAGTACCAGATTCGAGCCTTGTTACAGCTTCGGGGTAGTGAGACTACAGCTAACTGTGCCGTTACTGAGAAATTTAAAAGAAGGATCGGTAATCGAATGGCCTGCATTGGGTGTAACCCACCAACGAATAAGGTTCCAAGTATGTGTTGTTAAAGAGGTAGTTATAGGGTCTGGTTTGCTCGGTAATTTAATAGGCCTACCTCCAGGAATTTCTATTGGTTGTTGTGGCAATTGCGGCAACTTTGTATCGATTACATTTTTTATAGGTGGCACCTTCGGTGGCGCTTCCTGTGCATTTGCAGCAATAATGGTTACTGCCAAGCTTAGTAAAAGAATAATTTTTTTCACGTATAACGAGATTTAATGGTTTGGAACAAATGTTTTATTTAATCTGTAAAACAGATTATTGTTGGTGATAAAACCACTATTATTGGTATTATAATTAAATCTTTTGAAAAGGAACAATCGTTTCTATTCTGTTCTTATCATAATTAAAGGCATAAAAACCCATTAAATTTCTCCATTCATTATTACCAGATTTTCTTGAATAAAACCGTATGAAGTATTTTGTTACCGGGCCTGAACTAGTTTTTCTTTCCATCACATTTCCTTTAAAGGCAAATACACCTTCACCTTTAAATTGTTTACTCTTAATCAGGTCATTATAATAATCATAGCCCACCGTATAAGAAGATTGCGCCAATACATAATATTTCCCTTCCACAGTGTAACTGGTCGCAAAACTTAAACTATTACCATACGATCCACTGCTTGAAACCCATGTGCCTGTTAACTGCTTTTTATAATCCATATTTTTTTCAGCCACCCCATTTATTTTTAAAGTGAATAAAAGAAAATTCAAGCCCATCTCCATCTCGCTGCCCAGTATTATATCAGCCGAATTAATTACAGCTACATTTGTTCCTACCTGTATAAGCAGCACCGTACCTTTTACAACCGATCCATTTTTACTAATGCTATTACTTAGCATATAATATGGCAGGCCCTGGCTGGTAACTCCTTTTTCATGATCACCTTTTTCGAATAACTGGTTGTTAGAACTGTTATACAGACCCCAACCATCAAAAACCTCGAAGAAAATATGTTCCATATCTTTTTCTAAACTGCCCGATGATTTTGTCATACTCATCAACTCAATAATTCTTTTTCCTGTAGCTGTATTTTTTTCTAGTGTCAAACTATTTCCACTTGCATTTAAACTCCACGTAGGTGGAACAGTGATGGAATACCTATTTTTGTTTCCTGAACTGGTTGTATAGTTTGTTGGCGAATTCTGTTGTGTATTATTGTTCTGTGCAGTTGCCGTTTCATTTAAGTCGAGGCTTTTTATAAAATCCAGTATTTGGTTTTGATATTTATCGGTGTTGGTCATAATTACCACGTTCGCCATTTTGCCGTTGCCTGTAGCGGTTATTAGTGTTACCCATCCTTTACTGGCGCCATCGGTATAGCTGGCTTGCCCCGAAATAACATTCCATCCTTTTTCAGTAGCAGGATTTTGCATGTTTGGTTCTCCGGAAACAGACACCGTACCTTTCACCAGTTTTTCCCAGCTGGTCATAAAGTTTTCGTTTGCTGGTGCCTCGGTCGCTACCGAATTTAAAATAACAGCAGCGGCATAGTTTCCTTTACCATCGTTTTTGGTAGACAGTTGAATGCCATTTGCCATTTCTGTTTTATCCCAACCGTTAGGTATGGCATAGTTTATTACATCAAAAGCCTGCCTTTGGGCAAAACCAGTACAACTTACCATCAATAGCAGGTTCAACAGGAGCATGTTTTTTATAGGTTTCATCTTTTTAAGGTTATCATTTCTGAAAAATCATTTCAAAATGCCAGCAGGTATACATTAATAATAACATCAATCTTTTACACAGCGTACGGAATAGCCATTATATTTAAATCCAGATGAGATATCAACTTCTATATATGAGTGATACAATCGAATTTCATCGCCGGCTACTCCACCAGATACTCCACTATCCTCTGTAGAAGCCCAGTAATAGCCAATCAAAGACAAGTTATTAAAGTTCCCATGGGCGAAACGGTATCCACCCGGAAGAGCCGAAAACCCGCTGCTGTTGGTTGCACCAACATTGGGCGTACTCCAATAAAGTAAGTCTTTTAAGGGGCCCCCTGCTGAGTATTTGCCATTTAAGAATGTTATCAATGTTATCCATTCATCCTTTGTAGGTACATGCCATCCTGCAGGTGCTATATTGTCGCTGTTGTTCACGGCATACCAATTATACAGCTTACCATAAGGATTATTATTTTTACTGTCATTGTTATAGTAACAATAGGCTCCTTTTGTAAAGGCATCCCATGTTTGCGAATCAGGAGCAGTTAGTATCTCAGCGCCGTTTCGGTAATGCGTAGTTTTCAGATTCTCCACCATCCAGCATTGTGTACCGATAGTAACGGTATGATACACGTTACCGTCCACATCAGTGACAGTTCCACAATTAGTCAAGCCTGTTGTGGTAAAACTTATTTCGTTACCATAAGCGGTGCCAATGCTGTTGGTTGCATATGCCCGTACATAGTAAGTAGTATTACTGTTTAGGCCTGTAAGGTTGCTCGTAAAATTGCCTGCGCCGCTCCCATCTGTTGTTTTATCATTGGCAATAGAAGGATTGTTGTTTGTACTCCAACACACACCTCTTGCGGTAATGACACTATTGTCTATGCTACTGATCGTGCCGCCTGAAACGGCTGTCGTATTGGCAATGCTGCTGATGGCTACTGTGCTTACCATAGGCAACTGCGGTGCTACACTTACTACAATATAGCCGGTTTTTGTTTTGGTATTGCTGCCGTCGGCATTTGTTACAGTAAGCGTTACATTGTATGTTCCCGCAGCGTGGTATTGAATATTGACCGGATTTTGCAAAGTAGAAGAAGACGGCGTACCTCCCGCAAAGCTCCACGACCACGATGTA
>Ga0157371_10003098_pt1 | contig 15412 bp, 15 predicted proteins | sample C45metaG_FD_113462 | JGI IMG/M metagenome (GOLD analysis project Ga0157371, IMG submission 113462) | Corn rhizosphere microbial communities from Kellogg Biological Station, Michigan, USA - C4-5 metaG | ecosystem: Host-associated > Plants > Roots > Rhizosphere > Soil | place: USA: Michigan...
TATGATGTTATTTAGTTATCAATTGTAATGCTTCATCAACGGTAGCTACCGGCAACTGGCACGCTTTATTTCGGCAAATATAGATTTTTGTTTCAATGCTTTGCTTATCTTTTAACAAAGGTAGGTTCGAATTTGTTCCAGCCAATGTAATTTTATTGGGGATGTAATGTGTATTTAGCTCTTTTTTTATCTCAGATGCCTTATCCCCTGTTATTGCAATCTCATTAATTCCGAATACTTCATTAAGCAATTGAATTGCCCAGTTAGAATATGCCGAGCCATAAGTTTTTATTTGAGGATGTACAGCAGTAAGCATAGCCGAAGCCTTGCTCACATATTGATCATTATCAAATAACAGTCCTAAAACATGTAAATTTTGAGCCATTGTCGAGTTCGAAGAAGGAATCACATTATCCATTATCTCATGTTTACGCGCAATAAGAGTTTCACCATTTGCCGAAGTATAAAACAGCATCGGGCTATCCTTATCTTCAAAGTTTACCAATACATAATCTGTCAATTGCTTAGCCTCGTAAAGCCAGCGCTCATCAAAATCTGATTGATAAAGGGCAATTAAAGCTTCAATGAAGAAAGCATAGTCATCCAGAAATCCTGAAATGGTTACCTTTCCATTTTTAAAGTTACGGTAAAGCCCTCCATCGGAACTGCGTAAATTTGCCAGAATAAAGTCGGCCGCTCTTTTTGCCAGGTCATAATAATGTGGCATACCAAAAATACCCGAACTTTCGGCTAAACCTTTAATGGCCATCGCATTCCACGCGGTCAGGCATTTATCATCCAATCCTGGTCGTACCCTTTTACTGCGTGTGTGTAATAGTTTAGCCTTTGCCGCCTTTATTTTTGCTTGAAGCTCCATTACCGTGATTCCTTTTACATCTGCATATTCCTCTTCCATAAATTTCCGTAAAAGAATATTGGTTTCTTCTTCTTCCCAGTTTCCATCAATTGTAACATGATAATAATCTGCCAGCAGATGAGCATCAACTCCAAGTACAGCATCAAACTCTTCCTTTTCCCACACATAAAACTTACCTTCAACGCCCTCACTGTCAGCATCCAAGGCAGAATAAAACAAGCCCTCGGGCGACGTCATTTCGCGTTCAAGCCAGTCAATGGTTTCAACAACTACATCCTTAAACAAGGGGGATTTGGAATACTGGTAAGCTTCAGCATAAAGACTAATCAACTGCCCGTTATCATAAAGCATTTTTTCGAAATGAGGAACATGCCATTTACCATCAACAGAATATCTGGCAAAGCCCCCACCTATGTGATCATAAATACCACCCAATGCCATTTTTTCTAAGGTTAGCAAAGTTGATACATGAGTAGCATCATCCTCCATCAAATGGCTATACCTCAGCATGAACTGCCAGTTGTTAGGCAATGGGAATTTTGGGGCACGATTGTAGCCACCCTCTGCAATGTCAAAATATCTTTTCCAGGGCTCAATAATTTCTGTTAGTTGAACCTTGGTATAGTCATCCACTTTAACATTTGGAATAACCTTCTCTGAATTCCGAATTCCATCCGTAAGCCTATCAGCATATTGTTTAGCTTTATCAGGCTCATTAGCCCATAAATTAGCAACACTTAATAAAACACTAATCCAATCGTCCTTTTTAAAATAAGTACCACCGTAAATTGGTCTTTGATCTGGCAGGCAAATGCAGTTTAAAGGCCAGCCGCCACTACCTGTCATTAATTGTATGGCCATCATGTAAATCTGATCTATATCAGGTCGCTCTTCCCTATCCACTTTAATACACACAAAGTGCTGATTCATTACCTCCGCAACATCGTGTCTTTCAAAACTCTCGCGCTCCATAACATGACACCAATGACAGGCCGAATATCCTATACTAACCAATATTAATTTATTTTCCTGCTTTGCCTTTTGCAAAGCTTCTTCTCCCCATTCGTACCAATTAACTGGGTTATAAGCATGTTGTAACAAGTAAGGAGATGAGGCTTTAATTAAATTATTCGGTTCTGAATTCATACTATAAAGGTAAAAAGATAAGTTGTATTTTTACAGTATACCTCTGATAACATGAAGATTACACATATCGAAATTTATCGTTTCAGCATACCAACAGAGCCGTTTGTAATAGCAACCGGCACTATGTATTTCGCTCAGAATGTGCTCATTAAAATCTACACAAGCAATAACATTTATGGTATAGGAGAATGCTCGGCCTTTCCTATGATTGTTGGCGAAAGCCAGGAAACCTGTATAGCAATGGCTAAAGACTTCGCCAGGCTTCTAATCGGTAAAGATCCGCTCGACATACCCGAAAGGATGAATGATTTGCTGGGATATGCTGCTCACAACAGCACTATAAAAAGTGCATTTGACATGGCCTTGTTTGATATTGCGGCAAAGCATAACAAACAGCCACTTTATAAATACCTGGGGGGAGAAAAACGTATTGTAGAAACGGATATGACCATAGGTATTGATACTCCAGAAAATATGGCAACCACTGCTATAGAATTAAAAGCCAGGGGATGTGGCATCATCAAGATAAAACTAGGCAAGGATGTACACAGTGATATAGAAAGGGTAAGCATGATCAGGCAGGCTGTAGGAAAAGAAGTAATCCTGAGGATTGATGCCAATCAAGGTTGGAGTTTTGATGAAGCGCTGTATGCACTTGGAGCTTTGGAAAATTTTGACATTCAGTTTTGTGAGCAACCAATGCGCACCTGGTTTGACGATAAGCTACCCGAACTAAGAGCAAACTCTCCTGTAAAAATTATGGCAGATGAAAGCTGCTACAACCATCACGACGCGCGGAAACTGATTAACAATGGCTCGGTTGATTATCTAAATATTAAGTTTTCAAAATCAGGAGGTATACTAGAGGCACAAAAGATTCATGAAATTGCTTTGCAAACCGGAACAAAATGTATGATAGGCGGAATGCTTGAAAGCAGGATTGCAATAACTGCAAACATGCATTTTGCTTTGGCTAGTCCAAATGTTGTTTTCTTTGATTTAGATTCTTGCCTGCTTGGACATCTGACTGACCCTGTAATTGGTGGCATTACCTATAATGGATATTTTGTTGAGGTCTCTGATACCCCAGGGCTTGGAGCAGATGCTGACCCTAAGTTCCTGAAAACATGCGAAAAATGGATCATTTAAATAACTAAGCCTTATTGCAATTGCAATAAGGCTTAGTTATACCTTACTGATTTTTCTTCTTAAAAAGCCCATTCAACTTATCAGCAATTACATTTTTTGCCTTTTCTGTTGCTTGTGCTTTTATCGTATCAACCTTGGCCTGAGCCACTGCTTTAATCTCTTCCTTTTTCTCAGCAACTACCTGGTTAACTGCATCCTTGGCCCCTGCCTTTGCATCACCAGCCCCGTATTTTAAGTTAATGGTCGGTTTCAGAATAGTACCTCCTAAAACAGCATTTACTTTTATAGTCTCACTCATAGCAACGTTAGTACCGGCCTTGCTGTTAAGCTTTGCAATAAATGCATTTGCAGTTTCATTTGCTTTTGCACCCAACATGGCCCTTGGAACATTTAATCCAAGCTGATAATCCATAGTCTGATCCAAACCATTTGAACCCTGCACATTCATTAAAACACCCTCTTTCTTAATATCAAAAGGTGCAACATTTAAACGACCATCTTTAATTTTAAATTTGGTAAGTACGTTGTTTAGCTCCAGCTTTTTAAATTTATCAGAACTTAAAGCAGATGCGAGCTTATTTAAAGGTTCAAATCCATCAAGTACTGCCTGAATAATATTTGTTAAGCCCTCGGCATTTATAGAAGAATAAACAGGCATCATATTCTGATCCAGGTCTGAATTGAATTTTAAATTAGTAGAGAATACTCCTTTTGCAAATTTTGCAACCGGAGCCAGTAATTTCACAGTATTGAAAGCTGTAAATGCCTTTTGAATGTCCATTTTCTCAATACCAAAATCAACATCAACTTTTGGTTTCTTAGGATCAATTGTAGCGTACGATCCGTTCATCTTCACCGTACCGTCAAGCATATTCATACCCATGTCCTTAAAGTATATGGTCTTGTTTTTAACTTCTAAAGCTCCTTTTGCATTAGTAATGTCGTAATTATCATATAACACACGACCTGCTTTTGCTGTCATATCAAAATCGATGTTTCCCGGCACTTCAAATACAGTTAGCTTTGAATCTCCTTTTTTCTCTGTTTCGTCAGTGCTTTTTGGCCCCATAAGCTCATTCACATCAATTAAGTTTGATGCCACATTGAAAGTTCCCTGTAAGGACTGGTTCTTTTTAAAAAAGTAGCTCAGGTAGTTATTTACGGTACCATTTGCAGTGAAATCACTTTTACCTACTTTAGCTGTAAGATTGCTTAACGTGATATTTTTAGGGCTAAAAGCCATTTTTGCAGAAGGAACGCTAACAGGCATTGGTACATTTTTACCTGAATAATTGAAATTGCTTGCCAACATTTGACCTGATGCTTTAAAAGCTTCATACTGTCCTTTATCAATAGATGATTTACGGCCAGCTGCCTGAACATCAGCATCCAGAATACCACTTAAAGTCATATCCTTCATCGGAAAAATCGTAGTCAGCTGTTTTAAATCCAGCTTTCCTTTAAGGGCCAAATCCACAAATGGATCAGTTGTAGGATTTTTCAATAACAATCTTCCATCAATTGGTGCATTCCCAAACTCCATGTGAAATGCAGGTACATTTACAACAGTATGATCCATTACACCATCCGGATTGCTGATTTGTGATTTAACTTGAATGTTATTAATTGCAGAAGGCAGGGAAGGATATTTTATCTTACCATTTTCTATTGAAAGGTTTACATTAAATGAAGGTAATGATTTCTCATTATAAGTCCCTTTTGCACTTCCATTCATTGCAAATTTACCTGTAGCATCCATATCCTTAAAATTACTCGCATAAATTGCAGGTATCAAAGAAAGGAAATTTTTAAGTTCAGATTGCTTTGCATCAAACTTAAAATCCATAACGATGTCCTTATCATTTGGCATTGCGAGGTATCCAACTGCCGATAACAGCAATTCATTAAGTTTAATCTTATTCTCGGCAAAAGTGAATTTCATATTCTTCATATCTATATCAAGAGGAAGATCAGCATCTAGCTTTACCTTGTTCAGGTAAGGAATACCACCATATTTAACAGTTAATTGTTCAATGGCCGATTGAGTTTTAAGCGTAAACAAATCCTGTGTAAAATCGCCAGTACCTGTATGGTTTAAATTATTCATCTCCATAAAGAAACCTAATGAAGCATCATCATAAACAACTTTACCTTTTTCAATTGCATACTTTTGTAAGGCAGCCTTAAAAGCAGTTTTAGCAGTATCTGACCCCTCGGTGGCAGAACTATCTTTCTTTGCAATATCCCAGTTAGCCAGACCGCTTTTCAGTACCTTAGCCAAAATCCTTGGTTCTTCAAGGTTAATTGATTTTATCTCATATTTTTCGCCCTTAATCACACTCATTAAATTCACATTCAATTGAAGTTGCTTAATGTTCGCTAAGGTGTCTTTAGCAAAACTATCAATACCCAAAACAGTCAGGTTGTTGATCTTTATCCCCATATCAGGGAAAGAACTTATTAAGGTTAAGTCCAGATCCTTAAAATCAACCTTAGCATTTACACTTTCATTAATCGACGATTTAATTTTTGCATCAATCTCCTTTTTAAAGAACAAAGGAATTGCAGCCGCAGCCGCGAGCAAAACAACAAATAAACCTATTACAATAATTGATACCTTTTTAAGCATGTATTTAATATATAAAATCTTCTAAAGCTTCAGCATAGCAATAAACACACCAAATTACTTTTATTGATTAAACCATTCTTATCTTTATCCCTCTATAACTCTAGAATAATAAAAAATTGACATGAAACATATGAAAAAATTAATCTTCACAGCTATATTATTCGTTAGCATGGGTACTATGGCACTTGCCCAACAAAGTGATAAAAAGGTAAAAAAAACACCGGAACAAAAGGCTCAGCATGCAACAGAAGAGCTAACCAAAAAGCTATCACTAAGTGCCGATCAAAAGTCAAAAATTGAGGCAATAAACCTGGAAAGCTTCAAAAAAGTAAAAGACAGCAATCCTAAAGGCGAAAAGAAAGACAAAGCTGCTATAAAAGCCGCTAAAGATGAAAGAGATAATAAAATAAATGCGGTTTTAAACGATACCCAACGTAAAGCTTACAAAGAACTTAAAGCAGAAAAGAAAGCAAATAAGAAAGATGCTCCAAAAAAAGCTAATTAATAACAACAGCTTTAAAACAGTAACTTTACTGCATGATTAAAGAAATTGCTGTCATTTTTGATATGGATGGTGTGATTTGCCATACCAATCCATATCATTCCCTTGCCTTCCGCGAGTTTTTCTCTACAAGAAACCTTGCTCCAACCGATGAAGAGTTTGCACAACATATGTTTGGAAAATCTAACAGTTACATCTTAAGCCACTTCTTAAAAAGAAAAATTGAAGGCGAGGAATTACTGCAATTAGAACAGGAAAAAGAAGGTCTTTTCAGAAAAATATACGAGCCTAATGTTGAACCTGTTGCCGGTTTAGTAAAGTTTATAGATAACCTAAAAAACAGTGGTGCAAAAATTGCTGTGGCAACCTCGGCTCCATATGCCAATCTGGAACTGATACTTAGTAAAGTACCTATTAGGGAAACCTTTGGTTCTATAATGGCCAGCGAAGATGTAAAAAAGCACAAACCTGATCCTGAAGTTTACCTTACCTCTGCTAAAAATCTGGGTGTATCACCAGATCGATGCATCGTATTTGAAGATTCTTTTTCAGGAGTATCTGCTGGTTTAAATGCCGGGATGAAAGTTGTAGGCGTGCTTACCTCACATACTAAAGAGGAACTTCCGCCCTGCAGCCTGTATATTAGTGATTATAGAGATTTAACTTACAATACTATTAGCCGGTTGATAGATCATTAAAATTTACTTCTTTACAGTAATTATTCGTCCGGTTACAAGTATAAACTTGTAAATCCGGTATAAGCCATCATCAGTAACTTCAATTTCCTCAACCAAACCGGTTTTACTAAATGTATCGGTAACCAGATCACCTATTTTTACATCTTGTAATACGTTTGATGGCGTTTCGCTATTTAATCTAATCATGGGTTTACTGTAAAAATCTATAACCAAAGGTAGTTCTAAAATGTTATTTAAATGCTAACCAAATATAGAGAGGAGAACTTGTCGCAAACAGCCCCTAAAATTGACTTTTTTACACCGCTCTAGGGCTATGTTTAATCTTTAAATTTGTTTACAATCAGAAGTATTAAGTTTTCACTTGTATTTAATGGTTAATTAACAACAAATTTTGAACTTACATAAAACTTAGAAAACATGGCTAAAATGAATCCTTACTTAAACTTCAACGGCAAAACCGAAGAAGCTTTTAATTTTTACAAATCTGTTTTTGGAGGCGAATTTAGTGCCGTTCACAGAATGACCGAAGCACCTGAGGCTTCACAACTTCCAGAAAACGAAAGAAACGGAATAATGCATATTGCATTGCCAATTGATGGGCATACCACCTTAATGGCTTCAGATATATTGCCTTCTTGCGGGCATGTTTTAAATGAAGGAAACAACGTGCAAATATCGCTTCACCCTGAAAGCAGAGAAGAAACTGAACGTCTTTTTAATGGATTATCAGCAGGAGGAAATGTTGAAATGCCTCTTGAAGATACTTTCTGGGGCGCTTATTTTGGAAGCTTTAAGGACAAGTTTGGCATCCAATGGATGGTAAATTTTGAACAAGGTCAAAAATAAGTAATCACAATGCGGTAGTTAGAAAAAATGCCTGATGAATTAATTCATCAGGCATTTTTTAATATAAACCAGAAGATTTTGAAAAAATTGCATGTTGACCTCTAATAAGTGCGTGATCAGCATCAATTTCTTTATTTACCGATAAATTAAGTTCATTGCAAGCAAGTTTATATAAAGCAGCGTGCACAGAACCACCAACCAAATATACAGGAACTTCCGGTTGCAACCTACTTAATTCAGTACCAATCAATAAACCACTTAAATAATAAAAATTTTGCTCTGGGGCTATATCTTTAAGAACCTGATTGGTTCTTACCATAAAACTGGCATGTAAAAGATTCGATCCCCGGCTTGCAGCAACGCCAGCTTTAAAATATTCCTGATTTTGAAAATCATCAAAGTCTCCTCCTTCCGCTACCGATGCAGAGAGTACACCATTTACAGACAATAGGTTAAAGAATTCACCCGTCATGTAAGTTTTAAAGCTAATGGCCTGGTTGTTTTTCACTAAAATATGTTTAGGGTGCGTACCAGGGAGGATTAACATTTGTTCATCATTATTACCCAAAAACGATTGGCAACCCACAACTTTAGTTTCCTCACCGCGCATTACATCACAATCTGTTTTGGCACCAGAAATAATAACAAAAGGATTAACTCCGACACCATTTATTATAAACTCTATTTTCAGATCTGAACCATCAACATTAAATGGCATTTTTTTATACGGCAGGTCCAGCATCCCAATTGTAGATGACGCCATCCCCGAAAACAAGACAGGAATACCATCAGTAGGTATACTTAAATCTTGCTGCAAAAATTTTATTTCGTCTTTTACAATATTTGCATAAAAATCTGAGCGCAGCGAGGACGCCGATATTTGCTGCCAAAGTTTATAGGTATCGGAAATTCCGCGACTACTTTTTGTTTCGGCAATAACCACAAGATCCTTTGTGCGAATCAGACGAAGCCTGAAAGAGCTTGTTCCCCAATCACAGCTAAAAAAATAATCCATCATTTTTTTGATTTAATACGTTCCACATTACCAACCAAAAAAATATATGAGCATGCTCCCATTAATCCTAAAACCGCAATAAAAATTAATGCAGGTGCAAAATTCCCATCACTTGCCAGAAAACCAATAACTATTGGCACCACTATTCCCGAAAGCTGCCCTATGAAATTGAAAACCCCACCTGTTATATTAATAAGGTGTGTTGGCGCAAGGCTCGAAACAAAAATCCAGGTAATGGATGCAAAGCCTACTCCAAAAAAGGATAAAGCCATAAAGAAAATGATTAATCCCGGAGTATCCACAAAGTTTGCTCCCAAAATAAACACGGAAATCAAAAGCCCTATAATGATTGGTCTTTTACGTGCTTTTGCAGCCGAAACGCCTTTTTTAATTAAATAATCAGACAAAAAACCTGAGCAAAGCACACCAGCAAATGCGGCAAGATAAGGCACTGAAGCCCAATACCCTGATTTAATAAAATCAAGTCCCCTGTAATCTACAAGGTATTTTGGAAACCAGGTAAGAAAAAACCACAAGGTAGAATTAACGGCAAACTGTCCAATATAAATCCCCCATAATTTTCTGTGCGACAATACCTCTTTCAAATCAGCCCACTTAAACTTCTTTTTTGAATCTGCATCAGCAACAGATTTTCCATCCATTAAACCTCCACCACTCTCTATGTGCTTAAGTTCAGCCTCATTTACCTTTGAATGTTTTAAAGGATCACGGTAAAAAACATACCATACAACTCCCCACAACACACCTATTAAGCCTGTTACTACAAACAATCCCTTCCAACCCACATAAAATTGAATTTTAGAAAGTATTGGCATCAAAAAGGCCAAACCAAGGAACTGTCCTGATGTATAAACAGCAATAGCCGATGCTCTTTCATTATCAGGGAACCAATTACTTACAACCCTGTTATTAATAGGAAATGCAGGAGCCTCAAATGCTCCGGTAGCCATTCTAAGACCGAACAGCGTAGTAAACCCTTTTGCAAAGCCCTGTACAACAGTTGCAAAAGACCAGGTGATAAGACTTACTGCATATAAAATACGCGGACTAAAGCGGTTCACCAATATCCCTCCTGGAATTTGAAAGAGCAGATATGTCCAACTAAAGGCAGAAAAGATCAACCCCATTTGCACTGACGAAAACTTAAATTCTTTACTGATATCAGAAGCTGCAACCGCCAGGTTACTTCTGTCCATGTAATTGATAACTACGTTAACAAAAATCAGAAAGAGGATCTGGTAGCGAATTTTTGTTGGCTTCATATTCTATAATTTACCATTCAGCAATGCTGCCATCCTCATGTCTCCAAACAGGATTTCTCCAGTTATGTCCAATCGCTGCCATTTTTCTTACATGATCCTCATTAATTTCAATACCCAGCCCCGGCTTATCCGGAATTTTCACATACCCATTCTCGTACTCAAAAACAGTTTTATCAGTTAAATAATCCAGCAAGTCGCTTCCCTGGTTATAGTGTATCCCTAAACTTTGCTCCTGGATAAAAGCATTATGGCAAGTCGCATCAACCTGCAGGCATGCAGCCAAAGCTATAGGTCCCAGAGGGCAGTGTGGTGCCGCAGCAACATCAAAGGCTTCCGCCATCGAGATGATCTTTTTACATTCTGTAATTCCACCTGCATGAGAAACGTCAGGCTGAATAATATCGGCATATCCTTCTTTAAGCAGTGTTTTAAACTGCCACTTAGAGAACATCCTTTCACCCGTAGCTATTGGAATAGAAACATGATTGGCTATCTCCCTAAGGTCTTCATTATTTTCTGGCAATACAGGTTCCTCAATAAACATTGGGCGATACTGTTCTAACTCCTTAGCCAAAATTTTGGCCATAGGTTTATGTACGCGGCCATGAAAATCTATTCCAATTCCAAAAGCAGGTCCTACGGCCTCTCTAACTGCAGCTATTCGCTTTATCGCCTCATCTATCTTATCATAACTATCAACATACTGAAGCTCTTCAGTAGCATTCATCTTTACCGCTAAAAAACCTTGCTCCGCCATTTTCTTTGCAGCAAGTCCCACTTCAGCAGGGCGGTCTCCGCCAATCCATGAATATACTTTCATCTTATCCCTGGCCTTTCCACCTAGTAACTGATGAACCGGAGCATTGTAAAACTTCCCTTTAATATCCCACAATGCCTGATCTATTCCTGCTATGGCGCTCATAAGAATTGGACCACCACGATAAAAACCAGCTCTATACATCACATTCCAATGATCTTCAATATCCATTGGATTCTTACCAATCAGATATTCCATTAACTCATCAACTGCAGTCTTTACTGTGGCAGCTTTACCTTCAATAACAGGTTCACCCCATCCAACAATACCCTCATCAGTTTCAATTTTTAAAAACAGCCACCTTGGCGGCACCTTGAATAATTCGTAGCTTCTAATTTTCATATTTTATGAGTTAACTGCCTTAACAAACTCCTGAGCTTTGGCAGTAAGTTTTGTAAGGTATTCTGATGTAACTTCTTCTTTGGTATTAACCAGTGCGCTGCCAATTCCAAATCCAACAGCTCCTGCTTTTTTAAACTCCTTAATATTTTCAAGAGTAACGCCACCTGTAGGCAATAGCGGAATTTGAGGTAATGGTCCTGCAATATCTTTCAGGTAAGATGGAGAAGTTGCTGGAAAAACTTTCACAATATCAGCACCATTTTTATAGGCATAGTATATTTCGGTAGCTGTATAGGCTCCTGGAATATTTACAACACCAAGGCTTTTCGCAATTTTAATAACCTCTGCATCTACTATTGGCGAAAGGATAAAGCCCGCTCCTGCAGCAACTGCTTTTTTTGCCGATTCAACATCAAGCACTGTACCCGCTCCTATGATCATTCTATCACCAAATTTATCATTAAGCTCTTTTATAACGATGAGTGGTTGTGCCGAATTCATTGTAATTTCAAGGATACGAATTCCGCCTTTGTAAAGTGCTTCGGCTATTTTTAATACATCGGCAGGATTGGCACCGCGAATAATGGCAATAATTTTATGTTCTAAGATTTGGGACAATGTGGACATAGATCTACTTTTAATAAATTGTTATCGGCTGTAATAAAAAGGGTTTTATAATTATCTGCAAAGGCACAATTGGAGGTACTGCCTTCAATCTTTATTTTTCCAAGCAGTACTCCCTTCTTATTATATATCCAAACACCACCCTGTCCGGTCGTAAAAACATTTCCTTGCTTATCAATTTTTATCCCATCAGTACCTCTGTCATTTTGAAAGATGCGGCCATTTACCAGCAACCCATCTCTGTCCAGATCATAGAGGTATAGATAGGGCTTTTCACCATCAGAATTTGCTATTAATAAACTCTTTTCATCTGGAAAAAAGGCAATACCATTTGGTCTTGAAATTGAATCTACCAATAAGGTTACTTCTCCATTTTTAGAAATTCTATATACCCCTTGATAGGGAGCTGCTTTGGATGGATTATTAACACCTTTTTCTAGTCCGTAAGGTGGATCTGTAAAATAAATATCCCCATTACTCTTAATTACCAGATCATTTGGACTATCGAATTTTTTACCTTTATATGTATTGGCCAGCGTAGTATAATTTGCCTTAGGATTATCTAATGAGGCATTCATACGAGCAACTCTGCGGTCACCGTGCTGGCATAGCAGTAATTCCCCTTTATGACTGAGCGCCAAACCGTTCGACCCCAATTCTTCTGTTCTTGGTACAGTTCCGGTATAGCCTGAATACTCCAGATAAACCTCTTTACCTTTTTTAGGTGTCCATTTGTAAACAGTATTGTTTAAAACATCTGAAACCAGCAACATCTTTTTGCTTTCTATCCAAAGTGGTCCTTCTACCCAACCAAAACCATCAGCAATAACTTCAATCTTGGCATCGTGCTTTATTATGGCATCCAGTTCTTTACTTAATTTTTCTATCTTCCCATCAAACTCTTTCTTTGCAGGTTGAGCAAACAAAACAGGAATGTTCAAAAAGAATATAAAAAAAGCAAATATGGTTCTGCAGGGCTTAATTTGGTTCATCATTTGGCATAAAAAAAGCATGAACAATAACGTAAGATAAAAATAAAAAACATTTATCCTCGTAAAGTCATGCTTCTTTATTCTGATTTGCAATATTTTACAAATCAGCTTAGCCAATACCTGCTTATTCTTTTACAGGTTCTGTAGCTTGTTCAGGAGCTTTACCTATTAACTCCATAAACTGATCTAATTTAGGTGTTATAATAATCTGTGTACGCCTGTTTCTTGCCTTACCATCGGGTGTATCATTCCCTGCAACAGGATTATATTCACCTCTGCCACCAGCTGTTAGGCGTTTCGGCTCTACACCATAATTATTCTGTAACGATTGAACAACTGATGATGCCCTTAATGCACTTAAATCCCAGTTATTACGAATATTTGTCTGCGAAATCGGTACATTATCTGTATTACCTTCAATCAATACATCGTAGCCCTGGTAATCTTTAATGATCTTGGCAATTTTATTTAAAGTTTCACCGGCTTTATCAGAAATCTCATAGCTTCCTGATTTGTATAGCATATTATCCGATAAAGAGATATAAACTACTCCCTTAAGCACTTTCACATCCACATCTCTCATTTCTTCTCTGCTTAGTGAACGTGTCAGATTATTGGTTAACACTAAATTAAGTGAATCACTTTTGTTTTTAGTATTTACCAAATGCTGGATGTATTTATTTGAAGCATTAATTTCATCAACCAATTTAGAGATGTTTACGTTCCCCTGGCTTGTTGAGCTCAAACACTTATCAAGGGCAGCCTGCAATGAAGCTGAATTTGCTTTTTCAGAAGCAATCTGCTCCTCTAAGCTTTTAACACGTGATGTAGATCCAGATAGGTCTTGTTGACCGGACTGATACTTCTGATTCAAATCCTTGCTCTTTTCCTTCAATTGATCATAACTAGCCTGAAGATCTTTATACTTTTTGCTACTTACACAGCCTTGAGTTACCACGGCTGCAATAAGTACTACTGGTATTAAACTGGAAAATTTCATAATCCTATTAATTTTTTGTTAATCAAAGCATTTAAACTGCAATCTCTATGCCAGCCCTCACGTATAAAGCAAAATCGTATATTTAACATATGCGGAAAAAGGGTATAATCTTACTTCTACTTGGGCTTATCATATCAGGAAGTTCTGAATCAGCCAAATACCCTTTAAATGATAATGCAAAATTTGAGAGTAAGGTTAAAGAGGCTTTTAAATATTCTAAAACTCATAGAATGAATACTTCTTATTGCATTATGATTGATATGAGCATTCACTCAGGAAAAAACCGGCTTTTTGTTTATGATTTCAAGAAAAAAGAAGTAATTATTAAAGGTATTTGTGCTCATGGAAACGGTGGAGGCAGCACAGCATACAAGCCGGTTTACAGCAATAAGGTTGGAAGTAATTGCACCTCGTTGGGTAAATACAGATTAGGCCAAAGAGCATACAGCAATTGGGGAATCAATATTCATTATAAAATGCATGGTTTGGAAAAAACAAACAGCAATGCATATAAAAGGATTGTAGTTTTACATTCTTATACTCCGGTACCTGCCACTGAAATCTATCCGCTACTTTTATTCAACGTCAGTTATGGATGTCCGGTAGTTGCAAATGCAACTCTGCGTAAAATAGATAAATTAATTAAATCAGGAGAGAAAGACATGCTGCTCTGGATTTATAATTAAGGTTTATAAGAACTTTACAAAATCCTTAGGATATTCAACAAAACCTTGCCTTAAATAAAACCGATGTGCGTCGGTACGTCTTGCATTGCTATGAACCATAATTCGTTTACACTTTCTTTCAACAGCTAATGCCGTACAGTGTTCTTCTAAAGCTTTGCCAATTCCCAGGCTCCTGGAATCATCATCAACCACAAAATAGCTAATTACTGCATAGTCTGCTTCAAAAGCTATTTGAGGAATAAAATGAATAGATATAAATCCTAATACTTTTCCTTCTATTTCACAAACAAGATCTCTATGATCAGGTCTATCTAAAAAAGATTCCAGCTTTTTCGACATAAACCCTTCCTCGGTTGGATAACCAAGCTGTTCCATTAAAATCTGAATAGCACTGGCATCCTTAAGTTCTGCTTTTCTGATGTTCATAACCTCACTAGAAATAAAAATCTAATCTATAATTTTTAGATCACAATTAAATTTTAGCATAGACTTCTTTTTTACAAAATAAGGGTACTGCAATCAGCACCCTTATTTTATGTTTTACTAGTAATTTGGATTTTGTTTTAACACCCCATTACTTTTATCTATTTCAACCTGAGGAATTGGATAATAATAATGTTTAGGTCGTATAAAAGTCACTGTTTTGTTCTGGTCAACAGGAGCTTTTGATTTTGCCAGATTATATATTGCAGCAATATCAACTAAGTTCTTTTTATCCCATCTCATCAAATCCTGATGTCTTTCGCCCTCTCCCGCTAATTCTACTCGCCTTTCATGGATCAGCTCTTTCATTCCTGCATTTACAA
>Ga0157371_10003099_pt1 | contig 15409 bp, 11 predicted proteins | sample C45metaG_FD_113462 | JGI IMG/M metagenome (GOLD analysis project Ga0157371, IMG submission 113462) | Corn rhizosphere microbial communities from Kellogg Biological Station, Michigan, USA - C4-5 metaG | ecosystem: Host-associated > Plants > Roots > Rhizosphere > Soil | place: USA: Michigan...
ATCGGAGTTTTCTCTTCATCAACGTCGAACCTCGCACGGTGCTTTCTTATTTTTGTGGCTTATCGTTTTTATGGTTTCTGCCGTCGGCGGCGCACCGCTGACGGAGGCAAGAGAAACGTCTGCGATGAGCAATACACGGAGCGTGCCAACTTGCAAATTACCTTTATTATCAAGTAATTACATTTGTAAAAGCGCTGTGGGTCGCGTCTGGACGAGTGCTTCTGCGTCTAATATCGCGACAACTGTTGCAACCTGATACAAGCATAGACGCCTTGCCGAGCATGCGATTACAAGGACACCTTAATGAAGAAAACTCTTGAGCTATGTAGGAGCAGTCCGACTTTGGGGTGATACGGAAAGCAATAGGCTCACTACCGTTTCAGCAGACAGAGTGTCAAAAACCAAAATCTCTGACCTCCTCCCCGCCCACCGAACTCTTCGACAACTCGCCCAGGAGCTATAGCCCAGAAGCAATCCGACGCACATCAAAAGCCTCCCCTGCGGAGCAGAGCCCTGCGAGCCAAATATTCGTTTTAATCGAAATTTTTCAGTGTTGACAATCTTCGAGCTCGCGAATAAATTGTCAGCAATGACAATTTTCAGAGAGTGGAACACTACCAAATGGAAAATCAAGACAACATGAGGTCTTGTCCGATCGAGAGATTGCTCAGTAGTGCGACTTAATTGGATGCGTGGCGTAATCAAAAGACTTCAGTCATTCAGCGAACCTTGTTGCTCTATTGTTTGTTTTTTCGCCGATGATATTCACACCAGCACTAAGAGATCAGTTAAAAACGAACAATTTAGATCAAACACACAGACCAACAGGAAAAACAAATAATGGCGATTCCAAATAACGTTTCAATGGAAAAACTTGGCCTGTTCAGCGGAGCCTCACAACATGAAACATTTCCGCGCCTGAAAGACCTGCTTCCAACTGGCAAAATGAATCCCGCTGTCACTCCCTACTACTTTCCGAGCGGCGCATCAATAATGCTTCCGGACACCTATAACTACAACGGCAAGGCAAAAGATGCCGAAGCTTTTTTTGAGGCTACAGACACTGTTGCTCTACTAGTTCTGAAGGACGGTGTAGTTCGACATGAACGTTATGCTCTGACCGGCGGCAAAAATGTTCATTGGATTTCTTGGTCAGTGGCTAAGAGCTTTATTTCAGCTCTTGTTGGTATTGCGGTAGATGAGGGGCATATTCGCAGCATTGAAGATCCAATCAGTGACTACATAACTGTTTCGCCAAACTCGGCTTATGACGGCGTTAGTATCAAGAATGTGTTGCAAATGTCGTCTGGGGCACGCTGGAGTGAGGCGTATAACGACCCCAATTCAGAAGTTCATCGATTGGCCGCTGTTATGGGCGGTTTGAGTACGCTTGATACGTTCGTAGCTGAAATGGTTCGTGGAAGTGAACCGGGCACAGTATGCCGTTACAACTCTGGTGATACTCAGGCCTTGGGAGCGTTGTTGGTCCACGCTACCAAGCGTTCGATCACAGATTATATGCAGGAAAAACTGTTCGGCCCACTTGGTATGACATCACACGGATACTGGCTCCTAGATGGTGTCGGTATGGAGATGGCATTCGCAGGGCTGAATCTAACTGCACATGACTTTGCAAAATTGGGAGAACTGTACCGCAATGGCGGGGTCTGGCAAGGCCAGCAAATAATCCCTGCAGACTGGGTGGAAGACTCTGTCAAGCCAGATAAGCCTCATCTGTTCCCAGGGCAGCCTATCCTCGCGGACCACACACTGCCATTAGGATACGGCTATCAGTGGTGGATTCCGGATGGTGCCCGCGGTGAATTCAGCGCCATCGGTATTTACAACCAATTTGTATATGTTGACCCGTCACGAGGTGTTGTCATTGTAAAACTTTCATCGAACCGCGCATATGGCACTACCATGAATGAAGAAACAAATCGGGAAATTGAAAACATTTCCTTTCTTAGAGCCATAGCCGAACAGTTCGACTGAGCATAATCCCTGAGGTTGCCTCAGTGCGTCGTAGCTATAAAACTTCGACAATCCACACTTAGCTTTGTTCGAAAACAGTTCAATAATCGTGCGATTCATGCGAGCTTTTAGCTCCACATAAAACAGGACCGAAAGCCAGTAAGCGGCATAACCATAAAGGACATGCGCTATTTAATTATTGATGCACCGTGAAACCTTCACCATAAAAAAAGACTGTTGCACAAAAGAAAATACACACAAAAAGGTAGCCAACATATCCAAACATCCATCGTGGCAACCCTTCACGATCTAGTGAGCGGTTGTTATGTGATAGTGGGTTTGAAGAATGAAGAGAAGAGTAGTTATCAGTTCGGTGTAAGCGCATCAAAATATGATTTCACTCCTAGCGCGCTACGCCAAGCTGGCGTGCGGTAATACTAAGTAAACACCCTCATCATGTTCGACGCTTTGCGGCCTTCGGGCCGCTTTTTTAAATTTTACATTTAAATATCCGATTGAATTGAAAAAATCCGATCCAGGAGTGCACGATGCCCGTCCAAGCCTTTCGTCCAAAAACCGTTTATGAACTGCTGCAACACTCGGCACAAACCTACGCCGAGCGAATCGCGCTAACCTATATCAGCAGCCTTATACCACCGGTCAGTGGCGTTACACCCACGATCAGCGACAAGCACGTGAGTTATAGGCAACTGTTGGACAATGTGAATCGTACCGCGCGGATGGTCCTCGACTTGTCTGGGAAGTCGAAACCGGTGGTTTCGCTGCTGCTGCCGAACATTCCGCAGAGCCAGTATTTGCTGTGGGCGGCGGCCAGCGTTGGGATTGCCAACCCTCTCAATCCGCTGCTCAGCGAGGATGCCCTGTACAGCTTGATGCTCAAGGCGCAGAGCGACCTTATCTTCGTGCTTGGGCCACTGCCCGAGTCAGACCTCTGGCAGAAAACACTAAGCGCGGCGCAGCGCCTGCCGAACCAACCTAAATGCATACCAGTAATGACACAGGGTAGCGAGCAGTGTTTCGACGCGCTGCTCGATCTGTACAGCGCTGCCGAATTGGAACCGGAGCTACGGCCGCGGGCCGACGACGTCGCCGCCTACTTCCACACCGGTGGTACGACAGGGTTACCGAAACTAGCCTGCCACAGTCACGCCAACCAAGTAGCAGCAGCCCGCGCTTACATGCATAGTATGGAGTGTGGTCCCGGCGACGTGACACTCAACGGGCTACCAATCTTTCACGTCGCCGGCGCTCTGGTCAACAGCTTGGGCGGGCTGGCCAGCGGTGTGCAGATGCTGCTACCGACGCTGGGCGGTTTCCGCAATCCCGAGGTGATCCGCCAGCACTGGCGGCTGGTCGAGCATTACGGCATCACCATCAGTGGCGGGATTCCCACTTCGGTCGCCTCGATGCTCGAGGTACCTCTGAATGGCCACAATATCGGCTCATTACGCTACATGCTAGCGGGGGGGGCGCCTGTGCCTGCCGCGCTGTGCGAGCAGGTGCAAGCGATCACTGGGCTAAACCTTTACCAAGGCTACGGCATGACCGAATGCGCCGGAGTGATCACTCTACCGAACTTGCAACAGCCGTCGATTCCCGGAAGCGCCGGACATGTCAGCGGCGAAGTGGAGCTGCGTATCGACGGCGATCACGGTTTTGGCGAAATCTGCGTGAAAGGGCCTACGGTATTCCCGGGCTACCTCGGGCAGAGCGAAGCGCCTCTGGTCGACGGCTGGTTGCGCACCGGCGATCTTGGCCATCTGGATGAGCATGGCAACCTGTTCATCACCGGACGGACCAAAGACCTCATAATTCGCAGCGGTCACAACATCGACCCAGCGATGATTGAGAACTGCCTGGAAAACCATCCAGCGGTGCTGATGGCTGCAGCGGTGGGTATGCCCGACGAATACGCTGGCGAACTTCCAGTGGTTTTCGTTCAGCTGCGCCAGGGTCACCAGGCCAACATCAACGAGCTGCTGCAGTTTGCCTTCGAGCACATCGCCGAACGTCCTGCCTGCCCGAAACAAGTGTTCCTGCTCGATGCGCTGCCGCTCACAGCGGTGGGAAAAATCTACAAGCAACGCCTGCGCGAGTTGGCAGCGGGTAGCCTGTTCCGTCAGCGTATCGCCCTGCACTGCGGCCTGCTGGATGTCGAGGTGACCCAGCAGAGGGACGGCAGTCTGCTACTCTGCCTCGAAGGCGTACCGGTTGAACATCTGACTTGGTGCACCGAGCAGGCCAGGAGCCTGGGCATGCATCTGCAGCAGACGGAGACGCTACTGTCGTGATTAACTTCTACTTTGCTTTTTCTCGCGTTGCGGCTGCAGGGCCAAGTGCTTCCTCGGCTGCAGGTGTTCTTAGGACAAGATGGTCCGCTACATCATGCGGAGCAATGAGGCGTGCGAAATACTTCTGACCCGCAATAATAATGCGCCCCATCGAAGCCCACGGACATGACTTATTTCTCCTGCTGATTTGATTATTTTGTCTTGACTTCAAAATTTGTCATCACCCTCGCGATACTGACACGAAGGTGGGACGAGTCTTTAGCCGTCAGCCCCATTAGCTTGAAGAACGCGGCGCCCATCGCCATTGAGACGGCGGCGAAGGCCGCGTCAGTTGGACTAGGAGCATGACCTCCAGCAATCTGAGAGGACACCTCGCTGATTAACTGATGATAGATCGATGTGAGCCGCGCTCGGAGAGCCTCGTCATGGAGGGACATCTGCCAAAGCTCAATGATGACGATGTTCGTGGTGGCATCGGCGAAAACTTCATCAAGCAATAGATCAACGAGGTCAGCAACAACAACGGGGGCCTTTCGATTCTTTAACGCATTCAATTGAGTCTCGCCACGCGCGAGCAACCTTTCAATCAGGCAGGACACCATGTCGTCCCGATTTCCAATGAAGTACCGAACCAACGACCGAGCCTGACCAGCCTCTTGCGCTATATCAGTCAACGTAGTACTAGCAATACCTTTACGTACTACGCACGCTTCGAATGCCTGCAGGATTGCCTCACGACGCTCTTCACTTACATTGGGTCTTGGCATAATAAAATCTATCGCATCTTAAAATTATCATTTTCGACAAATTACCGTTGGGATCCAAGATTGTCAAAGCATCAAATGATGCAAATTCAATTCTAGAGGAATAAATGCATGGGGGCGGATGAGTACAGCCGGACGTGGGGATGTTTATCTAAGGTCCGACTTTGACCGCCTCGTCAAATAGCGAGCTACCGTCTCAACCCGTCGCAATATGCCACGCCCGCAGCCATCACGGCTGACAAACCCGTCGATAAACCACTGTCAAATCGAACAATTACCGCTCCATACCAAACTGGCGCAACCATTACGAAGAACCTCGTCTCACGAACAACAAGAGGTTTCGCCATGCCCCTCCCTTATTTGCTTCCCGCCACCTCGGCGTTCATCCAGCGCGCGCCGCGCATGCTGATCGGTGCTCAATGGGTCGAAGCCTCCGACGGCCAGACCATGCCGCGGCACAACCCGGCCACTGGCGAAGAACTGTGCGTGGTGCCACGGGCCACACCCGAGGATGTCGACCGCACGGTACTCGCCGCCAGACAGGCCTTCGATGACTCCGCCTGGGCCCGCATCCGCCCCCGCGAGCGGCAGAACCTATTGTGGAAGCTCGCCGACCTGATGCAGCGCGACGCCGAAGCGCTGGCGCAGTTGGAATGCCTGAATAACGGTAAAAGCGCGGCGGTGGCGCAAGTCATGGATGTGCAACTGTCCATCGACTTCCTGCGCTACATGGCGGGTTGGGCAACCAAGATTGAAGGTTCGAGCGTCGAGGTTTCGTTGCCGCTAATGCCGGATGATCAGTTCCATAGCTTTATCCGCCTTGAAGCGGTGGGTGTGGTCGGGGCCATCGTCGCCTGGAATTTCCCACTGCTGCTGGCCTGCTGGAAACTCGGTCCGGCCCTGGCCACCGGCTGCACGGTGGTGCTCAAGCCCGCCGACGAACCCCCACTGACAGCACTGAAACTCGCCGAGCTGGTGCTGGAGGCCGGCTACCCGACCGGCGTGTTCAACGTGGTCACAGGCACCGGCATCACTGCCGGTTCGGCCCTGACCCACAACCCATTGGTGGACAACTGACCTTCACCGACTCCACTGCCGTGGGTAAAGAGATCGACAAGATCGCCATGGATTCCATGACCCGGGTCACCCTGGAACTGGGCGGAAAATCGCCGTCCATTGTCATGGCCGATGCCGACCTGAAGACTGCCGCAGCCGGTGCCGCCAGCGCGATTTTCTTTAATCAGGGGCAGGTCTGCTGTGCGGGTTCGCGCCTGTATGTGCAGCGCAAGCATTTCGACAATGTGGTGGCGGACATCGCCGATATTGCCAACGCCATGAAACTCGGTAACGGGCTGGACCCGAGTGTCGAGATGGGACCACTGATTTCGGCGCGCCAGCAGGAGCGGGTTTACGGGTATATCGAAAAGGGTCGGGAAAGTGGCGCGACCATCGCTTGCGGCGGCGAGCAGTTCGGGCCGGGGTTCTTCGTCAAACCGACGGTGATCGTCGATGTCGATCAGAAGCATTCGCTGGTCCAGGAAGAAATCTTCGGCCCGGTGCTGGTGGCGATTCCGTTCGATGACGAAGCCGATGCCTTGCGCATGGCCAATGACAGTCCTTATGGGTTGGGGGCCAGCGTCTGGTCGAATGACCTGGCGGCGGTGCACCGGATGATTCCGCGCATCAAGTCCGGTTCGGTGTGGGTCAACTGCCACAGCGCCCTGGACCCGGCGCTACCGTTTGGCGGCTACAAGATGTCGGGGGTTGGGCGGGAGATGGGCTATGCGGCGATTGAGCATTAGACCGAGTTAAAGTCGGTGTTGATCAAGCTATGAAACAGCTTTTGTAGGAGCTGACCCAGCCTGCGATCTCTTAATCTTGAGTAAATTCAAGATCCACACCACCCCAACCCTCCCCCCAATGGGTGAGGGCAAAGGGGGACGATTCTGTAGTTAGGCAATCATTATCTAATGTCCCTGGCTAGACACAACAGGAATGTCTTGAGATGAGTGCGGAGCAGGCCCGGAAATTGGCATGTTTTCCGAAAGCGGCGCTACTTTCGAGCAAGAAGCTGCTGAAGCGTGTCTCGCTCGATGTTCTACGAAAGGGAATTTGCGAGGAGGGAGAAACTCTCATCAAGCTCTTAAAGACCGAGGAGACTAGCACCGCTCTGGGCTTATTGGTTAGGTAGTAGGGCGAGGGTGGAACTCGAATATTCTGAGTTTGTCGATCATGAAAAACTCCTCGATAGATGCATTTCCACCTATCGGGTTTCCGGGGTATTAGACCGCTGCACCCAGCAAGAAAAATCGGTCAGTCCCCTCCCCCCTGAGGAGAGGGTCAGATGAGGGGGCGATATCCTTGCTGCAACAACCAACTCCTGACCATCCGCCTATGCTCCACCGTCAACCCAGCCAACACCTGCTCGGCAGGTTCGCAGCGCAATCTGCGCACCAGCGGCGCCAGCTCAACCCCCTGCACATGCCAGATCCCCAGCGGCTGATCCGCCGTCATCACCACCTCGGCCTCATCGACAAACCCATCCTTCAGCACCGGTGCCCGCTCGATCCTCAGCGCTGCGAAATCCGCCTCGGCATGCGCCACCTCAGCATCCGGCCACTGGCGCCGCGCCTGCCAGAATGGCTGAGCCGCCCACCGCTGTTCATCCGCATAAAAATCCCGCCCGATCCGCGCAAAACGCAAAAACAGCTGCTCCACCCGTTGCTGATGAAAGCGTTGCGCCAACGCCGCTCGTTCGGGTTTGCGCTGCAGCGTGTTGATCACCGTCGGCGCCTGCAATGCCGAGGACAACGATTGAAAGATGCCATTGCCCGACAACGGGTCCACCGCCATCGCCGCATCGCCCACCCGAATCCAGTTATCACCACACACCTGCGGGCACAGAATTGCGGTGCTGCTGCGCGCATGCAGCTGCAGATCAGCTTCCGGTCCGTCGCCGAAAAACGCCCGAGCCAATGCCGAACCCTGGCGCTGCTGACGACAGTAATCGAGCAACATCGCCTTGCCCGGCAACTGCGCGCTGGCCACGTCCACCGTCCACTGCCAGTAACACTGACCGTCGGCCCGCCGTGCCATCCACGCCCAGCCGTCCTCAAGACTTTCCACCGCGCTGGCGGTGCTACCCGGCGTGCCTTGCCAGCGATTCAGCAGGCTCACCGTTTCCGGTCCGCGCAAGCCTTTGCCGAGTGCCGGTGCCTGACGGCCACGGGCCTCCACCAGAAATTCCGCGAGCAGTGTTTCGCGCCCTTCGATTTCGATCCGGTGCCCCGAAGCCGAGGACTGCACCGTCAACACCCGACCTTCAATCAGCTCGACGCCGGCAACACGCAGGTCCTCGCGCAAGCCTCGATCGAAGCTCGGGCGATCCAATAGAAATTCGATATTTTGTGCATGCTGCTGGCCGTTCCACGACACCTGCCGCTGGGAAGGCAATGCCGCATCGGCCAGCGCTTGATTCAGGCCCGCACCACGCAAGGCCTCCAGCACCCGCACGGAAACGCCCTCCAGCGCCGCAAACCGGCGCCACTCGCTGATCAGCGTCACCGGGTAACCGAGCCGCCGCAAACCCAAGGCCACCGCTGCGCCCGAGGGCCCTGCGCCAAGAACAACAATCATAGCCCGAAACGCCGTTCAGGGCCGCGATAACGGGCATTTTCCCGCAACCAGTCAATGACCTGTTCGTTGCTCGCTTCGGGGTGTGCAGCGAGAAAACCGGCAATGTGCCCGCTCAACGCCGCACAACCAAGACTGGCGCCAGACTGCCCCGGATACGTCCCGTGTACACACGCCGCGAAATCCGCCTGAGCGCTGTTGAGCCACGACCATTCCTGTTCGGCGCAACGGGCATCGCCGGTCATCCGCAGCACCTGCGGATAATTGGCCGGATACACGCCCTCGCCTTGGGCCGGGCTCGACGCACAGAGCAAAACATCCCGCGCCACGGCGGCCGCACAGGCTTCACGCAGCAGACTGCGGTCCTGACGCAAGCCGAGGCTCAAATTGATCAGTCGAACGTCCTGCGCCACCAGCCAGTCAATCGCCGTAGCGATCTGCAATGCGCTGGTAACCCCACGCTGCTCGAACACCTGAGCCACGCAAAACACCGCCGAAGGTGCGCGCCGGCCGATGGCCTCGATCACCGCGCTGCCGTGGCCCAGCGGATCGTCGCGCAGATCACTTTCGGCCAGTCCATCCGCCAGCAACGAGAACCGTCGCCCGGCCACCACCTGCACCCGTTGCGCCGCCGAGCGGCCGCTGTCGACAACGCCAATCCGCAACTCAGGCTTCATGCAGCACCGTTTTTGAAATGAGTACGCCGTCGAGCAATTCGAAGCGCAGATCGGCATTGGCCAAGGTGGACGAACGGTGACTGATCAGGATCCGCGTGCGCCCGGCAAACAGGCGGTCGATGGCCTCGATCACTTCGCGCTCGGTGGCTTCATCCACCGCCGACGTGGCTTCGTCCAGCACCAGAATCAACGGGTCCTGCAACAGCGCCCGGGCAATGGCGATGCGTTGTTTCTGTCCGCCGGACAGCTGCTGGCCGCGCTCGCCCAAGGGGCTGTCGAGACCTTCCGGCAGGGAGGCGATCAGGCTGTCGAGTTGCGCCAGCCGAGCGACTTCGGCAATCGCCTTACGGCTGGCGTCCGGCACAGCGTAAGCCAGGTTGTCGGCGAGGCTGCCGCGAAACAGCACGATGTCCTGACTGACCACGGCGATCCGCCGACGCAACTGGAACAGGTCCAGTTCGCGCAAGTCGACCTTACCCAGCAAGACCCGGCCAGACTGAGGATCGTGGTGCCGTTGCAGCAGGTCGATCAGGGTCGATTTACCCACTCCGGAACCGCCGCTCAAGGCGACTTTCAAGCCGTAGGGAATGCGCGCTTCGATGCCACGCAAGGTCGTCGGGCGACCCGGATGGCTGAAGTGCACGCCGTCGAAACGCAGCTCGCCAGAAGTCGGCATCGGCTGCGGCGAAACCGGCGTGAGCACGGTCGGCTCTTCGCCGCGCAACTCCATCACGCGCCCGAGGCTGACGGTCATCCGCTGAATCGCCACATACAGCCCGAGCAGGCTCTGAACCGGTCCGACCGCCATGCCCAAATACGTGGAAAACGCGATCAGTGCGCCAAGTTGCCAGGTGCCCTGCACCACCCAATAACCGCCAATCAAAAACGCACAGGCGCGGGACAGAGAGGTCAGCGTGCCCGGCACTGCCTGGGTGAAAAACTCGGTGACTTGCAGCCGCAGCAACTGGCTCATGTAGCCGTGGCCCAAGGTCTCCAGCCGCCGTGCTTCGCGCTGTTGCTGGCCGGCGGACTGGATGAACTTCATTACCGGCAGCGTCTCGACCATGAACGAGGACATGTCCGCCGAGCGCTCGCGCAATTGCCGCACATCGCGCTCGACCTTGCGTCGCATCCAGCGTAGCCAAAGCACGTCGAGCGGAATCAGCACCAGCGCCAGCAACGACAACTTCCACGACAGGGTCAACAACATGGCCACGGCGACCACCAGACCGATCACGCTCGATACCGCCGAGAACAGCGAATCCACGGCAAAGCGCTGGATTTCGGCGACGTCGCCGTCGAGGCGCGACATCAGGTCGCCGATGCGTCGCTGGCCGTAGAAACTCGGCGACAGGGTTTGCAAATGCCGATAGAGGTCATCGCGCAGGCTGAACAGAATCCGTCCGGACAACCGCGTGTGCAGGTAGCGATTGATGCCCGACAGCGCCGTGCCCAACAACCCAGCGATGATCATCAGCCCAGCGATCAGCACCAGCATCGGAAAATTGCGCGCCAACAGGCCGTCGTCGATCAGCAGTTTGGTCAGCCAGGGCTGCACCAATACCAGCGACGAGGCGCAGACCGACAGCCCAAGCAGCCCGGCAATCGCCAATCGATGCGGGCGCACAAAGCTGTACAGCCAACGCAACGCCGCTCGCAGGGCCTCGGGGTTCTGGCTGTCAATCAGCCGCGCGATCAAGCGCTGCATCACGAGCGCAACTGTTTGAGCTTGCGATATAGCGTCGCGCGACTGATACCGAGCGCGTCAGCGGCGGCCGACACATTGCCTTGATGGCTGTCCAGCGATTGGCGGATCATCTCTAGTTCATTCTCGCGAATGCTGCCCGTCTGGGGCCGGTCGTTGCTGTTCAACTCATCGAACATGCTGTCAGGCAGATGCTGCGGGCACAATTCAATCTCGCCGTCTTCGCGCATGGCCAGTGCGGTGCGCAGAACCATCTCTAATTGCCGGATATTGCCTGGCCAGTGGTAACCGCCCAACAAAGCAATCAAGTCCTCTCGGAGTTTGACCGTGGGAGCGCCCAATTTGCCCAGCAGACTGTTCACCAAGATGTTGAAATCCTTACGCATGCGCAATGCTGGCAACATCACGCTGATGCCATTGAGCCGATAGAAAAGGTCCTCGCGAAAATGCTTGCTCTCCACCAGATGTTTGAGGTCTCGATGGGTGGCGCAGATCAGCGCTATGTCGATCGCCTGCTCCTCACCTGCACCCAGCGGCGCCACTTTGCGCTCCTGCAGTACACGCAGCAGCCGCGCTTGGAGGCTGAGCGGCATATCACCGATCTCGTCGAGGAACAGAGTACCGCCGTGCGCCTGCATCAGCCGGCCAACCATACCGCCCTTACGTGAACCAGTAAAAGCACCTTCGCGGTAACCGAAAAGTTCGGATTCGATCAACCCTTCCGGGATGGCCGCACAGTTGACCGCTACAAAAGGCCTCTCCGCCCGCTTGCTTGCCTGGTGTAGGGCACGCGCCACAACCTCCTTACCGGTACCAGTTTCGCCCAACAGCAACACCGGCAGATTGCCGGCCATGCCCCGATGGGCCATGCGCAGGTTGCGAGCTAAACAGCTATCGCTACCTGCCAACTCGTCGAGCACCTGGGGCTTGGCGACTGGGGCACGGGGCGCCGATATGGCGCCAGCGAAGCTGGTATGACGTGGCACTTGAAGGGCCTTGAAGAAAAATTCGCCCTTGGCAGCATGAGCGCTACTTACTTCACCTTGCACCAAGCGCGCGATGAATTGCAGAGAGCGGTAGCCCAATAGGTCGTTGCTGCTGAGTCCAACCAGGGCTTGGCGCGTCATTTGCAACATACTACAGGCCTGCTCGTTGGCCGCCAGCACCTCGCCGTCGAGACTTAGCACTAGCAACCCTTGCCAGGCAGAGCTGAGATATTGAGGACGGTTGTGGAAGGCCAGCACCAGATGTTCGGGATAGCAGATACCGAATAGTCGACTTTCGATATTACTTGCCGCCAGCATCAAGGTCGCCAGACTGTCCTGGGGATGAGGCATGATGCCGTCGCGAGTCAGGTCAAGCACACCCATGACCCGGCCGTCCGGGTCTTTGAGAGGCACCGAGATGCAGGAAAAGCGGCTGAGACAATCGAGGTAGTGTTCACCGCCATTGATCAGAGTCGGGCGACCTTCCACCACCGCGGTGCCTATAGCATTGGTGCCGCGTAGGGACTCGCTCCAGCAACAGCCGGGCTTGAGGTCGCGCAAACCTTGTTTTTTGAGGAACTCGGTTTGACCTTCGACGGCTAAAACATTGGCCTCGGCGTCGCCGAGGATTATCAAACCACTCTTGCCCTGCTGGTTGATCAGGTATTCCAACTCGGGAGTGACAACATCAATAAGAAGGTGATTGTTGGCCAGTAGCAGTTTCAGGTCTAGATCCTGTTGCAGAGCGACCGTTTCATCTTCCAGACAGTTTAGCCCGTAGCTCATACTTCGACGCCAGGACGCGTCTATTTCTTCGCGCAAGACGCCCTGAGGTAACTGACCCTCGTTCAGCAGCCTGAGTCGTATCTGCCGGGACTCGTGAAGTGGATCGGCAGGCATTGTCATTCGAAAGTCTTGTGCCATGGTTCGCTCCGGCGACACCTGCACCGTACAGTTAAGGGCCAGTGACAGATTCGCACGCTCAAAATGCCTAGATCCGCGGCCCCTATCCAAAAGGAGAGGCCGGCACCTCAACATGCCTGCAGCTGGTATCCAAGCATGCGTTTCACACTGGGGTCCTACTGCGTAATTGCGTAAGTGTGTAGCCAAAATCGCACAAGCGTATGGTCCCGTAAAGTCCATTTCAGAAATGGCACTCTGCGCTGCTCTTTCAACTGACGCATCCATGAACACCTTTCTACTGAAAGCCCCATAGGCTGGGCGCAGCAGACAACAGCATGTGATTTTTTTGCACAACCAATAGGGTTTAATGCGTGTATTTGTTTGATTTATGCATGCCTATACTCAGTTCATCGGCCTTGGTCAGCCCCTGTCATGAATCAGGCCTCCGATAACAAAAATTAAGGGCACTCATCATGAAGCCATTCATCCTTATCGCAGTCTCCCCACCATCTGGAATCCGTAAGGCCTCACGTAAAACAACGTCCGCCACACCGGCCCGCTTGTCAGCTGACTGACCTCGTACCAACACGATCGCCATGATTGATAGGGACACGTATGATCACTAACTGCCTTCCTTTTCTGGCCGCCCGCGATTTCCTGCTGGCCCACCGTACCGATTACGCCACTGCCGTGCGTGACTTCCGCTGGCCGCAACTGAGCGAGTTCAACTGGGCGCTGGATTATTTCGATGCCATGGCCGAGGGCAATCACGGCAACGCGTTGTGGATTGTTGAAGAAGACGGCAGCGAACAACGCTACAGCTTCCAGCAACTGGCCTCGCGCTCCAATCAGGTGGCCAACCACTTGCGTGCCCTCGGGGTGCGCCGCGGCGAGCGCATCCTGCTGATGCTCGGCAACGACGTCGCCCTGTGGGAAATCATGCTGGCCGCCTTCAAGCTCGGCGCCGTGGTCATCCCCGCCACCGCCCTGTTGACCCCCGATGACCTGGGCGACCGTATCGAGCGCGGCCAGGTTCGTCACCTGGTGGTCGGTACCGCCCATGTCGACAAGTTCGACGGCCTGGGGGAAGGCTGCACCCGCATCTGCGTCGGCGCGGCCGCCACCGGCTGGACCCCGCACAGCGCCGCCAGCGAGTATTCCGAGCAGTTCGACGTCGAAGGCCGCACGCTAGCCACCGACCCGATGCTGCTGTACTTCACCTCCGGTACCACCTCCAAGCCGAAGATGGTGCTGCACAGTCACCAGAGCTACCCGGTCGGCCACCTGTCGACCATGTACTGGATCGGCCTGCAGCCGGGTGACCTGCACTTGAACATCTCGTCACCGGGTTGGGCCAAGCATGCGTGGAGCTGCCTCTTCGCACCATGGAACGCCGGCGCCTGCATCTTCATTCACAACGTCGCGCGCTTCAGCGCCCCGGCCCTGCTCGGCGCGTTAGAGCGCTACGGCGTCACCAGCCTGTGCGCGCCGCCTACGGTATGGCGCATGCTGATCCAGGAGGACCTGGCCAGTTACAAAGCGCGCTTGAACCTGCGCGAACTGGTGGGCGCCGGGGAACCGCTGAACCCAGAGATCATCGAGCAGATCCTGCAGGCCTGGGACCTGCCACTGCGTGACGGCTTCGGCCAGTCGGAAACCACCGCGCTGGTCGGCAACACGCCCGGGCAACTGCTCAAACCCGGCTCCATGGGCCGCCCACTGCCGGGCTACCAGGTGACTATGCTTGACCCCGACGGAGTGCCGGGTAACGAAGGTGAAGTGGCCCTGCCACTGGACGTGCGTCCGCTTGGCCTGATGCTGTGCTACGAGGACAGCCCGGAAAAAACCGCCGAAGTGATGCGCGACGGCTTCTACCGCACCGGCGATACCGCGCAGATCGACGAGGATGGCTATGTCACCTTCGTCGGCCGCGCCGACGATGTGTTCAAAGCGTCCGACTACCGCATCAGTCCTTTCGAGCTGGAAAGTGCACTGATCGAGCACCCGGCCGTGATGGAAGTGGCCGTGGTGCCGAGCCCTGATCCGGTGCGCCTGGCAGTGCCCAAGGCCTATCTGATCCTGGCCCATGACGCACCGGGCAGCTACGAACTCGCCGCCGACATCCTCGCCTTCGCCCGCGAGCATTTGGCGCCCTACAAGCGGGTGCGACGTATCGAATTCGTCAGCGAACTGCCCAAGACCATCTCAGGGAAGATTCGCCGGGTGGAATTGCGGCAAATGGAAGTGCAGCGTCGCCAGGGCGACGCTCGAGGCCCGCAGGAATACTTCGAAGAAGACTTCCCGCACCTCAAGGGCTGAACCCGGGCCGGTAAGCCGGCCATTCTGAATTCAAACGCGACCGCTCGGCCAATCAGGCCGAGGGGCCTCACTCGACTCAAAGAAAGTAGACAGGACCCGAAAATGACCTCCTCCAGCATTCCTAGCGTCAAGCTTC
>Ga0157371_10003101_pt1 | contig 15388 bp, 10 predicted proteins | sample C45metaG_FD_113462 | JGI IMG/M metagenome (GOLD analysis project Ga0157371, IMG submission 113462) | Corn rhizosphere microbial communities from Kellogg Biological Station, Michigan, USA - C4-5 metaG | ecosystem: Host-associated > Plants > Roots > Rhizosphere > Soil | place: USA: Michigan...
ATTTCAACATCATTATCAATCTTTTGATTAAGACGTTTATAATGATTATAAACGGCAACCGCCAACACTTTTTTTGCATCGTCCTGGCCTATTACATATTCATCCAAAAACTTCTTTAATTCAATTGGTTTTTTTACAGAAAGTTTGTAGTTGGATACAGAAGCATTCTCCTGAGGAACTATTTCCTGCATGATGATTTCCTGTGCATGCTCAATGCAATTTTCGCAGATATGACCTTCCTGTCCTGCAATCAGAATTTTTACTTCATCACGGTTTCTGCCGCAAAATGAGCAATGTAAAGTTTGTTGTTTAGCCATGAGGTTACAGATAATTTGTTTGCAAATTAGCTCTTTTGGTAAAAAATAAAAGCTAATTTTTATACCATTTTAATGACAATAAAAACTGTCAAAATGATGCATTTATAATTTTTTAATTATTCCATCTATGATGCCGTATTTCTTACTTTCTTCGGCATCCATCCAATAATCGCGGTCAAAATCTTCCATCACTTTTTCATAACTCTGCCCACAATTGTCTGCCAGTATTTTAGCGCCCAGTTCTTTTGCTTTTTGAATTTGCACTGCCATGATTTCCAGGTCTGCGCTGGTTCCTTGTCCGCCACCGCTTGGCTGATGGATCATGACTTCTCCATGAGGGAAAATAAACCGCTTGCCTTTTGCGCCGCCACTTAATAAAATGCTTCCCATGCTGGCTGCCATTCCCATACAAACCGTGCTTACGGGAGAGGAGATCATTTGCATTGTATCATAAATCACCATTCCACTCGTAATAACTCCACCAGGACTGTTGATGTAAAAAGTGATTTCTTTTCCAGGATCTATTGCTTCCAGGTACAAAAGCCGGTTGGTAATTTCTCTTGCACTTTTATCATGTACTTCCCCCCACAAAAACACTTTGCGCTGCTCAATAAATTTTTTATCAAACATCATTCCATCCATCATCTTTTCCAGTGGGTTTTCCGGCACTGCCACTTCTGGTTCATCTTCCTGATCAAAACGGGTTAAATTATTTTTATAAAAATTCATATCTTATATTTTTTTGTAGATCTATTTTTTTGCTTTTCTTGAATTGGTGATTAAAACTTCGTCCACTAATCCATATTCTTTGGCTTCCTCTGCTGTCATCCAAAAATCGCGGTTACTATCTTTGGCAACTTTTTCTACACTTTGCCCTGTATGATTGCTTAAAATTTCATACAATTCATGTTTGATCTTTCTCACCTCATTTACAGTAATCTGTACGTCTGAAGCCTGACCCGCAGCTCCTGCGCTCGGCTGATGCATCATGATCCTTGAATGTTTCAAAGCACTTCTCTTTCCCGGCGCTCCTGCTGCCATTAATACCGCTGCCATACTTGCTGCAATTCCTGTACAGATGGTCGCTATATCAGGATTTACAAATTGCATCGTATCATATAAACCTAAACCTGCATAAACGCCACCACCGGGAGAATTGATATAAAGTTGTACATCTCTTGTTCTGTCTGTGCTTTCAAGAAACAATAACTGTGCAGTAATAATATTAGCAACTTCGTCATTTACCGGATACCCTAAAAAAATAATTCTGTCCATCATCAAACGGCTATAAACGTCCATCACTGCTACATTCATCGGTCTTTCCTCAATGATATTTGGTGTGAGATTCGTGATATTATGTTTGATATATCCATCCAGCGTATTGCTGCTGATGCCTCTGTGCTTCACGGCATATTTTTCAAATTCTTTTCCTGTATTCATAAATTAAATTTAGTGTAAAAACAATTTACAAGCGGTGAAGTTCCAAATATTATGCTAACAAAAAAAATAAGACAAAAGGACAGGGAGAATGCCTGATGTCGGATGTATGATGTTCCAGATGTGTGATGTATGATGAAATACAGTAGATGAACTTATCAGTAGAGATTTTATTCTGATAAGTTTCTAAATTATCTAACTCTTATAAAACCACTGCTAATCAATCATCAGTGATGATGGTGATGCTGCATCGCTAAAAATTCTTCAGAAGAAGTTTCTTTTTCTTCAGCAGTCACCTGCGATTCAAGCCAGTTGAACACTTTGTCAGTCAGCAATTTTCTGTAAGAACTGTCAACCTGTTTTTCATCTTTCATCATTCGGTCAACGTAGCTTTCGAGCCATGAAGTGTCTTCACCAAGATTCATTTGGCCAAAATAACCCATGATTTGATCTTTCATTGAGTTTCTTAACTCTTCTTCAGTCACATCAAGATTATTGTCTTTGATGATCTTATCGCTGATCAGTGTCCATTTTAGCTGGTTCACAAATTTTGGATATTCTTCCTCAACCTGTTCTTTGGTTTTTTGATTTTCTGTTCCTATTTCCAGCCAGCGTTTTAAGAATGATTCAGGAAATTCCAACGGAGCATCAATTAAGGTATGATAAAGCTGATCCTGAACCTGGTTGTGGCTTGCAGCGTCCCATTGTTTTTGAATTTCTTCTTCCAAAGCTTTGCGAAAATCTTCTTCAGTTTTCAAATCTTTTCCGGGAAAAACGAGATTGAAGAATTCTTCATTCAATTGTTTTTTCTCAACCAAACCGATTTTGGTAATGGTCATTTTAAAATATTTTTCACCAGAAGCAGCGTCTTCTTTATCCAAACCCAGATCAGACAAAATCCATTCTCTTTCTTTATCAGGAAATGCCTCTTTCAACTGCAAAACAATGGAGTCATCCACTTTTTTGCCTTGCAATTTTTGCTGATAATCTTCAGAAAAATATTTTAATAAAATAGAATCATCTTTTGAAATGCCTCCTTCAATTACATTTCCTTCGGGATCGCTTTCCTCGAAAAAAACATTCAACACATTTTCAGGGGAAGTAACGGTTTCGGCATCTTTCATTTCGCCGTTTTTGGTTACCAATTTTTCTACTTCTTCATCTACCTGCTCCGGAGTTACTTTCACTTTATAAAAAATTGGTTTTGCAGTAGAAAGCGCATCCAGCGTAACTTCCGGCTTTAAACCAATTTCAAAAGGGAATTCATATTCTTCCGGTCGATTCATATCCAACTGGCGCAAATCATTTTCCATTGGCAAAGGCTGGGCAAAAATTTCAGGTTTTTCATTTACCAGATATTGCTGCAATTCTTTCTCAACACATTTAATTACCTGGTCATAAAAGATAGAAGCGCCATACATTTTTTTCACCATTCCTGCTGGTACCATTCCTTTTCGGAACCCGGGAATATTTGCTTTTTTGCTGTAATCTTTTATTGCTTTTTCAAACGAAGGAAGATAATCTTCTTTAGAAACTTTCACTGTCAATTTATTGTGGAGATTACCGAGATTTTCTTTTGTTACACTTGCCATTGCTCTAAATTTAAAAACCGTTTAGAACGGTTTATGATAATTTTCTATTGATAGAAAACTTTTGAAGAAAGTGCGCATGGAGGGACTCGAACCCCCACACCTTGCGGCATCAGATCCTAAGTCTGACGTGTCTACCAATTTCACCACATGCGCTTTTGGGGCGGCAAAAGTAATTTATTTTTTAATAAAAAAAGGAATTAATGAAAGATGTAAGGATTAAAATAATTGTTATTGTTTTAAAAGTAAGAGGATACGAAATTTCTTAAAATCAACTGCATCCACCGTAAAGCAATAAATAATTACAAATTCTGTTTTATCCGGCCCACCCTTCTCTGTCCAGGCTTCTGTATTGAATCGCCTCCGCAAGATGCTCAGGCTTTATTTCATCACTCCCGGCCAGATCAGCGATTGTTCTACTGACTTTTAAAATTCGGTCGTAAGCGCGCGCAGAAAGATTTAATTTTTCCATTGCTATTTTTAAAAGATTTGAACCGGTCTGGGAAATCACACAAATTTCCTTAAGCATTTTACTGCTCATTTGTGCATTGCAATACACTCCTGGATTGTCTTTATATCTTTCCGCCTGTTTCTCTCTTGCCTTCACAACTCTCTCACGAATGCTTTCACTTTTTTCAAAAGTTTTTGTAGAAGAAAGTTCACTGAAAGCAACAGGAGTTACTTCTACATGAAGATCAATTCTGTCAAGCAATGGCCCTGAAATTTTATTCAGATATTTTTGAACAGTCCCCGGAGGGCAAGTGCATTCTTTTTCAGGATGATTGTAAAATCCGCATGGACACGGATTCATAGAAGCAATCAGCATAAAACTGGATGGAAAATCCAGCGCCACTTTTGCTCTTGAAATCGTAACTCTTCTTTCTTCCATCGGTTGCCGCATTACTTCCAAAACGGTTCTCTTAAATTCAGGCAATTCATCCAAAAACAAAACGCCATTATGCGCCAAAGAAATTTCTCCTGGCTGCGGCATTCCTCCGCCACCGACTAGCGCTACATCAGAAATCGTGTGATGCGGCGAGCGGAATGGGCGTTTGGAAATCAAAGTGGCATTTTCAGGAAGCTTTCCGGCAACGCTGTGAATTTTCGTAGTTTCCAAAGCTTCATGCAAACTAAGTGGCGGAAGAATCGTTGGTAGCCGCTTTGCCAGCATCGTTTTTCCGGCTCCCGGCGGCCCGATTAGAATAGCATTATGTCCGCCTGCTGCAGCAATTTCCAAAGCGCGTTTGATATTTTCCTGCCCTTTTACATCCGAAAAATCTATTTCAAAATCACTTTGTGCATTTGCAAATTCTTCGCGCGTATTCACAACCATTGGTTGTATCGAATTTTCATCAATAAAAAAATCGATCACATCATTGATATGACCAACTCCATACACATGAAGATTGTTTACCATCGCCGCTTCACGAGCATTTTCATTTGGCAAAATCAATCCTTTAAAACCTTCTTTTCTTGCCTGTATGGCAATTGGCAAAGCACCTTTTATTGGCCTCACCGTTCCATCCAAACTCAATTCACCCATGATCACATAATCAGTTAGTTTTTCGGCATTTTCCAATTGTTCGCTCGCTCCTAAAGTTGCCATTGCAATTGGCAAATCGAAGGCTGTCCCGCTTTTGCGAATATCTGCCGGAGCAAGGTTCACAACCACTTTTGTTCTTGGAAAATGATAGCCGTTTGCTTTGATTGCACTTTCCATGCGTTCCAAACTTTCCTTGACAGCGTTGTCGGCAAGGCCAACGATGGAAGTAAATTTTCCACCACTTACATTTACCTCAACAGTGATGGTAATTGCTTCTACCCCATAAACAGCACTTCCAAAAGTTTTGACTAACATGAAAATAAAAATTGGTAACGATGAAATTAAAGAAAAAACGGTTTAAAAGTTCGCTTACTGCTGTTTTTTTAGGAGGGCTTTATAGTTTTTCCAGCAAGTCTATCACATTTTCTTTTTTCAAAATCAAATATCCGAGCCGGTCGTTGCTTACACCGTTTTTTAACTGATAATTGAAAATCAGTTTATCATCAGTTACTTCTGTTTCAAAATATTTAAAATCAATGTTCGGATAATTTTTTAGGTTTTCACTGATCTCATAAAGATGAGTGGATAAAATAAACAGCGAACGTTTTATTTTAATCAATCCTTCAATCACAACTGTGCTGCATTTCATCGCGTCCTGAACATTCGTTCCTTTGAATAATTCATCAATTAAAATCAGCCATTTTCTTGAATCATTTACTTTCAAAATCGTATTTTTTATTCGCTGCACTTCATTATAAAAATAACTTTCGCCTTTCACAATGTTATCCACCACATTGATGTTACTGAGCAATCCATCAAACAAAGTTAGTTCCATCGATTCTGCCGGAACTCCCATTCCGATATGTGCTAAAAAAACAGCGCTTCCTACCGCTTTTATGAAAGTGCTTTTGCCGGCCATGTTAGCGCCGGTGAGAAAAATGAAATTATTACTCTGATTTAATTCAACATCATAGGCTACCGGATCTTTCAACAAGATATGATACAATTTTTTTGCTTTCAAAGCCGGTTCATCAGAAGATACAAAAGAAGGAAATGACAATTCATATTCGTTTACTGCCACTGCCATTCCATACCATGCATCCAGTTGCGAATAAATTTCGATAAGCTCAAAAAAATATTGTTTGTAATGATAACGGATAAAATAAGCGAACGAAAGCATTTCGCTATAAGAAAGATGTTCTGCTTTTTCTTTTTGAAAAACAACTTTTAATTGGCTTCGCTCTAATAAAACATCTGCCTTTTGCAAAACTTTTTTCAAATTCAAAGGTGCATCATCATTTAAAAAACTGGTGATGATTTGCTTCATTCCTTTTATAAAATCAAAAGCATGTCCGACAGAATATTTTATCAATGAAAAATCAGGGCCATGAAATAATTTATAATAATAAGCAGTGATCGGAGAAGGCCTTGAAGGTGGTTCATCAATAGAGCTTTCGTAAAATTTATAAATCATCATCACAGAACCATTACTGATGAAAAGTGGCCACTGATCACGCTTTTCAAGAATTAACTGTAACGTTTTCTGTACATTTTTTATTGATTCAATATCACTTAAAGAATGGTTAAAAATGTATCTTAATTTTTCCCTGCCACCGGTTGTTCTGGTAAGATTCATTTTATTGAAAACAGAAAATTCATCTTCATGATTGAAAATAGAGAGATCATTTAATGTGGTTTTATCTGTTTCCATCAATTAGTTATTTCGTTAATTAATTAGTTTATTCATTAGTAAATAATAATCTTTCTCCTTTTACAGATTCATGAAACATCGAATTTCCATAAACACAATTCCCATTTACAAAAGTATTTTTGATTGCTGCAGGAAAAGTAGCGCCTTCAACAGGGCTCCATCCGCATTTATATAAAATGTTTTCTTTGGTAACAGTCGTGGATTCATTCAAATCAACAATTACCAAGTCTGCAAAATATCCTTCGCGAATGTATCCCCGATCTTTTATGCGAAAACAATCTGCCACTGCATGACTCATTTTTTCTGCAATCTTTTCTAAAGAAATTTTTCCTTCTTTATAATATTTCAACATGATCAGCAAAGGATGTTGCACCAATGGCAATCCGGCATGTGCGTGTTCGTAAGGTCCTTGTTTTTCTTCTATCGTGTGCGGTGCGTGATCAGTAGCGATCACGTCCAAACGGTTGTCCAGCAAGCCTTTCCAAAGAGCTTGTTTATTTTCAGCAGCTTTGATCGCCGGATTACATTTTATTAAATAACCTAATTTTTCATAATCATCTGAAGTAAAATGCAAATGATGAACACAAACTTCTGCAGTAATTCTTTTTTCTTTTAGAGGAACTTCGTTGGAAAAAAGTTCCAGTTCTTTTTCAGTGGTAATGTGCAAAATATGTAAGCGGCTATTGTATTTTCTTGCGAGAGAAGCCGCGAACGAAGAAGAAGCGTAACACGCATCTACATTTCTAATCACAGGATGATCAGATGGAGAAAGAATTGGTTTTACACTTTTTAAATTCCTGTAATTCTCTTTGATAATTTTTTCGTCTTCACAATGCGTGGCAATCAGTAATTCACTTTCACTAAAAATTTTATGTAATGCCGGCTCGCTGTCAACCAACATATTTCCCGTGCTTGATCCCATAAAAATTTTTACACCACAAACTTCTTTTTTTCTTTTATTCATTTTCAAAACTTCGTCTGCATTCGTATTGCTAACGCCCATAAAAAAAGAATAATTTGCCAAGGAATCGCGCTTTGCAATTGAATATTTTTCTTCAAGTAATTCTTCTGTAAGTGCGTTGGGTATTGTATTTGGCATCTCCATAAAAGAAGTGACGCCACCTGCAACTGCAGCTTTGCTTTCTGTGTAAATGTTGGCTTTATGAGTCAATCCCGGCTCACGAAAATGGACCTGGTCATCAATTGCGCCGGGAAATAAATGTTTTCCTTCACTATTAATTTCTGCAACTTTTTCTTTTACATTTATTTCGTTTTCTATCTTTTCAATCCGTCCTTTTTTGATATAAACATCCTTTTGAGAAATATTATTTTCATTTACGACTGATATATTTTTTAAAAGATAATTTTGCATATCTTGAATTTAAATAATTAATAAACAACTCTATGCAAATTATAAAAAGAGTTATTACTCTCGGGGTATTTTTTTATCCGATAACCATTTTTGCACAAACAACTTATATTCCTGAAGGCTCTAAAGATTATCATATTATTGACCGAATGGAAATAAAACATGGGAAAAATACCGATATTAATTTTTCAACATTAAAACCTTACAGCCGACGAACAATTGTGCAGGAAGCAGAATATATCGATAGTATGAATCGCTTTCACGATTCACTTACAGCAGATGCGCAAGGAGAAAATAGTGGCAGTTATTTATCGCGTGTGGATGAATATAATTTGCATTCTCTCTATATGGATAATTCGGAATGGTATAGCGGATCGAAAGAAAGTTTTTTAAGCAAGAAGCCGATTTTAAAAACTTTTTATGTTACCAAACCGAATCTTTTGGAAGTCGACACAAAAGATTTTTTTCTCGCGGTCAATCCTGTAATTGATCTGCAGGTTGGCGCTGAATCAGGAAATAATCAAAACCTGTATTATAACAAACGTGGTGTGACATTGCGTGGAAGAATTGCAAACAAAATTGGTTTCTCAACAACCATTACTGACAACCAGGAACGCGGCCCATCTTTTTTTGAAGATCGGGTGCAAGAGTTCAATGCTGTGCCTGGCGTGGGTTTCTACAAAAAATTTAAAAGCAATGGTTATGATTATTTTGATGGAAGAGGATATGTCACTTTCAACGTTACCAAATACATTGATGTGCAATTTGGTTACGATAAAAACTTTATCGGAAATGGTTACAGAAGCCTTTTCCTGAGCGACTTTGGCGATAGCTATTTATTTCTGAAACTCAACACAAAAATCTGGAAATTCGATTATGAAAATCTGTTCATGGAGTTGATGCCGCAGTTCGTTAAAACCGGCGATAATTTATTGGATAGAAAATATGCCGCGATGCATCACTTGAGTATGAATGTTACCAAATGGTTGAATGTAGGTTTATTTGAAGGAGTAATTTTCGGAAGAAAAAATTTATTTGATTTTGAATATCTGAATCCGATTATTTTCTTGCGTCATATTGAAGGAACCGTTGGAAGTCCGGATAATGCGTTGGCAGGAATTGATTTCAAAGCCAATGCAGCGCATCATTTTCAGTTTTACGGCCAATTGCTTTTAGATGAATTTTTAGTGCATGAAATTGTGAAAGGAAATGGTTATTGGGCCAATAAATATGGCTATCAACTTGGCGCAAAATATATCGATGCATTCAACATTAGCAATCTGGATCTTCAGCTGGAAACCAACAGGGTAAGGCCTTTCACCTATTCCCATAGCGATTCAATTGCGAACTACACACATTACAATCAACCATTGGCGCATCCACTTGGCGCTAATTTTCAGGAGTGGATTGGTATTCTAAAATATCAGCCGGCACCAAAATGGTATGTTGATGCAAGAGCGATTTATTATCATCAGGGGCTGGATTCAGCAGGAATGGATTTTGGCAGTAATCCATTTGTGTTATATCAAAACAGAAGCCATGATTACGGAAATTATGTTGGCACAGGCCGCAAGGTTCAATCTGTGAATGCATCTTTGACGTTGTCTTACGAACTGAAAGAAAATCTTTTTATCGATGGAAACCTTCTTTTCAGAAAATATACAGGATTGGCTAATTCAAACAGTTTCAATATCGGCATCAGATGGAATGCAACACGAAGAGAATATGATTATTAGTTCGCAGATTCTATTTCATAATTCGTAGTAAACGAAGAAATAATGACGATTTTTATTTCATCTAAACAATAAAAGGATCAATGAAAAGTCAGGTTAATTTTTTTCATCGATCCTTTTACTGAAAAATAAGAAGAAACACTAAAGAGAGTTTCTTTTTTTAATTTTTATTGGAGCGTGGAATTAATAAATTTTACGACATTATCATGCAACTGTTTCAATGATTCAGGATGCAGGTAAACCATATGTCCTGAATTATAAAAATCGTACTCAATATTTTTTTGCAAATTCTTCGGCATTGGAAGATGTTGCATTTCATACATCCCTTCAAAATAAGGCGTACCCAAATCAAAATATCCCATATTCAACATTACTTTCAAATCTGGATTATAGATCATTGCATGGGCAAGATCGTTCATTACATTCGGAAAACCAACATAACCTTTTCTTTTCATATCCCACGGACCCACATTTCCAAAGTTTTTGTATTTCATTCCTTTTCCAAACTTTAATTCTGTTCTTACATAATTATTGAATGTGGCGGTAAAAGCGGCGTCTATATAGGAATCCATTGGATCGTATTCTGCAAATTCACTCAAAGGATCCATCGCACTTCCTGAGAATCTTGCATCAAGGCGACCAGTAATTTCGTCTTCTTTTCCCAACAATGCCTGTTCAAATTGTGGGCCGCTCACTCTTAAGTTCGCTTTTTTAATATAAGTAACAGGAAGACCAACGTAGTTATGTAATTTTTCCGCGATTGCGTTAAAAGATGCAGAATCCAGCAATGAGCCTTTGTTGAGTGCAAGTGCATAGTCATTCATTGCAAAATGTTCTACTTCTTTTAAAAAAGGTTCCAGCTTTTCAGGATTACCTGGCACCTTATGATGATACCACGCAACAGCAGCGAAGGAAGGCAAAGCCAATTCGTAAGGTAAATCATTTCCCGGATGGCTACTGGCAATGTCGCTCATGTTTTCATAAGTTAATAACTGAGAAAGAAGAATCACACCATTTAATCCTACACCTTCATTTTGTAAAAGATTGCAAACAATCGCAGAACGGAAAGTGCCGTAACTCTCACCAAATAAGAACTTCGGAGAATTCCAACGATTATTTTCTGAAAGAAACTGAGTAATAAAATTAGTGAATGCACGACCATCCTGATCAATTCCAAAAAAATCTTTATTGTTACCCGCACCGCCTCTTTCTTTAGTGATTACTTCTCCAAAACCTGTTCCCGGCGCGTCGATAAAAACCAGATCACTTGCATCTAAAAGACTGTAATCGTTGTTTACAGTTTTGTAAGGAGCTTTTGTTCTTGTCGTATCATTTATAAAAACTCTTCTCGGTCCCCATGCACCCATGTGAAGCCAGATTGTTGCGCTACCCGGACCACCATTATAAATAAAAGTAAGAGGCCTTTGTGACGGATCTTTTTCATCATTTTTAAAATAGGCAACATAAGACATGCTGATGGTTGGAGAATCAACATTGTTTTTAAGAATCAGTGTGCCAGTAACGGCTTCATAAGAAATTCGTTTTCCCTCAACTGTTACAACGCCCTCTGTTATTGACTTTTGAGGTTTTTTAAAATTGATCGTGGTATCTTTTGTGATGTCAACCTTTACCGAAGTGCTCTCTTTTTTTATTTGTGCAAAAGAAATATTGAAGCCAATAAAAAACACTAAGAAAAATGAAAGAAGCGATTTTGATTTCATTGAATTTGTTTTAAAAAAAGTTTTTTTGAGATCATTGTTTTCAAATTACCTGAAATCAAAAGATCAGTAAACGAATAAATAAGTAATATTTTTCTTCTAATAATAAAATGATGGCTTCTATCCTACATCGCCGCCAGTTGCACTTTTTGTTGAAGTTCGATGACACTTTCTTTAAATAGCGTGTCAGTATCCATCAGGTCTTTCACTGTTTGGCAACTATGAATTACGGTGGTATGATCGCGGCCTCCAAAATGCTCGCCGATGGTTTTGAGAGAATTTTTTGTAAAGGCTTTAGCTAAAAACATTGTGATTTGTCGTGCCTGAACAATCTCGCGTTTGCGGGTTTTTTGTAAGAGTTTTTCGTAAGGCACATCAAAATAATCACATACCATTTTTTGAATAGTGTCGATGGTAATTTCTTTGGAGGAAGATTTGATGAAATTTCTTAAAACTTTTTTAGCCAATTCCAGATCTATTTCTCTTTTATTCAGCGAAGATTGTGCCAACAGGGAAATCAAAGCACCTTCCAGCTCTCGGATATTATTTTGAATATTATACGCGATGTATTTTACCACTTCTTTCGGCATTTCCAGACCGTCATTTTTCATTTTTCTTTCAAGGATTTCAATCTTGGTTTCATAATCAGGAACCTGAAGATCCGCACTCAATCCCCAACGGAAACGACTTAATAATCTTTCCTGAACACCTTCCAGATCTTTTGGTGGTTTATCGGTAGTTAATACCAATTGTTTACCACTTTGATGAAGATGGTTGAATATCGCAAAAAATGCATCCTGTGATTTTTCTGCACGATTAAAAAACTGAACATCATCAATGATCAGCACATCGATCAACTGATAAAAATGAATGAAATCATTGATGGCATTGTTTCTCCCGTGATCAACAAACTGGTTGATAAATTTTTCAGAGCTTACGTAAAGAACTACTTTATTGTTATGCAACCTTTTCACTTCATTTCCAATTGCCTGTGCCAAATGAGTTTTTCCCAAACCAACACCACCATAGATTACCAAAGGATTAAACGAAGTAGAGCCTGGTTTTTCAGCCACTGTTTTTCCTGCGCGACGTGCAACGCGATTGCAATTTCCTTCTATGTATGAATCGAAAGTATATGACGGATTTAGCTGCGGATCAATCTGCATCTTTTTAAGCCCCGGTATTACGAATGGGTTCTTAACAGGATTGGTTATGACTAAAGGAAAATCCATTTCATTATTTGAATAAGATTTGTAACCATGCCCCGGCACATCCATCATCAGCGGTTTATTTTTGCTATTGCCACTATCCATCATGATGCGATATTCAAGTCTCGCATTTTTTCCTAATTCTCTTTTTAAAGTTTTTGCCAGCAGGTTTACATAATGTTCCTCAATATACTCATAAAAAAATTGACTGGGAACTTGTATTGTCAAAACATTTTCTTTCAAAAGCACAGGTTTGATTGGCTCGAACCAGGTTTTGTAATGTTGCCATTCAACGATATCTTTTATAATATTGAGACAATTACCCCAAACTGTTTCGCAAGCATTATCCATTATTTTCTTGTAAGCCGTTTTATTGTTTTAGAAAAAGGTTCTTCTGTGGGAATCATGAAAATTCAAACAAAAAATCTTTGTAAAAATTTATCAACAACACAGCGAATATCAAAAGAATTTGTTGAAAAAAAAATTTTTTATTGTATGTTTTTTTACCCTAAAAATTTATTTTCTCTTTTCAAAAAAGAAATGATATTTATTTCGGTTTTTTGCCGGAATTTAAAAGGCACACCTGCATTGAATTAAAAGGATTAATGACAACTTTTTGGTTGATTAAACTCAAAAATTTTTCTTCGTTTTTCTACACAAAAAAATTTTTTTATTTATTTTTTTGAATGTGCAAAACATTTTTTGATTTTATGATTCAATATGTCATCTTTACCGCCCTTTAAAAAATAAAATTGAATTATTATGAGTTACGAATTAACAGGAAAATTATTAATAAAGTTTGACACAACGCAAAGAACAGAAACTTTTAAAACACGCGAATTTGTGGTAGAAAAATCTGAAGATATTAATGGTAAATTGATCACCAACTATATTAAGTTTCAATGTGTGCAAGACCGCACCAGCATTGTAGATCGCGTTAATGTAGGTGACGAAATAAAAGTATATTTCAACATCAAAGGAAGTAAGTGGGAAAAGAACGGACAGGTTTCTTATTTCAACAATCTGGACGCATGGCGTGTTGAACAAATTTTGCAGCCGTCAAAAAATAATTCGGAGCATGTCGACCTTGAACCGTTAGATACTTTTACTTCTTCAAGCGATGAAGTAAATGACGATCTTCCGTTTTAAAAATCGCTGACTTTTTTTAAAAAGTTTTCAGGATAAAAACCTGGCACTTAAGATTATGCAACAAAAAATTTCGATCAAACTTCTTCCTTCAAATGCTTCTGATAATGCTTCAATTATTGAAAGCATTGCGAAGGCAACAGGAAAAAAAATTTCACAAATCACAGGCTATCACTTGCTCAAAAAATCGATTGATGCAAGAGGGAAAAATGTATGGATCAATCTTACTGTAAATGCATTCATCAACGAGCCTTTTTATGAAAGAATTGTACAGCATTTTGATTTTAAAAATGTACAAAATGCGCCAAAAAAAGTGATCATCATTGGTGGTGGACCGGCAGGAATTTTTGCTGCTTTACAATTAATAGAAAAAGGAATAAAACCCATCATTCTTGAAAGAGGAAAAGAAGTTAGAGCAAGAAGAAGAGACCTCGCCGTTTTAAATAAAGAAGGTGTTATCAATCCTGAAAGTAATTATTGTTTTGGTGAAGGCGGCGCGGGCACTTACAGCGACGGAAAATTATACACAAGAAGCAACAAACGTGGCGATATCAACCGCATCCTTAATTTGTTTGTTCATTTTGGCGCTGATGAAAATATTTTATACAATGCACATCCACACATTGGTACGAACAAACTTCCGGCGATTATAACGGCTATGCGTACACGAATATTAGATTGCGGTGGCGAATTTCATTTTGACAAAAAAGTAATCGATTTTATTAATGAAAAAGATAAAATAACATCAGTGGAAACGGCTGATGGAGATGTTTTATCTGCCGATTCTTTTATTCTTGCAACAGGACATTCTGCAAGAGATATTTTCACCTTGCTGCACAAAAAAAATATTGAAATTATTGCAAAAGGCTTTGCATTAGGAGTAAGAATTGAACACCCTCAGGAATTGATCAACACGATTCAATATGGACAACAATATGCTGAAACGAATTTGCTTCCACCTGCTTCTTACAGCCTGGTAGAACAACTGGAAGGTAGAGGTGTTTTTTCTTTCTGCATGTGCCCTGGGGGCATTATTGCGCCTGCTTCTACGAGTGAAAACGAATTGGTGGTAAACGGCTGGAGTCCTTCAAAAAGGAACAACCCTTTTGCCAACAGTGGTATGGTGGTGCAGGTAGAGATTGAAGATGTGATCCAATACAATTCTTCTCAAAAAAAATCAAAAAATAATTTTAATTCTCCATTACTTATGATGGATTTTCAAAGAGAGGTTGAAGAAAAAGCTTTTGAAATGGGCGGAGGAAAATTTGTAGCGCCGGCTCAAAGAATGGTTGATTTTACTGAAGAAAAATTTTCTGCTACTTTACCCAAATGTTCTTATTTGCCAGGAATTGAAACGGCTTTATTAAAAGACGTGTTGCCACCATTTATCAATGAGCGATTAAAAACGGCTTTCAAATTATTTGCAAAAAAAATGCCTTCAAAAAACAAGCATCATGGATATTTTACGAACGAAGCAGTGTTGGTAGCAACAGAAAGCAGAACATCATCTCCTATAAGAATTCCACGCGATGAAAAATTATTTCACCATCCGCAAATCAAAAATTTATTTCCATGTGGCGAAGGCGCCGGCTATGCAGGAGGAATTGTAAGTGCGGC
>Ga0157371_10003103_pt1 | contig 15383 bp, 7 predicted proteins | sample C45metaG_FD_113462 | JGI IMG/M metagenome (GOLD analysis project Ga0157371, IMG submission 113462) | Corn rhizosphere microbial communities from Kellogg Biological Station, Michigan, USA - C4-5 metaG | ecosystem: Host-associated > Plants > Roots > Rhizosphere > Soil | place: USA: Michigan...
ACCGGCAAAACCACGCTGTTGGAGGCCGTTACGACGGCACTGAGGGCCGGCAACAAGAAAGTCATCCGGCTCTGCGAGAGAAAAAGCGATCCTTTCCGGGGTGAAACCATGGCCCTGATCAACTCGCTTGTCAGAAATCCTTCCCGGGATCTGGAATGGGCTGTGTGCCAGCGCCTGGCTGATAGTCGGCGCTGGATTTCCCGAAACGTGCTGACGGAGCAGCCGCTGGACAGCATCATCCTGATCGATCGCTGGTATCCGTCTGATGCAGCGTTTCGCCGATCTATCCCGTTTGCCGAGATTCTCCAGTTGAACCTGGATCGAGATGTGCGAGTGCCTGACCTGCATGTCGGCGTCGTCACCGATCCGGATATTTCATGGGCAAGGGCTGCGACAAGATCGCGAGGATTGGGCGGCACTGTGATTCAGAAGCACGCAGAGCATTTGTCGTGTACGGAGATGTTCGAGCAAGCGGTCAAGGAGCACGGTTGGGTTTTGTGCCGTAATGAGAGAACAATCGAAGACGCTACGATGCAGGTGGTTTCTGAGATTTATAGGGTGCTGGGGTGATTGTTGGAGTGGAGACAGATGTTGGTGCAGGAAGGCGCGTAGCGTAATACGTGGTTTAACAAGTGGGCGATGTCGAATGTTCATAGAGGCCTCGAACGCTTTCAATCAATGGCTCGGTGCTCCTGAAACGAACGCACCTGTTCACCGATAAATGTTCATTGACCCAGTTTTTCCATCATACTAAGCCTCGTCGCCCCGCCTCTGACGATCACGATTCAGAGGCTAATGGATACTGGGGGCCCCTAAGCCTGTTCGACTCCTTTAGCCAGACTGACGCTGATGGTGTTGAGCCAGAAACAAGCCGCTCTTTTAGGCACTTGAGTGTATTAAAGAGCGGTGATGCCATTTTGCTGGCTAGGCACTTCATAAAATTAGGAGGGCAGTGTAGGATCGAGCTCGATATGGGTGCCTCCGCATGTCCGTGATGTGTGAAGCTTTTGACGGCCTATGTACACTTTGGGGGCCTCAAAAGCGAAGCAGCAAGGCCTGCATTTCGCCTACCTAGTTGTAGTGAACTCCAAGCAGGGATGCAGAAAGATGCCCACCGGCAGCGCGATTATTATTGGAGTCAATCCGAGAGAAGCAAATCTCAAGCGAAAAGTGCGAGAGCATTTGCACCAGTTGGGTTTCACAAGGAGCCAGGAAGGGGCCCTGTGTCCGCCTGGCCATGGCAAGGACGCGATCCGTGCCTTGCATGGCGCCCAACGCGAAGAACGGCTCAGCGCCAGCGATCGATTTATCGCGCGCAGCACCGCCAAATTGATGCCATATTTTGCCAGTGGCGACGAGGTTGTACCGGAAAAAATTTCCCCGGTGCTTGAACGCGTGTCGTCCGGTACATGGCAAAGTGACCTCTTTCGGTTGGCGTCACTGTCCTGGTCGGTTCCTGTGTCCAATGGCTTTGGCAGGCGCTTACGTTATCTCGTCTGGGACCAGGCAAATGGCAAGTTGATAGGGTTAATTGCCATCGGTGATCCGGTTTTCAACCTTGGCGTCAGAGACAAATTCATTGGTTGGGACACCGCGGACAGGGCAGCCCGACTGGTCAACTTGATGGATGCCTATGTCCTGGGGGCGGTCCCTCCTTACAACGCTTTGCTGGGGGGTAAATTAGTCGCTTGCCTGCTTCGCAGCCGGGATATTTATGATGATTTCGCCACCGCCTACGGCGGTTCTACGGGCATCATTTCCCAAGCCGAAAAAAATGCGCGCCTGCTGGCTGTAGTCACGACCTCGTCCATGGGGCGCTCGGCGGTCTATAACCGATTGAAGCTGGATGGTACGGAGTACCTCAAGTCCATCGGCTTTACCGGTGGCTGGGGACATTTCCATATACCCGACTGGTTGTTCATTGAACTACGCGACTATCTTCGCGATCTTGACCATCAATATGCTGACCAGCATGCCTTCGGCCAAGGACCAAATTGGCGGTTGCGCACCACGCGCGCAGCGCTGAAAGCGCTGGGCTTCAAGGACGATCTTATGCGTCACGGTATTCAGCGCGAAGTCTTTATCTGCCAACTGGCCGGCAACGCCGCGAAGCTCCTCCAAGGCGGTAGTGGAAAACCGGACACCCAATCGCTGCTGTCTGTGCGTGAGATCGGTGAGTTGGCACTCACTCGTTGGATGATTCCACGCTCAAAGAATAGACCCGAGTTTCGCGATTGGAAGCCGACGGATCTCATTCACCTGTACGGCAACCAGGCGAGCCATTTTTCAACGCCCAGTGATGTTGCCACGACGTCGCGCTGCATTTTCAGTTTGCGCGGTTAACTGAGAAGGGGATGAGCAATGGATTGCGCCATAGATCCTGTCACTAATAAATCAGTAACTGCCGATATCGCGTTACGCACGGGCTACTATATTTGTTCTTACTGCCGCAGGCGGGTCGGGCTTCGTTCGGGGCTATCGCGGAAAAACTACTTCGCCCATTGGCCTGGGGTGTCATCCAGTTCCTGCACCTATTTCATGTCAGGATCACTGAGCCATGGCATTCAAAACAAGGTTCAACTCCCGCCAACCCGCCAGATAGACTTGCGCCTACTGATCAAAAAAGCTGAGAACGCCGGCACGTGGCGGCTTGAGTTGGTCCTGCCCCCCTCTCGGGCGTGTCATGCCCACCTCAAGATCGATGTCGGCGGCCGGATACAGAAGCTCGACATGCGCGGCATGAGGTCAGGTTTCAGAGTTATGGCCGAGCCAACTGCGAACGACTACAGGATTCTGTCATACGAAGGCAAACCAGACCCTTCGTTCGTCGCGAGTGTTGCGCAGTCATGCCAGGGTCTACCCTCACATGGCGCTGCCGCATTCACCGCCATCGGTCGAGGTACCGAAATCGGTTTTCCCCGCGCCCAAGCGCTGAATCGTGGCGAAACTTATGCCCTATTATGGTCGTCACCGGTGGCCCCGGAATTTCCTGAAGAACTGATAGTAGACAGACTCAAGCCGCGCCAAGGCTGGAGTTTGGCCTTAGTCACTGTGCCGGAAGCCCCCTCAGACACATGCATAAGGTGGCTGGAAGCCTTCACCCAACTTAGCGTGATGCCGGCGGTGCCAGCAATCACCACCATCTGGCCATTCCTGAGCCGTAACGGCAGCATCAATACGGTCGAGTACATTGAGGTCGACGCGGTCATCCTGGCCGCTCATAGGATACCAGGTGGCTCACACTACGGAGGGCCAACCTTGCAAGTTGTGAATCAACATGATCGCATCTCCGTAAACGCCCCCGATCAATCACCCGCGCTCTTTACCCTAATTCGCGCTGGAACCGATGAGTTCAGGGTCGGCAAGAGCAGTCACCCGGATATCGACAGGTTTTATTCCAGGAGCTCGTCACTGGGACGAAGCTTTCAACACCCGACAGTGGATCTAATTTTCATCAACGAGCGTGGCGAGCGTCTAGTTGCATCCTTACATCAAAGGCAAAGCCAATCGTATGTGATGGCTACACGAGCGCGGGAACTGCATTTTGACTGCCTCAGAATGCCGAGAGGAGCCATAGGCAGGCTAGAGGTCGTTTCAGCCAGTGGGCATAAGATATACCGCCGACTGGTGTCTAGCGATGTGACAGTTGACCATGCTCAACAAGTATGCGAATTGCCGCCGGCAATGAATAAGCTGCTCAAACAATACCTCACTAATCCGCAGTTCCAAATGTATTTGGATTTTGGCGGGTTGGGCCGGCTGGCTATCGGTGCTATGCAGTCGCTGGCCAATCCTGCATCCGCGTTCCTGTCGCTCGGGCGTTCCTTGCGCCTGCGTATACAGAGCTTTTTATCCCAGCTTCATGTTGGTGGGGTAACCACACTCTCTGGCAGTGATCAGGTACTTGTCAGTGCGTTTAGCGCGTCCGCGCCTCGGCCGGAATTGCTCCCACATTATCGTCAACTGGCGGCTGATGTGCGCGCCTGTGGATATGACATTCGATATTCAAGAGAAGGGGTCTCGCGATGAGCTATCTGTATAGCCAACAGGCACGAGAACGGATTTCGGCGCTCGGGGCCACTATGATTATTGAGTTCATCGAAGAAGTACCCCATACCATTCGCAAACCGATTTTCGACCGTCTGGCCTCAGTCCCTGGGTTCAGGCGCGGATCCCCGCCGGAGTTCAAGGAAAAACAACGCCGGTTGATCGGGCACCTAGTGCATCCTCAGCCGGGACAGAAGGGTGAGGCCGACTGGAAAGTTTTTGGTAGCCTATGGGTTGCTTGGGCAAGGAGCCGCTTGGACAGCGTGTTTCCCGTTCCAGACACGCCCCCACAATCTGCGGACGCAGGCGCTGTTTTTTTCAAACGATTAGCCGATTTGTACCCAGAGGCCCCTCGGGAAACCGTAGAGCGGCTGGTCATATACAGCGGTTTTGCCAATGAACTAGCGATGCAGGCGGTCCTGAACGGCTTCCATCCCGCATCCACATTAGCTAGGGATCGGATGATTAATGGCTTACCTGGGCGATTGGATAAAATTGAGGGCTATTTTGAACTGGCCGAAGCCGCGGCAGAGGAAACTGCTGAGCGCATCGACCAACTGGAAACGACTACGACTGCAACAAGCAAAGCGGTTAAGCAACTGACGAGCAGTTTCGCTGGTGTTACCCATCATGTCGAAGACTTGCTTACAGCTATGCAAAGTACGACTGAACGCTTGCAGCAAATGAGCGAACTGGCGCAGGCAACGGCCGGAGCGGAGCATGAACTATCGCAAGTATTGGCGCGTTCAGAGCTCCACAACGAGCAAACCTCGGCGGTAGTGGACTCTCTTGCGGTTCAGGTCGCCAACCTGGTGGTTGAGCGCGCACAGGTTCAAACGTTCGAGGAAGCACTGGGCGCCCTCAGAGCACGCATGCCCGACTGGGAGGTCACGGCAAGCGCCATGACGGCATTGCAAGAACGCCTCGATGACTATGATTCGCGAGGCAGTAGGCAGTGGCACGAAAACAGTGATCAAGCACGTGTCCGCCTGATCGAGAATGAAGCGACCGGCCCGTTCATTGAGATCTGTTCCGTAGATGTTGCCTGGAAAGTGATCGCCAACAACTTGCAGGCATGCGGTGTCGTGAAGAACGACGCCAATCGTTACGCACGGCACATTCTTGCAGCAGGCATTTCTGGCCAGTTGATTCAGTTTAAAGGATCGACGGCGGACTTAATCGCAGATGCCGTGGCGGCTGCCATAGGTGGGGCAATTTTCCATGAGTGGCGGGTCCCAGTCGGTCTACTGTCGGAGGATGCTGCGACCGACTGCCTCGAAGTGGTGCGCGAGTCGTCAGGGTGCCTTCTGCTCAAGGGTGCTAACCGGTCTGCGTTTGAAGTGTATGGCAGTCCTCTCCGCGATCTTGTAGCGCGTCGTCAATTCAACCTGACGGCCGATACGCGTCTGGTTCTGATTGCGTCTTGGACGCACGGCCCAGCGGCATTTCCAGACGGCGGTACGTTGTCTGAGCTCGGGCCCGTATTTGATACGGATGAGTTCGATATGCGGGGATTATCCGCTCAAGTACCACTCATGCAGTTTGGCCACCGGGTTGTGGAAGACTGGATAGCCCTGCACGATCCAACTGAAAACACACGATTAGCTTTACCAAGCACGTTGAGGGAGCGCCTTGCACAGGTGAATTTTGTTCCCGGAAAGCTATGGCTACGAGTCGCAGACCGGGCGTACGCCCAATTACGACTGCTATCACCAAGTCCTGCGGAACGAACGCTTCACGCGGTGCTGAAGCAATGGGCACTGCCATGGGCGCAATCTCTCGGGGGGCCGGTCGAGGCACTAACGCGCAACGCCACCGAACTCTTGGGTGAAGTCGACGCGCAGGCGGTTCAGGCGGAGCGTGTTGAGTGAAGTGGCTAGGGAGCGATCGTGATTCTGCTCGCAAAATCCTGGCTGATGGTTTGGGCTGTAGAGACGACGGTGAAGGACTGAGAATTGCGGCGGTAGCGGAGTGCCTTCGGGCCGCATCCTATCTGTGTTCTGCCCCGAGTACGGATCGGGAAGCTTGGGTTCCGGCGACCACGCTCGGTTTGACGAGCCTGGTTCGACGACGCTTGCTCCCCCTGTGGCCGACGCTCGACGATGAACAAGCATCTGAACCGGGTGTGAAAGAGATTCTGGAGAACCTCGGAGAGCTAGGGGATCTAGTGCGACTCGAAGGCGGACGGTGGCTAACCCCTCCGCCTCAGGCAATCAGCACCGGAGGCAGGTTGGCCGTGATCACCGGCGGTGGGCCTGCGCAAACCTTTCCCTGGCCAATAACGTTGCGTGGGGCGGGGCGGCTAAGACTGATCGACGTCGATACCTGCGCAGGATACATCGACCTCTGGGAACCAAGGGAATGGATTGGCGCGCCCCTCGAGGGATTGCAGAAATGGTCTAGCCAGTTATTGACGAATGCCAAAGCACAACTGAGGCCCGCATCGAGTGAGCTAACGGACGTATCAATCCGCTGCGGTGGCAAGTGGGTGGCACTGTCTGCCTGCGCGACCGCCGAGGGGCTGTTCCTTGCCCAATGCCGCACAGGTCCACGGTTTGAATACAGCGTGGTCCAAGTGTCGCAAGGGCATCTGCGTCAGATGAAGGAATTGCGACGGGAAGAGTCTAAACGCTTACAGTTTTACCTCGACGCGGAAGCCGGTCATCCCCTGAAAGTTCGAACAGATGTGTCGCAATCAGAGGTTCGACTGCGTCTGAACCGCCATCTGCCGCGGGAAGAGGCACGCGCGCTATTGCTGGGCTGGCAGGTACCGCAGTCTGAGCGTGGCGGCGCAACCGCTAAAAGCTATGTGATACCGCGTGAGATGTTTCCGATTGTGCGCCAAGCGCTTACAGGTCTGAGCGTGGTTCTGACTGAGCGTGAGCTTGCCGAGAGGAGACCATAATGGGCGGGATTTCGATGAATGAAGCATTGGGTGTTCACGAGACAGCAAAAAGCTTGGCTGAGAGTCTTCGACAATATATCGAAGCGCAGTATCACATTCGTGATGAAGGGCTCGTCAGAGAGCGTCATGCTTTGCTACAGCAGCCTGAAACTATCGCTCAGACACCCTATGTAGAAGCGACGGCCGTATACAAAACAGGCGATCCGTTTGATCAACTCGCCATTCCGCAGGTAGCCTCCGATACGCTCACTCAATTGTCGCTCATGGGGCTCGGGCTGTTTCCTCGCCCCTACGAGCACCAATCACAGGCGCTCACCGCATTTTTAGGTGCCGAGGCAGCAGATCTAGTGGTAGCAACCGGTACGGGCTCCGGCAAAACCGAAAGTTTCCTCATGCCTATCATTGGTCAACTGGCGATCGAGGGTAAAGAGCGCCCCCAGTCAGCGCAATTACCTGGTTGTCGGGCCTTGTTGCTCTACCCCATGAACGCGTTGGTCAATGATCAACTAGCCCGGATTCGACGCCTCCTAGGCAATACTCAGGCATCGTCGATTTTGATGCAAAGCCGCTCCCAACCGATCCGTTTCGGTAGCTATACCGGGCGCACCCCGTATCCAGGAGAGCGCTCCGATAAACGCGACGTGCGCTTCATAGAGCCGTTGTTTGAAGAGTTCTATAACAAAGTGGCCACTAAGCCTGCGGTGAAAGATGAATTGGTCAGAATCGGACGCTGGCCGAGCAAGGACCTGGAAGGGGTCTATGGCGCCTCGGCTATTGAGACCAAGACCTACTCCTCAGGGAAGAAACAGGGTGATAATTTCACCAAAAAGCATTGGGCCGGCCGACTTCAGACCCAGGCCACTGATCGCGAGATGATGACGCGCCATGAAATGCAGGCGCGCTGTCCTGAGCTACTTATTACCAACTACTCCATGCTCGAATACATGCTCATGCGACCGATCGAGCGCGATATCTTCGAACAGACGAAGGCTTGGCTCAAATCGGACTCGCGCAACGAATTCATCCTGGTTCTGGATGAGGCCCACATGTACAGAGGGGCAGGGGGAGCTGAGGTGGCATTGTTGATCCGGCGTCTCTGCGCGCGACTGGACATTCCCCGAGAACGCATGCGATGCATCATGACCAGTGCGAGCCTGGGCCCCGCAGACACCGCCGCAGTAGATGGTGAGCGTTTTGCACGGGATCTGACGGGGCTGGCCGACGCATCGCCGAGAATCGTCAGGGTCATTCAGGGAACTCCGGAGCAACGTGGTGTCGCACAAGCAGCGCCAGCCACACAGCTTGAGGCACTGGCAGATTTTAAACTGGCTGACTTTCAACGCTCGGCCGAAGATCTAAATGCTGCGACTGAAGCAGCGGCGCACCTCGCCCATCGGCTCGGCTGGAGCCAGCCGCCGCGCGGGGATCAAGTTGCATTGCGCAAATGGCTGTTCGAACAGTTGACGGGATTTGAACCGCTGGAGAACTTGATTGCCGCGGTTTCAGGACGTGCGATCCGTCTCGACGACTTGAGTGACCGGCTGTTTGGCAATCATCCATCGGTCGATGCGGAAAAAGCCACCGACGCGCTCCTGGCTATGGGCAGCTACGCACAACGGAGCACGGATGGGCGGGTATTACTGCCGACGCGCCTTCCCCTCTTTCATCGCGGGTTGCCAGGCCTCTTCGCTTGCGTGAACCCTGGCTGCTCCAAGCGCTTAGCTCAGCATGATGGACCCACCATCCTGGGCCGACTGCATACGAAGCCGTCAACCCAGTGTGGCTGCGAGGCCAATGGCCGCGTGTATGAACTGCTCACTCATCGTGATTGCGGAGCAGCTTTTCTCCGAGGCTTTGTAAACGAGGACGTGGACTTCGTTTGGCATCAGCCCAGTGGACCGTTATCCGACGGTGCGGTTTCTACGCTGATGCCGATCGAGTTATGCGTGGAGGACACCGTCCATCCTCGCAGTCGACACATCGAGAAGTGGCTACACATGGCCACTGGCAAGCTCTCGTATGAACAGCCGAGTGACGAAAGCGGGTTCCGCAAAGTCCGCGTGCCGGAGAAGCCGGCGGACGCGGGCGACATGACGTTTGACCATTGCCCGGTCTGTACTCGCAAGCTAAAAAATGCCACAAGCGCCCCATCAAAAATCATGGATCACCTCACCACAGGTGAGGCGCCATTTACTGCGCTCGTGCGGACGCAAATGGCAAAACAACCTGCCAGTCGAGCCAAGGATAAGCGGCACCCGAACGCCGGTCGTAAAGTCCTGATTTTCTCAGACGGTCGACACAAGGCTGCTCGGCTAGCACGTGACATACCACGTGACATTGAACTCGACGTGTTTCGACAGGCTGTCGCTTTGGCTTGTAACAAGCTTAGGGGATTAGGAAAACCCGCCAAACCCACAGCCTTACTCTATTTGGCCTTCCTTAGCGTCTTGACCGACCACGACCTACCGATGTTCGATGGGGGGGATTCGAGAAGGGTCGAGAATGCGCGCAAATTATTTGATGATAATTACGACTCCAACTTGGTCGAAGCTATTGAGGAAAATTTTACGCCTCATGAAATCCCGGCGCGCTACCAGATTGCCCTCCTCAAACTGCTTTGTGGCAGCTATTACTCGTTGACGGGGACAATGGTCGGCTTCGTTGAGCCTACTCCCCAAAAACTGCGAAAACTCGGCCAGCACTTGTCGACAGCCGGGCTCACTATCGGAGAAACGAACCTCCGTGAATTGGCGGTAGGATGGATTGACTCGATGCTGCAGGAATATGCCTTCGACAAATCCATTGAGTCGGTCTACCGCTGGAAAGCTGCCGGATATGCCAATTCGGCCTGGGGCAGTAGCGGTCAGTTTGGAAGAGCTTTGAAGGAGAGCCTGGCCAACCACTTCGGCTGGTCAAGTGAGGCGCTGCAGCGTGTGGAAGCGATCTTCCGCGATCAATTGGCGGAAGAGTCCGAAGGTGGCTGGTTCCTCGTGCCTGACTCCTTAGCTGTGGTCGTCGACTTAGCCCATTGCTGGGCGCAATGCGCTGATTGTACTGCGCTGACACCCTTCGCCTTGGCGGGAAAGGTATGCCTGGCGTGCGGCAGCGATGCAGCGTCTCCCCTTGATCCGAAGAACAGCGATTATGTTACGGCGCGTAAAGACTTCTGGCGGCTTCCAGTGGCCAGGGCCCTAATGCCGGGCGCAGAGCTGTCCAACATGAGCGTAGAAGAACATACCGCACAACTGTCGAATCGTGACAGTAGCCGGGTGCATGCGACCACAGAACTCTATGAAATGCGGTTCCAAGACGTGCTGATTGAAGATCGAGACCGCCCGATCGACGTCCTCAGTTGCACAACGACCATGGAGGTAGGAGTCGACATCGGTTCGTTGGTTGCCGTAGCGCTGCGAAACGTCCCACCTCAGCGGGAAAACTACCAGCAGCGCGCTGGTCGGGCAGGGCGGCGTGGTTCATCGGTTTCAACTGTAGTCACCTACTCCCAGAATGGCCCGCATGACAGCCACTACTTTTTGAACCCAGAGCGTATCGTGGCCGGTCCACCTCGAACACCGGAGGTGAAGATCGATAATGCGAAAATTGCCCGCCGGCATATTCACGCTTACCTTATCCAGACCTTTTTTCATGAAATCATGGCGCAACGCACCGGTCCGCTGACCGAAAAAACCTCGTCGTTGCTAAAAGCGCTTGGACCGACCGAGGATTTTTTCTGCGACATCGAGCGAACCGGGCCCACATTGAACAGCTTCGAGGCTTGGGTAACTCGCCGGGTGCTGGCCAGTGATGGCGATCTGCGCGAGTCCATTATCGCCTGGCTGCCGCCGGGGTTGGATACCCGCGGGCTTTCATTGATGGACTGGCTAGCTGAGACCAGCCAAGCGCTGCTGGTGGAGCTCAAGCAACTGAGCACTACCGTCGAAGCGACTATGCAGCCTGGCGTTCTTGCTGAACAAGAGATCGAGGATGGCGAAGATCCCCGACCGAGTATCGAACAAGCGGAGCTTCTGGAATTCTTGTTTTTCCATGGTTTGCTGCCCAGCTATGCTTTCCCGACCAGCCTTTGCAGTTTCCTCGTGGAAAAATTCAGTAAGAACACGCGGAATCGATGGGAGGTGCGCACGGTGCAACGACCTCAGCAGTCCATCATCAAGGCCTTGAGCGAGTATGCCCCGGGGCGTCTGATCGTTATTGACAAGAAGACATATCGCTCAGGCGGTGTCTTTGCAGATCTACCAGCGGGTGTTGTAAATCGTGCAGGCCCTCTCTTCGAGAATAAAAAACCGCATACTCACTGCAAAGCCTGTTCCTTCGTGCGTGACCCTAATCGTTCAGCTAAAGATCAGATGACCTGTCCCGTCTGCGGTCAACAGTTGGTGACTGAACAGATGATCGTGCCTCAGGTTTTCGGGCCGGAGGGGGCTGCCGATTTGCCGGAAAATGACCGCGAGCAGGAAATAACCTATGCGACGATGGCCCAGTTGCCTCAACCCGTCGACCCGGAGATATTCAGCTTTTTGGGCTGCGGACCGTTTGCCAGCTTCACCCATGCGGTTGACCGCACGCTTGTCACCGTCAACCGAGGCAAGGAGGGTACGGGGGAAGGTGGCTTTTCAGTCTGCATGGACTGCGGCCATGCCTCGGTCTTTGATCAAGAGGTGAAAGCAGGAGCACATGATCGCCCCTACAGGCAACTAGGTCCCAAAGGCACTCCGGAGAAGTGTTCTGGCCAGTTCGCACGTGTGTTGCTGGGCCATCACTTCAACACAGACCTCCTTCTATTACGTCTCAAAATCGCAGAACCCATTGTGACCGATACAGTGGACAGGGGGGTGCTGCATATTCTCGAAGATGCTTTGCATTCATTTGCTGAGGCTCTGCGGCTAGCGGCGAGTCGGCACCGGCAACTGGATCTAGACCCTGCCGAGTTCGGCTCTGGCTTCAGGATTGAGCCAGCGCTGCAGGATGATGTCCGTATCCTGGATATCTTTTTGTACGACACCCTATCAGGGGGCGCAGGGTATGCAGAGATCGTAGCGCGGCACATGGTCGAGATTTTGGACGCGACGCTTGAGATGCTGGAAAGCTGCACGTGCGAGACTTCCTGCACAGAATGCCTCAACCACTTCCATAATCAACACCTTCAGCACCGCCTTGATCGGCATTTAGCGGCAATGCTCTTGCGTTACGCGGTACGTGGCGAGGTTCCGGCTTGTTCATCGGCCACCGGCCAGTTGGTGAAACTCGCTCAGCTTCAAGCCAGCCTTGAGCTGGCGGGATATGCCTGTAGGGTCGGCCCGATTCCGTCTGCGCCTTTGTTGGTTGAGCGACAAGGTAAAACGGTTGCGGTTGGCTGCTACCCGGGGCTTATAGACAACCTTGAGCGCCAGCAAGCCAGTTCCGGTACAGCAGGCGTCCGTTCGGTAGTCGGGTTGAATGAGTACCTACTACGCTCGGATCTCGCGAGCGCTCAGTTGAAGGTTCAGGCACTCTTTAAAGCCTAGTTCAGACACAAAGCCACCTGGCCCGTACGAGCTACCTTGCCGGTACGAGCCAGATGATGAGCGTGTAACGTGCAGTGCGCGCATTAAAAATTATTATGAGATTAAGTGAAATGGATATTTCAGTAGCTCTTGAACGGTTTCGAGCTCGCGCAACACCCTCTGAAATGGTAAGTGTATTTGATCCCGAGACTTTGACGCAGAGCACCAAAACCGTCTATAAGAGTTACTTAAAAAAGCTTTCTTCTATTTTCGAGAGCCAAGATACTCATGAGTCCGTCGCGCTCACTCTTGCATTACTACAAGCAAAGAGGGAGCAAGCAGTGTGGGATATGCGTGAAAAAGGTTTTTTCCGGATTTCCAGATACGATTTCGGTGAGTCGGCATGCACTGCAGTTGATGCGTTGATAATGGCGGGGAGAAACGGTAATTTAGAAACGGAAGCTTTAGAATACTTGCTGTCTGTGCAAGCGTTACATAGTTTGCGCTCGCAAATAAAACCAATTTATTCCTATATCGCTGGAGAAATTGAAAGATTTAGAGGTACCATACTAAAATCTATATTTGTCGTAATTGACCGGATGTTTTTGGGTCAGTGGAATGGCGGCGACAAGAATTTGTCCAGCGACCATCCGCTACATCACAGCATGGAGGATTTCGCTGAAGCGTTTTCTACGATAGTTGGTATTTTCAAAAAACGTTTTGGAGTAACTCTGTCTGACTGGCAGCGGGCTGACCCAGATGGGCTAAATAGCTCTAATGCATATATATTTATTTTGACTGCCGCAGCACAGCTAAATGCTTTCAAACAAGCCGAAGTAATGTTGGATGGCTTACCATACGGGGCTAGACTGGTAGAAAACAAAGTTCATATTTTTTCGAAAGATCCACTATTCGAAAAAACCATCCGTCTGGGTTACGTCCAGCAAGAAAAGCAATCAATCATACGGGTTCAAAAAACTGCAGAGCTTCACCACTCATCTGAATTGAAGATGCCGTCACTCATAGAAGAGGCGAAGAAGCTCTATGATGCCGGTCTAAAAAAATTCATTTACGTGATGGAAGAGCCTGTACGTCGGCTAGTTTTTGCAATCCCCCATTCCGTAGTCGGCATAATAGGTTACAAGAGCGTATTCATAGAAGAGTTCCTGTCAATTATGAGGTTGGATGTTGACGACTTTTCTGATGATGACCCCCTTGCACGGGAAATTAAGCCGGGAATCAATATTCGCCACCTCCTACATGCGCAAAGATTTTTTTCTTTTGTTGCATGCATGTATGAATTGGCCCTTGAGGAGATGCCCGAAGACGAGAGGAAATTTATAACAGCTCAATCTGCTATAAATATCATTCCAAGAAAAGGTGTCGTAAAGTCTCTATCTCTTGGGATGCCAGAGGAAGTGGCTGAAGAAGTGGTTAGCATGCTATCACTTCCGGCGGATGGGGACTTGATCGACATCCAGTACTTCCCGTTTATTCCAGCAGGAGATGATATTGTTTTTTCCTCCAGAGTTCTTTCTGCGTCAAATATTGCGAGAAATATATACGTCTCTAATCGGCTTCATAAAGGTTGGCCGATAGGTCGAGACCCAATGATTATAAAGCTCAGGTCGTCTCTGTTGGAGGCAGGCTTTCTCGTGGAGATGGAGGTGAATTTACCCTTCGGAAAAGATCTTGATGCTGACATACTGGCATATAAAGATGGCATGCTTCTTTTCTTGGAGTGCAAACATGTCTACCACCCCTGTAATATGCATGAAATGCGCAACACCTTGTGGCACGTAGAAAAAGGAGGAATTCAATTAAAAGCTCGAATCCCTTTATTGTCCGACAAGAAGAATCTCGATAGCCTGTTACTCCAAGTCGGCTGGACTGGTATTGAAGTTGATGACGTGCGCGGATCAGTTATTACATCTACAAGGGTACTTCATGGGTGGAAAGTACATGGGTATCCCGTAATTCAAGCCAATGAATTTATAAATGTCCTGGTACGGGGCTTTATTGCCGGCCCTGAAGGCAATTATCATTTCTGGGAAGGAGATAAGCTTGCCGTTAGGGATATATCCCTTTATTTAGATGGGGTCACAATAATAGATGACAAGTTGAGCAGCATGAAGTCTAGGCTGGAGGTTCATCCTTACGGCACTAGCAATCTTATTTATGAAACCTGGAGTGTCAATGAGGAAGGTTTTGCAGACAAGCTGACCCAAAAGTATAAATTTACGAGGCGCCCAGCCGATTAAAGCAATCTGGAGCTTTACTCAATAAGCAAGCTTGGATTTTATTGCTATCTAGTGCAAGCTTGCCTGCTCGGTTAAAATTTCGAGAAGGTAATTTTCAAAATAGTATCTTCACTTCGGGATTGTAATAGTGCCCCCCCCTCATCCGATCCTCTAGAATTTTTATCGCAAGTACACCATAGTCTTTCGCGATTTTGAGACAGGAAGCATGTAAACGCTCAAAATATGCCAAAAAATCAATGATCTTTGACAGTTGCGGCCGTTTTATTGCAGCGCTGATTGTCACGTATGTACGTGCATTCTGCGAGGCGACGACCCTTGCGGACCCGGAGTATGAGTAGTTCATTGATTAGTAGTTCGCACTGAATGATTGCCGAGGGGAGGTAGGGGGGATATGACCCTGCGCACAAACAGCTCCAGATGTGCTATAGATTGCGTTTGCGCTGCCGATCATAGCCAGTGAGCGACCGGTCGAAATTCGACGTTGAAGGCTACGAAGGATCAACGGCAAGATTGGCCAATTTAGAGAGGCGTAAAGCTATGTATCACTACTCCCTAGTGCAGCATACCGAGCCCACCGGTGTATGGTTGTCATGCACCGATATTCCGGAAATGAATGCTGAAGGCAGTACGCTGAGCGAGGCATTTGCCGAAGCCCTAAATGGTTTGGAG
>Ga0157371_10003108_pt1 | contig 15354 bp, 12 predicted proteins | sample C45metaG_FD_113462 | JGI IMG/M metagenome (GOLD analysis project Ga0157371, IMG submission 113462) | Corn rhizosphere microbial communities from Kellogg Biological Station, Michigan, USA - C4-5 metaG | ecosystem: Host-associated > Plants > Roots > Rhizosphere > Soil | place: USA: Michigan...
GGCTTCATCCAGCCGAACGATTCCGTCGACATCCTGATCACCCGGTCGGTCGCCGGCCGCGACGACCAGGTGACCGACGTTCTGATGCAGAACGTCCGTGTGCTTGCCATCGGGCAGAACGCGAAAGGCGCCGACGGCAAGCCGATTTCGGGCAAGACGGCGACTTTGCTGGTCGACCAGCTCGGCGCCCAGAAGCTGGCGCTCGCGCAGCAGGTCGGCAACCTCAGCCTCGTCCTGCGCAAGCCGGGCGACCAGACCAACCCGGTCGTAGAAACCGTCAGCCTCAACGATCTTCGCGACAGCCTCTATGGCGGCGTCCATTATCCGGCGGCGTCGGTCGGCAGCTATGGGGGCGGCCTCGGCGGCGCCATCTCCGGCGCGATGCAGAAGAGCGCGGGCCAGATCGCATCGACGCGCCGCGCGTCTTCGCCGCACAGGAAAAAGGCGGCGGCGGCGCCGAAGCCCAAGGGCGATGACATCCAGGTTTACCGCGGCACCAAGAGCGACAACTACACGGTGGGGGAACGATGACTCGCTTGTTTACCAGGGGATTGATCCCTCTCGCCTGCGCCGCGGCCGCGCTGACGGCGGCGGTTCCGGCTTCGGCCCAGATCAGCGTCGCCGAAGGCGTCAACGCGGGCGAGCTCGACGTGCCGGTCAACAAGAGCCAGGTGATCCGCTCCGACCGCGCCTATTCCAAGGCGCTGATCGGCAACCCGGATATCGCCGATGTCCTGCCGCTGACCAACAATTCGCTCTACGTGCTCGGCAAGAAGATGGGAACGACCAGCCTCACGCTTTACGACCGGGCGGGGCATTTGATCGCGGTGATGGACGTATCGGTCGGGCCCGACGTGATCACGCTTCGGCGCCAGCTTGCGGAGCTGATGCCGAACTCGACCATCGGAGCGCACATTTCCAATGATTCGATCGTGCTCGAAGGCGTGGTGCCGGATGCGCCGACCGCCGACCGGGCGGTTCAGCTGGCCAGCACCTATGCGCCCGACAAAGTCGTCAACCTGCTGTCGATCGGATCGGCGCAGCAGGTAATGCTGGATGTCCGCTTCGCGGAGGTGAACCGGTCGGCGCTGAAGCAGTTCGGGCTCAACTGGGCAGGGCTGGGCAGTTCGGTCAAGGGCGACATCGGCGGCGGGCTGTCGACCCACTCGGTCGTCGACGGCACTACTGGGCAGGTGACCAACACCCAAATCCTGCACGGCGCGATCACCGACAGCTTCGCGATCATTTCGAAGACCTTCCGGGCGTTCGGAGCGAACTTCGGAGTGCAGCTCGACGCGCTGGAAAAGAAGGGCGTGGTTACGACTCTCGCCGAGCCGACGCTTGTCGCGCTCTCCGGCCAGACGGCGAGCTTCCTTGCCGGAGGCGAGTTCCCGGTGCCGGTTGCCCAGGGCAGCGGCGGAACGGGCGGCGGAGGAAACGCGATCACCGTCGAGTGGAAACCGTTCGGAGTCAGCCTCGGCTTCACGCCAACCGTCCTTGCCGACGGCGTCATCAACCTGGTGGTTCAGCCGGAGGTGAGCTCGATCGATCCCTCGGCGTCAATCGTGATCAACAATCTGACAATCCCGGGGCTTCAGACCCGCCGCGCGAAAAGCGTGGTCGAAATGCGCGACGGCGAATCCTTCGCGCTCGCCGGACTGATCCGCAAGGACTTCTCCGACACGATACGCCAGGTGCCGCTGCTCGGGTCGCTTCCGATCATCGGCGCGCTGTTCCGCTCGACCGGGTTCCAGCATGACGAGACGGAACTGGTCATCATCATCACCCCGCACCTGGTGCGGCCGGTGCCGGAGCAGGCGATGAAGCTCCCGACCGATTCGGCTGCTCCGCCGAGCGAGGCCGACCTGTTCCTCAACGGGCGCACCGATCAGGGTGTGCCGCAGCTTGGCAAGCTCCCGCTTTACCAGCCGGCTCCGGTCGGGGGCCCGCCACCGCCGCCTGCTGCCATTGCTCCGGGCGGAGGGGGCTCGGCTGAGCGCCAACCCACCGGCTTTGAAAAGGATTACGGCCATGTCCTCTAAATTGCTGGTGCTGGCCGTTCCGGCCGTCCTTCTCCTGGCCTCGTGCGACACGGTCAAACCGAATGGCGCTATGGCTGACGGCTTCGGCGAGGCGGTGAAGTACGACACTGCGATCCAGACGATCAATCCGGAACCGGTCTACGCGCAGGGCGGAGCCCAGCCGGGCGCCAGCGGCGAACTCGGCCAGAAGGCAGTCCAGCGCTATCGCACCGACACCGTCAAGGCGCCCAAATCCGAACAGACGACGATGGGCAGCGGCGGCTCCGGCGGCGGTTCCGGGGGCGGACGCTAGGGATGAATCATGATAGGGCGCGCGCTTCTAAGGCTATTTAGGAGCAATCGCGGGGCAGTTGCTCCGACGGTGGCTCTGTCCCTGTTCGGCTTGGTGGCAGCCGGAGGCATAGGCTTCGATTACGCACGTCTTGCGGCAATGGACACCGAACTCCAGCAAGCCGCAGACCAGGCCGCATTAGCGGCTGCAACGCAGCTGGATCGTTCCGACGGGGCTCAAGCCCGCGCCGCGACTGCGATCGAGGATCCGGACGATACCCATCGATTGGCATCGAACATTACTCGCTTCGCCAATGACGGGAGTGGGACCTCGGTCGAAATCGAGAGCATTGAGTTCTGCAGTGCGTTCGATGACTCCGTTCAGGACAGCGACTCGGCCTGCACATCGACGACCAGTGACAGTGATAGCAGCTACGTCATCGTCACGACTGAAATGCGCACCGCCGATTATGCTTTCACTCCAATTGTTGGTGCGTTTTTCGGCAACTCCACAGCGAGCGCCGTAGCAAGCGTCCAATCGTCGATTTGCAACGTCGCGCCGCTTCTCGTTTGTGCGCCGAATGATGATTTTCCGACGGACTCCGATGTTGGGAAAGGAATTATCATGAAGGTGGCAGGCGGGAACCAGTGGGTTCCCGGCAACTACGGGTATCTGGACTTCGGAAACGGTAATCAGGCGGTACTCAACGCCTTGCTCGCGAACGGCCTAAACGGCTGCCAGAGCACCAGCTCGACCCAAACAGAGCCGGGGGACAAGAATGCGACCGACGCGATAAACACGCGCATGGATGTTTACGGGGGCACCGGCGCGACGAAAAGTCCCTCCGTGTGTGATGCCTCGACGGGGAGCGGCTGCCCTGCACCCAACACGCGTAAGGACATGGCTCTGACGATGACCTACACGCAGAGCACTGCAAACACAGTGACTACTGCGCCAGCAGACAATCAGTCATGTGGAGCGACTGGCGGTACGATCAGCTACGCAACGAGCTTCAATTCACCGGACGGCACAACAAAAGGGTTTCCCCGCGATACCTGTCACTATTCGGCGAATGGTTGCACTGGCGGCAATTACGGTGACGGAACGTGGGATATAACGAGCTATCTTGCCGCTAATCACCCGGGAGTTACCGCAAGCCAGATCGCGTCTGCCCTAACGGCATCCGGCACCCCCGCGACCGCGTCAACGTTGACCCGCTACCAGGTGTATAGCTGGGAGGAGCAGACCACCGGTGCCATGGATCCTCAGCAGATCGGGGCGACTACTGTCACGAGCAAGACAAAGGGGCAGAATACAACCTGGACCTACACCAAGCAGTGCGCCTTCTCGCAGCCGAAGCTGGCGACCACCAGCTACCCGGCCCAGAAGGATAGAAGAATTCTTCCGGTCGTCGCCGCCGATTGCAGTAATCTAAAAGGAAAGGGAAGTGCGTTCGTAGATTTCAATATCTTGCGCGTGTTCGATGTATTTCTGACTGAGCCGTCAGAGTCGCGGACTGCAGCGCAGACTGGAATCTCCGGGGCGGCAGTAGGAACTGACGACAAGGAAATTTACGGTGAGGTCATCGGGCCGGCCGAGACATTCGCTGGTACGAACGGGTTTCAATATTACGCCCGCAACAAGCCGTACCTGGTGCGGTGATGAGGTGGCTGTCACTTGTTCGCGACCGAGACGCTAATGCCGCGGTCGAGATGGCCTTGGTGACACCGCTGCTATTGGCACTCATGTTCGGGGCAGTCGAACTCGGCAACTATTTCATGACGGAGCACGCCGTAGAGAAGCAGGTACGCGATGGCGCTCGCTACGCGTCGCGTCTCTCACTGAGCGACGCCTATTCCTGTCCAGACACCGTATTCGCCGATGCCAACGCAAATACCGATATCGTCAACGTGACGGAGACAGGAGCGGTTTCCGGTGCCGGATTTCCGCGGCTGGACTCTAGCTATTGGGATCGGACGTGCGGCAGCGATACACAGACTGTCACGGTGTCTGTTCGATGCGTACCGAAAAGTGACATCGATATAGGCGCGTCGGGCAACTCGGGAATCTACACTAGTCTCAACGGCGATATTCCCGTTGTGAAGGTTTCGGCGCGGGTGAAATATCTGTCGGTTCTTTCACAGCTCGGCTTCAATGCCGCGACCAACATCTGCCTTCAGGCGGACTCGGAATCCGCGGTGCAGGGCATATGAAGAGGCTCCATCGCAGTCTTAGCCAGTCGATATTGGGTGCGACCGCGGCCGAGTTCGCAATTGTGTTGCCTTTGTTTCTGATCCTGCTGTTCGGCATTATCGATGGCGGGCGCTTCCTTTGGGAATATAACGAAGCCGAAAAGGCGACCCAGGTCGGCGTTCGGATGGCGGTCGTCACTAACGTGCTTTCAAGTGGCCTCGAGTCAGCAGACTATACGGGAGAGACGATCGACGGCGTGAAGATTCAGCCCGGCGGCACCATACCGGCAGCCGCATTGGGAACGATGGTTTGCACCAGTACCGGCTGCACCTGCGATGCATCCAAAGGTGCGGTGGCGCCCTGTCCCGATCCGGGAAACTTTGATTCCGATACCTTTAACAACGTCCTGCTTGCGCGCATGCAGCAGATCGATCCGGCAATTAAGGCTGAGAATGTCGTTGTGCGCTATTCAGGATCAGGCTTGGGCTTCGCGTCAGCGGGACAGATGGAAATCTCCCCACTCACGACGGTCACTTTGACCGGGATGAAGTTCGTCCCGATAACATCGCTTCTATTCGCCCAAATAAACATACCCGACTTGTCTGCTACGCTCACATCGGAAGATGCTTCGGGTTCATATTCAAACTGAGGTGCCGACAATGACCGCCTTCACACAGAATGACACAGCAAGCGGTTGGCGGCCGCAGCAGCGGCAGGCCGGCGTGCAGATCTATCTCACCGGCGCCAATGGCGACACCGGTGCGCTCGCAGGCGCCCGCGCCTGCGGGCTCCCGCTCGACCTCTCTCTCGTTCCGGTCACCGACTGGATCGACCCCGAGGAATTGAGCCAGGCTGCGATCGGTGTCGTCCAGGTGGATGCCGAGACGCCCGCGTCCGTGAAGCGCTTCCAGAAGCTTGCGGCGGCCACGGCGACTCCCTTGATCGCCGCTGCATATGAGCCGCCGCTGGCACTCGTCCGCTCGCTGCTTCGGGCCGGCGCGCACGACGTACTTCCGCTTCCGCTCGACCTCAACGACCTCGAAACGTCGATCCGAGTGCTCATCGAGCAGCAGTCCGGTCAAACCCAGCAGGTCGCAACGCCGGCTGCGCAGAGCCGATCCAGAGTCATCAGCGTCGTGAAGACGGTCGGGGGCGTGGGCGCCACGTCGATCGCGACTCAACTCGCCGTCCGGTTTGCCGAGCGGGAAGCGAGCGCGGGTCGCGACACCTGCCTGATCGACCTCGACATGCAGTTCGGTGATGCCGCTTTCCAGCTCGGCCTTCGCCCGAACCTCTCGGTTGCCGACCTTCTGGAAGCGGGAGCCCGGCTCGATCGGGCGCTCGTTCGGGCAACCGCATCGAACCATCCAAGCGGGCTGCAGGTGATTGCATCGCCCGCAGAGATGATGCCGCTAGAGGGAATTTCGAGCGATCAGATCCTGCAGATCGTCGATGTCGCCGCTCGCGAATTCGGGACGGTCTTCCTGGAAGTGCCGACCAACTGGACGAACTGGTCGCTGTCGCTGCTGGCCCGATCCGACCTCATTCTCCTGGTCGCGGACCTCACGATCGCGAGCCTGCATCGGGCGCGAAGGCAGCTTGAGCTGATGACGTCCCAGGGTCTGCAGGACCTTGAAGTGAGGATCATCGCCAACCGGTTCGAGAAGTCGCAGATGAAGGCAATCCGCCCATCGGACGTACGCAACGCTCTCGGCCGTGACATCGCCTACACGATCGCGAATGAGCCGGCGGTGATGCGGGTGGCCGCGGACCGCGGAGTCCCGATCGCCGAAGTGAAGCGGCGAAGCGCGGTCGGCAAGGATCTCGACGCGCTCGATTCCGCGATTGCAGCTTTCATGGGTCTGGAGCGCTAAGATGTGGCAGGTACGCAAACCAGGCCGGGAACGGCTTTCGGAAGCCGTCGATCAGGCGGCTTCGACTGCCGAGCAGCGTCAGGCGGAGCATCGGCTGGTCACGGTCGGCGATGCCGCGGCCTTCACCGATCGCGATGCGCAAACGGAACTCAAGGTTCAGCTCCACCAGAGCCTGATCGACCTCATCAACCTCTCGGCCCTCGAGAAGATGTCGCGCCAGCAGATCGAGGCGGAAGTCGGTCACATCATCCACGAGGAGCTGGCGAAGCAAAACCACGCGCTCAACGCCGCCGAGCGCAAGCAGCTGGTCGGCGATGTCCTCGACGAATTGCTTGGACTTGGGCCGCTCGAACCGCTGCTCAAGGACCCGACGATCACCGACATTTTGGTCAATGGACCGATGAACGTGTTCGTCGAGCGCTATGGCGTTCTCGAGCCGAGCCCGATCCGGTTCCGGGACGAACGACATCTGGTCCGGATCATCCAGAAGATCGTCTCCGACGTCGGCCGGAGGATCGACGAGTCATCGCCGATGGTTGACGCCCGGCTCGCCGACGGAAGCCGTGTCAACGCGGTCGTGCCGCCACTGGCGCTGGATGGATCGCTGCTCTCCATTCGCAAGTTCGCACGGGTCCCGATCAGCATGGACCGGTTGATCGAGATCGGAAGCATCCCGCCGCAGCTGGCGGAGGTGTTGAAGGCGGTGGTCGCCTCGCGCCGCAACGTGTTGATCTCCGGCGGAACGGGATCGGGCAAGACCACATTGCTGAACGCCATGTCGGCCTACATCGACGGGCGCGAGCGAATCGTCACGATCGAGGACTCCGCCGAGCTCCAGCTGCAGCAGCGGCACGTGGTCCGGCTTGAGACTCGCCCCGCCAACATCGAGGGCCGAGGCGAGATCTCGCAGCGCGACCTCGTGAAGAACGCCCTTCGTATGCGGCCGGACCGGATCATCGTCGGCGAAGTCCGCGCCGGCGAGGCTTTCGACATGCTTCAGGCGATGAACACCGGCCACGAAGGATCGATGACCACCGTTCACGCGAACACGCCGCGCGATGCGCTGTCGCGCGTCGAACAGATGATCGGGATGAGCGGCATCGATATTCCCGCACGCTCGGCGCGCGGGCAGATCGCGTCAGCCATTCACGTCGTGGTGCAGGTCGCTCGCTTGGCCGACGGGCGGCGCAGATTGATGAGCGTCTCCGAGATCACTGGCATGGAAGGCGACGTGATCACCATCCAGGAAATCTTCCGGTTCCGGCAGACCGGGGTCGATCCCGAAGGGCGCGTCACCGGCCAGTTCGAGGCGACGGGTATCCGGCCGCGCTTCATCGACCAATTCATCACCCACGGAATCCGGCTTCCTGCCAGCCTGTTCCGTCCCGATGCACAGCTCGACTCATGAGCGACGGCTGGATCAAGGCAGTCGTTCTGGTCTGCGTGTTCGGCGGGGTGCTGCTCGCCGTCGAGACGCTCGTCGCGTGGATCAGCGCAAGCCGGGCCCACGGCCAAGCGATCAACCTCCGGTTGAAGCTGATCGGTCAAGGGAAGACGCGCGGCGAGGCGCTGACGCTGCTTCGGGAATCCCGCGTGAACCTGGCAGCCACTGCCCCTCCGGGGCTGCGGCCATACGCGTTGCGGTTCGATCGGATGGTGACTGCCTCCAGGATCCGGATGAGCGCGGCGCGGCTGTTCGGGCTTCTGCTCATCGCTCCGGCACTCATTTTCGTCATCCTGATCATGCTGGCGATCTCGACGGGAACCGCGATGTCGTTCGCTCGCGTACTGCTGATTGCGACGTTTGCAGTGGCCGTCGGCTCCGGGATTCCGCTGATGCTTCTTCGCATCCAGGCGACCCGCGGGCGCCGGCGGATTCAGGACCAGTTCCCAGTCGCTCTTGACGTGTTCGTTCGCGGCCTCCGCGCAGGGCATCCCATCGCCGCGGCGCTCGATCTGTTGACGGTCGAGATGCCGGACCCGATCGGGACGGAGTTCGGAATCGTGGTCGACGAGGTCACCTACGGAGCCGATCTGCGCGATGCGCTGTCGGCGATGGCCGATCGCTGGGATCTCGAAGACATGCGAATGTTCGTGGTTTCGCTGTCCATCCAGAGCGAGACCGGCGGCAACCTGGCCGAGATCCTGGAGAATCTTTCCCGGGTCATCCGCGAGCGAGCAAGCATGATGATGAAAGTGCGGGCGCTATCAAGCGAAGGGAGGATGACTGCAATCATGCTGTCAGCACTTCCCGTCTTCGCTTTCACCTTGCTGTTCCTCTTCAATCCGAAATTCTATCTGGATGTTGCCGGGGATCCCGCGTTTCTGCCCGGATTCGTCGGGCTTATGCTTCTTTACGCGATCGGATTTTTCACGATCCGTCGGATGGTGGACCTGAAGGTGTGACATGGCTGAGCTGATTGCCGCAAATCCGGTCCTGAAATTCGCGCTCCTTGCTGCGCTTTTCGTCCTGGTTGCGGGTCTTGCCTATGCGGGAACAGGCTTTGTGGAAGCTCGCCGTCTCGCTCGTAATCGCCTCGTCTCCGGCGGGTTGATCGGCGAAGACTCGGCGATGCTGGCAACATCGCTCCGCACGGATCAGGCAAACACCGCTTGGCTGAAGCTGGTCAACAACGTCGAAAAGGCAGGGCTTTCGCTAGCCGATACGAAAGACGAAGCTTTGCGGCGCAAGCTTGCCGCGGCGGGCTTCTCCGCTCCCTACGCGCCGCGAGTCTACACGCTCGTTCGGCTTGCACTGGTGATCGGACTGCCGGTGCTGGCACTGCTCTTCTTCTGGATCGGCGGTTCGTCGCCCGGCCTTTTCAAGTTGTATCTGACGCTGATGATTTCCGCTGCCATCGGCCTCTACCTGCCGACGCTGCTCGTTCGGGCCAAGGCAGACCGGCGGGAGCGGGAGATCATCAACGCATTCCCCGATGCGCTCGACCTCATGCTTGTCTGCGTCGAGGCGGGACTGGCGCTCGAGTCTGCTTTCGACCGGGTCGGACGGGAAATGAGTGTTTCCCATCCGTTGCTCGCAGAGCAGATCGGCATCGTCGTGCTGGAACTGCGGGCAGGCCGCAGCCGCGAAGACGCGCTCCGGCGGATGGCGGACCGCAGCGGAGCGGACGAGATCCGCGCGTTTGCCACATTGCTTATTCAGTCAACCAAGCTGGGAACATCTGTCGGGCAGACGCTTCGTGTGTACGCTGGAGAAATGCGGGAACGGCGTCGGATGCGCGCCGAGGAAAAGGCGCACCGGCTTCCCGTGCTGCTGTCGATTCCGCTGGTCGCCTGCATGTTGCCGGTGATGATCGGCGTGTTGATGCTGCCGGCGGTCATCCGAGTTGTCCGAACGCTCATCCCAGCGCTTCACGGAGGTTGATTCGATGCGAAGGGGGACCAGATTCGGCGTTGCACTCTGTTTCGCGGTTGCATCCTGCGCCGCGCCGGCGCCGCAAACGAAGATCCGTTCAGTCGGCGCACTGCCGTCCAGCGGCGATGTAGCGGTGGGCGAGGCGGAACTCGGGATTGGCAATGTCGCCCTGGCGATGGAGACATTCCGCAAGGCGATCCGCGAGAATCCCGCCGACACGCGAGCGCTGACTGGGCTTGCGCTCGCTTACCAGCGCATGGGACGCCTGGACCTCTCCCGCAAATGGCTGGAGACCGCGCTCGCGACCGCGCCCGACAGTCCCCAACTGCTCAACGATCTGGCCGATGTTCTGGATCAGCAAGGAGAGCGCGACCAAGCTGCTTTGGCCCGAGTGGAGGCCAGCGTGAACGCCAAGCTGATCGCCTCCACGACCGCTCGCGCATTGGCGAAGAACGCGACCGTCGGGGTGGAGAGCAAGCCAGCCTCGACCGTCACTGTCACGCTCCCGGCTGCCGCACCGGTTGATTCCGCGCATACTACTGCCAAGAACTCGGAACGAGCGGGTGTAGATCAATCGCCAACTCAGGCTGGTCCGCGACTTGAACGGCTTTCGCTGGGCGAAGTGGCTCTGATCACGTCCGGGCAGCCCGTTTGGACATCGATGAACACCGCTGGCCGGGAGCAACGCCTCGCAATCCAGTTTGTCGCACTTCAAGGCGGCGCGCGGCTTCTCAACGCGGCTCGCGTGGAAGGTCTTGCCGCGCGAACCCGCGAAGCCCTCGTCGGAAAAGGCTGGCGAAGGATCGAAATCGGCGATGCGCCCGCGGTTCGAGAGCACACGCTGGTGCTTTATCCTTCGCAGCAGCGCGCACGAGCCGAGCGGCTGGCCGCCCAACTGGGCGTGGGTGGCGTGCAGCCATCATTCGCCGGAAGAATAACGGTCTTGTTGGGGCGCGACCTAGCCAGATTGCCTGCCCGGCGCCCGGCGTGATTTCGCTCCTGCTCGCGGTCGGTATAGCGACGGCGCAGCCGCCGGGCTCGATCCTCGACGAGGCCGCGCACGCCATCGACGTGAACCGGCTGGAAGAAGCGCGCCTCATTCTGGGGAACGCAGTGCGCCAGGGGTATTCGGGATATCGTCTCGACCGTCTGGTTGCCGATTTCGCTTTCGCGAAGGGCAGCTATGCCGAAGCCGAAGCGGATTATGTGTCGTTGCTGAAGCTCCACCCGGATGACGAAGCCGTCGCCGAGCGCGGCGGCATTTCGGCGCTCAGGGCGAACGACCTGGGCGAAGCCCGCAAGCTGTTGTCCAAGGCAGCTAGTTCACCGCGAGCCACGTGGAGGGCCTGGAACGCGCAGGGTGTGCTTTGCGATCTAGAAAGTGACTGGGCTGGCGCAGATCGCGCCTACGCTCAGGCTTTCGTTGTTTCGCCCGAGCAGCCGGAGCTTCTGAATAATAAAGGATGGTCCCTGATGCTTCGGGGTGAGCCGGCGCGAGCGCAGGAGTTGTTCGATGACGCAGTCCGGCTGGATCCGGAGAACGCGAGAATTTCCAACAATCGCGAGCTCGCCCGGGCCGCCGTTGCCAAAGACCTGCCCGCGCGGCGCCCCAACGAGAGTGATTCCGCCTACGCCGCAAGGCTGAACGATGCGGGGATCGTCGCGGAAGAGCAGGGGGAGAATGCCCGCGCAATTGCGGCGTTTTCCCGGGCGATCGCCGTGAATGATCGTTGGTTTGCGCGCGCAGCCAACAACTTGAAGGGAGCGGAGACGCGATGAACCTGTTCGTTGGCACTCCAGAGTGGCTGATCGCGATACTCTGCGCCCTGGTGGTCGCGGCGGGGATTCAGGACTTTCTTCGATTTAAGATCTCGAACGCATTCCCGGTTGGGGTGTTGTTGGCGGGCGTCGTTGCAATAGCGGTGCGCGGCCCTTCGCTTGACGTCTGGGAGAACGTAGCTGTCTTCGGAGCACTGCTCTGTATTGGCACTCTGCTTTTCGCCGGCGGGTACATGGGCGGCGGCGATGTGAAACTGTTCGCAGCGCTTGGTCTGTGGACCGACTTTGAGCGAGCGATGGTCCTGGTTCCCGCGGTCTTGATGACCGGCGGGGTACTCGCCTTGCTTCTCCTGTCCCGGAGGCTCGTTCCGCTACCCGCCAACGCGGCTGGGCGCTCGCGCAAGAACAAGAAAGTCCCCTACGGCGTCGCAATCGCCATCGGAACATTGATAGTGGTGGCACTTCAGGTTCAATCGAGTTCGGAATCGAGCGCGCAGCTCGCCAAGCTGTCGGCCCTCACCTCGAGCACATCTCACTAACTCCCTATACCAACTACGATCAGGCTTTCTCGCTCGGCCGCGCGGCCCGTTCGGGTTCGCGCGACTCGGCGAAATATGGGTGCGACTCGCGATGGGCGCCATCGATTCGCGAGCCAAAGATGTTGGGAACGCGGCGAGAATCCCGATTCGGGACAAAGAATCCATCAGATTTTGTATACGCCATAGGCACCAGCCTGCCCTCCTCAGAACGGTAACCAGTGGCTACAGTCGCAGATATTAACACTTTTTTAACCGTCCAAATTAAATCGAGACGAGGTGAAGGTGCGAAACTGCACAAATGTATCACTAAATTAGCACTGAAAAATTCGAATTATTCTAGCACGTGTTCAGCCATGTTTGGATTAAACTAACAATCGTTGCGAGAATAAACATTGAAGTATCTTATTTATTAACGAACTTATCATGCCATATGCTTGGTGGGAGATGTGCGTCCGGATGGCGTGGCGGACGAAACCAAGTTGCAAACTTCCCCAACTAGTGTTCTCTTGATCGAGGAAGTCTGGCTGTTGCAGCCGCCGTTAACCGAGTTTTTTCAATCGTTAACCGCGACCACCTCAGTCTCGTAAGCAAAATCGAGTGCTCGCCCGCAATCTGCGGGAGGCGCTGCAAGGGGGAAGTGATGACCGATCAGAACGTGACCCAAGCCGCCGACGCGGCCAACACCGCTACGGTTGCTCGAGCGGATGTGGATTCGCTTCCTGCGGGCAGCGCGGGCCCCGCGAACGGGAATGTGATCACGGGTCAGGGGACCGACAGCGGACTGATGGGGGCCGATGCCGTCGCCCATACGCCGGCTCACGTGGTGGCGATTCAAGGAGCGGGCGAACAGCATTCGGTGGCAGGCGGCAGTGTCGAGGTGGCGGGGCATTTCGGCGTGTTGACGATCGACGCCGAAGGCACCTTCCACTACGTGCCGAACGCCGGCGCTCCCGGCGGCGTCCAGGACGTGTTCGATTACACGCTTGCAGATGCCGCGGGTGCGCATTCATCCAGCACGCTCACGATCGATCTCGGGCTGCCGGGCGCCTCGGCTTCCCAGGCGGCTGCACAACCGACTAATCTTCCGGCGGGAGTCGTGGCGCTTCCTGCCGGTGTACAGTTGTCGGATGTGCACGTTGTCGGAAGCGACCTCGTCGTGCACCTGCCGGACGGCTCGCAGATGGTCATACCTGACGGCGCGATCTTCGTGCCGCAGTTCGTAATCGGCAATGTCGAGGTGCCGGCGCAGAACGTCGCCGCCCTTCTCGTGGATTCGGAGCCCAAGCCGGCGGCTGGTCCACCCGAGAGCGCTGGCGGCAATTTCGCCGGCGATGTTCCGCCGCTGGATCCGGGCGTTCCGCTTGGCAACCTGCTGCCGCCGACCGACTTCGGCTATACGCCGCCCCAGTTCGAGCAACCGGCTTCAGGAATCCATGTTCCGCCGACTGTCCTAATCGAAACTCCCGACAATCCGCTGGGTGTCGCCGATGCCTCGGAATCGGTTTTCGAGAAGGGTCTTCCGGCACGCGCTGGCCTACCCGCCGGTTCGGGCGAAATCGCTGACGGCGATTCCAACAACAACAGCGACCCTAGCGAAGCGAACGCCGGCACGATTGTCTTCAGCGCACAAGATGGTCTGCAAAGCGTCACGATAGACGGTGTTGCAGTCTCTTCTGTGGGACAGCAGATTCAGGGCCAGTACGGCGTGATGACGATCACCGGGATCGATCTTGCTGGCGGACAGATCACCTACACTTACGCACTTTCGAACAACACGGCCGGCGACTCCACGCAGGATGTGTTCAACGTCGTCGTCACCGACCACACCGGGGACGCGGCGACTGCTTCGCTGACGGTTCACATTGTTGACGATGTTCCGACCGCTCACGACGACAGCGCCAGCCAGGCCGGTGTCAACGCGGCCGTTTCGGTCAACGTCATCGCCAATGACGTTCAGGGTGCCGATGGCGTGAATCTCGCGACCGGTGTTCACGTCGTGAACGGGTCTTTGACCGGCACCGGAGCGCTGCATTACAATGGCGACGGCACGTTCACCTACACGCCGGCGGCCGGTGAGAGTGGGGACGTTACCTTCCAATACCAGATCACTGACGGTGACGGAGAGACGTCGACGGCAACTGTCACGCTGCACCTGCTCCCAAATTCCATTCCGACGATCTCCACGTCGGGAGATAACAGCGTGGACGAAGCGGCGCTTTCGATGGGATCGAACCCGAGCTCGCCCGATGAGACGGCTGCCGGATCGATCAACATCACCAGCCCTGACGGGATCGGAAAACTTGTCGTCAACGGCGTCGACGTGACCAACGGCGGGACCGTGGTCGGCGGCGACGGCACTTTGACCGTCACGCACAATACTGACGGCACCTACAGCTACAGCTACACGCTGTCGGGTCCAACCGGCAGCGATGCAGCGGGCGATAACTTCTCGCTCACCGTGACTGATGGGAATGGCGACACCGCTTCAACCACGCTGCATATCAATATCGCGGATGACGTCCCGACTGCCCACGATGACAGCGCGACTGAAGCGACGCAGAATGCACCCGTAACAGTCAACGTGATGGCGAACGATGTGCAAGGCGCAGACGGCGTGAACCTGGCGACCGGCGTTCACGTTGTAAACGGGTCTCTGACCGGCACCGGAACGCTGCATTACAACAGTGACGGAACCTTCACGTACACTCCTGGTGCACGCGAGCAGGGCGACGTTACGTTCCAGTATACGATCACGGACGCGGACGGCGATTCCTCGACCGCGACCGCCACGATCCACCTGCTGTCAAATTCCACCCCCACCATCTCCACTTCCGGCGCAGATGTCGTGGACGAAGCGGCTCTCTCGGTGGGATCGAACCCTGGCTCTCCGAACGAAACCGCTACGGGATCGATCAATATCCACAGTCCTGACGGAATCGGCCAGCTCGCCGTCAACGGAGTCAACGTGACCAACGGCGGCACGGTCGCTGGAGCCGACGGCACTTTGACCGTCACGCATAATTCCAACGGCACCTACAGCTACAGCTACACGCTGTCGGGTCCGACCGCCAATGACGCTGCCGGCGACAATTTTTCGCTAACCGTTACGGATGGGAACGGCGACACCGCTTCAACGACGCTGCACATCGATATTCTGGACGATGTTCCGACTGCGCTTGCGGACGTGAACAGCGTGAGTGAGGGGGGCACGGTTACCGGCAACGTTGAGAGCAACGATGTGTTTGGAGCCGATGGCGCGGCTGCTGGCGGCGGCGTGACC
>Ga0157371_10003109_pt1 | contig 15354 bp, 6 predicted proteins | sample C45metaG_FD_113462 | JGI IMG/M metagenome (GOLD analysis project Ga0157371, IMG submission 113462) | Corn rhizosphere microbial communities from Kellogg Biological Station, Michigan, USA - C4-5 metaG | ecosystem: Host-associated > Plants > Roots > Rhizosphere > Soil | place: USA: Michigan...
TGATTAGCGTTATCTCATTCGAGGTACCGGTATCAGGGATCAAAATTGAACATACATGATTCGCTGGGTTCCAACTCCAAACAGCATCCATTGTTTGGAAATCTACAGAAGCTTCTAAACTCTCCACAGGTACTAAACTGGCTTTCTTTGAATTACATCTAACCAGTTTTGGTATAGAATCAACATGCATTTGGAAAACATAATTCCTTTTGCCAGGTTGCAAATAACCTTTCGCCTGTTTTTTAATCCTGATCTCATAATGATTCCTCCCGGTCAGGCACACAACATTTGTTTTCTGAAATATATCTTTCTGATAGTTCAACGATTCTCCATCATCCTCATACAATTGAAACGAAGCCGCCTGGCTTTGTGGTGCCGGAAATATTTCGAACAATATCGGGAAGACTTTCTTTTCGTGGATGTATTGCATCACAGGCATCATTGGAATAATCGAGCCTTTTTTTACAAATACAGGGACTACATCTAGAGGAGCGCTATAAGTGATTGTTTGACCACCACGATAAGAAGTGGAGCCGTCGTTAAAGTCTATCCAGTCGCCTGCAGGCAGGTAAACCTGTTTTGTAATCGCATTTTTTTCTACGACAGGCGCGACTAACAATTCTCTCCCGAAAAGAAATTCGCCGTTCTGATCAGAACTATTTTTGTCGCCCGGAAATTCCAAAAACAGTGGGCGCATCAGAGGCAATCCCTTGTCATGGGCCTCTCTTGCGTAGGTATAGATGTAGGGGAATAATCTGTATTTCAATTCAATGGAATTTTTACAGATTTTTTCCGCCTCTTCACCAAATAACCAGGGCTCGGCAGCGTTGCCTCCTTCGTGGTGGGCTCTGCTTAAAGGATTGAATAGCCCAAACTGTAACCAACGAACATAGAGCTCGGTCATTGCCGGATAATCCTTTATATCGCCACAATATCCCGATATGTCTGTTGCCCAGAATGGAATCAGGCCCATACCGGCAGAGAGGCTCAAGGGAATTTGATTGGCGAGCTGATTCCATCCATCCAAAACATTATTTCCGTTACCGGAATCACCGGACCATCCGAAAGTGTAGCGTTGCATTCCCGCAAACGCTGATCTTGTCATCTGAAAAATTCGTTTGTTCGGATTTCGCTTTTCAAACTGTTCCTTTACCACCTTATCCCATGTCAAGCCATAAACATTGTGGATCTCGTCATGCATACCGAGAAAATGTTTCATGTTCAGCCGGTCGACGGCGTCTTCGTTGCTCCACGCAGGCTCTCCCATATCCGTCCAGAAACCCTTTACTCCGTCGTCCAGGGGTTTCTGCTGAAAATGTCCCCACCAATCGCCGACGCCTGGCTTTGTAAAATCGACCACCCCGCAATTGCCACCCCATGGCCAGGGCATATCGTAGGTTTTGTTTGTTCTTATATCCTTAGTGAAATACTGCAATGAATCAGCTTGTTTCCATTGAGACTTATTTGCCTGCGAAATCACCGGATCTTGCGACACAATGACTTTAAAACCGATCGAATCCAGACTCCGAAGCATCGACTTTGGATTAGAATATCGCTGAGGGTTCCAGTCAAAACTTTGAAGACCGTTTACCCAGCCAATGTCCTGGTAAATGATATCGCATGGAATTTTTCTTTTCCGAAATTCAGCTGCTATTGACCTTGCCAAAGTTTCGTTTGTATAATTTCCCCGGCACTGCGAGAACCCTAAAGCCCATTTTGGTGGGATAATTGGTTTGCCGGTGAGCAGGGTGTACTGCTGAATTATATTTTTATACTCAGCCCCATAGATAAAATAATAAACAAATTCACCACCGGGTGTTTCAAACGAATAAAACTCGGGAGATTCTGTTCCAAATTTAAATTCAGACTTGTAGGTGTTATCAAAGAAGATTCCATATTGATAACTGCTCATGAAGAACGGAATACTTTTGTAAAGAGGATCTTCATTCACACCATAACAAGCCTTATCGCTGTTCCACATTTTGTAACTATGCCCTACTCTGTTCAGCGGGCCAGATTTTTCGCCGAGGCCGAAAATTGCTTCATTGGGGCGTAAGCTTTTATAAGCAGCTTTTCGCCCGGAATCGCTTACATGGCCGAGGTCTTTATAATCGGAAAAGATCAATTTTTCGTCCCTGTTAAGAACAGAAAGCTGTAATGGATTTTTATTAACGCGAACTTTGAGTTGCGGCGTAAGTATTTCGTAAGTGAGCTGCTGGTCTTTAAAATTCAGTTTTGTGACGTCTGATATGTGTTCATTAATAACGGCGAACGATTCATTGTCCCTTTTAAATACGCCATCTGTTGAATACCAGATTTTCAATACTGCATCGCTACAAAACTTGATGGACAGAGCAGCTTTGTTAGAACAGTGAAAGATCACGGTGTTGCCCTCTATGGAATAGGAGTTACAGGTTCCCGGCTTCTGCCAGTTCTGCGCCATTGAAACCAACGAAATAGCGAGAAAAACGGCACAAAGAGATTTTTTCATTGTGTTTTAAGATTGTGTCTACTGATATTCTACAACCACCATATCCCAATATTTCAAAGAAGGAACAGAAAATGACACGGTATTTCCTGTTTGTGTATAATTTAATTGCCTGGCTACGCCGCTCTCATCCGGCGAGGCGTACCAAATTTTATTCACGGTTCCGGAAGTTGTAAAGTCAATTTTCGCGTCTACTATAGTATTAGCGGCAGCCTGTGTTCCGTTGGCATCTTTCCAGTTCATAGACGTAGCATTTGTAAAATTGAGTAAGTGTAACACTTGTTTGCCTGTGAAGTTTTTTCCGACGACTGAAACCTGGCCTGCCTGGGGAGGCCATGTATTCAATATAATTTTAGTATTGGAACAACTTACAACAGGCGAATTAAAACTACCACCATCTCTAAGTATGTTCTCGTATGCCACTAAAAAATCATAGTAAGATGTGATTGCCGTTTTTAGTTCCGGTTTCATTTGAAGATTGTCGTTGGGGAAATATTCCTTCCCCAGCATATGTTCACCTAGTTCCAGGTGCGCGCCGCCAAAGGCGAAAATCACGGCATCCGTTAACAATACCCCTGGGGTATTGAAATAGCCAGTGCTATTGGCGAGGTCATAATCCATATAGGCGGCTAGTATGGTCTTTTTGACGTTAGAAGTCAGTGCATCGTTGTACTGAATGATACTTGCAAGATCTTTATAGCCATCGTTTGGACTCCAGACTTCTGTATATAGAAAATCAACCGGAGCCTGTGAAATTCCTTGCTGCCCATATTGGTTTACGGCGTTCATGACAAGACTTTTCGAAGGGGAAGCATCTTTCATTGCCTGTAAAAATGGCTTGAAAGTGTTGGCAAGGTTTAAAGCATTGCCGGCAGCGGTATAAACGATGCCTCGATCGCCCAACTGGTCGACCTGGTAACCATCAAATTTTAAAACCGCATAGGCGTCGTTATTCTTCGCGGAAATATATTGCTGCCAACCTGAATTGGATGGATCAAGCAAATAGATACTGCTCCTGAAAGGGCTGCCCAATGGGAAATAATCCCTGTTGGTTTGACTCGCATCTTTATAAATATACCATTGCGAAGGGACGCCGTCTGAAGCCGCGTCGCTCAAAGCACCGTAGGCAAGATTGTAAAACATAGATTTCATTCCGAATCCATGGGCTGCATCGACATATCCCTTAACGGTTGATAAATAGGTATCCCTGTTCGCAATATCTTTCCATTGCGCAGCCGGGGATGCAATTGTTCCTGCGAGTGGCAGATGATGTTTATACTGCCAGTCATAAAACTGCACCACATTGATATGATATCGATTCAAATTGCTGACCACCAATTGCATTTCACCATTGGTAAGGGGTCCATAGCTTGATAAAAAGCCGTTACGTGGAAATCTCGAATAATCGGAAGAAACATCTACCCCAATACTGGCCTGTATTTTCTCTTGCCCGTTTTCGATGGTGTAGACGTCAACCATATAACCAGTAAAATCAGTTGAAGGTGTTGTCCACTGCCAGGATTTGGATATGAATGGTGTTTCTGCTATTGTCTCGAATAGTCTTCTATACCTGATTTTTGCAGCTGCAGGCACCGTCTTGTTCAAAGTAAACGTTACTATTTGTCCTGGATTATAGATTGCCTTATCTGTTGTAAAATCGGCCACTGAAGAATTCCCGTAAGTAATAGGGTTATTTACTGGCTTAGTTTTTTTACATCCAACAAAAATGACTAGTGTTAGCAGGCAACCGACCAGTTTTGTCGAAACCTTTGACTGATAGATAAACATTTTTCTTTTCTTGAACCGATTATTGTTTTACGATAGATATGGTTTCTCTTAACTGATCAATCGTAATCTTATAGTTACCTGCTTCTGTCAGTTTCCATTTGTTATCAGGATTACCCCCGCCGATGAATTTCATCTGTGTGCTACCAACACCGGATTGATTGATTACCGGCATAAAGTAATCGCAGCCCCAGTTACCGGTTGCAAGCGGAAATTTGAATTCGCCGACATTCATTGGACCATTGTATACAAACTTGTAGGGGTCGCCAGCTACGGGTGTCATTGGCTGAGGATTGTCAATATTCCATCCGACAGGTGTTGCATCGCCGACCATCCATATTTGTGTATAAGGTGTGAAGGGTTTGATACTAATGGTATTGTTTTGTGTATTCAAACTGATTTTATAGGGACCCGGATTCGTGATCTGCCATTTGTTATCAGGACTTCCTCCTGAAACAAGTTGAACAGACGTTTCCGTTAGTGCCGGGTGATTTGTCATAGGCATATAGTAATCTGCACCCCAATTGCCGGTAGCCACCGGAAACTTAAATTCACCGGCATTCAGTACCTCGTTATAAGTAAAAACCCAAAGGTTTGAAGAATCGACACGCATCTGATTTGGGCTATTTATATTCCAGCCATTTGGCGTCGCATCTCCAACGATCCAGAGCTTTGTATATGGAGGGGTTACTGACACAGTAACCGAAACCGTCAGATTGAGCAGATCCACGGAAACAGTGAAGGTACCTGCTGCGCTAACCGTAAATTTATCGTCGGGATCGGAGTTGCTGGTGCGATAAAATAAGGAAGTGTTGCTTGTTCCTTTATTGTAGGATGGTAAGAACTGGTTGAGAGTCGTAATAAACTTGAAGTCGCCGGGTTTCAAATTACCCGTCCACACGAATTTGCCCGGCTGACCGACTACAGGAGTCATAACGGTCGGTGAGCCAGCGCTCCAACCATTGGGAGTTGCATCGCCAATCAAATAGAGTGTTGAAGTAACTGGTTGATATGGTGTTACTTTAAATGAGATTGTGTTTGAGGTCTCGCCTGGTGCAAGATTATCGGCCACCGTAGATACGACCCTCGCTTCGAAAGCAGCCTGTGTGCCTGGCGTTAGGTTCCAATGTGAAAGCAGGCTGTCATTAAGCGCTTTTACCGTATATTTTTGCGACAACACCGCGTTGCCCAAGCTAATATTCATCGGGTTTCCAAAATTTGAGCCTAGTTTATCGATCTGCAGCTTGTACGATATCGCTGCATTCGTTCCTTTGTTTGTTCCACTGGTCCACGAAAACGTTAGCGCATCTGAGGCATCGTTGCTTTGTTTTAAGGCTAATGATGTTTTGTCGACTGATAGAGCTAATGGAGTATCTCCCTTGTTGAATTCACCATCGTTGGGTTTCTTACACGAGGTAATGACTATAATCGCACTCAACAGGAGCAGAGACGTATAAAGCCAACTTCTTTTACTATTTTTCATTTCAGTTTGTTTGGCAGTTAGAGATTAGTAGCCTGGGTTTTGAGAAAGATTGGGATTTGCCTGGATCTCTTTAATCGGAATTGGCAATAATAAATGTTTAGATGTTGCATTTACTTTACCAATTGAATGAAGGAAATCAAGAGCATACTGGCCGTTATTGATCCTGGTGATATCAAACCACCAATGTCCTTCGAAAGCAAGTTCCATTCTTCTTTCATGTAAAATCTTATCTCTGAGAGTAGATTGGGAAAGACCGGTTAGATCAGGCAGGCCAGCTCTGGCTCTCACTTTGTTAATCGTCGCATTGGCATTGGTGGAAGGAGTTTGTGCCTCGGAGGTTTTTCCTAATTCATTCAATGCTTCCGCCCACATTAGCAAAACGTCGGCATACCGCAATACGGGAAAGTTGGCCGGGTTAGTATCGTAGTCAGGGGAAATTGATTTTGGCACCAGGAACTTTCTCACGTTATATCCTGTATTCGAATAAGAACTCTTGTAGTCTTTTCCATCGAACTGTGGACCACCCTGGTAAAGAATCGTCTTGTCTTTCCGTTTGTCGCCTGCTTCATAGCTGGTTACAAACTCTTGCGTCGGCTGATCCCATCCATAGCCGCCTCCAACAAAATCGGAATTGCGGGGACCCGTAAAGGTGCTCACCCATGAAGCCTGATTTTCATTGGCCCAAAAGCTATAGCTTGTTTTTCCTATAAATTGTACTTCGAACAAAGATTCGGGAGAATTTTTCGTAAGGGGATTGAAATTATCGCTGTAATCTGTGTTTAAAGAATAGCCCATGGTGCTTAATTGTTGACACAGGTCAGCTACTTTTTGATAATTTCCAAGAGTAAGATAAACTTTAGCCAGCATGCCCATTGCTGCACCCTTTGTTGCTCTTCCAATATCAGCACTTGCTAACTCCTGTTTCCTTGGAAGGAGATTAATAGCCTCAGTGAAATCCTGGACGATCTGGTCATAAACCTGGGCTTTGGGAGTTCTCGACGGCTGGAGATCATCGCCTGCATATTGTGGTTTGGTAAGCAAAGGCACGTCGCCAAATAGCCGAACCAGGATGAAATAATAGTGGGCGCGCAAAAACCTGGCTTCACCCAAAATGCGGTTCTTTAGTGCCTGGTCGATGTTCATACCGGGTACATTTTCGACAACAAGATTGCAACGTAGAATACCAGGGGCCGGGCCTCTCCAAATATCTAAAGCCGCGGCATTGTCCGTCGCTGTAACGAAGTTGGATATATCCTGGGTTTCAATACCATCTGTACCACCGCCGGCGCCAACGATGCTATTACCCGCCCAAATATCCGTTGTCCACAAGCGGAGATTGTACAACTTTGGCCATTGCAAGGGCTGGTAGGCTCCGTTGATGGCATTGATTGCGTCATCCTTTGTTTTCCAGAAATTAGAAGTATTGATAGAATCCAGCGGGGCTTTATCCAGATATTTTTTACAGCTCGTAAAAAATACCAGCGTGAGAAACAGTATAGTATATTTTGAAAGTTTCATTGCAAACATTTTTTTCGTTAGAAGTTTAGATTAAGGCCTGCGCTGATAGTCCTGGTGACGGGATAAACGCTCAGATCAACTCCATTTACACCAACTTCAGGATCGAACCCTGTGTAGTTTGTGAACGTGAACAGATTTTGACCGGAGAGATAGATTCGTGCAGAAGATAGCTTTGCTTTTGCAGAAAGGGCTTTGGGAAGGGTATAACCGATGGTTACGTTTTTGATTCTTAGGTACGAGCCGTCCTCAATAAACCTGTCGGATACCCTTGTGTTTTTATTAGGATCATTAAATATCGCTCTTGGCATTGTGGTGCTTGTACCCTTGCCTGTCCATCGGTTTAACACGGCAGTGGTTTGATTTTGCGCAACAGCCATACCCTCCTGCCATATCCTATTGGCGTTATAGATTTTATTGTCAGATACACCCTGAACAAACACGCTAAGGTCAATTCCCTTGTATGTAAAAGTGTTGTTCATTGCGAAGATATAAGAAGGATTAGGGTCGCCCGAATAGGTCCTGTCATTATCATCAATCTTTCCATCATTGTTTAAATCCAGGAAACGAATATCCCCTGCAGAAGTCCGGTTGTTTGGATCAGACCCGGGAACCTGTACGGCATATTTGTCTACTTCGGCTTGTGTTTGAAAAATCCCGTTCGTTACGAAACCATAAAAGGAATTCACCGGATGCCCGGGGCTCTGTATCTGCAGATTTTGGTTTAAACCGATGCTACCTGAATACAATGGCGTCCCACTATTGAGACTTACAACTTTGTTTCTATTGTAGGAGATATTGAAGTTTGTATTCCATTCCAAATTGCCTTTTAGGTTCTCTGAATTGATGGCAAATTCAATTCCTTTATTTTCAACCTTGCCTGCATTGATGCTTGGAACCACGATATCGGAATAGCCTGTGGAAATGGGCACCGACATTGGAACCAGCATTCCATCTGTATTTTTTAAATAGGCATCGACAGCAACGTTGACACGATTATTTAATACGGTTGCGTCCAAACCAATATTTGCCTGTTTCACCTGTTCCCATTTTACGTTGGGATTCGGGATAGCCAAAGGAACAATTGCATTTACAGGAGTGCCGTTAAAACTGTATTGCACCGTCTGGAGTACAGAAGCAAAGGAATAATTACCGATATTTTGATTACCAGTAACGCCGTAGCCTGCGCGGAATTTTAAATCATTGATGAAGTCAATATTGAAGAACTTTTCTTTGGACACTCTCCAGGCTAGTGACGCAGAAGGAAATGTTCCATACCTGTTGTTTTCGCCGAACCTGGAGGATCCATCACGCCTCACTGTTGCGGTCAATAGGTATTTGTCCTTATAGGAATAGTTACCACGCCCAAAGAACGACAATAAGGCCCATTCACTGGCATTGCCACCAATTGTCGGTGTCAGTGTCCCATTATTTAGTTGTTGGGTTGCATCACTGGCAAAGCCTTGAATAGACCCGCTCATGTACTCATACCTGTTGTTTTGAGCGCTTGAACCGGCAAGAAGGGTCAGATGATGATCGCCTCCGAAATACCGGTCATAAGTCAACAGGTTGTCCCATAACCACGTAATCGATCTATTACTACCCTGGGAAAGATAAGAGTTTGGCTGAGGAATGGGTTGCCAATTGTATTTAGGTGACCAGGTCCTGTTATCCCAAAAGGAAGCCTGGACCCCACCTGTTGATTTAAACTTAAGATTTTTGAATAACGTCAATTCTCCATAGAGGCTACCGAGAATGTTATATCCTTTGGTGGAGTTTTTGTTGATAGTGGCCGTACCGATCGGATTTCTGACGTCGCCATACCACATTGAACTGCCTACAGGGCCGGCATAACTTCCATCAGGATTGTAAATAGGTTGTGTGGGAAGCGCAGCCATTGTATTCCTTATGTCATAGGAACCGTTTTCTTTGATATCATGATTGAGTGTAAGCGCGTTGCCAAACTTCAGTCCATTGAATACTTTCGATTCGGTGTTCAACTGTACAGTGTACCTGCGGTAGGAAGTATTGATCACGATTCCCTGCTGATCAAATACGGACCCGGACACATAATAGCTTGAGTTGGCGGACCCGCCCGAGTAGGCCAATGAATAATTTTGCATAGGAGCCGTTTGAAACAATGCTCCCAGCCAATCGGTACCGGCGCCTAAACTTGTTGGATCGGCGTATGCGGGATTTTGCGCCTGACCATTATTTAACATCATTTCATTGTGGAGAGAAGCAAATTGTGTTGCAGTCAGCATTGTAGGAATGCTTGCAGCTTGTTGTTGTCCTACGAAGGTTGAGAACTCCAGGTGGTTTTTAGTTGATGACCCTTTCTTTGTCGTAATGACCACTACCCCATTAGCACCCCTTGATCCATATATCGCGGTCGCGGATGCATCTTTCAAAACATCAATAGAAGCGATATCGTCCTGGCTAATTGCATTGAGTGGAATATCTGTGGGAATACCGTCGATTACGATTAAAGGGTCACTATTATTAATGGTTCCGGTTCCCCTGATCCTTATCGTCACATTACTACCGGGAGATCCGGAAGAAACAATTTGCATACCCGTCGCCCTGCCCTGTAAGGCTTCGCCGATATTGGGCACCGGAAGCGATTTCAATTCTTTGGCATTTACCGATGAAACTGAACCGGTCACATCCGCCTTTTTCTGGGTGCCGTAACCGATAACAACAACTTCCTGCATCGCTTTATTGACAGGGATTAATTGCACCTGCATTTTTTCACCAGGACTTATTACCTGTTCAAGACTTGAATAACCAATGGAGGTGAAGACCAGTATTGAATTTGGAGAGGCGATAATGGTAAACTCTCCGTTTTCGTTTGATGATGTTGCTGTATTTGTTCCTTTTACTGAAACAGTAACACCACGAAGTGGTTTACTGTCGTCTTTTGATACAATTTGTCCGGTTATTCTTGCCGATTGCGAAAAGCAAAACAGAGGCATTAAAAACAAGACAAAAATGGAGACACAACTTGCCCGACTAATTAGTTTTGTAAGCATAGACAACCGTTTTGGTGCAGTCAATTGAAAAAAAATTGAGATTTCGATTCGAAGGAAAAGCTATTTATTAAGTAGGGTTTATCTGGGTGTCTCAATGATTTATCAAAACGTATCAACTTTTATTGAAGGCGCATGAAAACCGATTGCCGCGAGGCTTTTTTGGTATTTTCTTAGTATTCTTGAGGACATTAGCGACGATTCGCCGGACTTTACTCGTTGAAAAATACTATTACCATAATTTGTTTGCTTCTCTGTTTTCAATCGCAATTGATCGCACAATCCTATTATTTCAGGAACTATGGTGAAAACAATGGTTTAGCAAGTAACACGATTACATGCATCCTTCAGGATAAAAAGGGATTCATGTGGTTTGGAACCAGGAACGGACTTAGCCGCTTTGATGGCCACGCATTCCGCACTTTTAGAAACAACATTGCCGACCCTTCGAGCATCGGGAGCAATTCTATCCTGTCATTGTATGAAGACGCCAACGAGAAACTATGGATCGGTACCTACAAAGGAATATCCATATACGATCCAATCACCGAAAAATTTACCCTGTTTAATTTGCTTTCGCAAAACGAAATAAGGGTAATCAAAGGCGACTACCGCGGTAACATCTGGATCGTTGCTAACAACGTTACATACAAATACGATACGGGTGATAAGACACTTACACCATTTCATTTTGTCAACTCACAGACCTCCAGTCTTTCCATTTCGACAACGGGGATCGTGTGGATAGCGACCAGTACTGGCGTCATTAAACAATACAACGATTTACAAAAAAGCTTTACTGATTACAATATTGCTTCTTCGTTAAAAAATCCAATTAATGCCATCCAGGATATATATCCAATTTCCGACACATCACTATTAGTCGGAACCATGTACAATGCTTTGCTTGTAAACACAAAGCGAAAACAAATAAGAGATCTTTCACGAGAATGTGCAATAACAAAAGATATTCAAATCCATAAAATCATCCAGCAATCGCCGCAGGAATTCTGGCTGGGAACAGAAACGGGACTATACATAATGGATATTGGAGCCAAAAAGGTTACGCTGCTTCAAAAAGAGCGGGACAATCCCTATTCGTTGACAGACAATGTTCTTTATACTTTATACAGAGATAGAGAGGGAAGCACCTGGTTAGGGACATTCTTTGGGGGTATTAATTATTACTCCATCGAATACAACCAGTTTCAAAGATATTTTCCACACAAGGGCACAAACAATCTAAGCGGAAACTTAGTCCATGAAATATGTAGTGACCGGCACGGAAATATCTGGGTTGGCACGGAGGATGCTGGCCTGAATAAGCTCAATTTACGAACGGGACTAGTTAAACAATTTACACCTGATGGGAAAGGAAGTATTTCATACCGAAACATCCATGGCCTCTTAGCATGCGACGATGAGCTTTGGATTGGAACTTACGAGCACGGTCTTGACGTCATGGACCTAAGAACCGAAAAAGTCGTAAGACACTATGACGCTAATACCGGGCCGGGTTCATTAAAGGGGAACTTTATTGTATCCCTGTACAAAACAACGAGCAATGAAATTCTTGTCGGGACATGGAACGGCCTAATGAGGTACAATAGAGAGACTAATAAGTTTATCGCGGATAGCTTCTTTACAATGCAAATTCAAGCCATCTATGAAGACAACGACGAAACCCTTTGGGTAGCCTCATATGGTGGTGGCGTTTATTTTCAAAACAAAAAAACACACGAGCAAGGAAAATTTACTTTTGACCCAAAGAATGAAAACAGCCTTTCTAATAATTATGTCAATAGTCTTTACGAGGACAGCAACGGTAATTTATGGTTTTGTACTGAGGGCGGATTAACCAAATACAACAAACGGAAGAAACAATTTACACGATATTCGATCAATGAGGGGCTGCCGGACAATCAACTTTTTCGAATCCTTGAAGATGACAAAAAAAACTTTTGGCTTTCCACGGCAAAGGGCTTGGTAACTTTTGATCCTACATTTAAAAATCGTAAAGTATATACAACGGCGAATGGATTAATCAGCAACCAATTCAACTATAATTCGTCTTTCAAAGCAGCTAATGGAACTTTATTTTTTGGAACCGTAAAGGGTATGGTCAGTTTCGATCCCAATGAATTTATAAAGAACTCTTACGTCCCTCCCGTTTACATCACAGGAATTCAATTTAACAACCAGGAAATTGCAGTTGACAAAAATCATTCGATACTAAAGGAATCGATAACGTATGCCAACAACATATCGGTGCCTCATGATAGTTCTTCCTTAAGCTTCGATGTGGCTGCACTTAGTTATGTGACTCCAGAGCTGAATACTTACCAATATAAAATGGATGGGTATGACAAAGAATGGACGACAGTTCTCAACAACAGACGGATTTACTATACCAAACTACCTCCTGGCAATTATATCTTCCGTTTGAAAGGCTCAAACGCGGGCGTAGTATGGAATGAGCATGAAGTTAACCTGCACATACATGTCTCTCCCCCGTTTTGGGCAAGCATCTGGGCATACCTTATCTATAGTGTGATTTTTGCGGCTATTATTTTAACGATTGTCAGATACTATCATGTGGCACAACAAGAAAAGACCAGAAGAGTTTTTGAAACGTTTGAAAGAGAAAAAGAACGAGAAGTCTACAAATCAAAGATTGATTTTTTTACAAACATCGCTCATGAAATCAGAACACCATTGACATTAATTAAATTACCGTTCGAGAAATTACTATCAAAGATCGATGGACCTGAAACAAATGAGAATCTTCATATCATGAAAAAAAATATTAACCGGCTCGTTGATTTAACAAATCAACTTTTGGATTTTCGAAAAGCGGAGGAAAATAGCCTTAGTTTGAACTTCAGCAAAACTGACGTCAACGAAGCTACGAACGAAGCTTACAATGCGTTCAAGCCGGTAGCTGAACAGAAAAATCTCACCTATAAGATTGAATTGCCCAAGATGTCATTACAAGCCTACGTGGACTCTGAAGCGTTTCAAAAAATTCTAAGTAACCTGTTGAGCAATGCTGTTAAATATGCCGACAGAACAGTGTCTATACGTCTGTTACCATTCAGCAGTGACGATAATTTTTTCAGTATCGAAGTGGTAAATGATGGGCGCCTAATTCCTGCTGAGTTGAAGGATAAAATATTTGAACCTTTCTATAGAATCAAGGAAACTGAAAAACAGGAAGGAACCGGAATTGGTCTTGCCTTGTCAAGATCATTGGCAGAACTACACAAGGGCACTTTAGAATTCAAGCCGAATAACGAACTAAACCGGTTCTTATTAACAATCCCGATTCACCAGGAAAAAGAGATCAATTTCATTAAAGCAGAGGAAGATTTGCCGGACGAGACCGAAAAAAATGGGATCCAAACAGAATCAGCCGAAGAAAAACCGTTGCTTTTGATTGTAGAAGATAATAAAGAAATAGTTGATTTTCTCAGCAAAGAATTAAAGAATCAATACCGAATTTTGAAAGCATTCAACGGGCAAGAGGCGCTTGACATCTTGCACACGGACAACGTTCAACTAATAATTAGCGATATAATGATGCCAGTAATGAACGGAATTGACTTTTGTAAAAGTGTAAAAAACGATCTTCAATTCAGCCATATACCGTTTATAATGCTGACTGCTAAAAACACCTTGAGCTCAAAAATTGAAGGATTAGAAGTTGGAGCAGATGCTTACATCGAAAAACCATTTTCAATGGAGCATCTTCAGGCACAGGTAAACAATTTGCTTTCTAACAGAAAAATCATAAAGGAATATTTTGCCCGTTCCCCTTTAACACACTTGAAAGGAATTGCGTGTTCTAATGCAGATAAAGATTTCCTTGAGGAGCTTAACACGGCAATAATGAATAATATCACCGACATCGATCTGGACGTCGACCAGCTTTCCAAAATGATGAATATGAGCCGGCCGACCCTTTATCGGAAAATAAAAGCGTTATCTAATCTCTCACCGAATGAACTGATTAATCTGGCACGGTTGAAAAAAGCCGCAGAACTTCTTTCTCAGGGAAAATTTAAGATTAATGAAGTTGGAAATATCGTGGGTTACAATTCACAAAGCAATTTCTCAAGGGATTTTCAAAAGCAATTTGGAATTACACCGTCCAAGTATTTGACTGATTTGCACAACGAAAGGAAAGATTGAATTCCAGGAGGTCCTCACCTGAGAACAAGGCTTCGATGTAGATCTGGCGCATAGACACTCTTCCAACCGCTCATCAAAGAAACAAACTAAATGGAAAACGGTACGAATACCTTCGTAAAAAACGTGAAACGACTCTTGCATGCTTTCTTCTTCTCTTAACCACTACGTTGGCTCAGGATCTTAAGGTCTTCACAACTCCAAAGCCCGATGGAACCTGGAGAGTAGGAAGACAGCTTTTACAGTGGGTGGACAGTTTCCGGCAGGATGTTATTGATTCAGCACAACACAGAACCGTCCCCGTCTGGGCTGATTCGCTGACTCTTCTAAAAAGATTACCGAATAAATCTATTCGACTTTTTCTTTAACTTATAGTCTCAAAACTTATTCTTATCTCAGCCGAAGAAAACAAAGCTTTAGTCCGCCGCTATTTCGAAGAAATCGATAACGGCAACATCGCTATTCTGGATGAACTGGTCGCAGAAAATTACATTGACCACAGCCCGCCGCCATTTCCCGGGCTGGCTCCGGGACGGGAAGGAGTGAAACAGGCATTTCGAATTTTTCAGCAGGCAACACCCGGATATCACAAGATAGAAGATCAAATAGCCGAAGGTGATAAAGTAATTACCCGCCTGACCTCCTATGGCCGACACGAAGGCGACCTGCCGGGAGCCCCACGCACAGGCAACGAAATGAAAATGACCTCTATTACAATCCACCGGGTTGAAAATGGAAAGTTGGTCGAAAAATGGTCAGAGAAAGACATGATAAGCCTTCTGACGCAGGTGGGAATTATGCAACCGCCGGAAAGCCATTAAACCATGTCTACCCCGGAGTCTAACACGGACTACTGTGTACCCACA
>Ga0157371_10003110_pt1 | contig 15351 bp, 15 predicted proteins | sample C45metaG_FD_113462 | JGI IMG/M metagenome (GOLD analysis project Ga0157371, IMG submission 113462) | Corn rhizosphere microbial communities from Kellogg Biological Station, Michigan, USA - C4-5 metaG | ecosystem: Host-associated > Plants > Roots > Rhizosphere > Soil | place: USA: Michigan...
CTGAAACCATCTGGAATTCGAAGGAATTTTGTTTTGCTAATATTTGGATGAATTTCACGAACTTCTCTTTCCAGAATTTTTTCTTCCCTTCTATTTCCAAGAAAAATAAAATGGTCATTGGTTAAAACTAATTTTCCTTTTATTTTTTCTCCGTTTCGTTTTATCAACAAAGCAGAATCTTTTACTAATTGTCTTGCAGATTCCAATTCAAGAAAACAGTAACCCGTTGTTTTTCCTTTGACAAAAAGAGCAGCCTCCGGGAACTGACAAGCAATTCTAATCATCTTTTTAGCAAATTGTTGTATACCAAAAACATTTAAAACAAGAAAAGATGTTTCGTTTTTTGAGTTTTAATAATCATGGTTTCCAGTAGCAACCCAAAAATCATGAACGAGGGCAATATGTTATAGCAGGCAATTTCGTATATTTGCATAGGTAAAAATAGTTTTAGAAAATGAACTTTATTTACTTAAATAAGTACAAAGATCATCCCGATGCAAGGATAAACACATCCCTACTTTGGGAGTTCGATTCGTCAAAATTTGATTACCACCAGATGAGAGATTTGGTTGTTCAAAGAGTGATTGAAAGGGGCTGGCCTAATGACTGGTGGGCAATATTAAATCTTTATGGAGAAGCTGGTGTAGAAGACGCTGTAAGGAACATTCCATATCTTAGTGACGATAACATGGAATTTGTTAGCAAAGCGTTCAAGATTCCAATAACTGATATGAAATGCTACGAAAGGAAACTGTCACGACCGCAACATTGGAACTCTTAAAAGAGTTAATGGATGATAATCACTTAAAAGATTTTTTCCTTGTAGGCGGTACGGCGCTCTCGTTACAAATAGGCCATCGCATCAGTATTGATATTGATTTATTCTCACAAAATTCATTTGATGAGAACGCCATGCTTTCCTATCTTACCACAAATAAATGCTTTCAATTAAGCTATAAAGGTAAGAATACTCTAAAGGGTGAAATTAATGGCGTTCAGGTGGACTTATTAACACATGCTTACCCTTTGGTAAATGAATTAAAAATAGAAGAAGGCATAAGACTTGCGAGTATAGATGACATTGCAGCTATGAAACTAAATGCAATTGTAGGAAACGGAACAAGGGCAAAGGATTTCTTAGATATAGCCTATATTTCCTGCTATTTTTCATTTGAACAAATGATGCAGGCTTGCGAAAAAAAATATAAGAATATAAACCCATTTGTCGTAGTAAGGTCATTAGCACATACGAGCGATGTGATTAAAAATGTTCCCATTCAATTAATAAATCAAGCCTATTCTTTCGAGCCTATTGAATACCGTTTAAATCAATTGCCGGATCATCCTGATAGGATTTTTCAAACGGCACCTTATAACTTGACTGAAAAGGAAAAGCAAGCTTTAAAAAAAGCACAAACGCCTAAAAACAATAGAGGACAAAGACCTCGATAATTATTGAGGATTTTTCTCAAATATAAAAATTGTTCCCTATTTGCTCCTTTTTCTATGTAACAAATTTTAAATCAAATACTTCTATTTTCTATTAAGGAACATCGAGTAGAAATGCTAGAAATTACTATACCACGATATCGTACCACCCGGCCGTTCATCAGGCCTGCTGATGATGTACCATCCCTTTAGGACTTCTTTTAAAAGAACCATTTTCAAACACCGGTTGGCTATGGGGTTGACAATTCCCTGGATTCGAAAGCCGTCATGTCCTGTTCCTGTAATTTTCTAAGTTCGTCGAGAGAATCCGCGAATCGCTGTGCAGGAATCGCCATAAATTTGTGTGATTGTTATAATTTAATGATGTGGCAAAATGATAAAATAAAGTTGTACCAAAATTATAATTTCATGTTGTACTGAAATTATAAATAGTGCTGGACAGGTAGAGTTTCAGTGCGTTAAGTGATAACTCACGCAAAAAGACAACGAAAAGGACAACAAGGAGGAACAGTAAAGGTGTTGAAATGCCTTGTCATACTACATTTAAGCCGATATTTAAAAAGTCCTGTCTACCCGACAAATTGGTAAGTAAAAAAATAAAAAAAGCCCATAGAGATTGGTTCTTTACGGGCTGTAATTTTTTGAATTATTTTGATTTGCCTCAAGCAACCGGAAGATGATGGTAATTTTGCTTTTTTAGCCAAGCAATTCAATAAGTTTTTGTTCATTCACTATACCAAAACTTTTACCGGATTGGCAAACGATCTTTTCTTTTTCAAGTTCACCGATCATCCTGGAAAAAGTTTCATAAGTAGTGCCAGCATAAGATGCGAGATCTTGTTTGGTTAAAGAAATATTGATGAAGCCTTCCGTTTCGCCAAACCGTTTCTTGAGCATTAACAACGTTTCGGCCACTCTTCCTTTCACATCCATATGCGCCAAATTGATCATACGCTTTTCAACTTCCTGTAGTTCATTTGCATAAAACTGCATGAATTGGTAGGTCAGAGAATGATTTACATGTAAGGTGGTTTCAAAAAATGCACTGTTGATAAAGCATACATTTACTTCTTCCAAAGCTGTTGCGGACACTGGATAAACTTTGTCCTTTCCCATTCCACGATAACCAATAATGTCTCCCTCTTTCGCAAAACGAAGGATAAGTTGCTTTCCTTGCCCCCATTTTGTAGCAACCTTTACTTTCCCGTAATATAAAAAATATATACCAGTTACAGGATCGCCTTCAGAGAAAATTGACCTGCCTTTTGTAAACACAAAATTTTGCCTTTCATTTTCAAGAGCAGGAAGCCATTCCTTAAGGCATCCTTTGCATAGAAAACAACTGTTGAGATTGCAACTTATATTGCATTTTTTCATGGTTTCAATTGTAATTTATATTCCAATTTTTTAACCAGATAAATCTATTTTTTATCAAAAGTATGATTTAAATCATACTTTTGCGCAATATAGCAAGTATACAATGAAAAAGAAGGAAAAAGAAGAGAACAGAATCCCGGTTTCGGTTTCTCTGGAGTCCACGCTTCGCGCGACAGATATGGCTATTGAACCGGTAAGTCAAAAAAACAGGGTACTTATCATATCGGTTTTATCATTTTTAATAGCTGTTGCTATTAGTGTGGTGGCAAAGGTGTTGGTTTATCTGATAAATGCAGTGACCAATCTGTCTTTTTATGGTACGCTGTCTGTGGCAAACACATCACCGGCCAATAACTCCCTCGGGCCTTGGGTTATTGTGATACCAGCAATAGGCGGTATTATTGTTGGCTTGATGGCCTTATACGGTTCAAAGGCAATTCGTGGACATGGGATTCCAGAGGCGATGGAACAGATTCTTATGAATCAGAGTAAGATCAAACCAGCAGTTACTTACCTTAAACCACTTTCTTCAGCTATAGCCATTGGAACGGGTGGCCCGTTTGGCGCGGAAGGTCCTATTATAGCAACCGGAGGAGCTCTCGGTTCAACCCTCGGCCAGATGCTGAGCATAACCCATAATGAACGAAAGGTTTTATTAACGGCCGGCTCTACTGCGGGTATGGCCGCCATTTTTGGAAGCCCGGTTGCTTCCATTTTCTTAGGCATCGAATTACTGTTATTTGAATTCTCCCCCCGCTCAATCATCCCGGTAACTGTTGCGTGTGTAACCGGTGCCGCAGGGCATCATTTGTTTTTTGGTTCATTACCGGTTTTTGCGATAAATCATATAATTGAAACTCCCGGAAACCTTGCACTTGCAATCTATAGTCTTATAGGAATTGTTATCGGGTTCTTATCTGTATGGGTAACGAAACTAGTATATGCGATTGAAGACCGCTTTGAAAAGTTGCCGGTGCATTGGATGTGGTGGCCGGCGATCGGTGGATTGGCGGTAGGTATAGTAGGTTATTTTTCCCCCCATACCCTTGGTGTTGGTTATGATAATATTACAAATATCCTTTCTGGCAATATGACCCTTACTTTTTTGATTGGTCTTTGTCTTTTGAAATTCATATCATGGTCCATCTCCCTGGGTAGTGGTACCTCCGGCGGAACCCTTGCGCCCTTGTTTATTATCGGTGGCGCGGCTGGTGCTGTTGCCGGAAATCTAATCCTTCACTGGTTTCCTGCTTTAGGCATCTCAGTATCTCTTTGTGCATTAGTTGGAATGTCAGCTATGTTTACGGGAGCATCACGTGCCTTTCTTACATCGGTCATTTTTGCAATTGAAACCACCGGTCAGCCAAATGCATTACTTCCTTTGCTTGGTGCATGCGGCGGATCTTATATCGTTTCCTTCTTCCTTATGAAAAACACGATCATGACCGAAAAAATTTCCAGAAGGGGTGTAAAAACACCGGATTCCTATGAACCTGATATCCTGGAAAAAATTACTGTTGCAGAGGTAATGCAACAACCGGGGATTGTGCTACCTGCTGAAAGAAAGATAGAGGATGTCCTTGCATGGCTGGAAAAAAACAGGCCCAGACCTGATTACTTCATCATTTCCGATGCCAACGGTGATTATAAAGGTCTTCTAAAGTGCACAGATCTGTATAATAGAAAAAATGATATTGGTACAACCGTAGCTTCGCTGACAACTGAAAGTGAGTATTCTGTATATGATGACAATAGTCTCCGTTCTGCTGTTGAAAAAATGGCTGCAGGAAATGTTGAAGGCCTGCCTGTTATGGCTCGGGATAATACGATCAAAGGAATCATCTCTTTTCCCAACATCCTCACCGCATATAGAAAAAATAGCGCTTTTTACGACAAAGGCAATCCTGTTATCTCTTTGAAACGAAGAGGCCTCAAAGTGATTCTTAAAGGCCAGAAGATGTTTGGCAACTGGAAACGGTAAGATTTTTTCTTTTCCCGAAGTTCTTTTCTGGCATACCTCTTGACACAAGTGTAAAAACGATTTTCAGAGGGGGCAGGATATTATCTTTAATAAGGTTGCAGATATTAAATGGAGCTGGCACTACGGATTGACTGCCGTGCTAACAAGATTCCTTGCCCATATATTTAATTGTGATTTAATCTTTGGATTTATAAACTTGATTTTTTACCATTGCTAAAAAATAATCAAATATATGCCGCTGAAAGATGTTCTTTTTTGCCTGCTATCTTCTTTGCTTTTGCCTGCTTTCTCTTATGCTCAAGATGATTCAATACCAGTGGTTGATAGTTTGGCTCAACTTTCACTGGAACAATTAATGAACATTAAAGTGGTGACGGCCGCAGGCTTTAATCAAACACCGGAAGAAGCTCCAGCAACTATAAGAGTCATCACTTCACAGGAAATTAAAGACCGTGGGTATGAACAACTGCAGGATGCCTTGCGCGATATTCCCGGAATTGACCTGATACACATTAATGGTTATTCACCAACATTGATCTACTTCAGGGGAATGTATGGCGCTGAAAATCTTCGTGCTTTGCTGATGGTTGATGGTATTGTTGAAAATAATATACTTGGAACAAACGATATGGCCGGCCCTGCCTACAGCCTCCATAATGTGGACAGGATTGAAATTATCTGGGGCCCGGCCTCCGCTTTGTATGGCGCCAACGCTTTTGGAGGAGTCATCAACATAATCACTAAAAAGGGTTCACAGATAAACGGGCTGCAGGCTGAACTGGGCTATGGAACTTTTAATACTTCTTTTGAAAAATTAAGCTTGGGCACAAGGAAAGGCAATTTTGAATTTTCTTTTGCGGGAACCCTTTACAGTTCGGATGGTCCAAAATTTACAAATAGAAATCCTGATTATTCTGCTTCTTTTGTTGACAGAGCCAGGTCAGTTAACGGGGAAATTAGTTATTATGCAAAAACATCAAAAACTACCTTGGGATACCGTTTTTACAGGACCCCAATGGGGTATGGAACTTTCTTCAACAGCGCGACGGCCTTATTTGGACTTCCTTCCCAAGGGTATAATAATATGGGAGTTGCGGGGCTTATTTCCCGAAACATAAGGGGGGAAAAAGGTGGAGTTGCAGATTATTTTTTAAGAACCGGTTACTTGCAAAATGAATATACGCCCAATAGTAAGTTCAATCTGCTGAGCAGGCTTGTTTACCGGGAAACCGGTACTGCAGATGACTCCTACCTTTATATCACTTTTGATGGAAGAAAAGTGATAAGAGGCATTTTTTCCAGTTATTCAAACCGTGTATCAGGTGAAGTAAGAGCCAATTACCTACCTTCAACAAACCAGACGCTTTCAGCAGGTATCCAATATTTCAGGGATAACGTGGAAAAAGGACAAAGAGGTTATACATTAAATCTTACTACTCCATATCTGTTTGACGGAAGGGATACTCTATATAACCTATATGCACACTTTCTTCCCCGAAAGAATGTTATTCGGACAAATATTGGGGGATATTTGCAATATGTGTTGAATACCAATCTTTTGAATAAAACGAGCTTCACCCTTGGCACCCGTTACGACTACAATAGTTACTTTGGTTCTTCATTTAATCCGCGGGCGGTAATCGTGAGCCAGCCAAGTGAAAAAGTTACGTTCAAACTTCAGTACGGTACAGCTTTTCGTGCCCCTACGGAAAACGAGATCATTCAGGTCCCCGATTCTTTTCAGTTGAAAACAGAAAAAATAAAAACGTATGAAGCAGACGCGATTTTCTCTGTTACAAACAATGTGCGTTTACAACTTAGCCTTTTTCGAAATGAATTAAGAGACGTTATTGTTATTGCAAACCTTAATGGAACAACATTCAATAAAAATCCGGGCATTGAAAATATTAACGGGATAGAGGTAAGTTCTGATTTTTTATTTTCAGAAAAAATGTCTGCCTTCATGAATTTTACTTACCAGGACGCCCAGGGAGAAAACCTGGTAACACATTTTAAGGGTGATTTGCCGGATATGGCTAAGTTTAAAGGCAATGCAGGATTTACGCTTGGCATTGGTGATCTCTTTACCTTGAATATAATCGAAAACTGGGTGGGCACGCGTCGTTCTCCAAGAACAGACCCATATGGGTCGATACCCGGCTATTTCCTTACGAACGTTACTTTGAGTACCAAGGAATTATTCAACAAGGGGATAACCGCAAGCATAAATATACAGAACCTCTTTAATACAAAGTGGCTTGATCCCGGTTTCAGAACAGCTGATGGTGTGCTTTTTTCAACGGTTTTAGAACAACCGGGTATTAATGGTTTGTTTAAAGTAGACGTTAAACTTTGATACGAAATTTATTGATTGAATTATAAAAATTTAAATTGGCGGTTAAGTAAGAAGAAAAATGATATTAAAAAAGCTGCTATTAATTATTGTTCTGTGGTGTTCCGCCGGGTGTGTAATAGCGCAGGATGGAGAACAGGAGGCTAACCTGAAGGCGGCTTTTATATACAACTTCACGAAATATATTGATTGGGGTAACTACAATGACAATTATCAATTTGTGATAGGTGTATTGGGAGAAGAGTCTGCAGTTATTCCTGCCTTAAAAGAAATAGCCAGAACCAGGACGATCAACAATAAGAGAATTGCGATAAGGATCATTGATAATCTTTCCGACATGAGGGATTGTGATATTGTTTTTATTACAAAAAAAAGCCCGTTTCCTTTGTCTTCTGTCTTAAGCAGGGTAGGAAAGGGAGTTCTCACCATAAGTGAGTCTAATGGTTATGCCTCGCAGGGAACCGATTTCAATTTTATCGTGGTAAACCAGAAATTAAAATTCGAAGCTAATCTTAGAGCGATTGCTTCATCGGGATTAAAAGCAGGTTCGCAATTGTTGAAACTGGCTGTTATTGTTGACCACGATAATATCCAAACGAGTTATTAAGATGGTGAGTTTTACAAATATGTCGATAAGGAAAAAGCTGATACTAATGCAGGTGTTTACAAGCCTGCTCGTACTTATTACCATGTTCCTGATCTTCATTGTTACTGATGTAAAAGCTTTTAAGCAAAGAAAAGTTGACAATATAAGGAGTATCGCGCAGGTAATTGGAACGAACAGCATCTCCATAATCCAGTTCCAGGACGCCGCAGCTGCCACGGAAATGTTGACCCAACTCCACAAAGTTTCACCTGAGATTACTGAGGCAGCTATTATTAATAAAAAAGGGGAGTTATTTGCACGATATTCACAAGAAGACTCCATTGCTATAGATGTTCCGGCCTTTATGAAAGACAGTGCCTATTCATTTATGAAAAATAAACTTTTGGTTACTTACCCAATTGTGAGCAGCAACGAAGTGATTGGAAAAATCTTCCTTGTAGTACAGTTAACCGAGTTGCAACAAATTACCCAAAGTAAATACAGGCTTGCGTTTCTATTGCTTTTAATTGCGATAGGACTCACTTTCATTGTTGCAAATTTTTTTCAAAGATATATCTCCAAAAGGCTGCTAATGTTGGCAGATACGATGAAGAAGGTGAACAAAACCGGTAATTATTCTACGCTTCTGGTGGATGAAGGAAAAGATGAAATTGCTACGCTAATAACGGTATTCAACAAGCTAATGGCCCAAATCAGAGAGAATGTAAAGAAAAAGGATGAGTTTATTGGTATTGCAAGTCATGAATTAAAAACACCTCTTACAACAGTGAAAGGTTATATTGAAATGCTGAAACTGATGGAGGATGAGTACCCCAAAAAGCAATTTGTGGAAAGCGCTTTTAAAAATGTGCTGAAATTGGAGGATTTGGTAAAGGATTTGTTAGATGTATCCAAAATTGAAAGCGGGCAGTTGCAATTGGAAAGCGAAGAATTTGATGTGAGCCTGCTGGTGGATGAAACAATTGCTTCAGCGCAAATGATCTCGGCTACTCACAAGATCTTGAGGCAAGGAGAAATAAAAGAAGAAGTGATTTGGGCCGACAGAAAAAGAATAGAACAGGTGATGATCAATCTTTTGTCTAATGCTGTTAAATATTCGCCGGGAGAAAAGGAAGTGATTGTGAATCTGCAAAAAAATGAAAAGGAATTAATTATCAGAATAAGAGATTTTGGAATTGGCATTCCGGAAGAAGAACATGAGCTGATCTTTGATCGCTTTTACCGGACAAAAGGATCTTCGGTTCATATTTCCGGATTCGGCTTAGGTCTTTATATTTGTCGCGATATTATTAAGCGGCACGCAGGTAAGATCTGGATCGAATCCAAGGAAAAGGGAACAGTGTTTAATTTTTCTTTGCCAATAAACAATCAAACACAACAGGTGGCGAAATAATTCGTTTATCAATAAGTTTATGAATAAAACCATACCTTTCAAAAGTTTATTATGAATAAAATTCTTGTTGTTGATGATGATACCGATATTCTCGGCCTGGTTGAAATAATGCTCCATTCAAATAATTATGATGTAAAAGCTATTTCACGCTGGCAGGAGATTGATAACAGCATCCATAATTTTAAACCGGATCTCGTTTTGCTCGATGTTTCACTTGGTGGCGCCGATGGCCGTGAAATTTGTAAAGGTATAAAGACAGCCAAAGAAACTCAAAATCTCCCCGTCATTCTTTTCTCTGCCAATCCGGAAATGGGAAAATTTATCGAAGAATGTTGCGCACAATCGTTTATTTCCAAGCCATTTGAGATAAAATACTTATTGAATACGATTCAACATTTTTTGAATTAATATTATCGTTATCCGCTAAGGGTAAATAAAAATGGTTGACCTTTATTAATTTACTGCTGCATAAAATAAAGTTGCTTTTTTTAGTTGCTCTTCTGAAGCTTAATTAAGAATAGAACCTGCAATAGCTGCTATTTTAAGAAGCTAATAAATTAAAAAGGATAATCAATTCCGATAGTTGCATTAAAGTTTTCGTAACGCCAAATCCTGTCGTCCAGAGAAGTTCCAAAGAGATGTTTTAAATTAACAGCAGGAAATTGCCATCCGTCATTTTCCAAAACATCAGGACGTTTAAAGCGCAACGCTACATCAAACCTGATCAGGAAATAACTAAAGTCAAACCGGAAACCAACTCCGGAGGAAACACCAAGTTGTTTGTACAGATTTTGAAATTTGAATTGAGTAGTGTCAGGTCCTCCATCAGGTCGGGTGTCTTTAAAGTTCCAGATATTACCAACGTCAGTAAACAATGCCATTTTAAAAAGAACGGCGTTGGAAAAAAGAGGAGCTACATTAAAACGATATTCGGCATTTCCTTCCAATTGAATATCACCTGTGCGATCATTAAACCGGATTTGATTGCTTTTGTAAGGCGCAAGCGTTTGCCCGCCCACACCAATACCACGGACAGGCCAGCCGCGCATACTGTTTGGCCCTCCGCCGAAATATTGTTTAAAGAAGGGTAAAGTTGTATCACTTTTTGACAAAGGAATTCCAACTCCCCCAAAAGCACGAAAGGCAATTGCTGATTTTGGATGATTGATCGTATAAGTATAATCAACATCGGCTTTGATAAACTCCTTTAAATATTTATTGAAAAAATTACCGGTTTGCGCAGTTTTGTTTTTCAGCTTTAAAAGATCCCATATCAGCCCGGATTCTTCCAGATTTGCTTTTACATTGGTGACGAGTTTTGGATTTCGCGGATTAGCTTTTACAAATGTATAACTAAGACCGCCTCCCATTACCAGCGCTGTGTTGAATGAATATCGTAAAAACGGATTTTCATTCAGTGTACTGTCGAAGCTTGCGGATCTGTTGAACAAACGATGATAATCAAAATTGAAAAGTTTCAAACTCCACAAATGCTTTTCATTGTTGGTCCAGTTGAAACCGTAGCTTGTATTAAAAACCTGCTGGTCAAAGAAGTCGATCCTGTTGATGAGAGAAATATTGGTATTGATAAATGACTGCGTGGTGATCATATTTTCGTTGTTGTAATTTCCCAGGGGGAAAATAAATTTGGGAAACAACAATGTATTTGAATAACTCAACTCATTTGAATTGATAAAAGTTCCGTTACTGTTCCGATGCGTCGTATTAAACTCAACGCCGGCTTTAATTCCGTTTGTCATTCTTATTGCCGACTTCGCAAGGTTTCTGTCAGTCACCGTAAGGTTCACTGAAAGTCCCAACAGGTTGCCCGTGCCTGAAGTGGTAATGCCGTTTGTAGCATTGTTGGCAGAATAACTCATTTCAATGTTTCCTTCAAAAGCATATCTTTTTAAAGGAACCAGTTTTACTACAAGATTAAGAAGGTTGGTATCTTTTTGTTCAACAATATCTATGGTTGGGCTTTCCCATACCCCCAAATTATAAAGATCATTAATGGTTTTAAAATAATCATCCTGCCTGAAAACACTTCCTTTTTTTACAGAGAGATTTCTTTCAAGCAAAGAAAACTTAAAAAGTTTGCGGTGGTATTCAGCAATGTAATTTTTAAAAGGCCTGATGTGAAATGTAGAATCAGTGTATTTGTCGCCGGAAAGATAATCCGGCAACACATAAATTTGATTAATATAATATTTCTGCAGGTGGCTACTATCAGGTAAATTATTCAATTGAAAACCAAGCCGGATGGTAGGCTTATTCCTTTTTTCCTGGGCTTCGGCCAACAAACGTAATTGTTCAAACGGATCTTCCGAAACACTTGTCAGGGCAGCGATGCTTGTATCGCCTGTTGCCCTGATTTCATCCGCAGTAAATTTATAATAGCCGTTGTTTTTAAAAAGATTTACGAGGCGGTTTGTTTCCTGCGTGATACCTGATTTCGAAACCGGCGTGTTCGGTTGCAAAAGGGATTCGTTTTTTGTAGAAACTGCCAGATACTGCAATTGCGGTTTGGTAAAAAGATAAGCTACCGTATCAATCATTGTTCGTTTCCCTGCATTCACATTATAAGTAACAGTTACTCTTTTCTGGTATTTTCGTTTCGTGGTTGTATCATAAGAATAAGTGATCTCAGGGTTATAAAAACCTGAATTGATCAGAAGAGCTCTCATGTTGGAAGCAGAAGCAATTACTGCATCTGTATCAAAAACCGGCGGGTTTACATAATAATGGAAGATGAAAAATTTGTCTTTTACATTCGCCTTTGCGCTATCATTAAGCTGGGTATTAAGCCTCGATTTGAGAATTACTTTTTCATCCTTACTTACATTATCGGCGCTAACCTTAATATTATTTTTAAAAGCGAAAGGAACATTTTTTTGATACTTTTGGACAACAATGCATCCCTGTAAAACGGTAAGAGAAAATAAAATACCCATTAAAAAAAGCACAGAAACAGCGGAGTTGATCCCTTTCATAATTTAGAGCCATGTTGAGCAAAAAGATTGTCAAATATATTCAAAGTTTAAGCCATAAAAATTCAGGGACGAAGAAGGAGTTTTCATTGCTGAAGGGCCAAAAGTAGTAGGCGAATTGCTCTCACAGAAAAAAATGAAATGCAATTTGCTTTGTGCGGAAAAAACCTGGCTTTCTCAAAATGAAGCTTTGGTTAAAGAAGTTGCTTCGGAAAATATTTATGAAACGGACGATCATTGGTTACAGAGTATTTCACAATTGAAAACGCCCAATCAGGTTGTTGCAGTTTTTGAAAAAAATAAGACGCCTGAAATCCCGAAACTGGCAGGAAAGATCTCTATTATGCTTGACGACTTGCAGGATCCGGGAAATCTTGGAACAATCATTCGCATTAGTGATTGGTTTGCTATTGAAAATATTATTTGCAGCAACAACAGTGTTGAATGTTATAATCCGAAAGTGGTTCAATCAACAATGGGCAGCATTGCACGTGTCAATGTTCTTTATACTGATCTAGAAAAATTTATTGTTAAAAATAAAGCAGTTCCGGTTTTTGCAACAACCTTATCAGGGACACCGATTTTTAAATTGCCAAAAATAACCGAGGGAATTATTTTGATCGGAAACGAATCAAAAGGAATTCATAACGAACTTTTAAAACTTTGTGATCAGCAAATTACCATTCCACGGCTCGGCCGTGCAGAATCTTTGAATGCCGCAGTAGCAAGCGGAATTATTATTTCACAGCTGACGGCCAAATTGTAATGTAATTACTGAAATAAAAAAACCGGAAGAAACTTTGTTTAGTGTTTCGGCTAAATCAAATCTTTGTTCCCTTAAATAAAATAGAGGATTGTATTGATTGCTCTTTAAGAGGTAAAAATTTTCTACGCTCTTCATCGTTCATAAAATTTTCAAAATCGCCGTCATTTTTGAATTCCACGAGGTGGATCTCGTAGGGTTTGTTCATATTTGCTTCAATAAAAGCATTTTCCTCTGGCCTCAGGCGCAGCAATAATTTCCCATTGTATTTTGAAATTATCGGCATGGCCACTTCTTCAAATTCATTGAAAACTTCTTCTTTTCCTTCTTTGATATAGATGAGTTGTGTGATGTAGATCATATTTCCTGTGTTTGACAATTTAATTAATCATTCCAGGGATCAACTATTTAACTCTAACTGTTAGCGCTTGCCTTTTCAAAACATCCCAAATCGCCGGGTCTTCCGCACCCAATACCCACACTGATATTCCACGCAAATGATTGCTTTCGGCGAGTTTAAATTTCGGCAGGAAAGACCTTGCATCTTCTATAAACAACCAGTTAAATATGCCGCCGGTTTCCCAATGGGTATAATTTACCTGTTGATCTTCCATCCATTCAGGCGAAGTCTGGTACCTGTCAAGCAGGTCTTTTGCAGCCGCATAACTAATCTCATCACGCGAAGAACCGGGACCCCTGTTAGTAACAGTCGGAAACCAATAATCACTATAATTGGGAATGCCCAATGAAATCTTTTCCGGAGGAATTCCTGAATTGAGTAAATAAGCAACAATTCGTTTCATCCAGGGTAGTCCCGCCACAGGACCGGGCGGAGTGAAGGCGGTATGCTGATCATACGTCATGACGGATATAAAGTCACTTGCAGCAGCAATGGCCGGTATATCGAAAGCGCCACGCCAGCTTTCATATAAAAAACGACTATATGCAGGATTAGCGCTCTCCGGAGCTGGCTGTTCAGATTTTACTACAGCGCTGGAAATTGCAAATCCATATTTATGAAGACTATCTGCTGTTTGTTTAAAAAAGGAAGTGTAGGCTTCTTTATCAGCAAAGAAAATATTTTCAATATCAAACTGCCAACCATAAAAATGAAATTGACGTGCATAAAAAAGCATAAGTCTTATCGCTTCTTTTCTTGCTGCTTCATTGTTCAATAAGTCATGTATCCCTTTCTGATCAAAGGAAGCGAACAGTGGCATCACTTTAATGCCTTTTTTTTGTGCGAGTTCGAGTATGCGCCTGTCCACTTCGCCCGTTATTACCCCTACACTATCGATCTGGTATACATCCGGGCAAATGACCGAAATTTCATCGGCATGCTTTACAAAAGACTGGTAGCTATCAGCGGAGCCGACCAGGTAAAATAAATTTTCTGATTTGTAAGATTGCGCATAGCCGTTACCGGTATGCATGGTAAATAAAACTATTAGCAGCAAAATTAAATGGCGTTGTATCTTATTTGTCTTCATAGAAAAAATTAGGTAATGAAAAACGGCTTGCAAAATACAACATTAAGGAATAAGGTAACTCGGTATTGTGCCTGATTCCGATTTCAAATCTTCGGGTTCCTTTCAAATTGTAAGTGATGCGTTCGCCAACTGATAACTTTAAATTTTTTTTCATAGTTTTTATCTATAATCATATAAAATCTATAGATAAAGATCGTAGAAAGATATTTGTAAATTTGACGCATCAAGTAATTTAAAATAATCAAAAATGAAAGACTATAGAAAATCAGACCCCGTATGGGATGTAAATGAAAGTGAAGCAAAGTGCCCGTTTCATGGGGGAGCTATAAACCACGCTGCAGGGGGCGGCCCTTCAATACATGACTGGTGGCCTAAACTCTTGAACCTTGATATTTTGCGGCAGCATTCTTCTCGGTCTAATCCTATGGGGGATGACTTTAATTATGCTGAAGAATTTAAAAAACTGGACTTTGATGCTGTTAAGAAAGATATTATCGATGTGCTTACGGCCTCGCAGGATTGGTGGCCTGCCGACTATGGGAATTATGGTCCATTCATAATACGTATGGCATGGCATAGTGCGGGCAGTTACCGCATTTCAGATGGCCGCGGAGGAGCAAGCTCAGGAAGCCAGCGCTTTGCTCCGCTGAATAGTTGGCCTGACAATGCAAACCTTGACAAGGCTCGTTTGTTGCTTTGGCCTGTGAAAAAGAAATATGGTAAAAAGATATCGTGGGCTGACCTGATGATACTTGCCGGCAATTGCGCCCTTGAATCGATGGGCTTTAAAACATTCGGTTTTGGTGGCGGTCGCGAGGATGTCTGGGAATCAGAAAAAGATATTTACTGGGGCTCGGAAGGCGAATGGCTGGGAAACAAAGAACGCTATGCCAACGGTGATGATGAGCTGGAAAATCCTCTTGCCGCATCTCATATGGGATTGATCTA
>Ga0157371_10003112_pt1 | contig 15343 bp, 13 predicted proteins | sample C45metaG_FD_113462 | JGI IMG/M metagenome (GOLD analysis project Ga0157371, IMG submission 113462) | Corn rhizosphere microbial communities from Kellogg Biological Station, Michigan, USA - C4-5 metaG | ecosystem: Host-associated > Plants > Roots > Rhizosphere > Soil | place: USA: Michigan...
AAGAACGATATTAATGAAGTAATTCTTGTAGGTGGTTCTACGCGTATTCCTAAAGTGCAGGAACTGGTTGAGAATTTCTTTGGAAAAAAACCACACAAAGGTGTAAATCCTGATGAAGTAGTTGCAATTGGTGCGGCCATCCAGGGTGGTGTGTTGACAGGTGAGGTTAAAGATGTGTTGTTACTTGACGTTACGCCGCTTTCTTTGGGTATTGAAACTATGGGTGGTGTAATGACAAGATTGATTGAATCAAACACTACTATTCCTACAAAGAAAACGGAAGTGTTCTCTACAGCTAGTGATAACCAGCCAGGTGTACAGATTCATGTTTTACAGGGCGAGCGTCCGATGGCTTCTCAGAACAAAAGCCTTGGAACTTTCAACCTGGATGGAATTCCACCAGCTCCCCGTGGTGTGCCTCAGGTAGAAGTAACATTTGATATTGACGCTAATGGTATTTTGAATGTATCAGCAAAAGATAAAGGAACAGGAAAATCTCACAACATTCGTATTGAAGCTGGTAGTGGGTTAAGCAAAGAAGAGATCGAAAAAATGAAGAATGAAGCGAAAGCGAATGAAGCCGCAGATAAAGTTGAAAGAGAAAAAGTAGATAAGATGAACCAGGCCGACAGCCTTATCTTCCAGACAGAAAAACAATTGAAAGAGTTCGGTGATAAGATTTCTGCTGATAAAAAAGCGCCAATTGAGACTGCTTTGCAAAAGTTGAAAGACGCGCACAAAAATCAGAATATTCCTGAAGTAGATGCGGCAACTGCAGAATTAAATGCAGCATGGACAACAGCTAGCGAAGAGATGTATAAAGCAACCCAGGGGCAACCCGGCGCTGATGGCCATGCAAATGCAGGACAAGATCAAGGACCACAGGAAGGTGCTGAATCAAATGCTGGGGCAGATAATGTTACTGATGCAGAATTTGAAGAAGTGAAATAAGTTTTGATTGATAAAGTAAAAAGGCTGTCGCAAATCGACAGCCTTTTTTGCGTATGTGCTATACCGTTATTGTTATTAATTGATCTATTTTAAAAGAAGGCCCGCTGACTCTGCATTAGGCTCTTTTTCCTTTTTGCGCTTTGTTTGTACACTTATTTAAAATAAAAACTTCGGATATTTGTCGTTTTACTGGATTGAATTAAACCGGTTATGAATATTAATTGTGTCTATTTTAGATTTTTAAATTAAACGGTTTAAATTGTGTTTTTTTAATGCAAGAAAAGATGAGGATCAATTTTTACTTACGATATTACACAGTTTTTGGTGAGGAGTTGTTTATAATTGGCAATAATAAATTCTTAGGCGATAATAATTCCGTCAATGCTGTTGCACTTCGCTGGTATAATAACGATTTTTGGGTTGCCACCATTGATTTTCCTGACGATTTTGATGATGAAATTCATTATAAATACATTTTAAAAGACATTAAAGGCGTAGAAATTTTTGATGGAGAAGAAAATCGCTTTATAGATCTTTCTGCAAGGAAACAAAAATCCTATTCAGTATTTGATACCTGGAATAGCGCCGGAAATGTTTGGAATGTTTTTTTTACGACCGCATTTAGCAAAGTTTTATTGCCGCCGGTAACTAAAATAAATGTTCCTTCTCCGAGAAAGTTTACACACATTTTTAGAGTGAAAGCGCCGTTATTAAAACCCGGTGAAACTATTTGTCTTTGCGGCTCTACAACTCACTTAAAAAACTGGAATACGGAAGATCCGATCATTTTATCACCACATCACAATTGGTATTCGGCAAAAGTTTTTCTGGATGATAATGAGTGGCCTGCAAGTTATAAATACGGTATTTATAATATTAAAGAGAAGAAGTTTGTGAGTTTCGAACTTGGCGAAAATCGGCTGATAAGAAAGTTTGAAGAAGAAGAAAAAGGACTTGTTATATTCAACGATGGGTTTGTAAACTATCAACCGGGCTTGTGGAAAGGAGTAGGAGTTTCCATTCCTGTTTTCAGTTTAAGAAGCAAAAAAAGTTTCGGTGTCGGGGAATTTTCTGATATCAGGTTATTGATCGATTGGGCAAACAAAACCGGGATAAAGCTGATCCAGTTGTTGCCTGTTAATGATACCACTGCTAATCACAGCTGGCACGACTCTTATCCGTATGCTGCCATTTCTGCTTTCGCTTTACATCCCATCTATATAAATCTCGAAAAGGTTGCAGGAAAGGAATTTGCTTCTATAATCAAACCTTTAAAAAGAAAGCAGAAACAATTAAATGATCTAAAGCAATTTGATTATGAACAAGTGATGAAATTTAAAATCACCGCTTTGAAAGAATTGTTTGACGCAGGAAAGAAAGAATTTAAAAACGATCTCGATTATTTTGAATTTTTTGAACTGAACCGCCACTGGCTGGTTCCTTATGCGGCATTTTGTTATCTTCGGGATAAATATAAAACCCCTGATTCTTCAAAATGGAAAAGCCATAAAAACTATAACGAACAGGCGATTCAAAAACTCGTTGCTCCGTCACAAAAACATTATGACCAGATCTTATTTTCCTATTTCGTTCAATACCACTTGCACCTTCAATTGAAAGAGGTTGCCGATTATGCGCATCAGCAAAAAATTGTTTTAAAAGGTGATATTCCAATCGGCGTTTATAGATACGGTTGTGATTCCTGGGTCAATCCTGGTTTATACAATATGAATGAACAGGCAGGAGCACCTCCTGATGATTTTGCAGTAAAGGGACAAAATTGGGGTTTTCCTACTTACAACTGGGAAGAGATGAGCAAGGATCACTACAATTGGTGGCGCAGCCGTTTCGACCAGATGAGTAATTATTTTGACGCTTTCAGAATTGATCATATACTGGGTTTTTTCAGAATTTGGAGTATTCCGCTTGAATCTGTTGAAGGTGTGATGGGAAGATTTGTCCCTGCTATTCCTGTTGATATTTCTGAGTTTTATTATCGAAATATTGCGTTTAACTATGACCGTTATTGCAAACCTTTTATCAATGATTATATTATAGATGATATTTTTAAAGAAAGAGCTGATGAAGTAAAAGCAAATTACCTCGATCCTTTGCAGGGTGATCGTTATGCTTTGAAAGAATTTGTAAATACACAGGCAAAAGTTGTAGTAGTTTTAAAAAATGAAAAGGATAAAGAATTGAAGCAGGGCTTGTTTGACCTGATTAGCAACGTTATTCTTTTTGAAGCAGAAAATTCAAGTGAACAGAAGTTTCATTTCAGGATTTCCATGGCTCAAACATCTTCCTATCAATGGCTCGATGATTATACAAAAGACAAGCTTTGGCATTTATACATTGATTATTTCTATCATCGGCAAAATGATTTCTGGAAAAAAGAAGGAATGAAGAAATTGCCTTCTTTAAAAAGGAATACGAGAATGCTTGTTTGCGGCGAAGATCTTGGAATGGTCCCTCCCTGCGTTCCTGACGTTATGAACCAGATAGGAATCCTGGGTCTTGAAATTGAAAGAATGCCGAAATCAGAAGGGAAAGAATTTTTTCATCCTGATGATGCGCCTTATTTATCGGTAGTTATGCCGTCTACTCACGATATGAGTACGATAAGAGGGTGGTGGCAAGAAAACCGTGAACAAACACAGCGCTTCTATAATTATATGCTGGGTCAATACGGCCAGGCGCCTGAAACATCTGAGGACTGGATAAATAAGAAGATCGTTTTACAACATTTATATTCTCCCGCGATGTGGAGTATTTTTCAGCTGGCCGATCTGATAGGAATGAATAAAAAATTAAGAGTTGAAGACCCACATGAAGAACGCATCAATATTCCTTCTGAGCCTGCTCATTACTGGCATTACAGGATGCACTTAAACGTGGAAGAACTATTAAAAGAAAATGAGTTTAACGAAGAATTAAAAAATTACATCAAAGAAAGCGGCAGAACCCCACATGAAGAGGTATGAAAGTTAACTACAAAAAATCTAATTTAAAATTCAAACATCCGTTTACTATTTCGAAAGGAACCAAAACCCATCAAGCTGCTTTATTGGTGCAGTTGGATTTCTTGGGCATTAAAGGTTATGGTGAAGCACCGGCGATTCCTTATTACAATATTTCTGTAGATCAGATGATAGCTGATATCGAAGGAAAAAAGAAAATGATCGAAAAATTTTCTTTTACTGAACCTGAAAGATACTGGCATTATCTTCACCATCTTATTTTGCAGGATCCTTTCTTGATCTGTGCTTTAGATCTTGCTGCATGGGATATGTATGGAAAAATGAAACGAAAACAATTGTATCAATTGTGGAAACTTGATATTTCAAACAACCCTTTGACGGACATTACCATTGGCATTGATAGCATTGATAAAATGTTAGCGAAGATGAAAGAAACTCCGTGGCCGATTTACAAAATAAAATTGGGCACTGCAAACGATATTGAGATCATTCAAGCGTTGAGAAAAAATACTGATTCAATTTTAAGAGTTGATGCAAACGCTGCATGGAAAGCCGAAGAAGCATTGCAGAAAATAAAAATACTTGCTGATCTTGGAGTTGAATTTATCGAACAGCCATTGGCAAAAGAGGATTGGGAGGGAATGAAATTTTTGTATGAAAATTCGCCATTGCCATTAATTGCTGATGAGAGCTGTGTTTCGGAGCATGATGTTGAAAAATGTAAAGGTTATTTTCACGGCATCAATATTAAGCTTACCAAATGCAGCGGTATTACTCCGGCTTTACGAATGATCAAAAATGCGCGGGAGTTGGAAATGAAAGTAATGATGGGCTGCATGAATGAAAGTTCAATTGGTACCTCCGCTATCGCTCAATTTCTGCCTATGCTTGATTACGTTGATATGGATGGCCCTTTGCTTTTGGAAGATGATGATGCAAAAGGAGTGACATTTGATACCGGGAAAATAATTTATGGAGAGGGATATGGATTGGGAGTAGCAGTTGACGTGTTTTAAAAATTTAAAAAAAAGTTTTGTTACTATAAATTTTCATTCTTTACTTTGCATCCTCAAATGAAGCAAAACATTCACATACATCATCATATTTTACCTCACGGGTAAGCTGCATTGATTTGTATGTAATAAACATATTTTAAAAAGGCTTACTGAAAAGTGAGCCTTTTTCATTTTTAAAAGAAACAAATGCTAAAAATTGCGATTCAAAAATCAGGAAGATTGTATGAACAATCGGTTCAACTTTTAAAAGAATGTGGTATAGAACTAAATAATGGCAATCGTCAGTTGAAAGTAAAAGCCTCAAATTTTCCTGCTGAGGCATATTTTTTACGGGACGATGATATTCCACAATATGTTTCTGATAATGTGGCAGATGTCGGGATTGTCGGAGAAAATGTGGTCTACGAAAAAGAAAAGGATCTGAACGTCGTAAGCAAGTTGGGATTTGGGCGCTGCCGTTTAAGCATTGCTGTTCCAAAAAATATGGATTATAAGCAACTGAGTGATTTGAACGGCTTAAAAATTGCCACCTCTTATACTGTTCTTTTGCAAAAGTATTTGGATGAAAACAATTTAAGAGCTGAAATTCATGAGATCAGCGGATCAGTGGAAATAGCGCCCGGCATAGGCCTGGCTGATGCTATTTGTGATTTAGTGAGCAGCGGAAGTACTTTGTTTACCAATAATTTGAAAGAGGTTGAAGTGATATTGGATTCGCAGGCTGTATTAGTTGCCAATAAAAAATTAAATTCAGAAAACAGGCAAATTCTGGATAATTTATTGCTCAGGATTAATGCAGTAAAGGCAGCTAAAAATAATAAATACATTATGATGAACGCGCCCGACCACCAGTTAAAAAACATTTGCTCTTTGTTGCCCGGCATGAAAAGCCCAACGGTCGTACCTCTTGCAGAACGTGGCTGGAGCAGTGTGCAGAGTGTTGTCAATGAAAATGATTTTTGGGAAGTGATAGAAAAACTAAAACAGTTTGAGGCGCAGGGAATCCTGGTGGTGCCGATTGAAAAAATGATTTCTTAAAAAAAAATTATGAACGCAATAATTGAAAATCCGGCAAGAATAGAATGGCCTGAGTTGACTACAAGACCTCAGATCAATTCTGTAAATCTTACCGAAACCGTTTCTGAAATTATCAATAACGTAAAAGAACAAGGCGACTTTGCCGTGAAAAGTTATTCTCTAAAATTTCATGATTTTGCACCCGCCGATCTTTGGGTGACAGAAGATGAGATAGAGAAATCGGAGAAATTGGTTCATAAAAGCCTGCGAAAATCAATTCTCCAGGCAAAAAAAAATATTGAAAAATTTCACAAACAACAAGTAGCAAAAATAAAAAAAATAGAAACCGCGTCAGGCGTTGCGTGCTGGCGTAAAAGTGTTCCCATTGAAAAGGTTGGCTTGTACATTCCAGGTGGAAGCGCTCCTTTATTTTCCACCTTATTAATGCTTGCCATTCCTGCAAAGTTGGCCGGATGTAGAAGCATTTTAGTGACAACACCGGCTAATAAAAGCGGAGATGTGGATCCAGCGATTTTATATGTTGCCAATATTTTAGGAATTAAAAATATCTATAAAGGTGGAGGCGCACAGGCGATTGCAGCGATGGCGTATGGAACCCAAACGGTTGAAAAAGTTGATAAGATTTTCGGCCCTGGCAATCAGTATGTTACAGCGGCAAAAAGAATTGTAAATATTGATGGTGTGGCGATTGATATGCTCGCCGGTCCGAGTGAACTGGCTGTGTTTGCAGATGAAACTTGTGAGCCTGCATATGTGGCGGCCGATTTGTTGAGCCAGGCGGAGCATGGGCCTGACAGCCAGGTAGTCCTGGTGGCTGTAAACAAACAAATAATAGAAAAAATTATTGAGCAAATTCATTTGCAGTTGCCCGGTCTTCCGCGAAAAGCAATTATTGAAAAAAGTTTTTTGCACCGAAGATTTATCGTGATCGATAAAGTAAAGGAGGCTTTCAATTTTTTAAATTTCTATGCGCCTGAGCACCTGTTAATTGCTTCTGAGGATGCTGAAGATCTTGCAGAAAGAATTATAAACGCAGGAAGTGTTTTTCTTGGCAACTATTCTCCTGAAAGTGCTGGTGATTATGCTTCAGGAACGAATCATTCTTTGCCTACTAACGGAACAGCAATTACCCACAGTGGTGTATCGGTAGACAGCTTTGTGAAGAAAATCACGTTTCAAAAATTAACCGAAAAAGGATTAAAAAACATTGGTCGATCTGTGGAAAACATGGCTACTGCCGAAGGTTTGATAGCTCATAAAAATGCCGTTAGTATCCGCCTAAAAAAGTAAAAATGCAAAGTTTCAATATTGATGCTCTTGTAAGAGAAAACATAAAAAAATTAAATCCCTATTCCTCGGCGAGAAGCGAATACAGGGGAAATGCAGAGGTATTTCTTGATGCGAATGAAAACAGTTATGGGTCACCGTTAGATGAGAATTTCAATCGTTATCCTGATCCATTACAATGGAAACTGAAACAGGAAATAGCAAAGATAAAAGGTGTTCCTCCACAAAATATTTTTGTCGGTAACGGAAGTGATGAGGTTATCGATATTGCGTTTCGCATTTTCTGTGAACCGGGAAAAGATAATGTAATTATTTGTCCGCCCACTTATGGAATGTATAAGGTATGCGGCAATATAAACGCTGTGGAGGTAAAAGAGGTTTTATTAACTCAGGATTTTCAGCTGGATGTAGAAGGAATTTTAGAAGCAATAGATGAACAGACAAAATTACTTTTTATTTGTTCCCCTAACAATCCAACCGCTAATAGTTTCAACCGCCTTGATATCGAATTTTTACTGAATAATTTTAAGGGAATTGTTTTGATTGATGAAGCATATATCAATTTTTCAAGACAAAAACCTTTTCTGCAGGAGCTAACAGAATACGAAAATCTTATCGTAATGCATACGCTTTCAAAAGCATGGGGCTTAGCTGGATTAAGACTGGGACTGGGGTTTGCTTCTGAAGTGATTATTAACCTGTTCAATAAAGTCAAGCCGCCGTACAATATTAATGAATCATCACAACTTTTTGGAATAGAAGCATTGGAGAATATTAAATTGGTAAATGCGAATATTAAAAATACAGTTGAGCAAAGGATTTTTCTTGAACAGAAACTAAAAGAATTTGCTTTTGTCAAAACCATTTATCCATCTGACGCTAATTTTATTTTAATAAAAGTTACTGATGCTGATAAATTATACCAGTACCTGTTGATGCAGCGAATCATTGTTCGCAACAGGAGCAGGGAACCGTTATGCGAAAATTGCATCCGGATAACAGTCGGAACTCAAATAGAAAATGAAAAATTATTAAATGCTTTAAAAAATTATGAGTAAAAAGCTTTTGTTTATTGATCGTGACGGAACGATCATTCTGGAACCTCCGGTTAGCAACCAGTTAGACGCGTTTTCAAAATTGGAATTTTATCCACATGTTTTTGAATATCTTACGAAGATCGTTAAGGAACTGGATTATGACCTGGTTATGGTTACCAACCAGGACGGACTTGGGACTGAAGTTTTTCCTGAAGAAGCATTTTGGCCAATTCAAAATTTTGTGGTGAAAACTTTTGAAGAACAAGGAATCGTTTTTTCTGAAATTTTTATCGATCGCACGTTTGCGGATGAAAACAAACCAACCAGAAAACCGGGCGTGGGAATGCTCACTCATTACTTTGAAAAAGATAAATATGATCTTGAAAATTCTTTTGTGATCGGAGACAGACTGACAGATGTGGAACTTGCCAGGAACCTCGGTGCAAAAGCTTTTTTTATTAACAATTTCCAGCAACTTGGAACTTCTGAAATTACTGTTTCTCAGGAAGAACTGAAAAACGTGATTGTATTGGAAACGCAGAAATGGGAAGACATTTTCAATTATTTGAAACGTCCTCCGCGCAAGGCCTTGCACACAAGAAATACCAACGAAACGAAGATTGAAGTAGAGATCAATCTCGACGGAAGCGGAACATCAGAAATAAAAACCGGTCTTGGCTTTTTCGATCACATGCTCGACCAGGTAGCCAGGCATTCAGGAATGGATTTGAAAATAATTTGTAAAGGCGATCTTCATATTGATGAACATCATACGATTGAAGATGTGGCGTTGGCATTCGGGGAAGCGATCCAGAAAGCTTTAGGTGATAAGAGAGGAATAGAAAGATACGGATTTTTGTTGCCTATGGATGATTCACTGGCTCAAGTCGCTATTGACTTTGGTGGCCGAAACTGGCTTGTATGGGACGCAGAATTTAAAAGAGAAAAGATAGGAGAAATGCCGACTGAAATGTTTTATCATTTTTTCAAATCGTTCACGGATGCTTCCAAATCAAACCTGAATATCAAGGCAGAAGGAAGCAATGAACATCATAAAATTGAGGCGATCTTTAAGGCATTTGCCAAATCGATTAAAATGGCAATACGCCGGGATCCTCAGAACGATTCACTTCCATCGACAAAAGGCGTAATATGAAAGTTGCAATCATAAAATACAATGCCGGAAACGTCCAAAGCGTGTTATATGCGTTACAACGGTTAGGTATAAATGCGCTTGTAACCGATGATCACGATGAAATAAAAGCTGCAGATAAAGTTATTTTTCCCGGCGTTGGACATGCGGCTTCTGCTATGGAATATTTGAAAAAGAGAAAACTGAACAAACTGATCATTTCGTTACAACAACCGGTTTTGGGAATTTGCCTTGGCCTTCAATTGCTTTGCAAATTTTCAGAAGAAGGAAATACAAAATGCCTTGGAATTTTTAATACGCCAGTAAAGAGATTTGATGATTCGGTTTTCCAAAACAAAAATCTTGTTCCTGTAAAAATTCCACACATGGGCTGGAACACCATCACTGAACTTTCTTCTCCGTTAATGAAAGGGATTAAAGAAGATTCCTACGTTTATTTTGTACACAGTTATTACGCGGAACTTTCTGATGAAACGATTGCTACAACTGATTATATTCATACTTATAGTTCTGCAATGCATAAGGACAATTTTTATGGTGTTCAGTTTCATACTGAAAAGTCTGCAGAAGTGGGCGAGAGAATCCTTTCAAATTTTTTAAAGATCAAATGATGGAAATTATTCCGGCGATAGATATTATTGATGGTAAATGTGTAAGATTGGCAAAGGGAGATTTTGATAAGAAAATGGTTTACAATGATAATCCTTTGCAAGTGGCGAAGCGCTTTGAGGCAATAGGGATTAAACGTTTGCACATCGTTGATCTTGATGGGGCCAAAGGAAAACCGCTAAGCAATCTCAGTGTCCTTGAAAATATTGCGCGCAATACAACTTTAGTGATTGATTTTGGCGGAGGTATTAATACGACACAACATCTCAGAGACGTTTTTAATGTAGGTGCAGCCATGGTTAGCGTAGGAAGTGTTATCGTGAAAGATCCTGAATTATTTGGCCAATGGGTGAATGATTTCGGTGCTGATAAATTTTTACCCGGCGCAGATGTTCTTGATAAAAAAATAAAAATTCATGGCTGGAAAGAAGATACAGGAATTGAAATTTTTGATTTTATTTCTTCAATAATGTCGAAAGGAATCGATCAGGTTTTCTGCACAGATATTTCAAAAGACGGAATGTTACAAGGGCCGGCTACAGGGCTTTACAAAGAAGTCATAAATCGTTTTCCTTTCCTGCAATTAATTGCTTCCGGAGGAATTTCTTCTTATACTAATCTTTTAGAGTTGGAGGAAATTGGGTGCTCAGGAGCGATCGTTGGGAAAGCGATTTACGAAGAAAAAATAACTTTGAAACAGCTCGAAGAGTTTATAAAAAATAAATAATGCTCGCAAAAAGAATCATACCGTGTCTGGATATTAAAGATGGTAGAACCGTTAAGGGAGTGAATTTTGAAAACATTCGCGATGCAGGGGATGCAGTAGAACTTGCATTGTATTACTCAAGCGAAGGCGCAGACGAATTGGTTTTTTTGGATATCACCGCCACAATAGAAAAGAGAAAGACATTTGCTGAACTTGTCAAAAAGATTGCAGCAAATATCAACATTCCATTTACGGTTGGAGGCGGAATTTCTTCGGTTGAAAATGCTCATGAATTGCTGAAAAATGGCGCTGATAAGGTTTCCGTAAATACAGCGGCTTTTAAAAATCCCCAATTAATTAGCGGTCTGGCAAAAGAATTTGGAAACCAGTGTGTGGTCTTAGCGATTGATACTAAAAAGGAAAATGATAATAATTGGTATGTTTACCTGAATGGCGGACGTACAAAAACGGGCATGCTGGCTTTTGAATGGGCGCAGAAAGGAATAGAAATGGGTGCCGGAGAAATTCTATTAACCTCCATGAACAACGACGGAACCAAAGACGGTTTCGCTCATGATATTACTTCCTTGTTTTGTGATAAACTGTCTGTGCCTGTCATCGCTTCCGGGGGTGCAGGAACGATGAAACATTTTGCGGATGTTTTCCTGAACGATCATGCAGATGCAGCTTTAGCCGCAAGTGTTTTTCATTTTTCGGAAATAAAAATTCCTGAATTAAAAAAATATTTGGTGCAACAAAAAATAAATGTCAGGATTTAAATATTATTAAAACAAACCAATAGATGATCACAATAGGAGTCTGTATAATATTTATTTGGTTACTATCGGCACATTAAATAAATCTTGAAAAATAAAAATTAGAATGAAAAGAGATTATACTGAGCTTGTAAGAAGGGTTGATTTTACCAAGTCATCAAATGGAACGGTTCCGGCCATCATACAGGATGCGTCTACGAATGTAGTGCTGATGCTGGGATACATGAATAAAGATGCGTTGCTTGAAACAATCGATTCCGGGCTTGTCACTTTCTTTAGCAGGAGCAAAGGCCGCCTGTGGGTAAAAGGTGAAACAAGTAAAAATTATCTGCATGTGGTAGCAATAAAAAATGATTGTGATTTTGATACGCTGCTTATAAAAGCAAAACCTGATGGTGTAGTTTGCCATACCGGCGCTGAAACATGCTTCAACGAAGAAAACTCAGGAAGTGATTTTTTAAGAGCGCTTGAAAAGATCATTGAAGGAAGAAAGAAACATCCTGTTTCCGGTTCCTATACTTCAACTTTGTTTAAAGAAGGCATTAACAGGATGGCTCAGAAAGTTGGGGAGGAAGCAATTGAAATGGTGATTGAATCTAAAGATAACAACAACAAACTTTTTCTGAATGAAGCGGCAGACCTGATGTTTCACTATCTCGTATTGTTGCAGGCAAAAAATAAAACGCTTGATGATGTTATTAAAATTTTGGAAAAAAGGCATAAAACAGAGTAAGCGCTATTATTCCACGTACAACGCAGAAACTATTCTTCACTAAAAATATTTATTTTCATACAAACAACTGTATGAATAAAGGAAGACTGGAAGCTTTCAGCGACGGCGTTTTTGCCATTATCATTACTATTATGGTTTTGGAACTTCATGCGCCGGAAGGAAAATCCTTTCATGATTTGTTGCCTGTGCTGCCAAAATTTGTAAGCTACATTCTCAGTTTTGTTTACGTTGCCATTTACTGGAATAATCACCATCACATGTTCCAGGTGGTGAAACATGTAAGCGGAAAAATTTTGTGGACAAATGCGCTTTTATTATTCTGTCTTTCGCTTGTGCCTTTCGTTACCGCATGGATGGGCGAAAATCATTTCAGCGCGTCGCCTGTTGCATTATATGGCGTTGTTTTGATTATGGCCGGTATCGCTTATTATATTCTGGTACGCTCTCTCATTCACGTTCACGGAAAGGATTCTTTACTTGCCACTTCCATTGGAAGCGATTTTAAAGGTAAAATCTCTATTGTCATTTACGGCTTAGGAATTCTGCTTTGTTATCTCAATCCCTTTATTGGCTTTGGTTTATATTGCGTTGTCGCGTTAATTTGGTTTGTTCCGGATCAAAGAATTGAAAAAAGAATTAAGTCAGAAGCGGAATAAATTCAGAAAAGTTTGCTGGTTTACCAACAAACTTTTGCCTCTGTAATCTTACACAAATACATTCCCAATAATCACAAAGTGTTATTACTTTTATTGTCGTCAATTCAAGCGTACATTTTTTTTCAGCCCTCAATTTTAAAATATCATGATATGAATGTTAAGAAAGTAATTTTTGGTTCCCTGGTATTTATGTTTGCATGCAACCAGCACCTAAAAAACAATCTGCAAAAAGAAAAATTGTCTTCTAAAGCTACGATTGGCTTTTCCCTGGAAGGAAGAAAACCTTTGGTTTATTCTACGGTCGAAAACCCGAATGAAAGAATCACATTGACGGATTCTCTCACCTTTGAAGACCACCCGCAACCTTTAGAAACAGAGGTTTGCGTGTTCGTCGATCCGGATCACCAATTTCAAACCATCACCGGTTTTGGGGGCGCCATCGTGGATGCTTCTGCTGAGACTTTTGCTAAATTGCCCAAAGAAAAACAGGATGAAGTACTGAGAGATTATTATGATACCACTGATGGGATCGGTTATAATATGGTACGCACCAACATCAATAGTTGCGATTTTTCGAGCGACAGTTATGTTTATATCCAACCTTATGACAGCACTTTAAACACTTTTTCAGTAAAGCATGATGAGCAGTTTAAAATTCCGCTGATAAAAAAAGTAAATGATAAACTTGGTGGAAAAATGTTGTTGTTTGCAAGTCCATGGAGCCCGCCGGCTTGGATGAAAACCAACGATGACGTACTTCATGGCGGGAAATTAAAAAGACAGTATTACCAGTTGTGGGCCGATTATTTTATGAAATTCATCAACACGTATGAAGGTCTCGGCATTCCTGTCTGGGGTGTTTCAGTACAGAATGAACCGATGGCTACACAAAGATGGGAATCATGTATTTATTCGGCAGATGATGAACGGGATTTTATAAAGACTGCGCTTGGGCCAACCTTTTCAAAAAATAATTTAAGCAATAAAAAAATAATTGCGTGGGACCATAACCGTGATCTTATGTTTCAGCGTGCGAGTGTTATTTTGAATGATCCCGATGCTGCAAAATACGTTTGGGCAATCGGTTTTCACTGGTATGAAACATGGACTAAATCAGAACCTCTTTTTGAAAATGAGACGCGTGTGAAAGAAGCTTTTCCCAATATGAACATTATGTTTACAGAGGGATGTAAGGAAAACTTCGATTTCAAGAATATCCACGACTGGTCTCTTGGAGAATGGTACGGCAACAATATTATGCACGATCTGAACAACGGAATTACAGCATGGACCGACTGGAATATTTTACTTGACCAGCATGGTGGCCCCAACCACGTTGGCAATTTTTGTTACGCGCCTTTGATTGCGAATGTCAACACAGGGGAACTTTTTTACACAAATGAATATTATTATATCGGGCAGTTTTCTAAATTCATTCGTCCGGGTGCAAGAAGAGTTAGCGCATCAAGCAACCGTGCCTTTTTGCAAACGACCTCTTTCCTCAACAAAAACGGAAAGTTGTCCGTTGTGGTTTTAAACAGAACCGATAACGATATTCCTTATCATCTGTGGATTCAGGGTAAGTGGGCACAAGCCGACTCAAAATCACACAGCATTTCAACCATCGTTCTGTAATCACCAAAAACTTAATTTTTATGCCGAAGAATTTTAAAAACATTTTACTTGCCTTTTCATTGTTTTCTTCTTTTCAACTTGCAGCGCAGGGATTTTTAAGAGTCAACGGCACTAAAATCGAAAATGATAACAACAAAGATTTTATTCTTCGCGGAATGGGTTTGGGAGGTTGGATGTTGCAGGAAGGTTATATGTTTCATCTGGGATTTTTGGGACAGCAATATAAGATCCGTGATAAGATCACAGAATTGATTGGTAAAAAGCAAGCTGATATTTTTTATGATAAGTGGTTAAAGTATCACACAAAAAAAGCTGATATCGATTCAATGGCCTCATGGGGATTTAATTCAATACGTTTGCCCATGCATTTTGGACTTTTTACCTTGCCAGTAAAAGAGGAACCGGTGCCCGGGAAAAATACCTGGTTGCCTACCGGTTTTGAAATGGTAGACAGCCTTTTAAACTGGTGCAAACAAGATCATATTTATCTTATCCTTGACCTGCACGCCGCACCTGGTGGGGAAGGAACTGATCTCCCTATTGCCGACCGACATCCGGATGAACCATCATTATGGCAATCAAAAGCTAACCAGGACAAAACCGTTGCACTTTGGCAAAAACTGGCGGAGCGATATAAAAACGAACCTTACATTGGTGGCTACGATATTTTGAATGAAACGAACTGGGGCTTTGATAACCCGGCAGATTTGCATGGAATAAATGAACAAAAAAATGAGCAGTTAAGAAATTTTTTTATCAGCATTA
>Ga0157371_10003113_pt1 | contig 15341 bp, 16 predicted proteins | sample C45metaG_FD_113462 | JGI IMG/M metagenome (GOLD analysis project Ga0157371, IMG submission 113462) | Corn rhizosphere microbial communities from Kellogg Biological Station, Michigan, USA - C4-5 metaG | ecosystem: Host-associated > Plants > Roots > Rhizosphere > Soil | place: USA: Michigan...
ATGCCCATCACTTTAACCTCCAGGTCATTGTTGCTGGCGAGAAAAGGCATCTGTTTGCGCAGCTGGTTAAATAAGGTTTTACCGATGTTCCCGGTACCGAGGCAGAACACATGGAGCGTTTTGCGAAGCTCTGAGTAGAAGGCATCATGCACCGCATTGAGCCCTTTTGACAGATCCGCTTTGTTGATGATGACCGAGATATTGTACTCTGAGGAACCCTGGGCAATGGCCCGGACGTTGACCCCGTTGCGGCCAAGTGCATTGAACAAGCGGGAAGCCATACCCGGTGTATGCTTCATATTTTCACCCACGATGGCTAGTACGGAAAGTCCGCTTTCCACTTCGGGGTATTCGATCTTTTTACTCTGCAGTTCCAGCTCGAACTCCTTATAGATCAGGTTTAAGGCTTGAACGGCATCGTTCGGTTTAACGGCAAAGGTGATGCTGTGTTCTGAAGAAGATTGGGTGATTAGGACCACATTGATCTGCTCCCGTGAAAGCAGGGAAAACAGGCGACCGCTAAATCCGGCTTTGCCGACCATCCCGCTGCCGGAAAGGTTTAGTATGCTGATGTCGTTGATGGACGAGATCCCCTTGATTGGTAATTTGGAAGGCTGTACATCATGGCGGATGTAGGTCCCTTCGAAATCAACATTGAAGGTATTTTTAATGACAATGGGGATTTTCCTGGAGAATGCCGGTGCCATGGTTGGCGGGTAGATCACCTTGGCTCCGAAATAAGAGAGCTCCATGGCTTCGGTATAGCTAAGTTCGGGTAGCGAGAAGGCCTTTTCCACCATCCGGGGATCAGCGGTAAGCATGCCGTCCACATCTGTCCAGATCTGGATTTCTGAAGCATCCAGCGCAGCTGCCCAGATGGACGCGGTATAGTCGCTGCCCCCGCGTCCCAGCGTTGTAATCCGCCCCTGTTCATTGCTGGAGATGAAACCGGTAACAATAAGCAGGCTGTCCTGATGTTCCTGGTAGTAGGCCTGGATCAGCTGCTCGGTTACAGGTGTATCTACTTTAGCCTGACCGAAGTTGCTGTCCGTTCTGATCAGCGCGGAGCCATCTACGGCAATGGCATTGGGGAAGCAAGGTTTAGCGACATGGCTGATCGTCAGCGTAGAACAACGTTCGCCGTAGCTTAAGATCAGGTCCCTGGTTTGTGCGCTGAGCTCTTTGAGTGTGGCTACAGAGCCGAGGATATCCTCGAGTTCATTGAAGTAGATCTTCAGCTTGCTAAACACCGGGTTCTGGGCTGCTGCCGGGAGCAGTGCACGAACCACCTCGTAATGCCTGCTTTCCAGTTCTTTAAGCTGCTCCTCGTAGGGTTGCTCCTGACAGGCACATTCGGCCATATCGATCAGCTGGTTGGTTACGCCGGCAAAAGCAGACACGACAACAATCGGGTTTTCTTTTGTGGATTTGAGGATCTCCAGAAGGGCCTGGATGCTTGAGGCTGTGCCTACAGAGGTACCACCGAATTTTAGAATCTTCATTCGCCTTTAGGTTTTAAAAAAAAAGCGCCTTCCTCTTTGTGGAGGAAGGCGCTTTTTTCAGGTTGTTTATTTTAAGTTTTAACCATTAGCTTCCCGCCTCCGAAAATTCCCGGTGGTGGTAATAATAATGGATGTAATGGTTAGGTTAATTTGCATTGTACTTTATACACTTACTTCGTGTTGACATAAAGTAAGGTTATATTTCTTGCAATAGCAAATGAATAATGAACATTTTTAAAAACATCATTTTATTACCTTTACCTATTATATGCAGGGATTAGTTATTAAATCAACGGGAAGCTGGTATCAGGTGCATGCAGAAGATGGCGTAAACTACGACTGCAGGATCAAGGGCAAGTTTAGAATTAAGGGGATACAGACCACCAACCCCATTGCTGTAGGCGATGTGGTGGACTTTGAGATGGAGCCAAACTCCGGCAACGGGGTGATCAACAACCTGCATGAGCGGAAGAACTATATCATTCGTAAGTCGATCAACCTATCCAGGCAGTCGCAGATCATTGCAGCGAATATGGATCAGGCCTTCCTGGTTGTGACGCTGGTTTCCCCACGCACTTCGCTGGGCTTTATAGACCGCTTTCTCGCTACTGCGGAAGCTTACCACATCCCGTCAACCCTGATATTCAACAAGCTGGATCTCTTTAATGAATCCGGGTTGGAGATATTGGATGAATACAAATCCATATATGAGAACATCGGCTATCCTTGTTATGCAGTTTCTGCATTAGAGGGCACCAATATGCCCCAACTGCAGGATCTGCTGAAAGAAAAGACCACCCTATTCTCCGGACACTCGGGCGTGGGTAAATCCAGTCTGATCAACGTACTGCTACCTGGCCGGGATATCAGAACGGGTGAGGTATCGGAATCCAGCGATAAGGGACAGCATACGACAACCTTTGCCGAGATGCATCAGCTGCCTTTTGGCGGCTATCTGATCGATACACCAGGCATCCGCGAATTGGGAATTTTCGACATCCGGCCGGAAGAACTTGGGCATTATTTCAGGGAGATCAGGGATCGGTTGCAGGACTGAAGGTTCAATACCTGCAGGCACGTGAATGAGCCCGGCTGCGCTGTGATGAAAGCGGTGGAAGAAGGCGAAATTGAATTGAGCCGCTATGAGAGTTATTTGAGTATTTACCATGGTAACGAAACCAGAGCATAGAACATGAGGGCAATTATACAACGTGTAACGGAAGCCAGCTGCCGGGTGGACGGTGTGATTACCGGCCAGGTTGAACAAGGTTTTTTGGTTCTGTTGGGCATTGAAGACGCCGACGAGCAGGAAGACCTGGATTGGCTGGCACAGAAAATAGCAGGCATCCGGATCTTTAGTGATGAGAATGGTTTAATGAATAAATCGCTGGCCGATGTGGAGGGCAATATTCTATTGATTAGTCAGTTTACCCTTTTTGCGGCCACCAAGCGCGGCAACAGACCCGGGTTTACGCGTGCGGCACGCCCGGATAAGGCCATCCCCCTGTATGAGCAAATGGTCCGGAAGCTCTCGGAGCTGATCGGCAAGGAAGTACAAACCGGCGTTTTTGGCGCAGACATGAAGATCAGCCTGCTGAACGATGGCCCGGTAACCATATCAATTGATACGAAAAACAAGGAATAATGACCATTGAAGAAGCACAGCAAACGGTTGACCGCTGGATTAACAGCACAGGGGTTCGTTATTTTAACGAGCTGACCAATACAGCCATATTGATGGAAGAGGTTGGTGAAGTCGCCCGGATCATGTCCCGGAAATATGGGGAACAAAGCTTCAAGAAAAGTGATGAGCAGGTAGATCTGGGAGACGAAATGGCCGATGTGCTATTTGTATTGATCTGCCTGGCCAATCAAACGGGGATTAACCTGACAGAGGCCCTGGAAAAGAACCTGGACAAGAAAAGTATCCGCGATGCGGACAGACATAAAAACAACCCGAAGTTACATTAAGGGGCTTCAGCACGGAAACGCAGTAAAACAAAAAGGTCAGCAACAAACATTTGTCGCTGACCTTTTTCGTATCTCTAACCTTTTATAGTTCTGCTTTGATCCGCGCTGCGGCTGCTGCAAGTTCCTCATCTGTAGGCTGCAGCTTCGGCTTACTGAAGTTCATGTCGCTGATGCTGTTCATTGGGATCAGGTGAATGTGCAGGTGCGGCACTTCCAATCCGATAACGGTCATACCGACCTTTACGCATGGGAAAGCCTTCTTTAATCCCTGTGCAACGATCTTAGCGAATAACGTTAAACCGAAATAGCTTTCTTCATCCATATCGAAGATATAGTCGATCTCCGTCTTAGGGATGACAAGCACGTGTCCCATGGTTAATGGATTGACATCCAAAAAAGCCAGGAACTCTGTGGTTTCTGCAACAACGTGGGCGGGTATTTCTCCGCTGACGATCTTTGAAAATATACTTGACATAGGATGCGGGTTATCTGCTGATTTCTAAAACCTCAAACTCCATTTTACCCGCAGGCACTTGTATTTCGGTTTTGTCGCCCACCGACTTGCCCAACAATCCTTGTGCAATCGGTGATTTCACGGAGATCTTGCCGGTTTTCAGGTCAGCTTCACTTTCAGCAACCAACTGGTAGGTCATGGTTGCGCCGTTCTTTACATTCTTGATCTTAACAATCGAAAGTGCCAATACTTTTGACGTGTCCAGTTTAGACTCATCGATTAACCGGGCTGTAGATAGCGTAGCTTCCAATTTGGCGATCTTAGCCTCATGCAAGCCTTGTGCTTCCTTGGCCGCATCATATTCAGCGTTCTCAGAAAGATCACCTTTATCCCTTGCTTCAGCTATAGCTTTAGAAATCGTCTGCCTTCCTTTGGTCTTTAAATACTGTATTTCTTGCTTTAGTTTATCTAAACCATCTTGGGTATAATAAGTCACCTCTGTCATAGCTCATTTTATTTTAAAATCCTCTAAAAAACAAACAAGACTACATCGGCTTTTCGCCTACATAGTCTTGCTTCAATTAAAACGAAGATAATAGAAGCAAGGTATAAAAGCAAATATTTTTGAAGCTATTACTTAGCTGCAGGTCTCTTGCTGCAGGGCTAAGAGGCTGTATTTATAATTTTTAATCTGTAGTTTTAGCGTGGATTAACATTTATAAAATATGCGTTTAAACAGCTTAAAACTTATTGCTTTGCTGCTGCTGGGATCCGGGTCTTTGCAGGCTCAGGAATTGTATATGCCCCGCAACATCAAGGCTACTTATGCAAACGGCACCCGCTCGTTTGATGGCAAACCGGGCAAGGCCTACTGGCAGAACCACGGTAAATACGACATGACCATTACGGTAACTCCGGAGACCCGACTGGTTAGTGGCACGGAGACCATTCAGTATACAAACAACAGTAAAGACACACTTCCCCGATTGGTGATCCGGTTTGTGAACAACGTACATAAAACGGAGAGCCCGAGAGCGAATTACGTGAGTAAGGATTTTCTAACTAGCGGACTGGTGATCACCTCCTTTTCGGTAAATGGCACCAAGTACGAGGTGGACGCAAAGAACTGGGGAACCGTTGGTGCGGTTAAGCTGAAGTCGCCCTTACTACCCGGACAAACAGCCGCGGTGAATATCGACTGGAACTACCCGCTTTCTAAAGAAGGGGAACGGGACGGTCAGGTAGACAGCACAACTTTTTACGCGGCTTATGCTTACCCGCGGATCTCTGTTTACGACGATTATAATGGTTGGGACTTCTTGCCGCATTTGGGCCGGAATGAGTTCTATAATGATTTTAACGATTACAAGCTGGCCGTTAAGGCACCTAAAAACTATGTGGTTTGGGCTACCGGAGACCTGTTGAACCCGGATGAGGTGCTTCAGCCGGCAGTTTCTGCGAAATTAAAGAAATCCTATGTTTCGGATGAAGTGACTTCCATTGCGACTTCCCCGGAAATGAAGGCCGGAAAAGTTACCCAGCAAAAAGCCTGGAACACCTGGAGATTTACAGCCAACCATATTACTGACATCACCTTCGCTTTGAGCAACCATTATGCATGGGATGCAGGAAGTGTTGTTGTAGATAGCAAAGCAAACCGACGAACCAGTGTACAGGCTGCCTACAACGAGACGGCTAAAGATTTCCCCCATGCGGTGGAGTGGACAAAGGCTGCGCTGGCCTGGTTTTCCAACAACCTGCCTGGCGTACCCTACCCTTTTTCTAAGATGACCGCTTTCCAGGGTTATGCCGATATGGAGTACCCAATGATGGTGAACGACACGGCAACTCCGGACCTGCCCTTCTCTCAGTTTGTAATGAACCATGAGATTGCGCATACCTGGTTCCCGTTCTATATGGGTATAAACGAGACCGACTTCCCTTTTATGGACGAAGGCTGGGCAACGACCCTGGAGTACTTTATTGGTACAGCGCAGCAGGGAAAAGAAGCCGCAGAGAACATGTATAAAGAATTCCGGGTAAAACGTTGGATTCTGGATCCTTCGGCCGAGGAAGATCAGCCGATCATCACCCAAGGCACGCAGGTATCCGGATCCGGTTACGGCAATAATGCATACGTTAAACCGTCTTTGGCTTATATGGGCTTAAAAGATATGCTTGGCGATGAGCTTTTTAACAAGGCCTTGCATGAGTATATGGACCGTTGGCATGGAAAACACCCAATTCCATGGGATTTCTTCTTCTCGATCAATGATGCGAGCAAGCAGGATCTGAACTGGTATTGGAACAATTGGTTCTTCAGCAACAACTATATTGACCTGGCTATCGACAAGGTGTCGATCAAGGGGACGAAGTATGCTGTTGACGTTAAGAACATCGGTGGATTTGCAGTTCCTTTGGATCTGAAGATCACTTATGCAGATGGCAAAGAAGAACGGGTGCATAAAACACCTTTGGTTTGGAAAGCGAACCAGAAACAAACAACGGTGGAGATCAATGCAAAAGGCAAGATCCAGTCGATTGTTATTGATGGCGGGATCTTTATGGATGCTAATCCTGCGGATAACGCCTGGAAAATTTAGTTACCTGGAAAAGATTCAGTTGTTCGTTAAGTTTCCTTCGACAGCGGAATACGGTTACTTACAGCTTAACATGAAAAAGCGCCTGCACAACTTGATTGTGCAGGCGCTTTTTCATATTAAGCGATTAAGACTTGCTGAGTTTGTCAGCGAGTACTTCAGAGATCTTGCGGTAAGAATCAAAGGTCCAGCCGGCCACGTGAGGTGTAAGCATCACTTTAGTGCAATCGATCAAAGCATCATACCAGGGCTGTTCACCGAGCTTTGGGAACTTTTCGACTTCCAGGACATCCAGTCCGGCGCCCATGATCTTTCCCTTGTCAATAGCGTTAAGCACAGCTTGTGTGTTTACGATCTCTCCCCTTGCGGTATTCAGGAAATAAATAGGTTTACGGAAATGGAAAAGGTATTCCTCATCCACCATTTGCCGGGTTTCTGCGGTAAGCGGTATGTGCAAACTGAGCACATCCGATTGGCGGACGATCTCTTCCATACTGACCTCAGTTGCAAAAGAATCTGAGAAGCCCGTTTTGTATTTGTCGTACGCAATTACCCGGACACCGAAGCCGGCCAATTTTCGAGCGAAACTCTGTCCCATGAAGCCGTAGCCGATGATACCGATTGTTTTACCTTTAAGTTCCCAACCGCGGTTTCCTTCACGATCCCAAATACCATTACGGATCTGGCGATCTGCCTGGCGGAATGAATTAGCCAGACTGATCAGCAGGCCAACGGCATGTTCGCCAACGGCATCACAATTGCCTTCAGGCGCATTCAGGAGCGTTATGTTTTTACTTTCGGCGTAAGCGACATCGATGTTATCCAGGCCTGCGCCGGCTCTCGCGACAAACCTTAAGTTTGTTCCTGCATCCAGGAGTTCCTGATCGATTCTGAACTTGGTACGTACGGCGATACCCTTGTAATTAGATATGATGGCTAAGGTTTCCGCGCGGGTGATCAGTGGACGGTCGTCCACAACGTAGCCCATCGCTTCTGCCCTTTCCCGGAAAACCGGATGAAGATCATCAACAATTAAAATCTTGTCACTCATTATTTATATTTGGTTAGCGTTTTATATTTGGTTGAGCTTGCTTAAATGTTCCGTTAAGATAACAAAATCATTTACGGTGAGCTGCTCGGCCCTTTTGTCAAAGTACGGATGATCATCCATTTTGTCTTTGGGAATGGTTCCCGATAAGGCATTTCTTAAGGTTTTCCTTCGCTGGTTAAAACCTGCTTTAACGACACGCCAGAATAGTTTTTCATCGCATGGCAAGGTAACTGCATCGTTACGGCTCAGGCGGATCACCCCTGAGTTCACCTTAGGCGGTGGATTAAACGTTCCGGGTTTTACGGTAAACAGGTAGTCGATATTATAATAGGCCTGGATCAGGACACTTAGTATGCCGTATTCTTTCGTACCGGCAGGTGATGCACAACGTTCAGCAACCTCCTTTTGGAACATGCCGACCATCTCCACCACACGATCGCGGTGCTCAAGTACTTTAAACAGGATTTGGGAAGAGATATTATAAGGAAAGTTGCCGATGATGGAGAATTTGCCCGGGAAGATTTTGGTTAAGTCGAGCGCCAGGAAATCTCCTAATATGAGACGGTCGCCAAGCTGCGGATATTTCTCCTGCAGGAAGGCATAAGATTCACGATCGATATCAATCAGGTAAGTTTCCAGATCCTGGCGTTCCAGCAGGATATCGGAAAGAATTCCCATACCCGGTCCGACTTCCAAAACCTGCGTATATTGATCGGTATGTTTGAGGCCGTCGACAATCCTGGCTGCAATTCTCTTGTCCGTTAAAAAGTGTTGACCCAGATGCTTTTTCGCCTTTACCAAACTCATATTCTTCCTGTGTTAACCTGCAAAATAACTAAAGTTTTAGCAGTATCGGCGTAAGATTGGCTCAAATTCTGTAATTTGCGCTAAATTCTAAGTTGATTATGAGTGAGAAAGTTAAAATAGGAATAAGCATTGGTGATGTAAATGGCATCGGATTGGAAGTGATACTGAAAACCCTGATTGAACCTGGAATTCTGGACTTTTGCACACCTATTGTTTATGGCCACACCAAAGTGACCTCCTTCCACCGCAAGGCGCTGTCTTTGGGTGAATTGACCTTCAATGTAATTCCCAACGCTGCTGCAGCGAATGCGAAGCGGGTGAACTTAATCAACTGCTGGGAAGAAGACGTTAAAATTGAACTGGGTAAATCAACAGAGACCGGCGGCAAGTATGCGCTTTTGTCTTTAGAAAAAGCCACAGCGGATTTGGTGAGCGGCGAGATTGATGCGCTGGTTACTGCTCCGATAAACAAGCACAATATACAATCAGAGACTTTTAACTTTCCGGGGCATACCGAGTATCTACAGGAGAAAAGCGGAAGTTCCGATGTTTTGATGTTTCTGGTTGGTGAAAACCTGCGCGTTGGCGTAGCTACGGGCCATATTCCGGTGAACCAGATTTCGCAGAGCCTGACCAAGGAAAACATTCTGAACAAATTGATGCTGATGAATACCAGCCTGAAGAAAGACTTTTGGATCGAGAAACCAAAGATCGCAGTATTGGGATTAAATCCACATGCAGGTGACAATGGATTATTGGGTTCAGAAGAAAAGGATATTATCATGCCGGCTATCCAGGCTGCGTTTGATAAAGGTATCATTTGCTTTGGTCCTTATCCTGCAGACGGATTTTTCGGAAACGGAACCTACAAACAGTTTGATGCCGTACTGGCCATGTACCACGATCAGGGATTGATCCCGTTTAAGACGATCGCTTTTACAAGCGGTGTGAACTTCACAGCCGGACTAAAGGTCGTACGGACATCTCCAGACCACGGCACAGGCTATGATATCGCCGGAAAGAACGTAGCAGATGCAACTTCCTTTATGGAAGCTTTGTTTGCCGCCGTGCATATATACAAAAGCAGGAAAGAACAGGAAGCACTGATTAGCAATCAACTACGAACCGGCGGAAAAATTATTGAAACGGCTGCCGACGTGAAAGATGATGCGAACTAACGGGAATAATTTCCTGTAAATGTTTTCATACTGTTAATTATAATTCATACATTTGCGGGCTAAAATTTAGAAACAATTGAAACCGCTAAGACAATTTTCAATCCCGTTTACAGGCTTAAAAATTGGCAAACATCAATTTGAATTCGAAATTGATAACAGCTTTTTTGATGCGTTTGAGTACTCTTTAGTTAAGAAGGGAAACTTGAAAGCTTCAGTGGAGCTGGATAAGCAGGAAACCATGATCATCCTTCAATTTCATATTGTAGGAACAACAGAGTTGGATTGTGACAAGTGTTTATCCTTTTTTAATGCTCCGGTTGACATAAAGGAGCGGCAAATTGTGAAGTTTGCTGAGGACGATTTAGAAAGTGATGATCTGGAGATCATCATGCTGAATAAGAAAGAGAGTGAGATTGATGTTTCGGGAATGATCTACGAATTCATCACGGTCTCGGTCCCTTACGTTAAGGTCTGTGAAGAAAACGGAACCGGAGAACAATGTGATCAGGAGATGATCGCCAGGCTGGAAAGTCTGTCCGTAAAGAATACAGAAGAAGAAAATACAAGTGACGACCCACGGTGGGCAGCGTTGAAAAAATTAAAATAATAATTAAATAAAATAAGCAATGGCACATCCAAAACGGAAGATCTCTAAAAGTAGAAGAGACAAAAGAAGAACCCACTATAAAGCTGTAGCGCCTTCTTTAGCTACTTGTCAAACTACTGGTGCGATACATGTACCTCACCATGCGTATAACGTTGACGGTAACCTTTACTATAACGGTAAATTAGTTATTGAAAACACCTCTATAGGTTAATTTTCTTGAAAAATAGTTTGTGTTTTCAAGGGGTTTAAGTTTAACTTAGACCTTTTTAAACAAGCTAAACAGCGATAAACACAAACTGATTTTTTACGATGAAAATAGGTCTCGATATAATGGGCGGAGACTATGCTCCCAAAGCGAATGTTTTGGGAGCAATAGCTGCTCATAAACTATTATCGCCAAACGAACACCTTGTTCTGATTGGTGATGAACAGCAGATTAAGCCATTAGTCTCTGAGAACGGATTTAATCCCGATCATTTCGAATATGTTCATACCACCGATGTTATTGGTATGGGTGAACACCCGACAAAGGCTATTGTTCAAAAGCCTAATTCAAGCATCTCTGTAGGATTTAATTTACTAAAGTCAGGTCAGCTTGACTCCTTTGCCAGTGCAGGCAATTCTGGTGCTATGCTGGTTGGCGCTGTTTTTAGCGTAAAGACCATCCCTGGCATTATCAGGCCATGCTTGTGCACACACGTACCAAAACTGAGCGGCGGCGTAGGCCTGATGCTGGATGTTGGTGCCAATGCGGACTGCAAGCCGGATACCTTATTACAATTTGGGATTTTAGGCAGTCTCTATGCAGAGAACGTCATGCAGATCAACAACCCGAAAGTTGCTTTGATGAATATTGGTGAGGAGGATGAAAAGGGTAATATGCTGAGCATGGCGACGTTCCCTTTAATGAAGGAGACTAATCTGTTTAACTTTGTTGGAAACATCGAAGGCAGGGATCTATTCAACGACAAAGCAGATGTAATTGTTTGTGACGGTTTTACAGGCAACGTATTGTTAAAGCTTGCGGAGTCCTTTTATATGGTAACCATAAAGAAGGGCATGAAAGACGAATTCTTTGACCGCTTGAATTACGAAAATTACGGAGGGAGCCCGGTCTTGGGTGTAAATGCGCCGGTGATCATCGGGCATGGAATTTCCAGCCCTACTGCTGTGAAAAACATGATCATGCAATCCAGAGATATGGTTGCAACAGGCTTGGTAGACAAGATACAAGCCGCATTTAAATAATAGAAAGATGAGTAAAATTCACGCTGCAATTACCGCAGTTCATGGCTATGTTCCGGATTATGTTCTTACGAACAAGGAGTTGGAATCAATGGTTGAGACGTCCGATGAGTGGATTGTTTCCAGAACGGGTATAAAAGAGCGAAGAATATTAAAAGGTGAAGGATTGGGAACATCCGATATGGCTGTTCATGCGGTAAATGGCCTGCTGGAAAAGCGGGGCATCAGCGCAGAAGAAATTGAGCTGATTATTTTTTGTACGACTACTGCAGATTTGCCTTTCCCGGCGGCTGCAAATATTCTGGCCGACAAGATCGGGGCCGTGAACGCATGGGGATATGACCTGAATGCGGCATGTTCCGGATTTCTTTTCGGCCTTTCTACTGGGTCACAATTCATTGAATCCGGAAAACATAAAAAAGTTTTGGTTGTTGGTGGCGATAAGATGTCGTCTATTATCAACTATTCCGACCGTACAACATGCATCATTTTTGGTGATGGCTGTGGTGCGGTTCTTTTGGAGCCCAATGAAGAAGGAAACGGGATCCTGGATTCTATCCTGAAAAGTGACGGCTCCGGTAAACCTTACTTACACCAAAAAGCTGGCGGATCCGCACGTCCGGCGTCCATTGAGACGGTCACGAACAACGAACACGTGGTTTACCAGGAAGGTAAAGCGGTATTCAAGTTTGCCGTGACCAATATGGCAGATGCAGCCGGCGATATTATGGACCGCAATGGCCTGACCTCTGAAGATGTAACCTGGCTGGTGCCGCATCAGGCTAACAAAAGGATCATCGACGCAACCGCATCCAGGATGGGCGTGGGGCCAGAAAAAGTTATGGTGAACATTGAGAAGTATGGCAATACGACCAACGGTACAATCCCTTTATGTTTATGGGAATGGGAAAGTCAACTGAAAAAAGGTGACACCCTGATCCTGGCTGCTTTCGGTGGCGGATTTACATGGGGATCGGTTTACTTAAAGTGGGCCTATTAATTAATCGCGTAAATAATCTTAACTTAGTTTATTCTAAGACACACTGTTTTATTTCAAATAAAATCTATAAAATGGATATCAAACAAATTCAGGAACTTATTAAGTTTGTTTCTCGGTCTGGCGTAAATGAAGTTGCTATTGAGCAGGAAAACTTCAAGATCACGATCAAAACGAATCAAACACCTACAGTAGTTCAGGCAACGGTAGCAGCTCCTGCACCAGTATTGCCTGCGGCTCCGGCTCCACTTCCGGCAACTGCAACAGAAACTAAACCAGCTGCTGCTCCTGCAGAAGATACTTCAAAGTATATCACGATTAAATCACCGATGATCGGAACATTCTACCGCTCATCGAGCCCGGATAAACCATTCTTTGTCAACGTTGGCGATGAAGTAAGCACAGGGAAAGTCGTGTGCATCATTGAAGCCATGAAGTTGTTTAATGAAATTGAAAGTGAAGTATCTGGACGTATTGTTAAAGTTCTGGTAGAAAATTCTTCTCCGGTAGAATACGACCAGCCTTTATTTTTAGTTGAACCTATGTAATATTTGCTCCCAGCAAATACCATTAACTACTTGTATGTTTAAAAAAATACTAATTGCCAATCGGGGCGAAATCGCATTGCGAATCATCCGCACCTGTAAAGAAATGGGCATTAAAACTGTTGCTGTATATTCTACAGCCGACAGAGAAAGCTTGCATGTACGTTTTGCTGACGAAGCGGTTTGTATTGGACCTCCGCCAAGCAAAGATTCTTACCTGAGCATCCCGAATATTATTTCTGCAGCTGAATTAACCAATGCAGATGCTATACACCCAGGCTACGGCTTCTTGTCTGAAAATGCAAAATTCTCTTCTGTCTGCCGCGATTACGGGATCAAATTTATTGGTGCCACACCAGAGCAGATCAATTCTATGGGCGATAAGGCTTCTGCCAAAGAGACCATGAAGAATGCAGGCGTTCCAACCATTCCAGGTTCTGAAGGATTGTTGGAAAGCGTGAAAGAAGGCATCCGCATTGCGAACGAAATGGGTTACCCAGTGATCCTAAAGGCAACTGCCGGTGGTGGTGGCCGCGGAATGCGCGTGGTTTGGAAAGATGAAGATTTCGAAAACGCATGGGATAGTGCCAGACAAGAATCAGGCGCAGCCTTTGGAAACGACGGCTTGTACCTGGAGAAATATATCGAAGATCCACGTCACATTGAAATCCAGATCATTGGAGATCAGTACGGCAAGGCTTGCCATTTATCTGAGCGCGACTGCTCGATCCAACGCAGACACCAGAAATTGGTGGAAGAAGCACCATCTCCGTTCATGACCGACGACTTGCGGACCAGAATGGGAGAAGCTGCAATCAAAGGTGCCGTAGCGGTTGCTTATGAAGGCGCTGGAACGATCGAGTTCCTGGTTGACAAACACCGGAATTTCTATTTCATGGAAATGAACACCCGTATTCAGGTAGAGCACCCGGTTACAGAAGAGGTGATCAACTACGATTTGATCAAAGAACAGATCAAAGTGGCTGCAGGGGTTCCCATCTCAGGTAAAAACTACCTGCCGGATATGCATGCCATCGAATGCCGTATCAATGCGGAAGATCCGTTTAACAATTTCAGACCAAGTCCGGGTAAAATCACGAACTTTCATTCACCGGGCGGACATGGTGTGCGCGTTGATACGCATGTTTATGCCGGATACCAGATCCCACCTAACTATGACTCGATGATCGCTAAACTGATCTGCGTTGCGCAAACGCGTGAAGAGGCCATCAGCACTATGGAAAGAGCATTAAGTGAATTTGTGATCGAAGGTGTGAAAACAACCATTCCTTTCCACTTGAAATTAATGAAAGATCCAAACTTCAGAGCCGGGAATTTCACTACGAAATTCATGGAAACATTTGAATTTTCTGAATAGTCAAATCTATACTCTATATTTAACACGTAAATACCATTCTATTTTAAGATAGAATGGTATTTTTGTTTTTCACAAATTGTAAATGAGCGAGAATAAAGCGCAGGATCTGATAGATTCAATTAAGAATAAAGGAAAGAGTTTAGAGGCAGAGATGTCTTTTTTTGACCACATTGATGTATTAAGAAAGCATTTATTGCGGGTGGCAGTTGTGGTTCTGGTCTTTACATTAGGCGCTTTTTACTTCACCGACTTCATATTTAACCAGATCATCATGGGCCCGAAGAATCCAAGCTTCTGGACTTACCGCATGATGTGTAAACTTGTGGCTAAATTCCCTTCTATAGGACCGGAGTTCTGCATCACCAAGATAGACGCCAAGATCATCAACACGGAAATGGCAGGACAATTTACCCTGCAGTTGAACTCCTGTGTGATGGTGGGCATTATACTAGGTATCCCCTATTTGTTGTTCGAGTTGTGGCTGTTTGTAAAGCCTGCCCTGCATGAAAATGAACGGAAATCAGCCAGTGGATTTGTGATTTTTGCCTCTACCCTGTTCTTTCTGGGTATTTTGTTCGGCTATTTCATCATTTGCCCGTTGTCCATCAACTTCCTGACGAACTTTACCGTGAGCCCAGATATTCAGAACACCTTTACGATCGACTCTTACCTGTCGTCTGTGATGACCCTGACTTTGGGTGCCGGCGTTATCTTCCAACTTCCGGTTATAATTTACATTTTGTCTAAGGTGGGCATTATGACCCCTGCATTTATGCGGGCAAGCCGGAGATATTCAACCGTTCTTATTCTGATCATTGCAGCGGTGGTAACCCCAACTGCAGATCCTTATACCATGATGATCGTGGCGATGCCTTTATTCTTATTGTATGAATTAAGTATCTATATTTCGGCGAACATCGAGAAGAAAAAGAACAAGGAATTGTACGGCACAACGAAACCCAATATCTAACAAAAAATTTACGCCTGATCTACCTTATTCTTTATA
>Ga0157371_10003114_pt1 | contig 15334 bp, 7 predicted proteins | sample C45metaG_FD_113462 | JGI IMG/M metagenome (GOLD analysis project Ga0157371, IMG submission 113462) | Corn rhizosphere microbial communities from Kellogg Biological Station, Michigan, USA - C4-5 metaG | ecosystem: Host-associated > Plants > Roots > Rhizosphere > Soil | place: USA: Michigan...
GAGACGCAGCAGGTGATCGCGAAAGCGTCGCAGGCGGCGGGGATCGCGCCGAGGAATCCGCTGCGGTTTCAGGGTCAACAAGCGGACCCGGAGACGGGGCTCGCGTATACGCGCAACCGCTATTACGATCCGAGCAGCGGCCGGTTTATTTCGACGGATCCGATTGGTTTGCGCGGGGGAATCAACGTCTATCGGTACGGTCAGAATCCGATTCTCTGGACGGATCCGCTCGGCCTGTCTGGCATCGGTCCGACGTTGCCTGACAACATTGCGCAAACATTTAAGGAGTCGTACTACCAGAATCGGCAGCTCTCGGAGGACGAAACACTCTACAAGTATCACGGCGTCAACAACCGAACGGGACGAAAATTCTCGTGGCTTACCAACAAGAAATACCCTTGCGAGGACAAGCTGCGAGAAGATTTGGCGATTCGTCGAGATTGGGGCGTGAATATCACGTCCGTATCGGAGTTCAACGTACCCAAAGGGACGTGGCTCAGCGAGGGGCCCGCTGCCGCGCAAGGCGAAGGATACGCCGGCGGAGGATATCAAGCAGTGGTGACGAACTTGCCAAAGGCATGGGTCAAAAAGACAAAGGGAGTCCAGTGGTGTCCAAAATGTCCGAGCTGTTGAAATCGTTGGGCGAAATTTCTGCCGAGCTTCGGAAGACAGGGAAGATCGAATCGGCCGAATTTTTTTCTTCCCGAGGAAGGATCATTGGGGACGCGAGCAGCGCGCCGCGTGCAGTGAAGGATGCGATCAAAGAGCTCGCTACATGTCGCGCGATCGCACAGTATGCGGATTTTTCGATGTCAGAGGAACGCTTATTAGAAACGGTGGTGACCGACGCCACTGCTTGCTTGTCGGGAGCCTCATAGCGACGACGGCACCGGAACCGCGCCGGGTCGCACTGAGGAATCTACTCGGGGTTCAGGGGCAGCAGCATGACGACGAAACGGGGCTGCATTACAACCGCTACCGGCATTACGATCCAAGCACGGGCCGGTATGTGTCAGCCGACCCGATCGGTCTAGCCGCCGGTGCCAATTCATATCAATACGCGCCAAATCCCTCGAGCTGAATCGATCCGTTGGGACTGGCAAAACGATGCGGCTGCCCTTGTGGCGTCGAACCGCATGGCAACCAACCGTCACCGCGGCCATCGGGGTACCAAAGTCACCACGTCATTCAGGATCGATGGGCTAAAGCGAATGAGATCGCCGGCTACAGTTACGGTGCGGCACCAGCGATCCTCATTCCTCAGAATCCGATTCATAAGGCGATTAGCGACAGCCAAAATGCGCGTCGCGACGCCGCAGTCGCCGCGGGTAAAGATCCTTGGTCGTCGAGCATCCAAGATCAATTCAACTACTCATCTCAGGACATGCGAGCGGCGGGAATCTCAGACGACTGCAGAAAGCGAGCACTAAAGAAAGCGTACAAATACTTCGATCAATTGGGAGCATTCAAATGACTGACTGGAATGCGGTGACAGGCGGCAAACTTCATATGAATGCTCCAGCCAGCGCCGCCGATGTTTCGAAGCTCGAGGCATCGCTTAACGTCTCACTACCATCCGACTACAAGGAATTCTTGTTATGGTCGAACGGAGGCGAAGGCGGCCTCGGCGGACTCTACATCGGGGTGTGGTCAACCGATGAAGTCGCCAGCCTAAACGATCTGTACTCCATTCGAAAGCGCATAGGCGACGACTTCATTGGCGTTGGTACCGACGGGGGTGACTATTGCTTTGCAATGGACCTAAGGAACGATGCAGCGTTTGTCGTTGTCCCTTTGGGCGCACTGGCGGACGACGAAGTCAAGCGCCTTGCCGGCAGCTTCACCGATGGCCTAACAGCCATCCGCGATGGCAAAATTACCGGCGACGATCTCTAGTGCAGCGAATTCGGGGACCGAAAGTTCTCGCTGACAAGTGGCGCCGCCGGGCAATACGGTACGGTTTCAGGGGCAGCAGTTCGATGAAGAGTCTGGCCTTCACTACAACCGCCGTCGTTACTATGACACTACGACGGGCCGTTTCATTAGTCATGACCCGATACGTCTTGCTGGCGGCTTCAATCTGTATCAATACGCGCCAAACCCGATCGCCTGGATCGATTCGTTGGGCCTGAGTTGCTGCAACTGCCTCTACCGAGGCGTCAGTGCGAAGCACCCTGCGATCGGCGAGGCCAAGCAGGGCGTCGTGCGCGCGGCTGACCCCACTGCCAATCTAACGCCTGAGCAGCACGCTGAGGGTGGGCTTACCGGTGAAAGTCAGTTTGTTTCTTGGACGCCAAACAAGGAGCTGGCACTCAAGCATGCAAATAAAGATGGCCCCGGAGGCGTATTGCTCAGCGTCCCTCGCGGGACTCCCAAGGAGGGGGATTCGTGGGCGTGGGGTTGGGCTCATATAAATGACTGGGGCGAAACAGAAATGTTGCAAACTGGAACCCGCACCGGGGTACATGTCTCACGAGAGGGGTGCCTATGACTGACAACATTAAGCGGCTGGCGTCAATGCTTAGAGCACTTGACCGCTCGGATTGGACCGAGGCGCTAGGTTCCGTGTTGGAGTCGCCGGAAGTCATCGTAATCGCGGGATTCCCGCGGTCGGACCGCGTCTCATTCATCCTCGACCGTGCGAGGATGCGCCAGGAAAATTCCGAACGACTTGGACTTCGGACATTCGGTATCGAAAGCTTAGTCGCCACACTGACCGCGTTACCGCCTGACGCAAATCTGGAAAACTATGGCGTGAAGAACGACACATATACAGGGTCCTGCTTCGTGTTCGACGGTAAGCTCATCGGATGTGAGTTCGTGGAACGCGGGCTCGCGCAGACGATTCCCTTTAGCGGCTAACTTAGTGAAACCCGGCGGTTTGAGGGGCAGCAGGAGGATGCGGAGTCCGAACTTCACTACAACCGGCATCGGTACTACGATCCGGCGATGGGACGCTACGGGTCGATGGATCCGATCAGATTACGCGGCGGCCTCAACGTCTGGCGCTATGGCCCCAACCCAACGCAGTGGTTGGACCCGCTGGATCTGAGCGGCTCCGATGCGTCTGGTCGAGCACTGTCTAGTTCGCAAGACTCGTTTCTATCGATGTGGAGACTAACGATGACGTCAGCCATGCGATCACGCTGATGTCGGGCGAACCGAACATCTCCTCGCTAAAGGGGAATCTCGCCACTTACGGCTGGTCCACGTCCGAAGCCGAATATCAAAGCGGCGCGATGGAACCCAACCCGGATGAACCGGAAGGAACCGGAAGGAACCGGAAGGAACCGGAAGGAACCAGTACATTCACGTCTTCGCCGCGGCAAATCGCCGACGCAAATAACAAGACGATGATCGAAGATCCGCAGTTGCGCCTCGGGCCGGGCGGAATCTACGCGTTGGATCAGGCCGGTTTCCTCGGTGGTAAGTTGGCGCCGGGCGCGATGACCCTCAATACCAAGGGCGATGAGAACAATCTTTTCACGAGCTTGCTCGATCCATCGAAAATCGACGCTACCCAACCGCCGATCTAACGAGCGACTGAACTATCCGTCAGCGGGACCAACCTCTATCAGTCGCCCGACGCCATCGGTTTGCGCGGCAGCGGCGCGGGTGCGAGGTCGAAAGAGCTGACGCACCCGCCGCACGTGACCGCCTTTACCGCGCGGTGCTGAACGACACCGAGTCGTGTTCCGGATCGACCCCGCTACCGAGGATCGACACGAGATTTTTCACGGTCAGTCGATATTGCGTGTTCGGCTCCAGCTCCGTCTCCAGTCGAACGATGAACCCGGTTACCGGATCCAGTGTCGCGCTCTTCACCGTCGCGGCCGGCACAAGGACATAGTTCGCCGGGTTCGTCCCACTTTCGGTTTCCACCGCCAGGCTCAGATTGACGACGACCTCGTTGGCCGACGCCGCGGTGGCCTTCTGAAGCGCGATCTTCGGCAGCGGCGTGCCGCCCGCGCATTCCGGCAAGCTGCCTCCGCCCGCCGCCGATTGAATCGCCTGGACTCGGCACGCCAGCGACGGATCGTTCAACGGATCGAGCGGATTGCCGTGCGCATGCTCCGGGTTGACCAGTGCGAACAGCGCCTGCCACTGGTTGATCGCATTGGTGATATACGTGACGAACGGCTGCCCGACCCACACCAAGCGCGAAATCACGCCGAACGCAAACCAGTCCGCCTGACCGACCGCTGAGTAGCCGAAGCCGTTCAACGGCTCGCCACCGTAAAAGCACGAAATGCCATGCGCAACGGCCATCAGGAGCGCTTCGTAGCCCACGCCCTTGGTTCGCGCGAATCCGCCCGTCACCGTCACGATCTTCTTGCCGTACGCTTCGATCGCATAAACGTTGGGCAGCGCTTCGAGCGCATCGTAGTAAAACACGACGTCCGGGAAGAAGCCGGCCAGCTGCGCGGTGACGGAATTGAATATCGATTTAGGGATCGGATTCGATAGCGGCGTCTGATAGCCGTTCATCGCAATGTCCGCCGCCTGATCCCGGGTAAACAGCGCCTGGGCGCCATACGGCACATCGCCCTTCGGGACCCGATAGGTCTTGAACAGGCCCGCCGTCAGCGTTTGCTGTCCGACATTCTTCGACTGCCCGCCGGCGCTGACGAATTCGTAAAAAACGTCGGAGCGCTTGATCGAATTGGCGTGCGTCGCCTCGTATTCCGGCGTACCGATGACCGGCAGCGCGTCGGCCTGCGCATCCCTCAGCGATTCGGGCAATTGGTCGAAGTACAGCTGCATCGTGTAGTCGCCGGCCACCACGCCGGCGGCCAGCAAGAGGTGACCGTCGGGATTTTTATTCCATGGCGTTTCGGTCGAAATGTGATGCACTCCGCCGTCGTACATGCCGACACTGATCACCTCGATTGTCACCGGATTGCCGTCCTTGTCCATCAACTGCTGGCCGGGGCGCAGCTTTGACGCCCTCGCATACTTGCCATTGGCCAACATGAAAGGCTGATCGAGATTGCAAACCAAATCGTGTGTCTCATTGCCCGCCATCGATAGATAGACCATCACCGGCTGATGCCCCTTCGCGGACGTCCCGGCACTGAAGCTCACGTTGGCGTTCGACCATTCGAGCTTGCCGCCCGACGCGACCGATGCGGTCAGAACTTGATCGCCTTTCGCGATCAAGTAAATTTCCTTGGCGCCGCCCGGCACAGCGATCTTCGTATCGTTGGCAAAACAACTGCAACAGCAATAACAGGTGCCGCCAACCCACGGCGCGCCGAGTGCATTGCATTTCTCGAACATCTGATTCGGCGGGAAGTATACGGAAATGCCGGTCTGGGGGTTCCCGCAGTACAGCATCGGAATCGGTTGGTACAGGATGCCTGTGTTATAGCAAAACTTGTGATACGCCCCCCCGGCAGTCGTCAGATCCTGGCAATGCCATGGTGGATTCAACGTTTGGCACTGCGGCGACAATTCCTGGTCCTGCAGGTCTTTCAGACATACGGATGGATCGTAGTCGGCCATGATATTTCCTCGGGTGTGGAGTGATGCGTAAAAGTTTGCCGCCTCGGGGCGGACATTGTTTGCCGCGTGCTGCGTCGCTAGGTCCCGTCGTCGTGACGTCGGCTTGCCTCCTCGTGGATGGATGTCGGAATGGGGAAATGGCGGAGCGTCGAATCACGTTCGTTGCGTGGGAAACGCTTCGTTCCAGCGGTTGACGCCCGGCGTATCGGGGTGCGCATCGGGGCACGTGTCGCTGCTGCGCCGCGCCTTGACGCTCACGACACAGCCGCATTTACCGCATACGCTGCGCTCGTCGGCTACTGCGCCGGCGATCGCATACAGCAGCGCGTTCCGGCCTTCAGGTGGTTCGCGCAAGTTCGGGCAAGCGCCGCAGGCCGCGAGCCGCTGCCGGTAGACGTCATCGCTGACCGTCGAGAATCCGGTCTTGGCCCAACGCGCGAGCGACTGCGCCGCGCCGCGCAATAACGCCGTCATATCGTGGCTTGCCGGCTGGGCGCCGGGTTGGGTCACCGGCGGATTGTCGAGCAGATGTTGCAAAAACGCGGGCTCCCCTCGACACGTCAATAGATGGTGGGCATAGGTCTCGTCGGCCATCGCGGCCTCGAACACGCGCTCGCTCACGGGTCCATCGAGCCCGAGCAAAGCGCCCATCTCCACGCGTTGCTGCTCAGTGCCGCCGGCTTCGTTGGGTGCGTTCATAGCGTCTCCTGCGTTGAGAGAATTCGGATGCGCCGCCTCAAAACACCTTGGCGTCGTACAGCGCGATGATTTGCAGATTCAGCAGCTTGTCGCCGTCGATGAAGCCGTCCTTGAGCAACGGCGCAAGCTGCGGGTTGTCGAGTGCGAACGTGAACGCCCAGGACGGCGAAAGCGTCTTCCCGTTCCAGATCAGGTTGTCGATCACGGCCTGTCCGTTCGTGAACGGCGGGCTTTGCGGGGTCTCCTTGCCGGCCGTGAGCACGATCAGCGTTGCACCAGGCGCGAGCGAGACGCCGTCGGCCACGGTGAGCTGCAGCACGACTTTGGTATACGTGAGGCTCTTGAAGTAGCCGAGCTGGCTCGCGTTGACGTTGACCGTCAGCGTCTGTTTTGACTTGTCGTCATGGTTGGTGAGGAAGTTCTGCCACGCATAGCTCTGCATGGCGGCATCGACGTAGACTCCGCCGGCGAGCGGATGTTGCGCGAGCGCCTGTCGAACCTTCGTGGCCAACTGGCCGTCGTAGAGCGACGTATAGCGGACGGTGATCACCACATCCGAGAGCTGCTCGAAATCGAAGCGATTGGTATTGAGCGGCATGCTCAAGGTCCAGTCCGACACCGCTCCGGTGTTTTCGAACGGCAGGTAGCGTGGATCGTGGAAGTCGAGTTGGAACAGGCCCGTGTTGTCCATGCCGCGCGAAATCGCAATGCTCTGATTCGGCGCCCAGTCCTGCCGCAACCCAGTTGCCGGGGGTTCGCCCGAAGGTGTCAGCAAATACTTCACGACGCTGATTTCCGGCGCCGTGGCAACGCTGTTCTTCGTCTGCGTGAGGATGGCTTTGATGTTCTGATACGGGCCGACAACTGCGGGAATCGAGATCGAGATCGTCTTGATCTTGCGCGCGTATTGTCCGGGGTAGTCATAGTCGAACAAAGCTTCGGTCAGCGAGAAGGTGCATTCCCCGGTCGTCTTCAATGCGAGTAGCTGATCTGGCGCGAGCATCGCCAGCGACACCGTCTTTTCGATTTCGAACCGGCGCGTGTCGCCGGTGAGATAGCTCGCGTCCATCCGATTGAGGGCGAGCCGCAGCCCTTCGCCCGCAGTCAGGCCCTTATGCAGGCTGTCCCAGTAGTCGAATGAAATGAAGGTCCGATCGGTATCGGTTTCGAACTGATAGGCGGTCTGCGCCTGGCGCGCGAGATCGAGCGCCAGCGAATACGTTTGGAAGTAGAACGCGCTCAGTCGCCCCGCCATCCACTGATAGAGCGCTTGATTCGTGAACTTGCCGCTAAGATAGGCTTCGACGGCCTCGTTCTGCGCAATGCTCTTTTTTTGCACAGCCAGATCTTGTTGCGCCGACTGCAGCTGGCTGTTCGCGGAGGCAAGCTGCTCGGCGATGCTATCGACGTCGGTCTGCGCGATCTGTTGCTGCAATGTCCAATCCTGCGGTCGACGTGCATAGCCGCCCATCGTCGACGCGCGCTGAGCGATGTAGTTGCTGATCTCCGCGCCGATTTCGAATACGCCGGACGCAGCGTTGACCGCCGAACCCAACTGAACGCCGCCGTAGGTCATCGCGAAGGGCGAGCCCACCTGAGGCACCGCGTAGGCGATCGTCGCAGCCGTCTTGCTGATGCTGCCGAGAATGTTGAACGCCAACGCGGCGTCCGTCGCCGATAGGCTCGTCTGTTCGTAGTCGCTCAGTCCCGTGTTGATCAAGTCCGTATAGAACTGCAGCCGGTTCTTCGCCCCGTTCTCCGTAATCGTCAGCGATCGAATGCTGGCTTGCAGTTCGTCGATTCGGTCCTGCTTGATCTGGAGCATCATCTGCAGGATTTGTCCTTCTTGATGCGTGCGCAAGGCAGCCAGACCTTCCGCGTCGCCCTTTTCGAGCGTCGCAAGCAGCGTGTTGCCGAGTTCGATCAGCACCGCGCACAGGCTTTGCGCCGCACCGAGCGCCGAGCTGAAACGATAGGGCGGCAAGTTCGCCTTGGTCGACGCGCTCGGCAGCACGTTATTGCCCGCGGCGGCGGCTTTGACGAGATCGAGCGGGTTCAACGGCGGCTCGAATAACGGCAACGCACGGTAGACGCCGTCGATCGTCATCGAGTTGTTGATCTTTGTCATCCGATCATTGACGGTGTCCCAGCGGGCCATCAACTCGCTGTTCTCCGGCACGCAGAAGTAGACGAACAAATCGTTGAACGCGTGGCCCAACATCGGCTGAGCGCTCGCGGAGCCCGGCGGCACGAAATGCTCGAGATCGATCAGGAATTGCGGAATGCCATCGGGATACTTTGCTTTGATCTCGTCGAACGTCAGCACGACGCCATCGCCCGCGCAACTGCCCACCTGCTGCGGCTTCGGCCCGAGGAGGTTGTACGCGTAGACGTACAGCATGTAGGCCGCCGTGTTCGACTCCCAGGTGTACTGCGTAAAGAGTTGATCCCCCCAGGCGATCAAGTTGTCGATGTACGCCATCAACGTCGATTTCTCGAACGCGCCGATGCGCAAGCGCGCGATGGCGAACGGATCGAACGGGTCGTCGTTATAGATCTTCACCGCTGGGTTGCTGTCCGACAGCATGTCTTGCAGCGACTGCAGCGTGTGAGTGCGGAACGGACGGAACTGCCAGAAATGGCTTGCCGGCGCGTTGAGCTGGAAGTTCAGCAAGACGTTGCGAACCATCAGCACCTGCGTGTCGGTCAGCGTCGGGTCGGCCACTTTCAGGAACGAAAGGTCGGTCGTCGCCGAGAACGCCGGGTTGACCTCGCCTTTCTGGTTCAGGATCGGCGCGGCAGGGTTGCCGATCGAGTGGGTCTGGAGTTGTGTCACGATCGTCGCGGCGGCTTGCTTTGAAATCGCCTCCGACGTTTCGTCGACGATCGCGTCGGCCGTCACGAACCGCTCGGGGCGCGTCGGGTTGAATACGTATTGCAGCCAGCGCTGCGCTTGCTGGAACTGCTGGTTGATCGTCAATCCGTTGGCGACCAGCATCGGGATGAAGTAGAAGATCTCCCAGAAGTACTGCCCATAGAGCCCGTCGAAATCGACTTGAGTCGCATCGAGCGCGCTCGGCCATTTGAGGTTCGTCGGCGACGGAGCGAAGCGTTCGATCGGCAAGACAGGTTGAACGGGAATCTGCTGTGTCGACAGTGCCAGCAAGCCGTCGACGCCATTGATGAATAGCGCCCGGCTAATTTTCTCGATGGCGCCGGTCGACAGGCGCGTCACGTTGAATCGGAACTGGCTGGTCTCGGTGAATCCGGCCGCCGTACCGGTGTTCGCGTAGTTGACCGCCACTGCCTTGGGGGCTTGGGCGAGGGTCTGATAGATGCCCGCAAGATCGCTTTGAGAGATGGTCTTGTCATACAGCAACTGGGCAAGCGCCAACTGCACGGTCTCCCCCGTCAGATTGTCTTCGTCCACACGGCCGTTCGGATCGATCAACGCATAGAACTGCAGCGCAGCGTAGATCGCTTTCGACGTCGGGGCATCGATATTGCCGCCGACGAACGCGTCGCCGTAAAGGATGGGGAAATTGTGTAGCGCGCGGTAGATGTAGGGGACCTGATCGTCAGTCAGCACATGCGAGAGCGGCGGCAAAAGCTCGGCAAGCGCCAGCTTGACGTTGGCTTGCGTCGCAGCGGGACTCACCCTCCCGTCCTTGATTAAACCGAAGAACGTCAAGGCGTCGAACACCTGCTTGGATACGCCGGCATCGATCGTCCCCAAACCCGCCGCGTTTTGATATTGCATGATGGCGAAGGTCGGCTGGACCGGCGGAGCACCCACGTCGATACCGTCGACAAACGACAAAAACGCCGCCTTATCCGCTGCGGCCGGGTCGGGCTCAGGCGACAATAGGAACACTTCGTCGCCGACGGTGAACATGAACCAGCCCGGCTGGCAACTAACGGGAATCACCTGCGCCGCGTTGCCGCCCACCGCGCTAAACAGTTCGGTCGCGCTCATATGAGCGAACAGCACCTGCAGCACCGAGGCATACTGCTGCGGACCGAATTCGTTGTAGACGGTGATGCCCGAGAGCACCGCGTAGAGATCGAGCGTGGCCATCGCGGCCGGCACGACGTTCCCCGAGGGGTCGACTACCCCCGCCGCCGCGAGCGCCTGGTAGATTAAGAGGCTTTGGCCATGGCTAATGCCTGTGGCGACGAACGCATTGCCGTTGAGCACCGTGGCGCGGCTCGTCGAACTGAGCCCCTCGTTGCCGTTGGCGCTGCGGTTGTCCGACACCGGCTGCGCGCTGTGTACGATCTGCAGCACGTCGCCCGCGCTTTGCATCTGCGCGCGAATCGTCGAGAGAGGCATGCGAGGCACGCACGAGTCGGTCAGGATCAACTCCTGCCGTTGCACGAGCACCCCTTTATCCAGACTGAAGTCGAGCACCGCAATCGGCTGAAGGCTCACGTTGCCCGATAGCGCCGCGGTCACCGTCCGGTTGTGGTCGTTCGCGCGAACATGCAGGTTGCGCCAAAAGCCGCTCGCGTTCGGATCGCTCGTCGGCGATGCCGTTTGAGCGTCCACGGTGCTGCCGGTCGCGACGAGGTTAGGTCCGTAAATCACCACCAGCCGTTCGGCCTCGGCCGGATAGCGGTTCGGCGTTTGATAATTCTGCGCGTTGACGCTGAACGCGAACACCTTGTTCCAGAGCGGCTCGCTCATGTCGAACAGGCCGTCGAAGATGTCCTGATCTTTCAGGGTGATGTTGCGGCTGTCGTCCGATAGGAACAGCACGACGTCCTGATTCACGAGGGTCTGCGGTTGAACCCACTCGCCTTGATGATTGACGAACGAGTACATGACCGAGGCCGTGTACGTGCTGCTGTTGTTCGTCGTGACCCTGCCGGCGTCGCCGGAGACGGCGGACGTGTTGTTCTTTTTGATCTCGTTCCAAAACAGGAACGGACGGTTGAACGCGTAGACGAGCGTGCCGTTCGGAGAATTGATCGAAAGATCGATCTTTTCCCATGGGGTCCACGGCATACCCTCCTGCTGGCTGCAGTAGTAGAACGTATAAGGTCCTGTCTTGCTGCGCGAGAGCAGATAGAGCGTATCGGTCCCATCGATGCGCGTGCGGTACGCATCGACCGGCCTGAGCTGCGAGACGCCCGCAAAGCCGTTGATGTAGGTGCTGAACGCCGATTCGACGTAAGCCTGCGTCACTTGCGACTGCTGAAGGGCCTGGGACAGCGTGTCGAACTGCGGCGTCGTGTTCTTGCGAAGCGTCGGCACCAAATAGTTTTCCGGATAGACGAATATCTGCCGGTTCGCTTCCCAGACGCGATAGTTCATCATCCATTCCCACCATGTGTCGTGAATCCGGGACATGTCGTTGACACCCGGCTCCACGCGCAAGCGGCAGCGCTGCAGATAGAGCTGCGCGGCGTTGAGCGCTTCCTTGATGTACGAAATGGTCGTCGTCGGCCCCATCTCGACATCCGTCAGCAGAAACTCGTACACGTTGCGGGCCGTTTTGATCGACGGATCGGCCTCGTGCAGCAACGAAAGCACGAGCGAAAGCAACGCGTCGCGCAGGCGCGCGGCGATGTTGCCCGACAGTACGCTCCAGATCGCACTCCACTGGTCGCCGTAAAGGCTCGTGATCTTGGCCGTGACCGCCGCCGCGGCCTTCAGGTAGGTCGGCCAATTGCCGGCGGCCGGCTTGCTCGCGAGCGCCGTCAGCGAGGCCATGAACGCCGGGTCGGCTCCGAGCTTGTCCATCAAGTCGAAGCAAGCTTGCAGGTCTCGCAACTGCGAGACGCGCAACGCCGTGGGCGCGATCGGAGACGTCAGCAAGGCGCCGGCCGCAGCCGGGCTCCAGTTCGTCGCCTTCTGCAAAGCGGCAAGCGCGTCGTTCGACGGCATGCCGTCTCCGACGGCTAACGCGATATACGTCAGCAGGTTCTGTTGTTGATCGCCGTAGCGGCTCATTATCCGTTCGACGCGCTGAATCCACGCCACCGCGATCCATGGGACAGCATCGAATTTCACGCCCAATTGATAAGCAGCGGGGCTAGCGGCCACATTCGCGATCGTGGCGTCGCTTACGCTCAACGCCTGCACCATCACCGCCCAGCGCGACAAGCGCTTTAACACCGCCTGAACGTAGTCGCCGTAACGGGGGGTTTTGCCGTCGTCGGCCGGCGTGAGAAAGGCGGTGACCCAATCGCTCACGCCGTCCGGCAGCGGCACCGCGGACAGCGCCATCGTCATCATCGCTTGCGTCTGTGCGTTGTCCAGGCCAAACAGCACCGCGACCTGTGCCTCGATATCCGCTCGCGCATTCGGCGACGACGCCGGCACGGTGGCCCACAGGCTGCGCAGCCAGTCGTTCACGGCGCCCGGGACGTATAACGGATTGACGTAGACGCTCCCCGTGCCGTTGACGACGTAATCGAGATCGTAGACGGTCAGGCCTGCATCGCTCAGCCACTGCGCCAACTCGATCAGCGTGCCGATCTCGGCGATGGTCGGCGCTTTCATGTCTTTCGGCGGCGCGAGCTTGAGCAGGATCAGATAGCGGCCGATCGGGATCGACAATGCGCGCGCCAGCACAGCGTGCCGGTATAACGCCGAGATCGTCTGCACCGTCAGTTGCTGCGCGGTTTCGCCGTATAGAAGCAGGCCGAGCGCGTTCGCGTCGGAAAGGCTGACCCCTAAGCCGGGCAATACCCGATTGATGGCGGAGACGTCGGACGCCGCCGAGGAACCCGGCGTCCACGGGAGCGGCTCGTCCTGGTAGCCCGGGTTCAGCGGGTTGCCGGCCGGATGGTATTTGGCGTTCTTCGACAGCAGCGCCGGCGAATTGAAGAGCTGATCGAACGGGCTGCCGGCGTCGTCGCTCACTTGGCCGTAAGTCTTGATCGGCCCGAGAAGCACGCAGGCGTCCGGCAGCGCGAGATCGAGCGTCGCGCCGATTCGAACGAGCTGCTGCAACACGCCGAGCGCGGCATCGTCGATGACGGGAGCGCCGCCTGCCTTTATCGAGCGCAACGCCCAATCCACGTCCTGCGCCGGCTCGCCGATCGCATTCGCAAGGCGCAGCAGACGATTGATCTGATCGAGTTGCGCAAGCTCTAGATGGTCGATGACCGGCTGCTTCTCTTTGTCCTCGGTCAGGGTTAGCCACGCTTTGGTCAATCCCGCATTCACAAAGAAATTGACCTGCAGCCCGGCTTGCTGCTCCTCGGTCGATAGATTCTGATTCAGCAGCGTCAAGAGATCGGCGTAGCCCATCCACATTTTGTCCATGAACGTGTTTGCGTCCCTCAGGATCGCAAGCAATCGCTCGGCGTCTGTCACGTTGTAGTACGGCGCGATATCGGCTGCCGTTTTAAGCGGTGTGACGACGATTTTCAGCTGCTCCGGCGAGAGCCCGAGGCTGCGCGCGGCGACCGTGCGCGGATCGACCTTCCATGCGGCCAGAATCGCGCCGAACGAGACCCCGATCTTATCGAGCAGAACCGATATCTGATCGAGCGGCGCGTTGAACGGCAACGCCTGCGGATAGACGATCGCGGTGGCCAGTTGTTCGAGCACTTGGTCTCGGCTCGCGAGTTCGAGTGCGTGCTGAGCATAGTCCAGCAGACGCTCGTTGACGATCTGCAGGTACGGGACCGACGTATTGGTTCGATCGCAGGTCAGCGGGATGTTGCCGATGTCCGCGCGACGCGCTGCGAATAAGAATGCAGGGTCGATCGTGCTCGCATTCGGCTGCGTGACGCACTCGTCGATGATGCGCAGCAAATCCACCAGATAGGCGGCAGGGCCGAAGATCGAACGGCATTCCGGGCAGCCGCAATAGTCGAGCGAGCCGAACAGGTCCTGGTAGCTCGGCAAGTTTTCGAATGCCTGCTTGGCGGATTCGCTGACCGTATCGAGCGGCCTGCTGCGGAAGTATGGCGAGCCGACCGTGCCGCGCACCGAGGCCCACAGGTGCATCGACTTGTTGCGCACGCCCTGCGCGCGTCGGTGCAGCGCTTGCGCGTCGTGCTTCGTCAACCCCAAAGACGGCGCGATGCGCGCCGTGAAATCCCGTTCGGGGATGCGCGCGAGCTGATTGGCGGATCGAATGCCGCGGCTCATCAGGCCATGGCTCACCGTCTCGTCGGCGCTCAGTCGCGCGAGTCGATGAAACGCCTTGAGGTTCTCGACCTTGCCGTCTAGTTCCGCCTCGGGCACGCCGGCGCTCGTCAGCCGTTCACGTAGCCCTACGGCGTCCCCATGGAAATCGAAAGTGAGGATGTCGAAGTCGGGATTGGCCTCGTAAAACCGTGACAGTCCGTTGTCGGCTAGCTTCATTGGGCGGGGCGTGCTCATGGTCTTTTTCCTCGTGGTCCTGTCTTATGCGTGCGCGCCCTTCGCGGCGGGTGTCGGCACGGCGAATGGGGACTGCGCGACCCCGCGCAGATCAAGGTGCTGCGTGTGCTCGAAGCGCCTGTCAGTCCGGCCAACCAGGCCCGGTCAGAAAGGCAACACTCTTGGATCGATGCCTTGATCCTGGCCGTTCAGGCGGCCGGCATTGAACTCCGTCTCGATATGCATAACCTGTGCTTCCGTGATCTGCAGGCCGGGGTTTGGCGCGCCGGATTGATTCATGAGATTGCCCGGTAGCGCACCGAGGCCGCCTCCGGGCGGATGATCGAGCCCGAAGGTGTGCCCCAACTCGTGTGCGCCGGTACGTTCGAGCGTCGCGCCGCCGAGGGCGGTTAGCCCCGTGACCCCGGGACCGGGGGCGTGATTCGCCACGTTGTGCCGAATGAAGATGGCGCGTTGCCTTTCGCGCAAACCTCCGGGCAACGCGCGGCCCGGCGCGTAGCCGACCACACCGGGGCCGCGGTACTGTCCCGGCAGATAACGGGGGCCGATGCCTTGATGAAACGTCGGCAAGCGGACTCCCGGCGCGAGCCGGAACACATGATCGTTGCGATGGATGCGGTCGGACGCTCGGATGGTCGCGGAACCGACATATCGCACGTTCTGGCCCGCGCCGCGATAGCTTCGGGCAATCTGCCGCTCGCGGCGACGGCCGGATATACGCATCTGCAACCGCGTATAGGCGATACCGCTGTTGTTAACCAGTACGCACGTCACATGGATGCGCAC
>Ga0157371_10003115_pt1 | contig 15333 bp, 14 predicted proteins | sample C45metaG_FD_113462 | JGI IMG/M metagenome (GOLD analysis project Ga0157371, IMG submission 113462) | Corn rhizosphere microbial communities from Kellogg Biological Station, Michigan, USA - C4-5 metaG | ecosystem: Host-associated > Plants > Roots > Rhizosphere > Soil | place: USA: Michigan...
AGATCAAGGTTTATAAAACAAATGTAAAATTTTTTTACGGTGCCTAATAAACTTTGATTTATGAGTGCATTGTCCACTCCCGATATGTCTTTAACAGTACCATCTTTAAAGAGGATATTGATATGCTCAATCCTGTCATTATAAGTTTTTATTTCACTCTTGCCGGTGAAAACTAAATAAGCCGCTTCTTCGCAGTTTATCTGCAAGTATTCTTTGGCCAAAGTTAGCTTTTGCTTAAACATTTCTTCGGGAACCGGTTGAGCAAAATATTTTACTTTTAATAAATGACGGTTAACCAGGCTTTTAGAAAGTATTGATAAAATCTTATCCGGATGATCTGCCCACGTTTTTATTGAATACATAATGTCATAATCATCCAAACCACAAAAATCTTCCAGATAATCTTCAATATTTTCAGTTTGATATTTATTATGTAGGAAAATATTGAACACTGCAGACGGTGAGGTTGCATTAATTTTCCTTGCCCGTTCTATAATTTTACCGAGCATTTTTTCAGAACATAAAACCGTTTTATGAAGATAAACCTGCCAGTACATGAACCTTCGGGATACTAAAAACTTTTCTATCGAATAAATACCTTTTTCCTCAATCATCAACTCTCCTTCATAAACAGTAAGCATTTTAATTATCCGGTCGTACCCAATCACACCTTCAGTAACTCCAGTAAAAAAACTATCCCTGATAAGGTAATCCATTCTGTCAACATCTAACTGGCCACTGATCAACTGGTGAAGGAACTTTTTAGGGTACTTATTCTTAAAAATATCAATTGCCATCTGCATGCGTCCATGAAATTGGTTGTTCATTTTTTTCATCAGTAATAAAGAAATCTCTTCATGGTTTACTCCCTTTATAAGTATGTTTTCCAGTGCATGTGAATAAGGACCGTGTCCGATATCGTGTACTAATATAGCGATTTTGACAGCCTGCTGTTCTTCAACCGAAATTGATACACCTTTACTTTTAAGTTCGTGTAAGGCGTTACAAACAAGATGATACGCTCCTAAAGAATGATGAAGCCTCGAATGAACCGCACCGGGATAAACCAATTCTGCAAATGCCATTTGGTGAATTCGGCGCAGCCTCTGGTAATAAGGATGAGAAATGATATTATAAATAAGTTCATCATCAATAGTTATAAAGCCATAAACCGGATCGTTAATTATTTTTCTAAAGGACATCTCTTCGGAATTGTTAAAAACATTTGCATCTCAGGCAAAGATAAATTTTGGGAGGGGAATAATTTATATTTGTAGGAATCGGCTAAAGATAAAAGCATTACAATTTGTATTTGAAATGCATGAATAAATATAAATAAATGAACAGAGCAAAAATTTTGTGGGTAGATGATGAGATGGAAAGTTTAAAGTCTCAAATTATGTTCCTCGAAAATAAGGGATATGAGGTAAAGTCTTTAAGCAATGGACATGATGCGATAGATTATGTGAAAGAAAATTTTGTGGATGTAGTACTTCTTGATGAAAGCATGCCTGGCATTACCGGTCTCGAAACTTTGCAAAAAGTGAAAGAGATCAATTCGCAGATACCAATCGTACTTATAACAAAAAATGAGACAGAGAACCTTATGGATGAAGCCATTGGTTCACAAATAACAGACTACCTGATTAAGCCGGTAAACCCAAACCAGGTTTGGCTTTCCCTTAAAAAAATTATTGATAATAAAAGGCTGGTTGCCGAAAAAACCACTTCCGCTTACCAACAACAATTCAGGGATTTGTTTATGGCTGTAAACAACAATCCTGACTATAACGGGTGGATGGATATCTACAAAAAGCTCGTTTATTGGGAACTTGAAATGAAAAAGAGCGACAGCCCTGAAATGCGTGAAATTTTACAGTCGCAGAAAAACGAAGCAAATCTTGAGTTTTACAAATACATTTCAAAAAATTATTCAGATTGGGTTACCAATCCTGCTGCAGATGCTCCCATCATGAGCAATACGCTTATGAAATTTAAAGTTTTTCCTCATGTAGAAAAAGGAATTCCGACTTTTTTTGTGTTAATTGATAACCTCAGGTTTGATCAATGGAAAGTTGTACAATCTTTGTTTACTGAAAATTTCAGAATACAGGAAGAAGAAACTTTTTATTCGATTTTACCTACCGCTACGCAATATAGCCGAAATGCGATTTTTGCCGGCTTGCTGCCCGTGGAAATTGAAAAACAATTCCCTGTGGAATGGAAAAATGATGATGAAGAAGGCGGTAAAAATTTATATGAAGAGACTTTTTTCCAGGCGCAGTTAAAACGCCTTCGTAAAGATGATTGGAAATATTCTTACACAAAAATCACAAACCATCAGGATGCGCAAAAACTGGTTGATAACATTCATAATTACCTGACTAACGATATCAATGTAATTGTTTACAATTTTGTCGATATGCTCAGTCATGCACGAACAGAAATGGAAGTACTAAAAGAACTGGCTGCAGATGAAGTAAGCTACAGGAGCCTTACTGCTTCATGGTTTGAGCACTCTCCTTTACACCAGGCTTTGAAAAAGATTGCAGACAGAAAAATGAATCTCATAGTAGCTACCGATCATGGAAGTGTAAGGGTTAATACGCCCCAAAAAGTAGTGGGTGATAAACAAACTACTGCCAATCTTCGCTATAAGCATGGCCGCAATTTGAATTATGAACCAAAAGAAGTATTGGCTTTCCGGGATCCACGGCAAGCAGGTTTACCAGTTCCTAATGTGAATTCCTCTTTCATTTTTGCCAAACAAGATGGCTATTTATGCTACCCGAATAATTATAATCACTTTGCAAATTATTACCGTAATACTTTTCAGCACGGAGGCATCAGTCTCGAAGAAATGATTATTCCGATAATCCGGATGACAAGCAAATCCAATGTTTAGTGAACAAATAAATAATTAAGACTTTTATTTTGCTGCGCGAATACTTTCAATCCGGGCTACATATTTTCCCAACAAATCAAACTCAAGGTTTACCAGATCCTTTTCTTCTATTGATTGAAAATTGGTGTGAGAGAAAGTATAGGGAATAATTGCTACCGAAAAATGGTCTTCATTAACATTAAAAGCAGTAAGACTAACTCCATTCACACAAATTGAACCCTTTTCAATTATCAAAGGGGCAAAAGTCTTGTCAAATTTAAAAGTAAACTCTACGCTTCCGTTTTTATCAGTTTTATATCTGCATACTCCTGTTCCATCTACGTGACCCTGAACAATATGGCCATCAAGCCGGTCATTTAATTGCATTGCTTGCTCCAGGTTAATCAGGTCTCCCTCTTTCCATTCGCCGGCGTTCGTTTTTTTAAGTGTTTCTTCAATCGCAGTTACCTTATAAATATTGTTCTTTATTTGTTCAATCGTAAGACAAACGCCGTTATGGGCAATACTTTCGTCAACCTTTAGTTGTGAGACTAATGAACTTTCAATTAAAAAAGTACGGTTTGAACCTGCAGTTGAAATCTCTTTAATTACGCCCAAATCTTTAATGATACCTGTAAACATTCCGAAGTTTTTATTTTTAAGAAAATTACTGCTTTTTAAATTCGGTATTTTAAAAAATTATTTTATCTTCGCAATCCTTTAAAAAAAACGTAGAATTTTATGTTGATAATTGATTCAAAAGATTGCGAAAATATTGATAAAGCGCTTAAAAAGTATAAGAAAAAATTTGAAAAGAGCCGTACTCTTTTAGAACTTCGCGATCGTCAATCTTACACCAAGCCTTCTGTAAAAAGGCGCGGTCAGGTTTTAAAGGCAGTTTACAAGCAACAAATTGCCAGCGGTAAAATTGAAGTTTAAGTAGCGAGCTACCTTTTTAATATTGTTTCCGGTGAGTTTAAGTTAGTAACTTTACACTTACCGGATTTTTTATGCCTAATATAGAAACCAATTCCGTCCAGGAATTTTTAGATTATCTCATCTTTCAAAAAAGGTATTCAAACAATACTATCATTTCTTATGAAAACGACTTACGTGGCTTTTTTGATTTCATTTTATTAGAATATAAAATAACAGCAGTAAACGAAATAAATTCTTCAATTGTTCGCACATGGCTTGCTTCTCTAAAAGAAAACAAATTCTCTTCAAAAAGCATTAACCGGAAGATTTCTTCACTTAAAGCCTTTTTCAAATACCTGGTAAGGTTAAAAAAAATTAGCGTAAATCCCGCAGCTACAGTTTCATCGCTAAAAGTAAGTAAACGACTTCCTTCATTTGTTGATGAAAAATCGATACAAACCTTATTGAACCATGACTACTTTCCGCAAACCTTTGAAGGGAAGACGGAATATCTAATTTTTGAAATACTTTATCAAACAGGCGTGCGCCGAAGCGAATTAATTAATTTAAAGGAAATTGATATCAATAAGAATTCAGGTACTATTAAAGTACTTGGAAAAGGAAATAAGGAAAGAATTATTCCCATAAATAATCAATTACTTGGAATCCTTCAAGAGTACATTTCGGAAAAACGACATGAGTTTCCTGAATCCTTTACACAAGAACTTTTAGTAAGCAAAAGGGGTAAGCCACTGAATCCAAAATATGTATTTAATGTCGTAAAAAAATATCTTGGTGAAGTGTCTACCAATGAAAGGAGAAGCCCTCATGTGCTGCGACACAGTTTTGCCACCCATTTAACAAATAATGGTGCACAAATAAACGCAATAAAAGAATTGCTCGGACATAGTAGTCTTGCTGCTACTCAAATCTATACACATAATACTATTGAAAAATTAAAAGAAGTTCATAATCAGGCACATCCAAAAGCATAGCTATTCCGTCAAAAATTATCAATTTTCATTTTGAAAAACCGGCGGTAAACTGTACCTTCATACTGGTAAAAAAATATTTTTATTTTGAAAATTGTGCGTCTTGAATACCTCTGTTTTTTATCCCATAAATTTTATTCCTCACTTAATAAATACACGACTACTATGAACGTAAACATTCAAAGTCTGCATTTTGTCGCAGATTCAAAATTGGTAGCATTCATTGAAAAAAAAGTTGCAAAGCTTTCTCAATTTCATGAACGAATAACGAAGGTGGATGTTTTTCTAAAGCTTGATAATGTGGCACACACCATCAAGGACAAGGTTGCAGAGATCAAAGTACATGTTCCGAAACATGATCTTTTTGTAAAACATTCTTCAAAGTCTTTTGAAGAAAGCTTTGATATAGCCTTGGATTCAGTAATAAATCAAATAAAACGAAAGAAAGAGAAAATGGTAGCTTAAAGAATTAAAAGCACAATAATATGAGGCCTCCGCGAAAAGTGGAGGCTTCTTGTTTTTGCAGCTCTTTTATATTTAAAAGACATAGAAATTGTGTTTTTATTTGCAATAAATTTTTCTTTTCAAAATTTTTCCATTAAACATTTTCCATTACCTTTGCCTTCCCAAAAAATAACCCTTAGAGGCTTTTTTGTGGAAAGTTCATTTTAAGGCTTTCTTTCGGCAATTGCCAGTGTAGCTCAGTTGGCCAGAGCAGCTGATTTGTAATCAGCTGGTCGGGGGTTCGAATCCCTCCACTGGCTCTTAAAATTGAGAAGTATTGTTGGTTTCAGATTTGATTTTCGAAGCTTTTCTGAAATTATTCAGGGCAGATGGCCGAGTGGTTAAAGGCGACAGACTGTAAATCTGTTCTCTCACGAGTACGTAGGTTCGAACCCTACTCTGCCCACAAAAGTTTTTTGAAATAGATTGTTTGACTTCTTTCAAGCTGTTGTAGCTCAGGGGTAGAGCACTTCCTTGGTAAGGAAGAGGTCGTGAGTTCAATTCTCATCAACAGCTCATTTGACAGCTGACTCAAAAAATTATTCAAGCGGAAGTAGCTCAATTGGTAGAGCGATAGCCTTCCAAGCTATAGGTCGCGAGTTCGAGACTCGTCTTCCGCTCAGGAAAATAACTATTCATTTTTAAAATGAATAGTACATTTAAATTTTTAAAATAAAAATTAAAAACAAACAAAATGGCAAAAGAGAATTTTAAAAGGGATAAACCCCACGTTAACATTGGCACTATTGGCCACGTTGATCATGGAAAAACTACCCTCACAGCCGCTATAACCGATATTTTGTCTAAACAAGGTTTAGCGGAGAAAAAGAATTATGCAGATATTGATGGTGCTCCTGAAGAAAAAGAAAGGGGTATCACTATTAATACAGCACATGTTGAATATGCTACGACGAACCGCCACTACGCACATGTGGACTGTCCGGGTCACGCTGATTATGTAAAGAATATGATCACAGGAGCTGCACAAATGGATGGTGCTATATTAGTGGTTGCGGCAACTGATGGTCCTATGCCCCAAACTAAAGAGCACATTCTTTTAGCCCGCCAGGTAGGTGTACCCCGTATAGTGGTTTTCATGAACAAAGTTGATTTGGTAGACGATCCTGAATTGTTGGAACTTGTTGAAATGGAAATTCGCGAACTTTTAACCTCTTACGGATTTGACGGAGATAATACCCCTATCATCCAGGGATCTGCTACAGGTGCTTTGGCAGGAGATGAAAAATGGATAGCAAAAATCAATGATTTAATGCAGGCAGTTGACACATACATTCCGTTACCTCCCCGCCCTGTTGATCAGCCCTTTCTTATGTCCGTTGAAGACGTGTTCTCAATTACAGGACGTGGTACAGTTGCAACAGGTCGTATCGAAAGAGGACGTATTAAAGTCGGTGAACCAGTTGAAATTGTTGGTTTAATGGAAAAACCATTATCTTCTACAGTTACAGGTGTTGAAATGTTCAAGAAGTTACTTGATCAAGGCGAAGCTGGGGATAATGCGGGTCTATTACTGCGTGGTATTGAAAAAAATCAGATCCGTCGCGGTATGGTTCTTTGCAAACCAGGTTCAATCACTCCGCACACAGAATTTAAAGGTGAAGTTTATGTATTGAGCAAAGAAGAAGGCGGTCGTCATACTCCATTCTTCAATAAATATCGTCCTCAGTTTTATTTCCGTACTACAGACGTAACAGGTGAAGTAGAATTACCTGCAGGAACAGAAATGGTAATGCCTGGTGATAATACCTCACTTACTGTGAAGCTGATCCAACCGATTGCGATGGAAAAAGGTTTGAAATTCGCTATTCGTGAGGGTGGCCGTACAGTAGGAGCTGGCCAGGTGACAGAAATTATAAAATAAAAATTTCAACAAGTTCCTAGTGGGCAAGTTTGAAATGGTTTTAATAAATTTGCAAAAGTACTTGGGCGGCAGCTTAAGTACTTTGCTTTTTAAAATGTTCTTTAAAATCAAGCGTCTATTACTAAAGAAGTAACGCTTTAAAGGATTTACGGGCATAGTTCAATGGTAGAATAGAGGTCTCCAAAACCTTTGATCAGGGTTCGAATCCTTGTGCCCGTGCTCTTAGATGAAAATTTTTCATTTAAACATTGCTAATTGTCAAATAAAAAGATATGAATAAAGTTGCATTGTACATTCGCGATTCTTATAAAGAGTTGATGCATAAAGTGACATGGCCTACCTGGGAAGAATTGCAGCAATCAACGATGATTGTTTTAGCCGCAACGATTATTATTACGGCTATCGTGGCATTAATGGACTTTGTATCGAATGGCGTTCTAAAATTTATTTATTCTTTATTTAAGTAATCATGACAGAAGAAAATCAAGATAAAGCAAACGAAGAGATTGCGCATGACATTAAACTTGCGGCTCCCGAAAGGGATACCAAATGGTATGTACTGAGGGTGGTGAGCGGAAAGGAAAGAAAAGTAAAAGAATATCTTGATAAAGATATCGTCAGGCAAGGATGGGATAAAGACATTCTCCAAATTTTTCTTCCGGTGGAAAAAGTATATAAAGTAGTGAATGGAAAAAAAGTAATGAGGGAAAGAAATTTTTATCCAGGCTACGTAATGATAGAAGTACTTGATGGAAAACTTAGCGGTGAAATGGTGCAACATCTTAGCAACACTACGAATGTAATGCATTTCTTAACAGACGGAAAAGGATCAAAAGGGGAAATTATCAGCCTGAGAAAATCTGAAGTAAACAAAATGCTTGGTAAGGTAGATGAAATGGCTGATGCCGGCGGAATGACGATGAGCGAACCGTTTATTGTTGGTGAAACGATCAAAATTATTGATGGTCCATTCAATGACTTTAATGGTGTGATTGAAGAAGTAACTGATGAAAAGAAAAAATTAAAAGTGCAGGTAAAAATCTTTGGCCGGGCAACTCCTGTAGAATTAAGCTACATGCAGGTTGAAAAAATATCTTAATAAATTTTATTAAATCAAATAAAATGAGCCGTTAATTTTGACGGCTTTTTTTATTGCCTTCTTCTAACGGAGACAGTAAACGAAGAAATTTTCAATATTTTTTTTGTTTAAGAACGATCTACAAATACGACCTGCTCTTCTGTCAATAAGGGTAATCCTTTAAATCTGAGAATCACATTCGCAACCGTTGCTACATCTTTTTCACAATAAACAGAAATTCGGCTTAAATCTTTTTCTTTCCAATAAACATTTCCAACCTCGCTTCCGTCAATGTCCTCTTTAGGAGATGGAACACCCAATACTGCCGCCAATAATTTCAAAGAAGTATAATGTTTGTAATCGCCAAAACGCCATAAATGCAAAGTATCTAAGATAGGAGTCTCCCACGGTTTGAAATTTTGAAAATCCATGTATGAAGGAATGGGGATATTATTGATTAACATCCTTCTGCATAAAAACGGCATGTCAAATTCTTTAATGTTATGTCCGCTGAAGATCCATTGCTGATTGTTATTGTGCAATTTGCCCAAAGTTGCGACAAACTCCCTCAAAATCCCGGTTTCATTATCAGAGCACAGAGATTTTATACGTAATTGCCATCCACTATCTTGTTTTTTAAAATAGCCAAAACTAATGCATGCGACCTTTGCAAATTCAGCCAGGATAGCAGCGCGCATTGGATAGAAATCTTCGGGAGTTGTATCTGAAGGCAGGCTCCTTGATATTTTCTCCACCCAGAGTTCTTTCCACACATCATCCAACAAATGAAAATGTTCTCTCTCAGAAACAGTCTCAATATCAATAAAGAATAGATTTTCAAGCGATATTTGTTTCATTAAAAATGAATTTTGGTAATTGAATGTACAAAAAAACCCGCTATTGCAACGGGCTTCAGTTTTTAATGAAAATTTGTATTAAAATGTAACTCCTACAAAAATGGTAAATGCCTGGCTCTTCCATTTTTCCGAATTGTCAATATCATTAATATTGTTAAGTCCCACTTCATATCTGCCACCGATATTTACAAACGGAAGTTGTATCCAAAGACCCCCAACTGCAGCCAAATCACCTTTCTTGAAAATGTTCCTGGTTGTATTTAGACTATCTACTTTTTGATTAAACAAACTTCCAAACTGCGGACCTAGTTGTATTTTTACTCTTTTACTTGGACCCACATTTATGTTCAACAATAAAGGAACTTTTAAATAATCCAGTTTTGCTTTTCGTTGACTGCCCACACGAAAAATATCATCGTAAACATTACTGGAACTGGTAGAAAATTCAGAGGAAGACTGAACAAAATTTACTTCCGGCTGAAAGCCAAAAGTTCTTGAAAAATTGAATTGCATAAAGCCACCCAATAAGTAATTGTAGTTGAATCCATCTTTATACGATTGGCCATTTATCTTATTGATATTAACGCCGGCCTTGGCGCCGATTCTGAAAAAGTTTTCATGATCGGCATTCGCATCAAATTTTCTTTGTGAAAAAGCGTGTAGTGAAAGAAACATACATACAGCCAAAAGGGATTTTTGTACCATGATTTCAGGGGTTTGGTTTTTAAAAATGTATACGAAAATTTATAAGCAACAATGTAAATTAAGCCCAAGTGATTAACAAGAATTTGAAAATCGTTATTTTACCTTTCATTAACTCATATATCCGGAAATCGATATATCCAAGCTGTTCTTGCGCTTTGCTGACCAGCAGCATAAAAACTGTGATTTTTAGGTGCCCTGATCCAAAAGCCTTGATGATAGATATAAGTATTTCCATTCTTTATCCAATCTCCTTTGTGCCAAATATAATCATGACCGGGAAAAGTTGTCTGAACATAATAAGGCTGAATTGCTTTTTCGCGAACGACCAAGTTTGATGGTTTGCATCCGTAAAGAAAAACTAAAGCAAAAATTAACGGGCTTAAAAAAAGTGACCTTTTCATCTTTAGGTATTTTAACTTTTTAGATAAAAGTTTACCACGAAGGTTTAATCTTTAGAAATGGTTTTTTAAGAAAAAGAAAGACAGGACAGTAAAGGAATAAATTGAATTGATTTTCTTTTGAAAAGAATTATGATTGAGAAGTGGAGGATATCGGACTCGAACCGATCACCTCAAACATGCCATGCTTGCGCTCTACCAGATGAGCTAATCCCCCTTTTTTTTGAAAAAACCGCCGCAAAAAAGATTCTTGCGGCGGCAAATATAAAAAGTAAAAAATAGAAATAAAATTCTTTTCTTATTCGCCCCAAATCTCATCTTTGCCTTCCAGCCAAAGCTTCACCAGTCGGTTTGAAACTGATTTAGGTCTTTCGAGCGGATAACCTAGAGCCCTGTCCCAGCAAAGACTTGCTAAAACACCCAACGACCTTGCAACTCCAAACAACACTGTATAAAATTCATATTCTTCCATTCCATAATGAACCAATAATGCACCACTATGCGCGTCCACGTTTGGCCACGGATTTTTTATTTTACCCATAGATTGCAAAATTGGGGGAACCGCTTCATATATGTTCCAAACGGTTTGAACTAGTTTGTCGTCAGGCATGTGTTTTTTACCAAATTCCATTTGGGCTTCAAAACGAGGATCGGTTCTTCTCAAAACCGCGTGACCATAGCCGGGAACAACTTTTCCTTCAGAAAGTGTTTTTCTCACATAACCTTCTATTTGTTCTTTTGTGGGAAGATCGCTGTTAAGGTTTTTCTGCATTTCAAATATCCATTTAATTACTTCCTGGTTTGCAAGACCGTGCAACGGACCGGCTAATCCATTCATTCCTGCTGCGAAAGAAAGATAAGGATCGCTTAATGCAGAGCCGACAAGGTGTGTTGTATGCGCAGAAACGTTACCACCTTCATGATCAGAATGAATAGTCATATAAAGCCGCATCAGTTCTTTAAATCCTTCATCTTCATATCCGAGCATATGCGCGAAGTTTCCCGCCCAATCCAGCAAACCATTCGGTTGTATGTGTTTGCCATTTTTGTATTTACGCCTATAAATGTAAGCGGCAATTCTTGGAAGCCGGGCTATTAAATCCATCGCATCATCAAAAACGGGTGACCAATAATCGTGCTTGCTCATTCCCTCTGCATATTTTTTTGCAAAGTGACTTTCAGTTTGAAGCGCCATTATCCCTACCACAAATTGCGTCATAGGGTGGGCTGATTCAGGTAACGATTCAATGGTATCTAAAACAAAATTTGGAACATGGCTTCTGCGTTGCCAAACATTGCTCATATTCTGAACATCTTGTTCGGTAGGCAATTCTCCAACTAACATTAAATAGAAAATTCCTTCCGGCAATGGTTCACTTCCTCCTTCTGCAGTGGGAAGCTTTTCTTTTAATTCAGGAATGGAATAACCGCGAAAACGAATTCCATCATGTGAATCGAGGAGAGAAGTTTCTGTCACCAGCCCCGTGATTCCGCGCATTCCCTGGTAGATCTGGGATAATTTTACTTCACCTATAATCCTGTCGCCATAATTTTTTACGATGTCCTTTACTTCTGCAGAAACAATATCGGCCTTTGCTCTGAATTTGTCTTTAATTACTCCCATAAGTTAAAATAATTGATATTTTGATGTCAACTAATAAAAAATCTAACAGCGTTAAAGTTAACTCCCGAAGAGGTTTTTAACAAAAGAAATATTGCTGAGGATAATATGATTTACATCATTTTATGGCTGAGGCGCGACGGTAAAGATACCAGGCAAGTGCACCAAAAACCAGATTGGGAAGCCATGCAGCAATCACCGGATCAAAATTTCCTTTTAATGCAAACACGGAAGCGAACCTTCCGACAAGAATATACAACACACAAATTAAGAAGCCTATTGCCAAATGGAAACCACTTCCTCCGCGTATTTTCCTTGAAGCAATGCAGGCACCAATTATCGTTAATATAAAAACGGATACAGGTATTGCATCGCGGTTGTTCTTTTCAAGTAGTAACGCATTAACATCTCCTGAACCCCGGATTTTTTCCAGCTTGATAAACTGTTTCAATTCAGGGGTGGTCATTTTATCTTTCATGTATTCGTCCCTCTGAAGATCGCGCGGTTTGAAATTAAAATTCATGTGCATCTGGGTAGTATCTTTTACTTTTTGATGAAGACCATTTATGGTTCGTATTACGACATTGCTCAGCATCCACTTTTTTTTCGATGTATCCCATTTAATAGTCAGTGCTCTTAAATTATAAACCAGGTTGGTTTTATTAAAACGCTGGATAAAGAAATTGCTACCGGTTTTGCTCGTCGTATCATAATAACGGATACCCGCATACGAAAATGAATCAAGTTTAAAATATTTGTTGGTGAGTGTACGGGTATCTACATAACCGCCATAATTGTAGTCAATGTATTTAGCATTAAAATTTGCCCATTTTTCATTAGCCGCCGGAAGTACATACTGATTAGACCACCACAGGAAAGCAGTAAATATAAATCCACCAACAAGGTAAGGCCTTAAAAATCTCCCAAAGCTGATGCCTGTGCTTAAAGTAGCGATGATTTCCGAACGATTCGCCATTCCGGAAGTAAAAAATATTACCGAAATAAAAATGAACAAGGGGAAAAGCATCGCTTCGATATGTGGAAGAAAACCAAAATAATATTGTGTGATGATTTGTTTATAAGACAATCCTGTCTTTGCAAAATCATCAGTTTTTTCGCTTAAATCAACTATCAACACAATGAAGGTTAACGCAACGAGGCAAAAGAAAAAGGTGATAAAAAATTTCTTTATAATATACCAGTCTAAAATTTTCATGCTGCGCTAAAGAGTAAATAATTTGTGCTGCCAAAAGTAAATTAAAAAACCAGAGCAATTTTTATATCCGAGAGTAGGGGCAGGATTTGTGATATTTTTAAAAGCCAATAAATCAGGTTTCTTTGAAAGTTTTCATTTTATCTAAAGGTGCTTATTTCCCTTTGCCGTTTTTGACACAAGTGAGTGCGAATCTTTTATAAATTCTTTCAATTCATTTCGTGGAATTGAGCCATCTACAATTATCGTGTTCCAGTGTTTTTTATTCATGTGATATCCTGGAATTACGGAAGCATATTTTTCTCGAAGCTCAACCGCTTTTTCAGGATCGCATTTTACATTAAATTGCAATGGAACAGCAGATAAGGAAACTAACAGGAAAATTTTATTATTGGTTTTAAATACAAGCGTATCTTCTCCAAAAGGAAAACATTCTTCAACGTCCTTTAATGACAGAGTGAAATCTCTTAGCTCTTCAATGTTCATTATTTATTGATTAATTAAAACCTTTTAATCGGCTTTCGCAGGCCGCAAAATTGCGGTAATTACATTGTTAGTGGTTAATAATAATTTAGCAGCATCCTGTATTTCTTTCGGCGTTAAAGCATCAACATATTTATCGTAATTAATAAAATAATCAGGATTTTCTGCCGGAAAATAAAAACTTTCCAGCTCTGAAAGCCAAACGCCGTTTTCTTTAATGTTTATTTTTTGCTGCTCTTTCCACTGCTTCTTTACTTTATCAAGATCTTCTTTTGAAGGCCCGTTCTTAATAATACTTTCTATCTCATCATTTGAAGCCTTTAAAAGTGTATCAATCTTTTCGGGGCCGGTAGGCAAAGTCAGAAAAAATTCATAATGAGGATAAGGAATTTTTTGGAACTGCACTTGCGTTCCTCCGCCATAAATAGCTTTGATTTTTTCTCTCAAATCCTGGTCAATCCGAATATTTAAAACTTCGCTTATTGCTTCTGCTTTTAAATTCAATTGATCCGAGTAAGGAAGCTGACCACTGTAAACGCGCAGTATCATTGCTTTCGGCTCTTTTCCTTTATAAACATTTACATCAATATTACCTTTGGCAAGTCGCAGTTTATTATCAACATAATTGAATTTCTTTTTTGTCGCAGGAAGACTTGCAATGTATTTTTCCAGTAAAGGTTTTATAGAATCTTCAGAAATACTTCCTGTAAAAGTGAAATGCATTTGATTTTCGTCACTAAAGTTTTCCCTGTACATCTGCATGATCCTGTCAGGATTTAGTGCATCAAAATATTCAACTTTGGGCACTGCTATTGGAGCGAGCGGATTATTGTTATACATTGCTTTAAACAAAGTATCAATAAAACCAACCTGAGGGTTTGCACTTAAATAAGCCAGTTGCGCTTTATTTTTTTGAATAAAAGATTTGAATAAGCTTGTATCCATCCGCGGTGAAGTGGCGTATAAATATACGAGTTGCATCATTGCTTCCACATCCTTCACAGAACTGCTTCCACTGAAGCCTGTTGATACTTCCGAAAATGTAGGACGAACACTCACTGTTTTTCCGCTCAACGCTTTCTTCAAATCAACCGGAGAAAAATTTCCAACACCCATACTACTGATAACCGATATCATGTATTCAGCATTATATTTATCAGCAAGGTCATAATTATTTTTCCCCCCCGGTCTGATGGCGCTCATTAAAAGCTGATCGTTTTTAAAATCAGTATGTTTAAAGGTAACTGTTACACCATTGCTCAAAGTGAAATCGGTTGTTCCTAAAATTGAATTCTTTTTGGTGGCTACAATTCTTCCAGGCTTTGGAATTTCGGTCAATAATGAAGATTGAATCGCTTTTTCTTCATAAGGTTTCAGATCCTCTCTTTTTACTTCGTCATTCACTGCTAGAATTTGTGCATCCGTCGGTAAACTACTGCTGTCTTTCGTTGCAGGCCCCGATAACGCAATAAACTGATTAGAATTTTCACTAAGTTTATTTGCTACTGCATTCACGTCTTCAATTGTTATCTGCGGCAATAATCCTTTATAATATTTTTGTTCGTTCACGATTCCCGGTATAGGCTCTTTTGTCAAAAAATTGCTAATGTATTCCTCAGCATAATTAGCTGATTCAGTTTTGTTCCTTTCATTATAAGCTCTTTCAATATAATTAAGCATATCCGCTTTCGATCTTTTAAGTTCATCTTCAGTGAACCCAAATTTCTTCACTCTTTCCAATTCTTCTACAAACGCTTTTAAGCCTGTAAGGCTGTCGCTGTTGCCAGTGCCGATGTAT
>Ga0157371_10003118_pt1 | contig 15326 bp, 18 predicted proteins | sample C45metaG_FD_113462 | JGI IMG/M metagenome (GOLD analysis project Ga0157371, IMG submission 113462) | Corn rhizosphere microbial communities from Kellogg Biological Station, Michigan, USA - C4-5 metaG | ecosystem: Host-associated > Plants > Roots > Rhizosphere > Soil | place: USA: Michigan...
ATTGCTCCAAATCCTGTTAAAGGAAATGTGATCAGCATCACTGGAAATAAAGATTTGAAGAAATTCAACAAAGCTTTTATCTACAATATGGTTGGACAGAACGTTCAGACTATTGAAAATCCTTTCCAAAATGGAAATACCATTACTCTGAAAAATCTTCCTAAAGGTGTTTATATCCTAAAAACCGGAGAATTGAACACCAAATTTATCGTTGAGTAATCACAATAAAATATCTCATAGAAAGACAGAAATTAATTTCTGTCTTTTTTTATGATTCAATATCAAAAACAGCCATTTTAAAGAATTCAGATGTAAAATAGATATTATTATTGTAATGTTAATAATTAATAACATCAACTTTTAATAATATTTTATACCTTTAGCGCCCTTAATTTTTTTGAAATGAAAAAAAGTATTTTTATTCTTTTTGTTGGAGTGTTTGGTATTGCAGAGGCACAGATCCCAACAGGTTATTATGACGGCACAACTGGATTGACTGGTGCTGCGCTCAAAACCAAACTTAGTCAAATCGTAACCAATGGACACCAGGACAAAGGTTATAACTGGGCTGTTTTTTCTTCTGCTGACAGAGACAAATATTATGAGAATGATAATAGTGTTCTAGATGTCTATTCTGAAAATCCAACTGGTCCGGATCCTTATAAGTACTCAATTGGAACCAACCAATGCGGTAGTTACAGTGGAGAAGCTTCTTGCTACAACAGAGAGCACACGATTCCGAAATCTACTTTCGATGACAGAACGCCGATGCACAACGATTATCATCACCTTTTGCCAACGGACGGCTATGTGAACGGGAAAAGAAGCAACTGGCCTTACGGAGAAGTTGGAACTGCAAGCTGGACTTCTAAAAACGGCTCCAAATTGGGAAGCAGCAAACTGAATGGTTATGGCGGAACAGTTTTCGAACCAATCAACGAATTTAAAGGTGATATTGCGAGAATCTATTTCTATTTTGCAACGAGATACCAATCATTGATTACCACTTTTGTTTATGATATGTACGATGGATCGACTTTCAAAGTGTTTTCAGAACCTTTCCTGAGTATGCTTTTGAAGTGGCATCAGCAAGATCCTCTTTCTCAAAAAGAAATTGACAGAAATAATGCGGTTTATGCTTACCAAGGAAACAGAAATCCATATATTGATCATCCTGAATATATCGCTCAAATCTGGGGAACTGTAATGGCAGTCGATGACGCTTCTTTTTCTAAGAATTTGACGATTGCTCCAAATCCTGTAAAAGGAAATACAATCCATGTTTCTGGAGACAAAGATTTGAAACAATTCAAAAAAGCGTTTATTTATAATACTGTTGGACAGAATATTCAGACAATCGAAAATCCTTTCCAAAACGGAAACACAATTACTCTGAAAAACCTTCCAAAAGGTGTTTACATCTTGAAAACAGGAGAATTGAACACGAAATTCATCGTGGATTAATTATCTTAAACAAATATTAAAAACCCAAAATCAGTTGTTATTGCAGCTGATTTTTTTTATATTGAAACTTCAAAATAAATTTTAAAAATGAAGTACAACAAAAGAATTATCACGAAACTGTTTTTCCTGGTAATGATTCTCAACTCTCTCCTATCATTTGCTCAGGACAAACCTTATTGGAAAGAAATTCAGGAATTCAAGAAGCTTGACCAGACAAACGAAATCCCGAAGAAACCAATTCTATTTTTAGGAAGTTCATCATTCACTTACTGGAAAGATGTCAATGATTATTTCCCGAACAAAAATATTCTGAATCGTGCTTTCGGAGGTTCCAGATTATTGGACCTTAATAATTATTCAGAGGAACTTTTGACGCCTTACAAACCTAGACAAATCGTCATTTATTGTGGAGAAAACGACATTGCAATGGACAACCCATCGGCTGCTGAAGTGGTAGACCGGTTCAAAGTATTCTTCGGAAAAATACGCGCCAAATATCCAAAAGTGCCTGTAGCTTACGTCTCAGCTAAATATTCTCCTAGTCGTGAACAATTCTGGCCGAAGATGAAAGAAATGAACGAAGGTATCGAAGCTTTTCTTAAAACGCAGAAAAAAGCAAAATACATCGACATTACCAAAGTCATGAATGACGAAAACGGAAAAGTAAGAACAGACATTTTCAAAGAAGATATGCTGCATATGAAGCCGGAAGGTTACCAACTTTGGACAAAAGTGATGGCAAAATATTTAAAATAGTCTTCGAGAGCCTCAGACTGACAGGTTGATATATGAGGCATAATAAAAATTTAATTTCTATTTGTAATTAGTCTAAATTACTTTATATTTGCAGCTATGATTCCAACAGTTATAGCTTTCAAGATTGCACCTTTGGCTCCGGCTTACAGAAATGATGAAATGATGTATTGCGACAAGAAAAAATGTTGCAAAAAATTCAAGAAAGGAAAACGGTGCAAAAAATGTCCGGGAAGAGATAAAATCAACTAAACATCAGCCAGATTATCATAGCAGCCAATGCTAAAAATATAAGAACAGAAACCAGTCTTTTAGATTTGGTTTCTTTTTTTTGTGGTTTTTTGGGAGATTCAGATAGATTGTTTAATGATTGTTTTTCACCAGAATTCAGTTCAGAATCTTCCAATTCTGTGATTGTAATGCCCTGAACAATAGTTTTGTGAAGAACAGTATTCGTCGCGTGAAGCAAAATCTGGAATTTTCCGTTAGAATCAAATTCCTTAATCCGAATCGTCCGTTCGCCGTTCGGTTTTTCCAATCCGAAAGGCACAATTTTCACCAAATCTGCATCATAAGTATTCCAGTAAACCGTGATTTCGTCACCCACCTTCGCGCGGATTTTACTCGCAGAAAAACTCTTGATTTTCGGAGGAAGAATGCTCTTCACATTCCGTTGTTGGCTGGAGAGATTTTGGTCATACAACTTTCGTCGTCCATCGTCCATCAAAGTTTCATAAGCCTCCTTGATTTCCTTGAATCTGTCCGAAAAGAACGCATCATTCTCATTTTTGTCGGGATGGTATTTCAGAGACAATTTCCGGTAGGCTTTTTTGATGTCTTCTGCAGAAGCATTTTGTGGAATTCCGAGAAAGTAGTAATAGTCCTTCACAAAGCAAATTTAGCGATTTCAAAACTTTCCATCAACAAAAAAACGGAAAGCTTGCACTCTCCGTTTTTCTTAACAACTTAATTTAGTTTTCCAGAAACTACTCAGCAGTTCTGGGTTTGCAGCAGCCTCTTCCGAATTGCGTTCTCACTTTTTCTTTCAGCGCGTTGTATTCTTCGTCGTTCATCGTTCTGATTCTGTCTGCGAATCCAAACGGCGTTCTTTCTTTCACATCGTACTCGTCGAAAATCCCTTTCACGAATGTTTTTCTCTTCTGTGCTTTTTTTGCGATGATGGCAATGGCAGCTAATCCTGCGATGGCTAAAATTCCTTTTTTCATTATTCTAAAAATTTACGTTTTACATTTAAGAAGACGCCATCACCCATCTTTTACTTTAAATAATTATTATGGCGCCTGTATCCGCCCTCCGTTCCCGCTTTTTTTGCCAAAGCATTTTCCAGCCGCAAAAAAGAGCTCCACTCAGGTCGGGGCGCGCTTCGCCAAGTTGAACATTTTCCCATTGAACCAAGTTTTTGCTACATTTGTTAAAAACAAAGTTGTGTACAGAATATTTTTCCTTTTAATTTTCAACATTTATTTCGGTCAAAAAAATGAATATTTTTCTGATTCAAAAACCGCTATAAAAGCTAATCAATATAAAATCGAAATCACACAAAATAATAAAAACAAAAAACCTGTTGTCTATTTTAATTTATACAGAAAATCATCTAATAAATGGCTCAAAATCCAGACTGGAAACTTCACCAAAGAAAGCAGTAATCTGTATGTGACAACTGATGAAGATTTGAATAATGATGGTTATAACGATATTAAAATCTCATTTGCTCTGGCTGTACGTGGTGCCAATGAAATAGAAAAATTATTAATCTTCAATCCAACACTTCAAAAATTAATTGAAGTTGTGAATTCTCAAGAATACCCCAATCTTCATTATAATTCCAAAAGAAACTGTATCAATTCCTACATGTTTTCTGGCAGCAATACAACGCTGTTTTTTAAACTAAGAAATAACAAACTAGAAAATTTCGCAAAAGTCGAATTCTATAATGACAGTGTCTACAGTTATAAGATTAAAAACAACCAAGAGATTTTACTGAAAAAGAACGCTTATCAATCTTCGGATGCCGCAACATTCTTTTCAGATTTTGACCCTGTCACAGAATAATTGGCTCACTAGAATCAAGACTTTTATTCTCATTAATTTTACAGCATTTTGCAACAAAAAAAGCTTTGCAATCGCAAAGCTTTTTATTTTAATTTGGTTTCATAAAATCGAAAGCGCCTTTCCTAAGATGAATCCCATATTCCAGCCACGCTTTCATACATGCTAGAAAATTGGCCCATCCTTCAGTTTGACCGATTGCCCACTTTATGCCTTTTTCATCTCCGGTATGTCCTTCTTCCGTAATTTTTATCACTGTGTTATTGTCAGCCAGCTGTTGTAACTCTATCGTAACCACCGATTTTGGATCCCAGACAAAAACGATCTTTTCATTGGGAATTATTTCTTTCGTTGTTAAGGGATAAGAACCATCAAATTCCGGGAAAGACCAGAATATTTCTACATCGGTTTCCATTCTTCCGGAACTTTTGGAAATGAAATAATTTTGCATTATTTCCGGATTGACAACCGCTTCAAAAACGTCCGATGCAGGTTTCTGAATTCCAATAGATGCTTTTGCTGTTACTTTTTCCATATTTTATCCTTCGTAACCAGAATCTTTACTGAAATTTACCATCCAGTAAACCCCAAATTTATCTCTGAAGCTTCCGAAATAGTCGCCCCAGAATTGGTCTTCCATTGGCATTTCTACTTCTCCATCCGCAGAAAGTGCATTGAAAATCCGGTCTGCTTCTTCTCTGCTGTCCGGGAAGATAGAAATGTAATTTCCGTTTCCTTGATTTAGTTTATGTCCCATAGATGGAACGATGTCCGAAGCCATCAGAAGGTCTTTTCCAATTGGCAATGCGATGTGCATTACCCGATTTTTTTCATCATCGGAAAGATGTTCTGTTCCGGGCGCATTTCCCATTTTCATCACACCACCGATGAATTCTCCACCGAAAACGGATTGATAAAATTTGAAAGCTTCTTCTGCTGTACCATCAAAATTGAGGTAAGGATTTAATTTTGGCATAAGTATTTTTTTAATGTTGTAATTATTCTTTAAGCTTATATAAACGCTGAATTCTGCAGCCCGACTTGAGTGGAGCTCATTTTTTGCGGCTGGAAAAGCTTCGGCAAAAAATAGCGGGAACGGAAGGCGGAATAGCTGCCCAAGTTAATGTGCCTGAACTTTCGCAGGATCGTCATAATTTACCATCCACTGGATCCCGAATTTGTCTTGCCACATCCCGAAATAAGCTCCCCAAAAGGTATCCTGAAGTTCCATCGTGACTTTTCCACCTTCTGATAATTTGGTGAAAAGATTCAATGCTTCTTCTCTGGAATCTGTGTTGATAGACACCGAAAAGTCGTTGCCGTTCTTGTACTCGCCCATTCCTGGCAGAGAATCACTTCCCATCAAAGTTGTTTCGCTTGATATTGGTAAAGAAACATGCATAATTTGGTTTTTATATTCTTCTGCCAAAGGCGGCATGCCTTCCATTGGCGGCATCTCGCCAAATCTGCCCCAAAATGGAACTGTTTTCCCGAATGCGGATTCATAAAATTTAAAAGCCTCTTCGCATTGTCCGTGGAATGTGAGGTAAGGATTGACTGTTGCCATAGTTTTGTATTTTTAGTATTTTAATTCTTTATCGAAGTTATATTTCATGGCATCATAGCCTAGGATTTTTCTCATCAAGGCGATTTGTCCTGAGAGGTAATCTTCTCTGCTGATGCACATCCCAGCAAAGTTGAGAACATTTTCCTGGAAGAAATCTATGCCCATTCCCATTGGAAAATCTTTGTCTAAATCTTCGTCCGTGGCTGCCAATAATTTCTGATAAACTAAAGGCGAAATCTTATGAAAACTTTCTTTCAATTCCTCCAATGTCGGATAATTGAAACTTTCGTCCAAAGCTTTTCCCTGAAAGAATAACTCGGTGAAAGGATCTTCTTCTTTGAGGCCTAAAACCCAGCCCAAATTGTAACGCATATTGATAAAATTACCAACCATCCAAATGATGTGATTGGTTTTTCCTTCGATTCTTTTCTTGGCATCTTCTTCAGAAATCCCTTCCAAAACCATTACAAAAGTTTGCGAATGTGAACGGAATGCGGGAATAATTACTTCTAATTTTTTTGATTCTGGTTTGTCCATTATTTATATTTTCAATTTTCAGAAAGATTTTTTATGATCTCAAGTCCCTTTTTGAAACCTTCATCCATTATATCTTTGTAGCTGTTATCTACGTCCACTTCAACTTTTAAGAATGTTTTTCCATTATTTTCTTCCAGATAATACGCTTCCAAGCTGCCGCTCCATGCCTTAACTTTTTCGCTGTCAACATCTTCCACACCGTTATGAAGTTCTCCAAGATGTTTGAATATCAGATGCTTTGGTTCCTCGATACGTTCTATGGTGCTTATCATTCCGTTTTGTTTGCTTGCATCTGTAAAATATGTTTTTCCTCCAACTTTCCAATCTGTCTGCATCACAGAACCAGGACTGAAAAAGTGAGTCCATTGAGGATAAGTTTTTTCGTTCCACAGAACGTCCCAAACTTTTTCCGCAGTTGCATCAATCTCGACTTGATATTTCAATGTTTCCATCACTTTTGTTTTTTATGAGTTGTAAGCGTCTTCGATATCCTTAATGATGATTTTCTTCATTTTCATCATTGCGCCAAAAGCTTTCTGTGCTCTTTCAACTTCGTGCGTGTTGGTCAATTCGATTAATCTGTTTGGAACAATCTGCCAGCTGAATCCATATTTGTCCTTCAGCCAACCGCACATACTTTCCTGGCCTTCTTTTGTGAATTCGTTCCAATAATAATCGGTTTCTTCCTGGTCTTTGGTCATAATTGTCATAGAAGTTCCTTCCGTAAAATTGACTTTATGATCGTGAGAACTGTCCATCGCCATCATCAGATAATTATTGATATTAAACTGAGAATGCGCCACATTTCCTGCGGTATCACCTTGTCCTTCTTCATATTCCATCACACTTTCTATGTTGGAATTGGGGAAAACTGAGGTATAATAATCCAACGCTTCTTTGCATTTTCCGTTATTTTGTCCTGTGAACATCATCACAGGAGAAAATTTCTGCTTGTATTCTTTCGTGTAATAGATTTGCCATGAGATTCCATATTGGTCTTCGACCCAAGCGTAACTTTCGCTCCAAGGATACGAATCCAGCTCCATCATCACTTTACCTTTTTCAGACAATCTTTTGTAATAACTTTCTGCTTCTTCTTTGGAATCACACATCATCATTAGAGACAATGTTAAATTAGGCTGAAACATTGATCCGCCATTCAGGAACATTAGTTTTTGACCTTCAATTTCTATGTTGATTACCATTGGTGTCTCAACGGTTATTTTAGAGTTTTGGAAAATCGAAATATAGAATTTTGCGGCTTCTTCACCGTTTTGGTTGAACCAAAAGCAGGGAAATATGTTGTTATTCATTTTTTTAGATTTTAGAAGTTAGAGCTTAGAAATTAGATATAAAACTATTATATACTTTCCGCATACTTTTTGAAATTATCCAGAACAGCCTGCCAACCTTGTTGTTGCATTTCAAGTGGATTCTGACTTTCCGGGTGGAAGTTTTCTGTGATTTTGGTTTGACTGTCTGATAATCTTTCAAATATTATTTCAACTTCTCGTCCGTCTTCCAGATGGTATTTGATTAATTCATTTTCTTTGATCTCATCATAAACCCCAACAAAATCGAACCCGAAACTTGCGTCTTTGGCCTGCATTCTTACTTCTAATTTCCCTCCAACAATCAAATTATTTTTGGCAGAAGGACATTCCCAGCTTTCGTGGGCAAAATTCCATTTCGTAATATGTTCCGGATTATTTAAATAGTTCCAAACTTCTTGGATTGGCTTACTGATTTCTGCTGTAATGGTTAATTTATTCATTTGAGTTTCTTTTATTTCAAAGTTAATTTTATTTTGAAAACACCAACTTGTCCTAAGACAATAATTTGGTCACTAAATAAAAAATCACTCATAAAAGAGTGATTTTCAGCAATATTATTTTTTAAAATTGAGTGGATATTTCACATTCGCATAACTATCGATACTTGCCTTGAGCGAACCAACTGCAAGTTCCGCTTTTATCAGAACCGGTAATTTATTCTGGTCATTCGTTACCCACATTGTAACACCTTCTTTGTCTTTAAAAACTCTTCCGCTGATTACGGATGGAATAATTTTCAGGCAATTGATTTTCCCAAATTTGGTTGACAAATTCTCTGTTCCGACAACTCTTAATTGAAAAGGAAATAATTCGTCATCTATCCAAACATTCATTTTCAGAACAGTGCCTACTTTTAGATTATCGTTTGACAGACTTCTGAGATAGTAAAAACAAGACAAAATATCCTGAACATCATTCGGAACTTTAACTGTTTTGGCAGGTCTGTCCGTATGTTTTTTATCAACCAAAACCAATGTATTATTGCTGGTATTGAAAGTACTTTGTAAATGCTGAGTGTAACTACCCTCAGAAACATTTCTTACATAAAATAGAGGTTCCTGTTTTGCGCTGATATAACTTTCGTACACATCTTCTACTTTGAAAAATGCTTTTGCTGCCCCACTGGTTCTGCCCACGCCTCTGACATAAAAAGCTGGTTGCCCATTATAAGAAGTTTTTGTTGTAGACAAAGTAGCGTTACCAGCTGTTATAAAACCGTAATGGATTCTAAAAGTGATAGTTTCCCCTGCATTGATATTATCAAACTGAGCCGAAACAGATGTAAAAAAAAGAAAACCGATAAGATTAAGAAGATTCTTCATTAATTAATTTTTATAAATATCTTAAGACAAATTATCTGCCAAATTTAAAAAATAAAACCCTCCGTTTCCGAAGGGTTTATAAAGTATGTGTTAATTTACATAATATTAGTTCCGTCTGGAATGACTGCATTTTTCTTGACAACTACAATTCCGTCTTTTATAGAATGTGTATCATAATCTCCGTCCGGATGATGTTTTCCTCCAATAATCCTTACATTATTCCCGATAAAACAGTTTTTATCCAAAATCGCCTGATCGATATAACAATATTTTCCAATCCCCATACTTGTAATCCCATCTTTCTCATTTTGAGAAACCTGCTGAGCAGTCTGGTAATAATCTGCTCCCATTACATAGGAATTCACAATCGTGGAACCTCTGTCAACTCTCGTTCTGTTTCCAATGATGCAATTCTCGACTTTATCAGCTAAAATGATACATCCATCTCCAAAAATAGTTTTACTTACATAAGAACCATTGACTTTGGACGGAGGCAGCATTCTCGCTCTTGTATAAATTGGATTGGAGCTGAATAAATTGAATTGAGGTAAATCCTGAGCCAAATCTAAATTTGCTTCGTAAAAAGATTCAATTGTTCCGATATCTGTCCAGTAACCATCGTACTGATAACTTAGAACATTCAAATTTCCAATTGAAGCCGGAATGAAGTCTTTACCAAAATCATCTCCTTCAAAATCTTCGAAAAGTTTTCTAAGTACGTTTTTGCTAAAAACATAGATTCCCATAGACGCCAGATATTCTTTGCCATTCTCTCTGTTTTTTTCCCCTGTATCGGAAGACCAGTCTTGCAAAATATCAAATGCAGGTTTTTCTGTAAAAGCAGTAATGTTACTGTCTTCATCAGCCTTCATAATCCCAAATCCTGTCGCATCTTTGGCAACTACAGGAATGGTGGCAATCGTGATATCGCCTCCTTTTTCCTGGTGGAATTCTATCATTTTCTTGAAATCCATCTGATAAAGCTGGTCACCGGAAAGAATCAGAATATATTCATATTCATATTTCTCCAGATGCTTCATCGTTTGGCGCACGGCATCAGCCGTTCCTTGATACCAGTTTTCATTCTCCACATTCTGCTCCGCTGCAAGAATATCTACAAAACCTTTGCTGAATGTATCGAAATGGTAAGAATTCTTGATATGTGAATTCAAAGATGCTGAGTTAAATTGAGTCAAAACCAAAATCCTGTTCAATCCAGAATTCAGGCAGTTTGAAATGGGAATATCGACCAAACGATACTTACCTGCAATTGGAACTGCGGGTTTGGAACGGGTATTAGTTAAAGGAAATAATCTGCTTCCTCTTCCACCTCCTAAGACGATAGAAATTACGCTTTCATTCATAAAATGTTTTTGGTTTTATATATATTATTAAAGTTAGTCAAAGTTTTTCAAATATTAAGCCAATGTTAACAAAAAAAAGTCTAGTAATTATAAAGCTGAGAATAATTCTTTGCCGACTTCTCCCAAGAGAAATCAAACGACATATTACTATAAATTAATCCCTTCATCAAATCCTTTTGACTGTAAATATGCAATGCTCTTTTGATGGCGTGAACAGCATCTTCTGCGCCAGCATTGGTAAAATTCAGTCCGCTTCCGCCGCTTGAAATATCCTGAACGGTATCGCGCAAACCACCTGTGTATCTCACAATCGGAATCGTTCCGTATCTCATCGAGTACATTTGGTTCAGACCACAAGGTTCCACACGGCTTGGCATCAGCAAGAAATCTGCCGAAGCATAAATTTGATGAGACAAATATTCTTTGTAACCCAAATCTATCGCAAAATTAATATTGAACTGGTACTGTAATTCCTTCAATCTATTTTCTATGGCTTGATTTCCTGAACCAAGGATAATGATATTCAAAGAACCATTGGTTTCCTGAACACTTTTTTCTACAATTTCAGGTAATAAATCTGCACCTTTTTCGCCAGCAAATCTTCCTATAAATCCAAATAAAGGAAGATTGGGATTAAGTCCATATTCCGCGCAAATCGCTTTTTTATTTTCCCATTTGCCTTCTTCTGCATAATCTTTATTATAATTGAATTTCAGCATATCGTCGGTTTGCGGATCCCAGACTTCCGTATCAATTCCGTTGATAATGCCGAAAGCTTTCTGACGTTCCTGATTCATCAATGGCTCTAATCCTTGGAAACTGTAAAACAATTCCTCCAGATATCCACCAGAAACCGCATTGAATGCGTTACAAGTTTTAATCATTGTTGCCATTGGGTTAATCCTGCCTTTCCAGTCCAGCAATCCGGATTTTTGACCTTCGAAATGTGGAAGAAAGCTGGACATCTGCCAATCCATGCTTCCCTGATATTCGCCGTTATGAATGGTTCCGATGGTTTTCACACCTTGCAAATAGCGGAATTCATAACAATATTCTATCATAAAAGGCACCAGTCCTGTGTGATAATCGTGGCAATGTAAAACATCGGGACGAATCTGCATTGCACTCAGCCAATGTAAAATACCGTGCTGAAAAGCGATGAACTGCTCGCTCTCATCCCAATAACCATAGACATTCTCTCTATCCAAAAGTCCCGGAATCTTAACCAAATACAAATCAAATCCCAAAGTTTTATCTTTCTCTTTGAAAACCTGAACCTGATACATATGAGACGATTGATGAATAAAACCATCAAATACAATATCGAAGTCGTGGTTGTAGAAAAATGGTTTGTTGTACCAAGGCATTATCACGCTGGCGTCCAGACCCATTTGGTTTTGATATTTTGGTAAAGCGCCCACCACGTCTGCCAGTCCACCAACTTTTGCGACAGGATAACACTCCATAGAGAGGTGAAATATTTTCATTAGTCTTTTCTTAGTTTATTTTTTACGTTTCAGGACATCTGAAATCTTAGATTTCCCGATTAATTTATTTTGTTTTAAAACCACACCTGATAATGGTGGTAATTTTATGATGATTGAGTTATTTCTGTTATTCCATCCTTCATCCAGTCTTTGAGAAATCACTGCTTCTACACCACTTCCGCTGTATTTTTCGTCATCAGAATTCAGGATGACTTTCCAGTCTGTATTTTCATCTGTACCAATTCTGTAATCGAAACTGTTGGGCGTAAGATTCAGAATGGTCATCAAAATTTCTTTATCATTTTTACTTTTTCTCAAGTAAATAAAAATCGAATTATCTCTATCATCGCCATCTACCCACTCATAGCCATAAGGTGAGAACTGCAATTCGTACAAGGCAGGATGCGTTTTGTATAATAAATTCAAATCTCTTACAAAGTCCTGAAGATTTTTATGAATTGGATATTGAAGCAAATGCCAATCAAGAGACGTTTTGAAATTCCATTCGTTGGTTTGCGCAATTTCGTCTCCCATAAACAAGAGTTTCGCTCCAGGATTGGTGAACATATAAACGTACATCGCACGAAGGTTGGCAAACTTCTGCCATTCGTCGCCCGGCATTTTGTAAATCAAACTGCTTTTGCCGTGCACCACCTCATCGTGAGAGAGCGGCATCATATAATTTTCATTATACATATAGGCGCTCGTAAACGTGATTTTGTTGTGATGATGCCGTCTTGCAATCGGGTCTTCTTTGAAATAATCCAGTGTATCGTGCATCCATCCCATCATCCATTTCATCCCAAAACCAATGCCATCATCGTGGACAGGCTTGGTGAGTCTTGGGAAATCGGAGCTTTCTTCCGCTATGGTCTGGACATCAGGAAATTCTTTATAAACGGCTGTATTGAAATCCTGTAAGAATTGTTTAGCTTCCAGGTTAACATTACCACCATAAATATTGGGTTCCCATTCGCCTTCGTTTCTGGAATAATCAAGATGAAGCATAGATGTAACTGCATCTACACGCAATCCATCGGCGTGATATCGGTCCAACCAAAAGATGGCATTGGATATCAAAAAAGATTTGACCTCGGGTCTGCCGTAATTGAAAATATAGGATTTCCAGTCAGGATGAAAGCCTTTTCTCGGGTCTTCGTGTTCGTATAAAAAGGAACCATCAAAACGATGTAATCCATTGGCATCACCCGGAAAATGGGAAGGTACCCAATCCAGGAATACACCGATATTATTTTTATGAAGTTCAGAAATCAAATACATCAATTCCTGCGGTCCACCGAATCTTGATGTTGCAGCGAAAAATCCAGTAATCTGATAACCCCAGCTCGGGTCATACGGATACTCCATCACGGGCATCAGTTCTACGTGGGTAAAATTCATTGCCTTAAGATATGGGACTAATTTGTCCGCTATCTCGCCATAACTCAAAAACCTTTCTGGATTGTCAGGGTCACGCATCCATGAGCCGATATGAACTTCGTAGACGGAAATAGGAGCTTCCAGGCTGTTGTATCGCCATCGTTTTTCCATCCAATCCTTGTCCTGCCATTCATACCAGGTGGTGCAAACGGCTGAGCCTGCCTGCAAAGCATTCTCAAAACAAAGTCCGAATGGGTCTGCTTTTTCCAATAAAATCCCTTCTGTGGTTCGGATGCCATACTTGTAGACTTCGCCAAAATCCAAATCGGGAATAAAACCTTCCCAAATCCCGGATTGGTCCCAACGACCAGCGAGCTTATGCGTAAAAGCGTTCCATTGATTGAAATTCCCAATCACGGAAACCTCGTTTGCTGTGGGCGCCCAAACGGCAAAGTAAACGCCGGAAACGCCATCGACCTCCACCTTGTGAGAACCGAACTTTTCGTAGAGCCTCGTGTGTTTCCCCGAACGGAAGAGATAGATATCGAAATCGGAAAATAATGAATAAGGCTGAACCGACATAAGTTGAATTATAAGTGATGTATGATGGATTATAAATGATGACTGCTATCAATTATAATACCCTTACCAAGATAGAGAAATTAATTGATAAAGTAGATAAAGATTTTGTTAATTCTTTTGAAAATGAAGAAGAAATAAAATTAGGTTAAAAGAAAGAAAATCATTGAAAATTTTTGAAATCTTATTATATTAATTGATAGTCTGTAAGGAGATATTAAATTACATTAATCATTTAAAAACGACAAAACAAAAGCTAAAAAATAAAGTGTTTATATTATAATATAAAAACCTATTTAACATCCATTCAAATTAATCATCTAAATTTGTATAAAATATATTTAATGAAAAAAACGATTTTCTTAGCAGCCTGTTTATTATTTTCGATATCAGTTCAGGCACAGTTTGGTGACCTTTTAAAAGTGGTAAAAGATAAAACCGGAGTAGATCTTTCTCAACCAAAAGCTCAAACACCCGCAACGACAACTACTCCATTTCCTTCTACTTCAACAACGTCAAATTCAAACATAAACCTTGGAAGCTTAACATCGACCCAAATATCATCAGGTTTAAAAGAAGCCTTGAATATCGGTGTAAAAGAAGGCGTGCAAAAATTGGGAGTAACGGATGGATTTTTTAAAAATGAAGCAGTAAAAATTCTGATGCCAGAAAAATTAAGAAAAATAGATGCGACTTTAAGAACTCTCGGAATGGGAAGTTTGGCTGACCAAGGCGTGAAATTACTCAATAGAGCTGCGGAAGATGCAGTGACAGAAGCAACGCCAATTTTTACGAAAGCAATTACGTCGATGACCATCACAGATGCAAAAAATATCCTTCTGGGAAGCAATAATGCGGCAACGAATTATCTTCAAACCAAAACTCAACCTGAGCTTTTCACAGCTTTTCAGCCTAAGGTTAAAGCTTCTTTAGGAAAAGTTGGCGCCGACACTGTTTGGAAAAATATCATTTCAAAATACAATCTGTTCACCGGACAATCGGTAACGACAGATTTGAATGAATATGTAACCACGGAAACCATCAACGGTGTTTTCAAAATGGTGGCTGAGAAAGAAACGGGAATCAGAAATAACGCGGCGCTTAGAACGACTTCGCTTTTGGAGAAAGTTTTTGGAGCGGTGAAGAAGTAAGAGAGTTTGAGAATTGCAGAGATAGAGATAAAAATAAAAAATTCGCAGAGTGTTTACTTTGCGAATTTTTCATTATTAATTATTCTTCTTAATTATCTAGAACTGCATTTCCGGAATCTCGCCTTCGATGATCAAATCGGCTTCTGTGGCTTTGATGATATCTTCTACAGAAATTCCGGGTGCTCTTTCCAGAAGCTTGAAACCTTTATCCGTAATTTCTAAAACTGCGAGTTCTGTCACTACTTTTTTGACACAATTTACGCCAGTTAATGGCAGTGTACATTTCTTCAGAATTTTGGATTCGCCGGCTTTGTTGAC
>Ga0157371_10003120_pt1 | contig 15321 bp, 11 predicted proteins | sample C45metaG_FD_113462 | JGI IMG/M metagenome (GOLD analysis project Ga0157371, IMG submission 113462) | Corn rhizosphere microbial communities from Kellogg Biological Station, Michigan, USA - C4-5 metaG | ecosystem: Host-associated > Plants > Roots > Rhizosphere > Soil | place: USA: Michigan...
AATATTTATTCCTTTTAAGAAAACAGATTTTCCATTTAGCAAAATTTCTGTTCCTTTTACTTCTATCGTTCTGAAGCCAATCATTTCGTGAATGGTATCAGTCGCAGAAGTTACAATTACATCATATAATTTCGGATCGGCCGGCGTCCACAACTGAGGCGTGACTGCAATTTTAAAGAGAGCCTTCCCATCACTACCGGTCGTTGTATTGTAATTCAAATGAAGTTTTGGAATGTGAATTGAAACCGCTTCTGAAAGATTTTTTCCGCCCGTTTCAACCCATCCGGCGATCGTGTCAACACTGTTTTTTGCCAGTTGAACATTATAATCTTTAATATAATTCTCAGGAGTTTCAATTAAAAAAATATCTCTTGTAATTCCGCCATAATTCCACCAATCAAAATTAAGCGCGGGAATATTTTCGGGTTTTCGTTGATCGTTTACCCTTACAATTACAGAATTTGAATCTTTAAGTTTGCCGGTTGTTTCAAATTGAAAAGGCGTAAAGCCGCCTTCGTGACTTCCTAAAAATTCATTGTTCAGATAAACATCACACTGATAATTTACAGCGCCGAAATACAAAAAAGTTCTTTTGTTTTTTTGCGGCTTGTGCACAAATGTTTTTTTGTACCAAACCGTTCCTTCGTAGTAAGTAAGTTCTTGTTTTTGATGGTTCCAATCGCCGGGAACCTGCAGCGTGACTGAAGGGACGAATCCATACTCATAAAAATCGTATTTGCTCTTTGGTTTTTGATCTTTCCAGGCTGCGCGGGCGTTAGAGGGATCAATAATTATTTCCCATTTTCCATTAAGGCTTTGCGTTTTTCGGCCGTGAACATTGGCCAAAAGTGAAGCGTATTGTGCATTTGCAGCAATAGAAAAGAAAACAAATAAATTGATCGATACAAGTTTTTTCATTTGACTAATCTATGCAAATTAGCGCAGAAAGATTCCATGAATTGAGAAATGCAGTGAAGCAACAAATTTCGAAGATTCTTATTTTCTCTTTCAGAAAATACTTTTTTGGGGTTACAAATTTTGGAGGTAATCCACCATTTTATGTTGCAAATTTTTATCAGGCAAGGGCTCACTTCCTGCTTTTACATTTTCAGCTTCATGATTTGGATTTGCGGTTGCAGGAATTACACAAGTTACCGCGGGATGCGCGGCGATATATTTTAAGAAGTAACCGGCCCAGCTTTCTATTCCATTCTGGTGAGCCCATGATGGTAACGGTTTTCCCTGCACACGCCGGAATAAATTGCCTGTTCCAAAAGGACGGTTAATGATCGTAGCGATACCAAGATCACTCGCCGCATCGAGTAATTTTTTTTCAGCGTGACGGTTGGTAATAGAATAATTGAATTGAACAAAATCCGGTTTTTCGGCTTTCATCACACGTTCCAAATCTTCATGATGTTCATCCGTGTAATGTGTAATTCCAATGTAGCGGATCTTTCCTTCATCTTTCCATTTTCTTAAATTAGGAAGATGCGTTTTCCAATGGACAAGATTGTGAATTTGGACCAGGTCAATTGTTTTTCGCTGCATCTTTTCGAAGGAAGCATTCATCTGTTTGAGTCCTTGTTCAGCGCCGGTTGTCCACACTTTTGTAGCATAAAAGAAATCCTCTGCAGCATCCATTTTCGAAGTCACATCGCCAATTGCTTTTTCAGCTTTTGCATACATAGGCGAACTGTCAATCAAAGTTCCCCCGCCATTACGCATTACTTCGAGTACATTTTTTAGCGCCGGATATTTTTCAGGAGTTACGTCAAACACTTGCCAGGTGCCAATTCCAATGACTGGAAGCGCTTCGCCGGAAGAAGGAATTATTCTTTTTACCATTGCATAAAATTACCAAAATCATTTTTAGTTGATAAGAGCCGGGAAGACAAATTTGTATTTGCAGTAAAAGAAGAAATAACGAGGATTTTTATTTTGACTACTTTTTTTTATTTGAAAAACCTTGAAAAGAACAGCATTGAATCAATCGCATGTTCCTGCCAGTAAGCCCAATCGTGGCCTCCGGAATATTCTTCATAATCATGGCGAATATTGTTGTCCAATAATTGTTGATGAAGAAGCCGGTTATTTTCAAGAAGAGGATCAGAGGCGCCACAATCAAAGTTGAGCGCGGGAAGATGTTCTTTGTATTTTAAAATGGTTTCCATCACGTCTTCTTCTGTTTTGTCTGCCTGCGAAAAATTATCAATGCTTTCTTCCGCAAACATTTTCATTTGGGATATGTTCGTTATTGATGAGTGGCAGGAAACTGCGGTAAAAACATCGTGATATTTTACGCCGATCTTAAATGCGCCGAATCCACCCATTGATAATCCGCCAATAAATATTTTTGATTCGTCATCTACTTCCGGCATACATTCTTTTATTGCAGCAGGTACATCTTCCGCAATCCACTTTTCAAAATTGAAGTTATTGTGGGGAAGATAGCCCGAGCCGTCGCCCCACAAGCCGTCAGAAGGCATAGCGATAGTTACGGGTGCGATCAAATTTTTTCGGATAAGATCAAGGGTTGAAAGATGCACTCCGCCGCTAAGCGCCCAGCTCCACGAGCTTCCATAAACGCCGTGTAACAGAATTACAAGCGGGCACGATTTTAATTCATCATTCCCCGGTGGAGAAAAAACGCAAATGTCACCCCGGCCTTTTAAATTTTCACTCTTAACGGTTATGTAGCGTAGAAAATCATTTTCAAATCGCGGATTTGAAATTTCAATCGTTTTGAACGCTTTCATTTTTTACGTTTTGAAAATCAGGAAAAATAAAGAACAACACGATCGCGGCAGCCTCAACAAATCTTATTCTTACTCAAGTTATTCAATAAAAGGACTATTTCAATTATATATTCTTACTGGTAATTAAAATTTAATAACGCCTTTTGCATTTTTACCATGCAACATGTCATCAAATGCCTTGTTGAGTTGCGACAACGAATAGGTTTTCGTTACCAGTTCTTCCAGTAAAAGTTCTTTGTTATCATAATGGTCGATGATTGCCGGAAAATCCACCTTTGGTTTACACTTTCCATAAAGGGGGTTGATATATTTTTTATCCCACTCAAATAAATTCATATCAATAGCAATTTCTTCTTCTATACCACTTACCTGTACTGCAGTTCCGGCGTTTCTCACCATCGCGAGGGGAGAAGCGCCCAAAGCAGGAACCGCTGTGCATTCAAAGGCATAATCAGCGCCACGGCCGTCTGCCAGTTCTTTTACTTTCAATGATGTTTTCATTAGCCCTTTATCAGCCCTGTCGGCCAGAATGGTATGAGTTGCGCCCATTTTTTTTGCTAATGGAAAACGGTTTTCGTTTACATCAATCGCTATAATGCTTTTTGCTTTGCAAATTCTCGCTGCCTGTATTACATTGAGTCCAACCCCGCCGGCGCCGATTACCACAACAGTCGATCCTTTTTTAACCTTAGCAGCATTTACAACAGATCCATAACCTGTCATTACTCCGCAGCCGATAATGCTTGCCGCTGCGAATGACATCTTTGTCGAATGGTTTTTTATAATAGCATTCTTCTTAACCAGGGTGTATTCCGACAAAGTACCAAGATTAAAAGAACGGTCTATATTTTTATTATTTAACGTGGTAGCGCCGTAATGAGCATGACCCAGGTTGTTTTTGCCGGTAACAGGAGAATTGTTTTCACATATGTTTTGATTACCCATTTTGCATTGGCAGCATCGGCCACAAGGAATGGCCCAATTGAAGATAACAAAATCGCCTTCAAAAAGACCGCGCACATTTCTTCCCAGTGCTACTATTGTTCCGGCACCTTCGTGCCCGAGTATAAAAGGTTTGCCCCAGTTGAGTGAATCATAATCGGTGTGACAGATTCCTGCGGCTTTAATTTTTACCAGCACTTCGTCAAAACCAGGTTCTTCAACCTCTACATGTTCAATAGAAAAATTGCCCGTGCCATCTGTAACGGCAGCTTTACATTTTATCTTTTCCAATTATATAGCGGGATTATTACTTGAAACTTTTGTCATTCTTGTTTACAACACGAGGGGATTTAATTCTGAATCAGCAAATGATCCGGGCTCTTTGTTCATCAGCCACGTTTTCAGGTCATTTTCCTGCCACTGATTTTCCGGCCTTTTAATACGGGCGTTGCCAGCAATATAAATAATGGTAAACACTTCGCGCATAATATTGGATTTATTGGCAGGAGCATTATGAATGGTGAAACCGGTGTGCCAGGTAGCATCACCGGCCTTCATGGTTTTTTCACGACTGATTTCAAAATTATTTTCTCTTACATATTTGTCAAACTCGCTTTCAGATTCATCTGAAATTTCATAACTGAACACGCTTCCGTTTTTTTGCGATCCGGAAGCAAAGGTCAGCATGCCCATGTCAACATCAATGTCCACCAAAGGCATCCACATTGTAATGGTTTTGTTCGTTTCGATCGGCCAGTAATATTGATCCTGGTGCCATGGCGTAGGCCCACCACCAGGTTCTTTAAATAAAGCCTGGTCGTGGTAAATACGAACATTTTCTACACCCAGAAGATCAGCGGCTACCTTCGCAAGCCGCCTCGACAGCACAAGTTTTTTCACCTTTTCATCATGTCGCCAAAGGTTCATGATCTGTAAAAAAGCTTTTCCATACGTGTCGCGATCTTCGATTTTTCGTTTTTCGGTATTGTATTTTAAAGCGGCATTCCTAACTACTGAATGATAAGCTGCAACTTCCTCCGGCGACAATAATCCTTTTGTGATCGTGTGCCCGTCTTCCCTGAACTTATCAATTTGTTCTTTCGAAATCTTTTTAAAATCATCAAGATCAGGTAGTTTGGTATGTTCCATTTCCATAGATTGAGATTTAAGCGAAGGAATGAGTAAATATTAATAATTAAAAGGATAACATTGGTAAAATATTGGATTATATTATCCTAATTTCGCTTTTTTAATCATTTGAGTATAAAATAAGCAATGTTAAAAGCCTCTTACGAAATTATCACTCCGGTAAAAAAAGAATCTTTCCTGGTAAAAAAGTTTGACAAAAAAGGATTTACTGCGCCTTTTCATTTTCATCCTGAATTAGAATTGACTTTTATTACTGAGGGCACCGGAAAGCGTTTTGTAGGAAACAGGATGACGGGATTTGAAAAATCAGATCTCGTGCTTGTTGGAGCAAACCTTCCTCATTGCTGGAAATTGTCAGTCCCGAAAAATAAAGCCAGTTCGGTTGTAATTCATTTCGGCCAGGATTTTTTGGGAAAAGCTTTTTTTGAAACTCCGGAGATGGCCCATATCCGCAAACTAATAAAAAGAAGTGAAGCAGGAATTGAGTTTGGCGGAAAATTAACACAGCATGTGGGCGAACAAATGAATTTGCTTTTTGATGAAAGAAATCATTTTAAAAAACTGATGTTGTTTCTGGATATTTTGAACGAACTTTCATCTTCAAGAGAATATGTTTTATTGAACAAGAACAGTTCCGTTTCTGTGCAAACCGATGATAACCGCGAGCGCATCAATAAAGTATTTGCCTACATCGTTGAAAATTTTCATGATGAAGTTTTTTTGAATAAAGCGGCTGCAATTATAGGAATGACGCCAAACGCCTTCTGCAAATTTTTTAAAAAGATGACGCGGAAAACTTTTATGGAAACAGTGATTAATTATCGTATCAATTTTGCAACCCAACAACTTACTGAAACAGATAAAAGCATAAGTGATATATGCTTCGAGAGTGGGTTTAGGGACGTTTCTCATTTTTACAAAACATTTTCCGCCCGTATGAATATAAGTCCGCTAAATTATCGCAAACAGTTTTTAAACGAAACAATGATAATTGAATAAAGTAAAAGTGCGCTTGCAGTAAACAAACAAATTCGGCACTTTTTTATTTTTCTTCAATGATCATTTTCGGCTCCTCGTGAAGTTGCTTTGCGATGAGTGAAGGATTGTGTTTGTGTTTGAAAAGAATGATAAATAAAGCAGCCACCATCAGCGCGTATAAAGAAAATGACGTCCAGATGCCTTGCCAGTCCTTGCTTCCGTCTGCATTTGTAAAAAATTGATCGATCACAATCCCGCTTATTGAACTTCCCAACACGGCGCCAACGCCGTTTGTCATCATCATGAAAAGCCCTTGTGCACTTGCTCTTATCGAGGCATCAGCCTGGGATTCGACAAAAAGAGAACCTGAGATATTGAAAAAATCAAAAGCCATTCCGTAGACAATGCATGAAAGAACGATCATCCAAAGACCGCTGCCCGGATTGCCATAGGCAAACAACCCGAAACGAAGAAACCATGCGAACATGCTTATCAACATTACTTTTTTAATGCCGAATCTTTTAAGAAAAAAGGGAATGGCAAGAATAAAAAGTGTTTCAGATATCTGCGAAATGCTCATAATAATTGCGGGATATTTTACTGCAATTGAGTTCTGATATTTAGTAACATTTTCAAAATCATGAAGGAAGGTATCGCCGTAAGCATTGGTTAGTTGCAACGCTGCCCCGAGCAACAGGGCGAAAACAAAAAAGATGGCCATCTTCCTGTTTTTGAACAAAGCAAATGAATGTAAACCCAAAGCATCGACCAATGATTTTTTTACACGATTGCCAAGTAACGGAGGGCATTTGGGTAAAGTGAATGCATAAATTCCGAGAACAAGTGATGCAATGGCAGCCACATAAAATTGGCTGGCACTCGTTTCAATATGCAGTAAACTTACCACCCAAAGTGCAACGATGAAGCCGATTGTTCCCCACACTCTTATCGGCGGATAGTAAGTTACCAAATCCTTGTCTGCCCGTTGTATAGCTGAATAGGCAACTGCAATAGATAACGAAATTGTCGGCATGTAAAACATCATGTTTAGCAGCATTACCCAAAACATGGTAAAAGGATCGTTGATCATTGGGATAGTAAAGAGAACAACAGCGCCACAAAGCTGGAAAATTCCATAGAGTTTTTCTGCGTTTACCCATTTATCTGCAATGATTCCGGCGATAGAGGGCATAAACAAAGATGCAATACCCATTGTTGAAAAGATGGCTCCAAATTGAGTGCCCGACCAATGTTTTGTCTGGAACCAGTAAGCGCCGATTGTAAGAAGCCATGCACCCCAAATAAAAAACTGTAAAAAATTCATCACGATTAGGCGCAACTTGATATTCTTCATCTGTTTCAGGTTTATTAGAAATGGTAATTATGCCATTGGAAAGGCAAATAAAAATCAAATCTATCGTTTTTTATAAATAGCTGTCTGGTAAATTATTTGAAAGATAAGTGAATTAATAAATCTTTCATTGCCCGCCCCGATTTCAACTTAAAATACTACTTTGCATTGTTGAAAATTTTCAGCTATTTTCACCCTGTAATTCATCAAAATCTTTGCCTGTGTTGAAAAAAATTCTTTTAATAACCTTTGGATTATTGGTATTTGTTTTCAACAGTTTTTCGCAAAAACAGAAAAATGCGCGGCAGTTTCGCCAGGACCAACAAATAATAAGATGCGCTACTGATCAGCGTGTAAAAATGTTGTTCAAAGTTTTTCCTGAGCGGAGGTTATTGGCTGAAAAACTTTCAAATCTTCCTCCAACTACATCACTTCGCGCACCAAAACGTCTGCAAAGCATTGTTTTTCTTCCCGTTGTGTTTCATATTGTTCTTGCAAATCCTTACTCGATTACTGATGCAGTTGTCCAATCGCAGATCGATGCAATGAACAGGGATTTTTCCGGGTTTAATCCTGATACGACCAATCTGCCGGCTGCATTTGAAGCAGTGCGCGGCCATTCATCCATTCGGTTTGTGCTGGCAAAAAGAACTCCTTCCGGCCAACTAACCAACGGTATCGACAGAGTGTTCAGTACTACAACAGGCAATCCCGATAATGTGGTTGATTCAATTAAGAGAAGTTCGTTAGGAGGAGCAGATGCCTGGGATCCGAATTCTTACATTAATATTTGGGTGGGCAACGTTTCGAACGGAGGAGGAGTGCTGGGATACACTCAAATTCCCGGCAGTGGAAATCCGCTGGATGACGGTGTCTTTTGTAATATTCTTGGATTTGGAGAAAGCTCCTGTAATGTAGCCGTGTACAATAAAGGTCGCACTGTTGTTCACGAGCTTGGACATTATTTTGGCCTCAACCATATATGGGGTGATGATGAGAGCTCTGGTAACACGTGTAGAGGTGATGACTTCAGGCCACTTACATCAGATGGTTCAAGTTATACATTACCTGCAACTTTATACAATCCTCCCGGTAAAGGGAATACCAGCCAGGATATTGGTGATACTCCCGATCAAAGTGTAGCTACCACCAATTGTCCATCCGGTATCAAAACCGATTCCTGTACATCTACGCCTCCGGGAATAATGTATGAAGATTATATGGACTATACGCTGGATGATTGTTACAGTATGTTCACCAAAAAGCAAGTGGCAAGAATGGAATACGTGCTTACCACATACAGGGGCTCGCTCATAACTTCGAATGGTGGTACGTTACCTTCGAGCCCAACTACCGTCGATGCGTCACCGGTTGAATCAATCAATCCGGGTGGATTTGAAACTTCAGGTTGCAATTCAATTTATTATCCTGCAACTTTAAGCTGTCCGGGCAATTTTGTTCCAAAGGTTTTGATAAAGAATAACGGACTCAATACGATTACTACAATAACAGCGGGTTACACGATCAATAACGGAACCGCAGTTACCATTTCATTAAACACCAACCTTGCCACCGGTGCGACACAAATGGTTTCGTTCCCGGCTACCACAATTGGTACCGGAAATAATACATTCAGGTTCTTTACAAAGAATGTAAATGGTAGCGGGACCGACCAGGTGCCGTCAAATGATACTTTGACAGCAATACTTACGGTTCCTAACCCGGTTGCCTTGCCAATATCAGAAGGCTTTGAAAACAGTTCTTTTCCACCGGCAGGATGGTCGATTGTGAACCCTGGCAACGATATCACCTGGCAAAGGGCGACGCCCGGGTACAACAGCGCTCATTCAATGTTCATCGATAATTACGGAAACAATTCTGTAGGTGAAGTGGATGAAATAAAAACTCCAAAAATAAATTTGTCTACTACAGATCCCGTTGTGGTTAGTTTCGATCTGGCCCATAAAAATTATCCCGATGCCGGCTATAACGACAGTTTGCAGGTGCTCGTTTCTACCGATTGTGGTGCTACTTATAAAACGTATTTCAATAAAGCAGGTGCAACGCTTGCCACTGCCGGCTCTTCAAGTACAGCCTATACCAACCCGGTTACATCCGATTGGAAAAATCAAAAATTCGTGGTCGATGGCGGTTCACTTTCGTCCGGAAGTATCATTGTTGTATTTAAAAATACAAGCGATTATGGAAACAATATTTTTATAGACAACATCAACATCAAGCAGGAAACCTCAAGAGATATTACCGTCGTAACGGTGAATCCGCCATCTGCAACCGAATGTACTGATCCTGTTACTCCGGTGGCGACTGTAAAGAACGTCGGCTATTCCACCATTACTGGCTTTACCATTTCTTATTCCATTGATAACGGAAGCGCGCAACAGACAACAGTTTCAGGAATTTCACTATTACCCGATTCAACGATCAACGTGCCTTTGAATATTTTCACGCCAACGGAAGGTTCACACCAAATTACTGTATTTACAACGGCGCCTGTCACATCTTCAGGCTCAGGAGATGAGTCGCCATTGAATGATACACTTCACCAATCCTTCTTCGTAGTTGGAAAAGTGACACTGCCCGTCACTGAAGGTTTTGAAAATACGACTTTCCCTCCTGCAGGCTGGTCTGTCGAAAATCCTGACGGAGGAATAACATGGAAAAGAACTACGGCAGCGGCCAATTCAGGCACAGCCTCCATGTCTATCAATAATTACAATTCCAATTCTACAGGAACAACTGATAAATTTGTTTCTTCGGTAATTACGGGCACTTCGGCTTACGACTCAATTTATGTGTCGTTTGATTATGCCTATGTTGCGGGCAATTCCTCTTCTTTATCCGACACGATGGAATTGCAGGTAACCACTGATTGTGGCCAGACGTTTACTACTGTTTGGCAAAAATCAGGTACCGATCTTCAAACGATAACCGGTTATGTGCCGAACTTTGTACCACTTTCCAATGCATGGAAAAATGTGAGTTTGAATTTGTTCAATTATGTGGGAACAAATGCTTTCCAGGTTTATTTTGTGTTTAAAGGAAACAAACAAAACAACCTCTACATTGACAACATCAATCTTTATGGAATTACAGTTCCGGCACGATTAAAACGGCAGGGATACCTGATCTATCCTAATCCTTTCCACCAGCAATTTATCATCAGGAATTATGAAGTTCCCGTTACTTTGCAATCGGCCCACATTTACAATTCCGTCGGTCAACTAATGTGGTCAAAAGAATCTAACGGAAAGGCATACACGCTTATGAACGTGGATTTCAGCGGACCACCTCCGGGTGTTTATATTTTGAAATTGCAATACACCGACAAAACAGTTGTACAGAAGATCGTTAAACAATAAAATAAAAATCTTCTTTATTTGTTGCTTTACTGCAACTGATATTGATCATGGTTGTCCATCATAAATTCATTCTTTGTAATTTTGCCCAATGGAAAAAATAAACAGGGAAGAAGAATTGACGGCATTGATTAATGCTTTACCACAAGGAAAATCGTTCAGTAAAATAGCTCAAAAAGTTGCTGCAGGTGAAAGAATAACCGGGGAAGAAGGACTGTATCTTTTTGAAAAAGCAAGCCTTGGAGTGAGTGCCACATTAGCTAATTATATCCGCGAAAAAAGACACGGAGATAAAACCTATTTCAACAGAAATTTTCATATTGAACCGACAAACGTTTGTGTTTTTTCGTGCAAATTCTGTTCATACTCGCGCTTGTATGCCCATCGTGATGAAGGCTGGGTTTTGACAAAAGAACAGATGATGGATATTGTAAAAAGTTATGATGGTAAACCGGTAACCGAAGTGCATATTGTAGGCGGCGTTCATCCAAAGATGGACCTTAATTTCTTTTGTGATTTTATTTCTGCAATAAAAGCGCACCGGCCCGATCTTCATGTAAAAGGATTTACTGCTGTGGAACTGGATTATATGTTCCGGAAAGCAAAACTTTCTGTAAAAGAAGGAATGAAAAAATTGAATGAAGCCGGTCTGCAATCAATGCCGGGCGGCGGTGCTGAAATATTTGATGAAGAAATCAGGAGCCAGATTTGCCATGATAAAGTGGATGCAGAAGGATGGTTAAAGATTCATGAAGAGGCGCATTTGCTTGGGATGCATACGAATGCGACTATGCTTTATGGACACATCGAGAATTATGGCCATCGTATCGATCATATGAGCAGGCTGAGGGATTTGCAGGATAAGACCGGCGGCTTTAATACGTTCATCCCGTTAAAATTCCGCAACCAAAATAATGATATGAGCAATGTTCCTGAATCTTCCATTGTTGAAGACATGAAAATGTATGCAGTGGCGCGAATTTTTATGGACAATTTCCCACATCTTAAAGCTTATTGGCCAATGCTTGGAAGACAAAATGCGCAACTTTCATTATCTTTCGGTGTGGATGATATTGATGGCACCATTGATGATTCTACGAAGATCTATTCGATGGCCGGAAGCGAGGAGCAAAACCCCGCAATGACGACAGAAGAATTGGTGACGCTTATTACACAGGCCGGTCGTGTAGCAGTAGAAAGAGATACTTTATACAATGAAGTAAAGACTTTTGCTTCGAAAAAAGATGCGGAATTTGATGTGACGCTTAATTAAAAACTACAGAAAGATTTATCAGCTCTAATAATTACGATGGGAAAAATTCTTTTGAGAAAAGGTCTTTTGATTTTAGTTCCGCTCCTGTTTTCGATTACGACAATTTTTGCGCAAGACAATTATGAGATCCAGGTGTATGGATCTGATTTGGTCGATCCCAAAACCACGATGCTCGAGCTTCACAGCAATTTCACTTTTGACGGTTCAAAAGAAGAAATAAACGGCGTGTTACCAACCAATCATGTTTTTCATGAAACGGTCGAGATTACGCATGGGTTTAACCGTTGGCTGGAAATTGGTTTTTATTTTTTTAATTCGATTGGCGATAATGGACGAACCGGCTATGTTGGCAGCCATATTCGCCCGAGAATTGCGATTCCTAAAAGCTATGATCTTCCTGTCGGTTTAAGCCTTTCAACAGAAGTTGGTTTTCAAAACAGTAAGTATGGCGAAGACACCTGGTCCATCGAAATTCGCCCAATTGTCGACAAGCAGTGGAGTAAATTGTATTTGTCTTTTAATCCCACTTTCGATAAAGCTTTGAAAGGGCCCGGAACGGCCGAGGGTTTTATTTTTTCTCCAAATTTTAAAGCAAGTTATGCTGTAACCAAAGCTTTCATTCCGGGAATTGAATATTACGGCGCCATAGGACCGCTGGGTAATATTTATAAATGGGAAGAGCAGCAACAACAACTATTTTTGGCCGTAGATTTAGACGTTTCTCCTAAATGGGAATTCAATGCAGGTTATGGATTTGGATTTACGTCAGGCACTGATAAAAATATTTTCAAAATCATTGTGGGAAGAAGATTGAAATAATCTTTTCCGCCGCGCAATAAATAACAGTTTTACAACTCGCTTCGCCAAACCTCGCTCTACTTCCTGCCTTTATTTTCTTAATTTTGCACGCTTTAAAATGCCGGTAAATTGTTTGTTTACTGATTTTTTATCTCTTATTCTTTTTAAATTATGTTATTAGGTTTACAGAACGTAACGTTCGAGTTCGGCGCAAGGGTGATTGTGAAAGATGCAACATGGCATATCCAGCCAAATGAGCGGATCGGGCTTATTGGATACAACGGAACAGGAAAATCTACTTTATTAAAAGTTTTGACCAATCAATATCTTCCTTCCACAGGCACAGTTGAAAAGGGAAAGGAAACCACAATTGGATTTCTTCACCAGGATTTGTTAAGTTTTGATACAGAAGATTCAATTCTTGAAGTAGCATTGAGCGCCTTTGAAAGAGTTCAGCAACTGGAAAAAGAGATTGAAGAAATCGGCCATGAGTTGGAGAGAACTTCGGATGAAGCTTTGGCACATCTTTACGGCGACAAATTGCACGAATTGGAGGTGTTGGGTGGTTATGATATTCACCATAAAACTGAAGAAATTTTACAAGGTCTTGGCTTTGCTAATGCCGATTTGCAAAGACCTTATAAAGAATTTAGCGGTGGTTGGAGAATGCGGGTTTTACTTGCCAAAATGATCCTGATGAATCCTGATGTATTATTGCTGGATGAGCCTACAAACCATTTGGATTTACCTTCCATCGAATGGCTTGAAAAATATTTACAACATTATAAGGGATCAGTAGTAATTGTTTCGCACGACCGCTATTTTCTCGATCGGATGGTGACGAAGATCGTTGAACTTTACCAGCAGGAATTGCATTTTTACAGCGGCAATTATTCTTATTATTTGCAGGAAAAAGAACAGCGGATCGAACTTCAAAAACGCGCTTATGAAAACCAGCAGGATTACATTCGCCAGCAGGAAAGATTTGTGGAACGCTTTAAAGCAAAAGCTTCCAAAGCCGCACAGGCACAAAGTATCATGAAGCGTTTGGATAAGATCGAACGTATTGAAAATACCGAATTGGAGAGACCGGATATGCGAATTAATTTTTCAATCGGCCATCAACCGGGACGAGTTTTATGTACTTTAAAGCATGCCAGTAAAAGCTTCGGTGATGTAAAAATCGTTGAAGATACGGGTGCTGAAATCAATCGCGGAGACAAGATCGGTTTAATAGGTGCAAACGGAAAGGGTAAATCAACTTTATTAAGGATGGTAGCGGGCGTCGAACCTTTTGACGGTGAAAGAATTGAAGGCCATAATGTAAAAGACGCTTTCTATGCCCAGCACCAGTTAGAGGCTTTAAATCTCGAACATACTGTTTTAGAAGAAATGAATTATTCAGGAAGCGGAAAAACCGAACTGGAATTAAGAACGCTCCTGGGTTGCTTTCTGTTTAGCGGGGATGATGTCGACAAAAAAATAAAAGTATTAAGCGGCGGCGAAAAGGCGCGCGTGGCCTTGGCAAAAACAATCGTAAGCAAAGCCAATTTTTTACTGCTTGATGAACCGACGAACCACCTTGATATGCATTCGGTCGACTTGCTGATTGAAGCGCTGAACAAGTATGAAGGAAGTTATATCCTCGTGAGCCACGACCGGTATTTTGTAAATAAAACTGCCAACAAGATTTGGGAGATTGAAAATTATAAGATCAAAGAATTTGTCGGCACCTATGATGAATGGGAGCGTTGGAAGCAGGAAAGGAAAAATACTGAATCAAATGAAACAGAGAAAAAAGAAGTTGCAAAAAAGCCGGTTATAAACGAAAAGAAAAACACACAGCAAACGGCTGAAAGTCGCGAACAGCAGAAGGAATTTCAGAAAGTGAAAAGACAGTTTCAGCAAGTTGAAGAAAGGATCTCAAAAATTACTGAAGAAAAAAAGCTGTTAGAAGCCAACCTCGCACTTCCTGAAATATATTCTGATAAAGAAAAATTTCTTGAAGCAGAAAAAAAGTATCAACAAAAGCTCCATGAACTCGCACAGAATAATTCTGAATATGAAAAGCTATTCGACAAAATGATGCTGATGGAAGAGCAAACCAGTTAAGTTTAATATAATTTCTAAATAGATGATTAATAAGGAGTTGACGTAATGTCTCAACCCCGTTGGCTTGGTTAGTTTTTGAAAAATAAAACTTGCATAAGCCAGAATCTTTTTTTATTTTTGTACAAATCCCTTCCCGCGAAAAACAGATCTAATCGTTAGGTTTTTTTCCAATTTTCCTTTCAAAGCGCAATTTTATTGTTAACATTAAATCGAAAATTATGAAAAAAATTAACTCTGTTGAACTACATGATACCATGGTTGCGATTGGCATCGTTTTGGGATTCATTGCCGTGATGGTAGCTCTCGCATTCTTAGCAGGTATGTAAATTATTTTGATTTCTTATTATCGAAGGCGCAGGATATTTCTGCGCCTTTCATTTTGTATGACCTCTTCATTTCAATCATTTTTCTTACTGATATTTGCAGGAAACTTTTCAGATGCGAATAGCTATAAATGGAATGGGACGGATTGGCCGCTTGTTGTTTAGAAGATTAATTGAAATTGAACAGTTTGAAGTTGTAGCTGTAAATGATCTGATGCCCGTAAAAAATCTTGCCTACCTTTTGAAATATGATTCAGTA
>Ga0157371_10003121_pt1 | contig 15319 bp, 28 predicted proteins | sample C45metaG_FD_113462 | JGI IMG/M metagenome (GOLD analysis project Ga0157371, IMG submission 113462) | Corn rhizosphere microbial communities from Kellogg Biological Station, Michigan, USA - C4-5 metaG | ecosystem: Host-associated > Plants > Roots > Rhizosphere > Soil | place: USA: Michigan...
CATCGCTTTGGCAACTGATAGCAGCACATAGTGCCGCCCGCACTGAACGGGCTAATGTGTTCGCCTCCACCAGAATTCGACGGATCTTTTGGGTCCCCAACCACGTACTGGAATGACTCACCCGTATAATTAACGCCATGAAGGCTGACTGACACGCCGTTGCTCGAAGTGGCCATGGAAGGCGTCAACACCGCACATGCAGTGAGCAGAATTGGGAGAATACTAAGCAGTAACCGGCGAATCGTCATCATTTGTTCTCATATTGTCATACAGGGAAGCAGCACGCCACAGTATCATTTCCGTTTATTTTCCGTTCGTGTGCAAGCAATAGTGCCAACGACAATGGGGCATGTCGCTGATAAGCTGGCAAGCGTGTCGGTTCGCTTTGGTAGTCGAATCTTGCCAAGATCTCGTCCGGTTCGCTGCACCGTAATATTCCCGCCTCCAATCGTGATATTCGCCCCGCTCGCAGTCGACAAACTGTTGCTCTTGGCCGCCGCCCAGTCAACATGTGCATTAACCCAAATGATATCGACCTGATCGCGAGCCTGCAAATTCAGTACGTCGCCCTGCGCCTGCAGATCTACTGCGCCCTTCGCTTTGACCAGTCAGCACCACTAAAAAATATTTAATATTTGCGGCCCTGACATAGTTATCAGGTAAAACTTTACAAAGCTGAGCATTCACGGCTTCTCCTTCATGATTTGCTTTAGGCGCGCCTCTGAGAAATGTAATCCTTCTATGTAGCGTTTCTTTAAGTCCTGATGATAGGCAAGATCTTCAGGGCCGGTAAATTTCTCTATCGTGTCCTTTGAATATTTTACGTCTAGATCCCATGCCTCTCGAAACAAAGATTCCGATGATCTCTCTACTTCCGCAATAAGATGCTGACTATTCTTTACGGCGTGCTCGGCATTGTCTCGAACCAAGTCCCACCGCTTCAGCATAAAATCTCGAGAAGGAACTGGCCAACCTTTTATTTTTCCAGGCCATTGCGGATGATCAGGTTGCAAGTCGCTTGAAACAATATCAATGCCACCATCGGACCTGCGCAGCACCCATAATTCTCCAGCTTTTCCATTCGCGTAGGCTGGTAGTTCGATTGTATGCTTTTTTTCGATAGCAGAAATCTCTTCTCCACTCCCTGTCGACAGCCAATGCCTCGATTCAACTTCAATGACTATTCCAGGCGACCACTTGGCAGGGAGTTTGAAGCAGCAAACGATGCCGCCAGCGGCATATGGCCCAATGTGTTCTCCACCACCATTATTCTTTTCATCGCGTGGATCAACAACAGAAAACTCAAAAGGGTGCTCAGTGTAGTTAACGCCATGTATACTTACTGAAACTTGATCACCTGACCTTGACGCGCCAGATTCTCCTCGCGGACTGCAGCCGCATAGCAAAAGCAAAAATGTGCTAAACAGTATTTTGTAGATCATCATTGAATCGCCCTGTCAACTCTCTCTAAAAATTCAAAAATACATGTGGTACGTTGACGTGACTTTCTGTCGCAACCATGGCCATTAACTTGGCACACTATCTCAATGTTGCAGTGTGGTCGAGATTATGTTGGCAAGCAACCTGCACCGCCTCTCCGAGCAGATCATGCCGCTCTGACGGCAAGCCATCCCGAGCGGCCCCGCCATACTGCAGCCGAACCCATACCTCGTCAGCTTCACTATCCCCGATCACCCTTGCAAACTGCGCTTCACTTAACCTAGCACTCGCTGTAATCCCGGCCGCTGGTCCACAGCAATCGATCGGCAGCGCTGCCCAAGCCCCGTTCCTGGCCATGTAATGCCAGCTCAGGGCATTACCCGCAAGCTCACGCTGCTGCTGAGGCATGATAACGGCGAAGATGGCACGCAGTCGCCGCGTGTCCGGAAACCTGAAATTGAAATAGCCTCCCCCAGTAACGACAGTGCGCCAAGCAACGAGTCATTCAGCAAGTACATCGTTACTGTCGCTAGTAACAACCGCGCTCAATCTGGGTAGCCCCTCGCATCGCTTCAAGACACGATGTAGTGCCTGGTTGCCCGAAGCGAATGGCACCAGAAATGGGGTTACGTCTCTCACTTGGTCGTTGAAGCCCGGAAGCCGCTCGAACAACAAGGCTGGCTCGCTGGCTCTGCCAAGGTGCCAAAAGAGGCCAGGTATGAACATGCCGTCGATCAACAGTACAAGCTGAGCGTCGGCAGGCAGTTGCCGCTATTGCGCCAGCAGTTCAACATGCCAATTAGTCTGGTATGAATCGATCAGCAGCCCCGCCCGCCGTCAACAGGCTCATGCGCTTGGCCGCTGCCCAGTCAACGTGCGCAAGCGTGCAATGTTCAAATGCGCCTTGGTGGCACTTGCTTTGACGTAGTTATTTCGTGCTACGTCAAAAAAGAAGCCAAAGACAAGATTCGTGTTACATGACGATTTTGGCTCTCCTAGCGGTGCCTGTTCGCGCTCTGCAAAATATCGATTTTCCTTGTTTCGTCGCTAGAAAAAAATAAATCTTTTATATCCGCGCGCTCATAGCTTTCAGCGAGCTGAGGAGATAAAGCTGCGGTCATGGTTTCGCCTCCAAGACTTTCTCAAGTCGTAATTTTGAACGTTTCAGTCCTTCAACGTATTCTTTATTCAAATAAGCTGCAAATGCCGGATCGTCTGATCCAGAGAATATTGAAATCTCCGCATTGCGTTGCTTCTTCTCGAAATCCCAAGCTTCTCGAACCCTCTTCTGCGGGTTGCTTTGAAGTTCCGATAGAAGCTTTTTGTAGTTGTCAACGCTGACCTGCGCTGAATACCGATATAACTCCCACCTTTCACGCCTATACTCCAATGATGGCTCAGGCCATCCTTTCACTCGCCCCGGCCAGTCGGGGTGGTCCGGCTGGACATTGCTAAACACCAGTTCAATTGCGCCCTCTTTCGTGCGCAAAACCCACAATGCCCCCACTTCCCTATCGGGAAAACGAGGTAACTCGACCATATGTACCTGCGCAATCTCTTCGAGCTTTTTTTCTGGTCCGTTTTCTGTCCAATACGTTGCCTGTACTTGCACTTGGATGCCAGGCGCCCATCGCTTTGGCAACTGGTAGCAGCACATAGTGCCGCCCGCACTGAACGGGCTAATGTGTTCGCCTCCACCAGAATTCGACGGATCTTTTGGGTCCCCAACCACGTACTGGAATGACTCATCCGTATAATTAACGCCATGAAGGCTGACTGACACGCCGTTGCTCGAAGTCGCCTTGGAAGGCGTCAACACCGCACATGCAGTGAGCAGAATTGGGAGACTACTAAGCAGTAAGCGGTGAATCGTCATCATTTTTTCTCATATTGTCAGTTATTCAAGTGGCAAAATGCCCCCGGAGGGCTGCCAAATCATTCGTCGTATTCATACTCAGGCATGCAGCACACCAGAGTATAGTAACGTCACTGTCTATTCAAGCGATTGAATTGACTCTGGTACAGTTTTCGCCAGTGCCGTGACCGGGCACTTGCCGATAGGCGGGTCATAGCGTACTTTCTTTATCTTTGGCGACATCATAGGTGCTAGAAATTAAATAACGGGGTTTTTAACTCATGGCCGCGCTTTCATGATTTTCTCAAGACGGTATTTTGATCTAAGCAAACCCTCAGCATAAATTTTCTCGACATATCGAATATATCCAGGATCGTCTGGTCTAGAAAATCCCTTAATTTCATCCAAAGCGTGTCTCTTGTCCGAAACCCATGCCAATTGAAGCTCAGACTTGGGGGATCTGTTCAGTTCTGCAGTAGACTCTTGGTAAACTCGCACTTTAAGTTCAGCAAGCTTGCGCTCCAACTCCCATCGTTCCAGCATGAACTCGCGCGATGGCACCGGCCAACCCTTGATGTTTCCAGGCCATTGCGGATGATCAGGTTGCAAGTCGCTTGAAACAATATCAATGCCACCATCGGACCTGCGCAGCACCCATAATTCTCCAGCTTTTCCATTCGCGTAGGCTGGTAGTTCAACTGTATGCTTCTTTTCAATCGCAGAAATCTCTTCTGCATTCCCTGTCGATACCCAATGCCTCGATTCAACTTCAATGACTGTTCCAAGCGACCACTTGGCAGGGAGCTTGAAACAGCAAACGATGCCGCCGGCGGCATATGGCCCGATGTGTTCTCCACCACCATTATTCTTTTCATCGCGTGGATCAACAACAGAAAACTCAAAAGGTTCCTCAGTGTAGTTAACGCCATGTATACTTACTGAAACTTGATCACCTGACCTTGACGCGCCAGATTCTCCTCGCGGACTGCAGCCGCATAGCAAAAACACAAATATGCTAAACAGTATTTTGTAGATCGTCATCGAATAGCCCTGTCGGCTCTTTCTGAAAATTCAAAAATATATGTGCCACCTTGACGTGGCGTCCCGTAGCAACCGTGGCCATTAACGTCGCACACCATGTCAATGTTGCAGTGTCGTCGAGACTACATTGGCGGACCACCTGCACCGCCTCTCCGAGCAGATCATGCCGCTCTGACGGCAAGCCATCCCAAGCGGCCCCGCCATACTGCAGCCGAACCCATATCTCGTCAGCTTCACTATCCTCGATCACCCTTGCAAACTGCGCTTCACTTAACCTAGCACTCGCTGTAATCCCGGCCTCTGGCCCACAGCAATCGATCGGCGGCGCTACCCAAGCCCCGTTCCTGGCCATGTAATGCCAGCTCAGGGCATTACCCGCAAGCTCACGCTGATGCTGAGGCATGCGAACGGCGAAAATCTGTAGCAGCTACATAGACACTAGGTAAAATTGGGCACAGTATAGAAGTCATGGCCGTGCCTTTATTACTTGCTCAAGATGATGTTTTGATTTACGCAAACTTTCCGCGTAACGTTTCTCGACATATCCAAGGTATGCAGGATCTTCTGGACCCGAAAAATTTCCGATCTCATCCGGAACATGCTTTTTGTCTGAAGTCCATGCTAACGGAATCTTAGATTTAGGTGATCTTTTTAGTTCGGCAAAAGATTCCTGAAAAACTCGCACGTTAAGTTCAGCAAGCTTGCGCTCTAACTCCCATCGTTCCAGCATGAACTCGCGCGATGGCACCGGCCAACCCTTGATGTTTCCGGGCCATTGCGGATGATCAGGTTGCAGGTCGCTTGAAACAATATCAATGCCACCATCGGACCTGCGCAGAACCCATAATTCTCCAGCTTTTCCATTCGCGTAGGCTGGTAGTTCAACTGCATGCTTCTTTTCAATAGCAGAAATCTCTTCTCCATTCCCTGTCGACACCCAATGCCTCGATTCAACTTCAATGACTGTTCCAGGCGACCACTTGGCAGGGAGTTTGAAGCAGCAAACGATGCCGCCGGCGGCATATGGCCCGATGTGTTCTCCACCACCATTATTCTTTTCATCGCGTGGATCAACAACAGAAAACTCAAAAGGGTCCTCAGTGTAGTTAACGCCATGAATACTTACTGAAACTTGATCACCTGACCTTGACGCGCCAGATTCTCCTTGCGGACTGCAGCCGCATAGCAAAAGCAAAAATGTGCTAAACAGTATTTTGTAGATCGTCATTGAAATCGCACCGTCAGTTCTTTCTGAAAATTCAAAAATACATGTGCGACGTTGACGTCGGTGTCCATCCCGATCTCGTCCATGGGCCTGGAGCACCACCGGAACATCGCCGTGTTACCTGGTTGGTGTTGTCGCGCTATCTGCACTGTCTCGCTCAGCAGATAATATCGCTCCGAGGGCAAATCATCCCAGGCGACCCCGCCATACTACAGCCGAACCTCTATCTCGTCGGCTTCACTATGCTCGATCAGCCTTGCAAACTGCGCTTTACTTAGCCTTGCATTCGCTGCAGTCCCGGCCACTGGTCCAGAATAATCGATCGGCAGCGCTGCCCGAGCTCCGTTCTTCGCGGCGTGGTTCGTAATCTTCCCGGACACTACACCGTAATAATCCCGCCTTCGATCGTGATATTCGCGCCGCCCGCTGTCCGCGCGCGCCATGGGGGATCTTGCGGCTCGTCACCAGCAAGCCCGTGGCGGCGCGCACCGCGGCATAGCCGTCCGTGCGCAATTCAGCTCCCAGCACGCGCAGGCCGCCGCGGTAGTTGTCGGCCGTGTGGATCAGGTGGCCCAGACTCAGTTCACTGGCGGCCTGAGTACTCTTGAGCTGGATGCGGCCCTGGCTATCGGTGTCGTCGAACACGAGCTGGTTGTAGCCGCTGCCGCTGAATTCCTTGCTGCGGGTTCCCTACTGCGCGGCGCTGTTGCGGTGAACGGCGCTGGCCGCCGCTGCACCGTGCCACAGCGGCCCATTGCCGCCCGCCAGGTTGCCTTGCGCCGAGACGGCGTGATCGTTGGCCGCGCCGAAGATCGCCGTGTCGCTGTCCTGTTCGCTCTTGCCGCACGGGGTCGGTAGCGTGCCGCCTTCGCTGTGGCCGTTGTACAGCGCGCCGACGATCAGCGGCCGGTTGATGTCGTTTTCGAGAAACTGCATCAGTACTCCTTGCCCGATGCGCGGCAGGAACTTGCCCTCGTGCAGCAGATCAGCAACGAGGACAGGCAGTATTCGGTCGTGCTGGCGATCATCTCGATCTCACGCGGTCTGAATCTTGATTTGGTGGCTGAAGGCGTGGAAACGAAAGTGCAGGCGCGCTATTTGCGCGCGCATGGATGTTCGACGATGCAGGGCTTTTTGTTTCATCGGCTGATGCCGGTGGGAGGCTTCGTCAACGTGCTCAATTCGTAGTGGTGTTGCGTCGGCAGCGCGTTGATGCAATGACGAACTGATGACGCCGCGCAGCTTGCGCAAGGCAGCACGAGAAAATCGCACTTATTGCGATTTTTTCAGAACCAGTCGTTTGCCTGACGTTTGATCCAGTTGATCCCGCGGTCGTACTGCCGAAGCGCATCGTCTCTGACCTCGTTAGCTTTTCTGCTTGCCGCGGCGGCGGCATCCCTGCCTGCGGCTGTGCTTGCATCCACGCGCCGATCGATCACATTGCCGGCTGCATGCGCCTGGCGCCGCGCGTATTCGGCTAAATCGTGCGCACGGCGCTGCGCGGCGTGAGCCGCATCGCTGGCGACTTTTGCGGCAGCATTGTAGGTGCGTTTGGCTGCGGCGCGTGCTTCCGCTGCCTTTTGCAGCGCATACTGCTTGGTTTATTCGACTTTAAGCTCGGCAGCCGCGACCAGCGCATCGGCGCGGCGCTTCTTCGCGCTTCGGAAGAGTCATCCTTGGCCGCCTTCGTGGTCGTATCGACCGTCTGGCCCACTTGCCGCTCGCCCGACTCATGGGCGCTACCGACGGCGTCGCTGGCGGCGCTGGCCTTGTTGCCGATCCCGTTGCCCCATTCGGTCCAGACGCTGACGGTCGATTCAAGCACGCCACGCGGTTTGAAATAGCTGAATGGCTCGGCATTGAGAACGAGGTCCACTTTCGAGTCGGGATAAAGTGCGACACGAAACCGACTACGCTCGTGCTGGCCGGTGTATCCCAGATGGAGGCGGTAGCTGTGGAAATACCGGTCGTCGCCATGCTTGTCGCATTGGCCGATCACGCGATTGGAAAACGCACGTGACAGCGCAGCCCCACGCGAAAAACCGAACAACGACATCGTAATGATCTTGATCAAGCGGTGCTGGCTAAGAACATCGCCTTCTTTCGTAAAGCCTTTTTCAGTGGTGCTGGCCGCATAGGTGGCCAACTCCCGGCAAGCCGCCTGCGCATTTGCGATCAACACTTCCTTAAGCCGGTCATTGACTGAGTCGTCGCCCTGGCGTAGCCGCCGATCGCCGCCAAGCCGGACAGGCCACCGAGCTTGTCTTCGACCCATATGCTGGTCGAGTCGAGCCAGCCAGTAGCTTTGCCGTTGTAGCGTGTGCCGACGCCCGCGATATAAATCGCATAAGTCGACTTCGCGTCATCCTGGAGCGTGGCATCACACATGCACCCAACATTGCTCCAGCTACTGCTCTCGGTATCCTTTTCACGATTATTGCCGGTGCCGTCGAAAAACAGCGACAGGTACACGACATCCCGACAATCCTGGAACGGCGATGGCGAGCTCACGGCAACGTCGGGGTTAGTTGCAACGCATGCGACAGCAGCATTTTCAGCCACGGCCGTACTCCTGCGCCATGGCGATGCCGCGCGGGGTCCTGCCGAGAATGCTGACCGATGCAATCAACTCGACGGTATCATCCGGATAAATATGGACACCAAGGTATTTGGCGCCCTGGACGATATTTTCGAGGCGCAGCGGATTTTTGCTCATGACCGTTTCGCCATTGCGCGGCGTGCCTTCCGGACCGTCGAGCCGCCAGGTCACTTTTTTTGGTCCCAGATCGAAGGACACGCCCGTTATCATCCCGCCGCCGGTGGACGGATAGGCGTCACTGCCGCGACCGACTTTGCCGTCGATAAAGACATCAAAGATGGGCCGGTTCAAATAATTGTAAAGAATTACGTTTAACACAGCCTTCATGGATCTCGCCTCACAAGAATTTGCGACAGGAAGAACAGCGATTGCGCCGAGAAATTGGCGCCGGCTGGTTCCTGAAAACGGGACGTTACTGTCTTTCATTTCATCCTTTCAACACTAAAATGGCGCGCGCCCATCATTACGATTCAGTCGGTTTGGATGGCGGCAGCAATTTGATCGCCTCGTCAAACTCGACGTCACCATGCTTGACGCGCGTCATCAGGGCTGTGGCACGCCAAGCAAGGCCACAGTATCGAACACCCCCATGAACTGCAAACGCGAGCGGTAGCTGTGGAAATACAGGTCGTCGCCAGGCTTGTCGCACTGACCGATCGCGCGGTTGGAAAACGCACGTGGCAGCGTAGCCCCGCGCGAAAAACCAAACAACGACATCGTGATGATCTTGATCAAGCGGTGCTGGCTAAGCGCATCGTTGATTTCCGCAAAGCCTTTTTCAGTGGGGCTGGCTGCATAGGTGGCCAATTCCCGACCGGCCGCCTGCGCATTTGCGATCAACACTGCCTTAAGCCGGTCATTGACTGCATCGTCGCCCTGGCGTAGCCGCCGGTCGCCGCCCGAGCCGGACAGGCCACCGAGCGTGTCTTCGACCCAGATGCCGGCCGAGTCAAGCTAACTCGCGGCCTTCTCGTTGTATGGGGTTCCAACGCCGGCGATATAAATTGGATAAATCGACTTTCTTTTCTTCCTGATTGCGGCGTCAAACATGCGCCCGACGTTGCTCCAGCTTTTTGTGGCAGAGTCTCTTTCCCAGTTATTACCAGTGCCGTCGAAAAACAGCGACAGGTGCACAACATCCCGGCAATCCTGGAACAGCGATGGCGGGCTCTCGGAGACGTCGCGGTTGGTTGCAACGCACGCGAGAGCTGCGTCATCAGCCACGACCGTACCCCCGCGCCATTGCCACACCGCCCGGACTCCAGTCAGGAGTGCCGATCGATGTAGTCAACTCGACGGTATCGTCTGGATAAATATGCACACCCATGTACTTGGCGCCCAGAATAACGGTATCGAGACGTAACGGGTTCTTATTGGTAATAGTGTCGCCATTGCGCGGCGTGCCTTCAGGACCGTCGAGCCGCCAAGTTACTTGTTTCGGCCCCAATTCAAAGGGTACCCCAGTAAAAATTCCACCGCCGGTGGCCGGATAGGCATCGCTGCTGTCACCAACTTTACCATCTACAAACGTGTCGAAGATGGGCCGGTTTAGATAGTTGAACAGCACGACATTCAATCTGGCCTTCATGGGTTTCGCCTCACAAAAATTTGCAACAGGAAGAATGGCTATGGCGCCGAGGAAATTACGCCGGTTCGTTGCCACAAAAGGAATTTTGCTGTTTTTCATTTTGACCTTTCAACATTTGATCAGAGCGCTACATCGTCACGGTTCAGTCGGTCTGGACGGCGGCAACAACTCGATCGCATCATCAAATGCAATGTCGCCACGCTTGACACGCGTCATCAGCGCAGTCATTTGTGCATCGCTATACCAACGCTCGCGGTAAAGCAGGGTCATGGAGATATAGTTGACCAGGTCGCGCATCGACACCAGGCCAATGGCGCGTGCGCCGGCCAATGCCTATTTCGCATAGGCATAGCGCCAAGCCTCCGGCACATGCCGCAGCAGATTGGGCCGGTTCAGATCGAGGAAGTACAGCCCATTATTAATAGCCTGTAACAATGCCAACCCAATACGCTCATTGTCCAGGTACATAGACGCGAAAAAAGTTGTTGTAGCTTGAGGCGTCGTGTTTCCAATTTGTATCCTCGGGCAGCACTCCAGGTACACTTTCCCCTGGAATGCAATCGTACAAGCGTACAATGTTCGAGTGCGCCTTGGTGGCGTTGGCTTTGATGTAGTTATTTCTTGTGCCATCAAAAAAGAAGCCGAAGAAGAGATTCGTGTTACATGACAATTCTGGCTCGCCTAGCGGTGGTAGTTTACGCTTCTCGAGTGGAGCAATCATATCTCGCTCTGCTTTCGAAAAAATACCTCTTTTATATCCGCACGTTCAAAAATATCAGAAAATTGAGGAGATAAGACCGCGGTCATGGTTTGGCCCTCAATATCTGCTCAAGCTTTAGTTCTGAACGCCTTAGTCCTTCGACGTACCTTTTCTTCAAATAAGCCGAGTATGCTGGATCTTCTGGCCCGGAGAATCCCGAAACCTCCTCACGGCTATATTTCTTATGTAACTCCCAAACTTCGCGAAGATCCTTCTTCGCTTTGGTTTGAAGATCCGATAGAGAATCTCGGTAGTTGTCGACGTCATCCTGTGCTGAATGACGATATAACTCCCACCGCTTTAGCATAAATTCACGCGACGCCACCGGCCATCCTTTGATCTTGCCAGGCCATTGCGGGTGATTAGGTTGCAAATCGCTCGATACGACGTCGATTTTCCCATCCGCCATGCGCAGAACCCATAATTCTCCAGCCTGGCCACTCGCATATGGCGGCACCTCGACCATATGCTTCGTATAAATTCCCGAGGTCTCTTTTCCGTCCCCTGTCGATAACCAGTGCTTCGACTGAATTTCTACGGTTGTTCCGGGCGCCCACTTGCTAGGAAGCTTGAAGCAACAAACGATCCCCCCGGCTTCATAAGGCCCGATGAGTTCACCGCCCCCAGTATTACTCGTGTCACGTGGATCGATAACAGAGAATTGAAACGTATCCCCGCTGTGGTTGACCCCATGAATACTTACCGACACCAAGTCACCCGACCGCGGCGAACCAGATTCTACGCGCGACGCACATCCAAACAGAAACAGCAACAATGCGCTAAACAGTACCTTGTAATTCTTCATTCTTGAGCCCCGTGAATTCTTTCTTCAAATTAAAAAATGCCTGCGCCAAGTTGACGTCAGGGCCCATCCCGATTTCGCCCATGAATCTGGAACACCACCGGAACGTCGCTGTGTTGTCCAGCTGATGTTGCCGCGCTACCTGCACCGCTTCTTCCAGCAGATGATGACGCTCTGACGGCAAGCCATCCCAGGCGGCCCCGCCATACTACAGCCGAACCCAAACCCCGTCCGCTTCACTATTCTCGACCAGCCTTGCAAACTGCGCTTCGCTTAGCCTTGGATTTGCCGTAATCCCGGCCGCCGGGCCAGTGCAATTGATCGGCAGCGCCGCCCAAGCCCCGTTCCTGGCCATGTAACGCCAGCTAAGGGCATTGCCCATAAGCTCACGCTGCTGCTGAGGCATGAGAGCGGCGAAGATGGCAGGCAGTCGCCGCGTGTCGGGAAACCTGAAATTGAAATAATTTGCCCAGGTCGCGACAGTGCGCCAAGCGGCGAGTCGTTCAGCAAGTACGTCGATACTGTCGCTAGTAGCAATCGCGCTTAGCATGGGCAGACCCTCGCATCGCTCCAGGACGCGATGTAGGTCAATCTTTTTTGGGCGAGATCCATTTATTGACCAGTGCTATGCGATACGCGCGTGCAAACGTCTCAAAAGATTTTCAAATTCAGCTCGAGGACGCACTGTTTCCACATCCCGATATTCCCGATATGGACGCGCTACATTCCTGCTCATTAATGCCCGTGCCTCTTTAGAAAGATAAAGCCGACTTACCAATGAGGTAGCTTCTTCGGACGATAACAAAGGTTGCTTTTAGAAAAACGATGGACATTGTTAACCGCCTGAATTAATGGCCACACAATGCGGTCATTGCCTTTTCGGCCCACAGCCCCGCCGAGAACCTTAGTCCAGCCATCACCGCTATCATTGATGTCCGGGAAAGGTGACGCTACACCCGGCACATAAACTCGAAAGAAATTTAAAAACCTTGAATTTTTCTCAAGCTTCCAGTCTACTCCCTTCGGCAATACACCTGGCACGCTCTGACCGGGGAAAGCGTCATATAATCGAGCAACATTGGAGTATTCATTCGCTTTTGCAGCCAACCTATATTTATTTTTCGTGCAATCGAAAAAGAAACCGAAGAAGAGGTTAGCGTTACATGATGTATTTGGCTCACCGAACGGCGATTGGTCACGCTTACTAAACTGCGATAGTTTTTCAAGGTTTTCTTCGCTAAAAAAATCATCTTCTTTTATTGCGCGCGCATAGTTATCAGGAATAAGCGAGCAAAGTTTGGCGCTCATGGCTTGCCTCGCATTATTTGTGCAAGACGAGATTCAGTCCAGCGCAATCCTTCTTTATAACGCTCTATTAAATACTGCATATAGGCTGGATCCTTTGACCCCGAAAATAATTTTATTTCATCTTCCCTATTTTCCTTATCATAAGCCCATGCTTTATCAAGTGTGGACTCAGGCGATTTTTCCAGTTCAGCGATCAGCCCTCGATACGTTTGGACGCCAGATTCAGCATCCTTTCGCTCCAACTCCCACCGCTCTAGCATAAATTCACGCGACGCTACCGGCCAACCTTTGATTTTTCCAGGCCATTGGGGGTGATCCGGTTGCAGGTCGCTTGAAACAATATCAAAGCCACCATCCGACTTGCGCAGCACCCATAATTCTCCAGCTTTTCCATTCGCGTAGGCTGGTAGTTCGACTGTATGCTTCTTTTCAATAGCGGAAATTTCTTCTCCATTCCCTGTCGACAACCAATGCCTCGATTCAACTTCAATGACTGTTCCAGGCGACCACTTAGCGGGGAGCTTGAAACAGCAAACGATGCCTCCGGCGGCATATGGCCCAATGTGTTCTCCACCACCATTGTTCTTTTCATCGCGTGGATCAACAACAGAAAACTCGAAAGGGTCCGCAGTATAGTTAACACCATGAATACTTACTGAAACTCGATCACCTGACCTTGACGCTCCAGATTCTCCTCGCGCACTGCAGCCGCATAGCAAAAGCACAAATGTGCTAAACAGTATTTTGTAGATCGTCATTGAATCGCCCTGTGAACTCTTTCTGAAAATTCAAAAATACATGTGGCACGTTGACGTGACTTCCCGTCGCAACCGTGGCCATTAACTTAGCACACCATCTCAATGTTCCAGTGTGGTCGAGATTATGTTGGCGGGCAACCTGCACCGCTTCCTTGAGCAGATCATGCCGCTCTGACGGCAAGCCACCCCAAGTGTCGCCGCCATACTGCAGCCGAACCCATAGTTCGTCCGCTTCACTATCCTCGATCAGCCTTGCAAACTGCGCTTCACTTAGCCTTGCATTCACTGTAGTCCCGGCCGCTGGTCCAGAGTAATCAATCGGAAGCGCTGCCCAAGCCCCGTTCCTGGCAATGTAATGCCAGCTTAAGGCATTGCCGGCAAGCTCACGCTGCTGCTGAGGCATGAGAACGGCGAAGATAGCCGGCAATCGTCGCGTGTCGGGAAACCTGAAATTGAAATAGTATCCCCCCGGTCGCGACAGTGCACCAAGCGGCGAGTCGTTCAGCAAGTACGTCGATACTGTCGCTAGTAACAATCGCGCTCAACATGGGCAGTCCCTCGCATCGCTCCAGGACGCGATGTAGTGCCTGGTTGCCCGAAGCGAAAGGCACCAGGAATGGCGATACGTCTTTCACTTTGTCGTTGCAGCCAGGAAGCCGCTCGAACAGCAAGACTGGCTCGCTGGTGCTGCTCAGGTGTCGAAACAGTCCAGGTACGAACGCGCCGTCGATCAACAGTACAAGCTGTGCTCCGTCAGGCAGTTGCCGAGATTGTGCCAGCAGTTCAGCATGCCGATTGGTCTGGTATGGATCGATCAACATGCGTTATTCCACCAACGTGAATGCGGACGCAGCCGCCAAAGATTTTTTCAGACATTCGACACACACCGTGCCAGGGATGGCCGGTAGCGGATAGGGCTGGTCAACCGGACCCACGAAGCTTTTCTTCGCGGCGGGATCGTGATCTTCCCCGGACACTGCACGGTAATATTCCCGCCCTCGATCGTGATATTCGCCCCGCCCGCCGTCGACAGGCTGATGCTCTTGGCCGCTGCCCAGTCGACATGCGCATTGACGCTGATGATGTCCACCTGATCGCGCGCCTGCACATTGAGCACATCGCCCTGCGCCTGCAGATCTACCGCACCCTTCGCAGCAACTAGTTGCAGGCCGATATTCTCCGCGCCCGCCTTGACCGCCCCGCCCAGCATCCCGATCGCCTGCCCACTATGAATCCGCAACTGGCCACCGGTGACGAACTGCGTATCCTGTCCGCTCATCAACGTGATGGTCTCGCCATTTGCCAGTTGCAGATCCTGCCCTGCAACCACGCCGAGGCCCGCCTTCGCGGCAATCGCAATCACCGCCGAACTGCTGTTGGCAGCTTGCCATCGTCCGGCGCGACCGGCTTGGCAGGCATCTCGCCGAGCGCCGCGTCCACGCTCTCGTTGCTAAGCATGCCCGAGACCGCCGTCAGCATTGCCGGCAGCGGCGCTTCCTTGTCGTCGAGCTTGCTGGCATTGGCTTTCGCAGCGCCGAGATGGCCGGCGAACGCCACCGTCTGATGCGTCGTGGCGGCATCGCTGAACGTTTCGCCCAGCTTGACCGCCTGTTTCAGCATGGCGATCCCCGCCACATTGTCGCCGGCCGGCTCACGTGCGTCCGCGCCATGGGTGATCTTGTAGCTCGTCACCAAGAGGCCCGTGACGGCGCGCACCGCGCCATAGCCGTCCGTGCGCAGTTCGGCGCCCAGCCCGCGCAGGCTGCCGCGGTAATTGTCGGCCGTGTGGATCAGGTGCCCCAAATTCAGTTCGCTGGCCGCATGGCTGCTCTTGAGCTGGATACGGCCCTGGCTGTCGGTGTCGTCGAACACGAGCTGGTTGTAGCCGCTGCCGCCGAATTCCTTGCTGCGAATGCCCCACTGCGCGGCGCTGTTGCGGTGAC
>Ga0157371_10003123_pt1 | contig 15313 bp, 14 predicted proteins | sample C45metaG_FD_113462 | JGI IMG/M metagenome (GOLD analysis project Ga0157371, IMG submission 113462) | Corn rhizosphere microbial communities from Kellogg Biological Station, Michigan, USA - C4-5 metaG | ecosystem: Host-associated > Plants > Roots > Rhizosphere > Soil | place: USA: Michigan...
AACATCACCGGCGAGCGGATCTGCTGGCGCGGGTCGAGCTTGACGAAGGCCTGCCGCAGCGCCTGGCGCCACAGGGTGCCAGGGGTAGGAGTGGGCAGGGTGTGGGTCTGGGCATCCATTTCAGCGGACTCCGAACAGTTGCAGATGGTCGGCGATCGGCCCCAGGGCGAGCGTCGGCAGGAAGGTCAGGCCACCCACCAGCAGCAGGGTGATCACCAACAGGGTGACGAACAGCGGGCTGTGGGTGGGGAAGCTGTTGGGACCGAGCGGGACGGGGCGTTTGGCCGCCAGGCTACCGGCGATGGCGAGGACCGGCAGGATGTAGCCGAAGCGGCCGATCAGCAGCGCCAGGCTCAGCATCAGGTTGTGGAAGGGCGTATTGGCACCGAAGCCGCCAAAGGCCGAGCCGTTGTTGGCCGTCGCCGAGGTATAGGCATAGAGCAACTGGCTGAAACCATGGGGCCCCGTGGCCGTGATACCGGCCACGCCGGCCGGGACGCTGGCGGCGATGGCGCCCAGCACCAGCACGCCCAGCGGCATCACCAGCAGGGTCGCCACCAGCAGTCGCACCTCGGGGGCCTCCAGCTTCTTGCCGAGATACTCGGGTGTCCGTCCGACCATGAGTCCGGCGATGAAGACGGCGATCAGCACATTGAGCAGCATGCCGTAGAGGCCGGCACCGACACCGCCGAAGATCACCTCGCCGAGCATCATGTTGAACAGGGCAATGAGACCGGTCAGGGGCGCCAGGCTGTCGTGCATGGCATTCACCGAGCCGTTGGAGGCGGCGGTGGTCACCGTCGCCCAGAGCGCCGACGCGGTGCCGCCGAAGCGGGTCTCCAGGCCCTCCAGCGAGGCGCCCTGGGTGATCGACAGGCCAGCCAGGGCCGGGTTGGCGTGGTTCTGGGCGCCGATGGCGACGGCGCCTCCGATCACCAGCAGGCCGAACATGGCGGCGAAGATCGCCCAGCTCTGCCGCCGATCCTTGACGTAGTGACCGAAACTGAACACCAGGGCCGCCGGGATCATGAGGATGGCCGACAGCTCCAGCAGATCGCTCAGCGCCGTGGGATTCTCGAAGGGATGCGCCGAGTTGACGCCGAAGAAGCCGCCGCCGTTGGTGCCCAGCTGCTTGATGGCGATCTGGCTGGCGGCCGGTCCCAGCGGCAGGGTTTGGCTCGCGCCCTGCAGGGTGGTGGCGTCGACATAGGGCGCGAAGGTCTGGGACACGCCCTGCCAGATCAGCAGCAGCGCCAGGGGCACGCACAGCGGCAGCAGCACATAGAAGGTGGCGCGGAACAGGTCGACCCAGAAGTTGCCGATTTCCTGGGCGCTGCGGCGGGTGATGCCGCGGGCCAGGGCGGCGAGGACGGCCACGCCCACCGCGGCGCTGGCGAAATTCTGCACGCCCAGGCCGACCATCTGGCTGAAATAGCTCAGCGAGGCTTCGCCGCTGTAGGCCTGCCAGTTGGTGTTGGTGACGAAACTGATGGCGGTGTTCAGCGCCAGGGTCCATTCCAGGCCGGGTAGGTGCTGGGGATTGAGCGGCAGTTCGCCCTGCAGCAACAGGATGGCGAACAGCAACACGATGCCCAGCCCGTTGAACAGCATCAGGGCGATGGCATAGGTGCGCCAGTCCTGGCCGCGCCCATCGCTGCCCACCCCCTTGAGCATCAGACGCTCCAGGGGGGCACCGACAAAGGTCAGCCAGGTTCGCTCGCCCTCCAGTGCGCGGTAGAAAAAGCGCCCCAGAAAGGGCGCGGGAAGAAAGGTCAGGGCCAGGAAGGCCAGGATCAGGAACGCGGCTTGGCTGTCCATGCCGCCTCCCTAGGACCGGCCGGCGCGCAGCAGCGCCGCCAGCAGATAGACGAACAGGCCCAGTGCCAGGAGCAGGGCCAGAAGATTCCAGGGGGTCATTGAGCTTTCTCCTCGAACGGCAGTTGCCGCGTGGAGAAATTGTCGGGAAGAGGGGCGTAAAGAAGCGAGGCGGAGTGGGGCGACGGGGCGTAAAGAAAGCGTTAAATCGGCCCCGCCGGCCAGTGCTGGCGGGGCCTGGGGACTATTGCTTGGGCGCGTTCTGCTGTTCTTCCTTGGCCTTCTTGTTGGCCTCGTGATGACCGATGGCACAGCCCGCCGCCGCACCGGCGACGCCGTGACCACCCGCGACATGACCCGCGGCGCCGCCGACGACGGCGCCCTTGATGCAACCGGCGGCGAAGGTGGCTTGGCTGGCGCCGAGCAGCAGAGCGGAAAGGGCAAGGGTAGGCAGGAGCTTCATGGTGGCGACCTCTCGTGGGTGCGTAGTAATGTCCTGTAACAATTGACCAGGCTTGGGCTCGCCAGTTCTCCAGATATCAATGTTGGCCAGCAGAGCGCCTTGGATACCCCCAATCACTTGCTTCCTCACCGGGCCATCGATATCGCGGCCATGGGCCGCTCCTACAGCCTCAGGTATGACTGTAGGAGCGGCCCATGGCCGCGATCCAGGTACCAGCCGCAACAAGACTGGCCTGGGCGAGAGTGAACAGGCTGCGTTAGCGCCGTTGGCAAGGCGTACCCACTAACGCGGTCGCAGATGCAGCACCGCCCAATAGGCCGGCTTCGGCCGTTGATTACGGTCGAACAGCAGGGGCTGGTCGTCACCGGGCACCCCCGGCTGGCCGTTGAGCCAGCTGTGATCATCGGCCACGCCCCACCAGGTCACCGCAGTGACCTCGGGGTGAGTCAGGACGAGGGCCATGAGATCGCGATAGCGCTCGGCCTGCAGGTCCAGGCGCTGCTGCACGTTCAGCGTGGGCTGATAGTCGCGATGTTGATAGAGACTCATGTCCAGCTCGGTAAGCTGGTTCTCCAGTCCCAGGCGGGCGAAGGTAGTGAGTGACTGATCAATGGCCGTCAGGGACGGCCAATAGAGGCTGATATGGGTCTGATGCCCGATGCCCTGCACCGGCACACCCTCGGCCAGCAGCCCCTTCACCACCCGCGCCAGGCAGTCGCGCTTGGCCGGCTCCTGGGTGTTGAAGTCATTGATGAACAGCCGCGCGTCGGGATCGGCGGCATGGGCGGCGCGAAAGGCCACGGCCAAATAGTCCGGGCCAACTACTTGCAACCAGCGATCATTGCGCAGGCAACTGGGTTGGCTGGGGTCGATGGCCTCGTTGACCACGTCCCAGGCATAGACCCGGTCGCGGTAGCGGCCTACCACCGTGGCGATGTGCTGCCTCAGGCGCTGCAGCACCTGCTCCCGCGTGGCTGGCTGGCCATTGGCGCCCTGCCAGAACCAGTCCGGCGTATGGCTGCCCCAGAGCAGGGTATGCCCCCGCACCGCCAGCCCATGGTGCTGCGCGAAAGCAACGAGGGCGTCCGCGGGGGCGAAGACGTAGCTGTCCTCTCGCGGATGGATGCGCGCGGGTTTCATGGCGTTCTCCGCCACCAGGCTGCTGAACTGTTGCGCCAGCAAGGCACCATCGGGCCCTTGGAGCTGGTCGGGTTCAATGGCCGCGCCGATCTTCAGGCGCGACCCATAGGCCGAGGCCAGGGAGCGGGTAGCGGTGGGCTCCGCAGCCATGGCACCCGCATTCCAGAGGCCGAGCGACAACAGCAGGGCAAGGAGCGTACGCGGCATCTGGAGGGTCCCCGGAAGGCGGTGATGGTTCACTGGCGTCCATTCAGGAGTGGCGATGCTGCTGCTCTTCCTTGGCCTTCTCCGCCAGGTGATGGCCGATGACGCAACCGGCTACGGCGCCGGCGATGGCATGGTGACCGGCGACATGCCCAGCCACCCCGCCGACCACGGCGCCCTTGATACAGCCGGCAGCCAGGCTCGTTTGGCTGACGCCGAGCAACAGGGCGGTCAGGATGATGGCAGCATTACGTTTCATGGCAGGTACCCTTGGCTCGATGGAAAGCCGAGGGTAACGGCGCCTGGGTTAACTGGTGCTTAAGGCGCGTGCCTTCGCCTCACGCTTGGTAGCCGGGGTCCAGAAGTTTCTGCCTGCCAGGCGCATGGCTGCGAGACCACCATAAAAAACCGCCCCGAAGGGCGGTTTTTCATTACCCGAACGCTAGCGTCAGACTTCGACGGCAGCGATGCGGGCCTTCTCGGCGCTTTCACGGAATTCGGCGATCTGGTCGAAGCTCAGGTAGCGGTAGACGTCCGCGGCCATGCTGTCGATGCTCTTCGCGTATTCCATGTACTCCTCGACGGTGGGCAGCTTGCCCAGGATCGAGGCCACCGCCGCGAGTTCCGCCGATGCCAGGTAGACGTTGGCACCGTCGCCCAGGCGGTTGGGGAAGTTACGGGTGGAGGTGGAGACCACGGTAGCGTTGGCGGCGACCCGTGCCTGGTTACCCATGCACAGCGAGCAGCCCGGCATTTCCATGCGCGCGCCGGCCTTGCCGTAGATGCCGTAGTAGCCTTCCTCGGTCAGCTGGTGCTGGTCCATCTTGGTCGGCGGCGACAGCCACAGGCGAGTCGGGATCGAGCCCTTGACCTTGTCCAGCAGCTTGCCTGCGGCGCGGAAGTGACCGATGTTGGTCATGCAGGAGCCGATGAACACCTCGTCGATCTTGTCGCCGGCCACCTGGGACAGCAGGCGGGCGTCGTCCGGATCGTTCGGGGCGCACAGGACCGGCTCGGTGACTTCGGCCAGGTCGATCTCGATGACTTCGCTGTACTCGGCATCGGCATCGGCGGCCAGCAGTTGCGGATCGGCGACCCAGGCTTCCATGGCGCGCGCACGGCGCTCCAGGGTGCGGGGATCACCGTAGCCTTCCTCGATCATCCAGCGCAGCAGGGTGATGTTGGACTGCAGGTACTCGCTGATGGACTCGGGCGACAGCTTGATGGTGCAACCGGCGGCGGAACGCTCGGCGGAGGCATCGGACAGCTCGAACGCCTGCTCCACGGTCAGGTCTTCCAGGCCTTCGATCTCGAGGATGCGGCCGGAGAAGATGTTCTTCTTGCCCTTCTTCTCGACGGTCAGCAGACCTTTCTGGATGGCGTAGTAGGGAATGGCATGGACCAGATCACGCAGGGTGATCCCGGGCTGCATCTTGCCCTTGAAGCGCACCAGTACGGATTCCGGCATGTCCAGCGGCATGACGCCCGTGGCCGCGGCGAAGGCCACCAGGCCGGAACCGGCCGGGAAGGAGATGCCGATCGGGAAGCGGGTGTGGGAATCGCCACCGGTGCCGACGGTGTCGGGCAGCAGCATGCGGTTCAGCCAGCTGTGGATGATGCCGTCGCCAGGACGCAGGGAGACGCCGCCACGGGTGCGGATGAAATCCGGCAGGGTGTGGTGGGTCTTGACGTCGATGGGCTTGGGATAGGCCGCGGTGTGGCAGAAGGACTGCATCACCAGGTCGGCGGAGAAGCCCAGGCAGGCCAGGTCCTTCAGCTCGTCGCGGGTCATCGGGCCGGTGGTGTCCTGGGAACCGACGGTGGTCATCTTCGGCTCGCAGTAGGTGCCGGGGCGCACGCCTTCGACGCCGCAGGCCTTGCCGACCATCTTCTGCGCCAGGGTGTAGCCCTTGCTGCTCTCGGCCGGCTGGTCCGGCTTGTTGAACAGGTCGGACGGGCCCATGCCCAGTTCGGCACGCGCCTTCTCGGTCAGGCCGCGGCCGACGATCAGCGGGATACGACCGCCAGCGCGGACTTCGTCCAGCAGCACGGGGGTCTTGAGTTCGAAGGTGGCGAGCACCTCGTCGCTGCCATGGCGGGTGACCTTGCCGGCCTTGGGATAGACGTCGATGACGTCACCCATTTCCAGGGCGGACACATCGAATTCGATCGGTAGGGCGCCGGCGTCTTCCATGGTGTTGTAGAAGATCGGGGCGATCTTGGAGCCGAAGCAGAAACCGCCGGCGCGCTTGTTGGGCACGTAGGGGATGTCGTCGCCGAAGAACCACAGCACCGAGTTGGTGGCGGACTTGCGGGAAGAGCCGGTGCCGACCACGTCACCGACATAGGCGACCGGGAAGCCCTTGGCGCGCACTTCCTCGATCTGCTTCAGCGGGCCGATGCTGCCTTGCTGCTCGGGCACGATGCCGTCGCGAGCCATCTTCAGCATGGCCAGGGCGTGCAGCGGGATGTCCGGGCGCGACCAGGCGTCAGGGGCGGGGGAGAGGTCGTCGGTGTTGGTTTCGCCGGGCACCTTGAACACGGTCAGGGTGTACTTCTCGGCGATTTCCGGACGCTTCTGGTACCACTCGCCTTCGGCCCAGGACTGCATGACGGCCTTGGCGTGGGCATTGCCCGCCTTGGCTTTCTCGGCCACGTCGTGGAAGGCGTCGAACATCAGCAGGGTGTGCTTGAGTTGCTCGGCGGCCACGGCGCCCAGCTCGGCGTCGTCCAGCAGCTCGACCAGGGTGGCGATGTTGTAGCCGCCCTGCATGGTGCCCAGCAGCTCGGTGGCGCGCTGCTTGGAGATCAGCGGGGACTGGGCTTCGCCCTTGGCGATGGCGGAGAGGAAACCGGCCTTCACATAGGCGGCTTCGTCGACGCCCGGCGGTACGCGGTTGGTAATGAGGTCGACGAGGAACTGCTCTTCGCCGGCGGGGGGATTCTTCAGCAGTTCGACCAGACCGGCCGTTTGCTCGGCGTTCAGCGGCTGGGGCGCGATGCCCTGGGCGGCACGCTCTTCTACGTGGTTACGATAGGCTTCAAGCACAGGTTGACCCTCATCAGTGGTCCAAATATTGCGTCCGGGGGCTGGCGCCCCGAAATGCATCCGGCAGGGTGTGACGGGGGAAGCTGCGGGCAGGACCGCCGTCGCGCCGGACGCATTCCGCTAGAAGCTGTTTTCAAAGTTTTACGCCGGCTGCTGAGGAGCAGGTCGGACAACAGGGCGGTTGATGAGGCCGCCGCTGCCCAGATCGCCGGATTGCCGGCCACCGGAAACTTCGCTCGTGACGCTTTGAAAACAGCTTCGTATCGGACATTGCGCCTATAAGGCTGCCTAATTCTACGCCAAGCCTCCGGCGAAGTTAAGCGCTGCGTTGTCGCATCGCTGCGACAGCGGATTGGACCTTGGCCGCAGGCCGCTACCGCCCCAGATGCGCGAAGCGTCCGGTAAAGGGCTTGGCAATGGGATAGGCCAGGTCGCCGTGCTTGCTGGTGCCCAGGCCGAGATCGACCAGCGACTCGGCCAGCTTGACCGCGGCACTGACGCCTTCGATCACCGGAATGCCGATGGCGTCGCTCAAGGCTTCGCGCAGATCGGCCATGCCGCCACAACCCAGCACGATGGCGCCGGCGCCTTCTTCGTCCCGGGCGCGACGACCCTCGGTGGCGATCAGCTCGATCAGACTGTCGTCGGCGGCTTCCAGTGCCAGTACCGGCAAGTCGATGCAGCGCACCGAGGTGCACAGTTCGGCGAAGCCGTATCGCTGCAGCAGGTGCTCGGCGATGATGCGGGTACGGGTGAGGGTGGTCACCACGGCGAAGCGGGTGGCCAGCAGGCTGGCCAGGTGAAAGCCCGCCTCGGCGATGCCCAGCACCGGCCCCTTGGCGATTTCCCGGGCAGCGAGCAGGCCCGGATCGCCGAAGCAGGCGATGACATGGGCCGCGCAACCCGCCTCGACGCCCTTGCGCATCTCCTCGATCACCCCGACCGCGGCTATCGCCTCGTCGTAATGACTTTCGATGGACACCGGGCCGGCCTCGGGATTGCTGGCGAGAATGGTGGTGCCGGGGCGCGCAATGGCCTGGGCTGCGTGACCGATCTTGGCGGTCATGCTGGCGCTGGTGTTGGGATTGATGACCTGAATTTGCATGGGACGCCTCAACTGCGTTTGAAGATGCTGCGGAAATCGGGCTCGGCGGCCGTGGGCCGGTCGATCCTGAGGGATTCACGGATCAGGCGCAGGTGCTGCGCCATCCAGTCGCTGGCGGCCGCCCCCTCGCCCTGGGCGAGCAGGTCCAGCAGGTCTTCGTGCTGGCCGCAATCGCAGCCCAGGCTGTGGCGGGAGCCATAGATGGCGATCAGCAGCGAGGAGCGACTGGCCAGTTGGGCGACCTGTTCGGTCAGCACCTGGTTGTCGGCCAGCGCGGCGAGCTCGACATGAAAGCGCGCGGACAACTGGATCGCCAGGCTATGGCGCCCAGCATGCTGAGCCTCGTGTTCCTCGCTGCAGAGCCGTCGCAGGGGGGCCAGTTGGGCGCTATCGACCCGCGTGGCTACCAAGGGCATCAAGGCGGGCTCGATCAGTTGGCGAGCGGCGAGGATGTCCTGGGCTTCCTTGGCGCTGGGCTGGGCGACCTGGGCGCCGCGATTGGCGCGCAGGGTCACCAGTCGCTCCAGGGCCAGCCGCTGCAGCACCTTGCGGATGCCGGTACGACTGATGCCGAAGGTCTCCGCCAGGGTATCTTCCGGCAGCCGGGTGCCTGGCGCCAGGCGATGTTCGACGATGGCTTCGAGGATGTCCTGGTAGATCCGCTCGTCCCGGGGAGAGGCGGCAACGGCGAGTGACGAGGGTACTGCACTCATGGGCTGGCTCCGGCGATTTGCATGAATTGTATACAAATTATGGGGTGACGACGACGGGTGTAATAGCCTGGTTCCATGCGCCAAGGTAGCGCCTATCTGCCACCAAACGCCCCAACGAAGTGCATCCCAGGTAACGCCCTGAGGGCTGGAGTTAGCGCCTCTTTTCCTGAAATGTCCTGTGGAGCCAGAGGTTTAAGAACGTTCCGCGGCAACTGGCACGGTCTCTGCGTAGTGGAATTGTATACAAAACAAGGCAGGCGCCGTATGCAGGCGTCCGCCACCACGGAGGAGGCGATCCATGAACCAGCAGATTCCCCCAGGCTACAGTCCCCGTCTGTACAACGAAGACCTCGGTCCGGTTGAGCAGAAGTGGACGTGGTACAACATCTTCGCGTTCTGGATGAGCGACGTGCACAGCGTCGGCGGCTATGTCTTCGCCGCCAGCCTGTTCGCCCTGGGGCTGGCCAGTTGGCAGGTACTGATCGCCCTGCTGGTGGGGATCTGCATCATCCAGGTGATCGCCAACCTGGTCGCCCGGCCCAGCCAGCAGGCAGGCGTGCCCTATCCGGTGATCTGCCGGCTGGCGTTCGGCGTCTTCGGCGCGAATATCCCGGCGGTGATCCGCGGCCTGATCGCGGTGGCCTGGTACGGCATCCAGACCTACCTCGCGTCCAGCGCGCTGGTCATCGTGGTGCTGCGCTTCTTTCCGGGGCTGGCGGTCTATGGCGATAGCAGCTTCCTGGGCCTGTCCTACCTGGGGTGGGGCGGCTTCCTCACCCTCTGGTTCCTGCAGGCTTGCGTGTTCTGGGCCGGCATGGAGTCCATCCGCCGCTTCATCGACTGGGCCGGTCCGGCCGTCTATGCGGTGATGTTCCTGCTCGCCGCCTGGATCGTCTGGCGCGCCGGCTGGAGCAACATCAGCTTCACCCTGGCGGAAAAGCAGCTGACCGGCTGGGCCGCTTTCGGCCAGGTGATAATGGCCATCGCCCTGGTGGTGTCCTATTTCTCCGGGCCCACGCTCAACTTCGGTGACTTCAGCCGTTACTGCCGCTCCATGCAGGACGTCCGTCGTGGCAACTTCTGGGGCTTGCCGATCAACTTCCTGGCCTTCTCCCTGGTCACCGTGGTGATCGTTTCCGGCACCCTGCCGGTGTTCGGCGAGATGATCCACGATCCCATCGCCACCGTGGCCCGCATCGACAACACCACTGCCGTGCTGCTGGGTGCCTTCACCTTCGTCACCGCCACCATCGGCATCAACATCGTCGCCAACTTCGTCTCGCCGGCCTTCGACTTCGCCAACGTGGCGCCCAGCAAGATCAGCTGGCGTGCCGGTGGCATGATCGCCGCAGTGGCCTCGATCTTCCTCACTCCCTGGAATCTGTTCAACAACCCGGAAGTGATCCACTACACCCTGGACGTCCTGGCGGCCTGCATCGGTCCGCTGTTCGGCATCCTGCTGGTGGACTACTACCTGCTGCGCAAGGGCCAGATTGATGTCGATGCCCTGTTCGACGACACCCCCAGCGGCGCCTACTGGTACAGCGGCGGCGTCAACTGGGTGGCGGTGCAAGCGTTGGTCGCGGCGGCCCTCATCGGGTTGTGCTTCACCTTCGTGCCCTGGTTCAAGCCGATCGCCAACTTCGCCTGGTTCACCGGTTGCTTCCTGGGTGGGCTGTTCTTCTATGCCCTGAGCCGTCGTAGCGCCAGTCCACTGCCGGTGAGCGGCGCCACCGCGCTGTGATCGACCCGCCGATCTTCAGCGGCCGGAGCCGGCTACCCGCTCCGGCCGCTGGCATTTCGGGCTAGACTAGGCGCTTTGCTCCAAGGCGCTTCACCCATGTCCGCTCCTGTCATCAAGACGCCTTGCGTCGGCCTGTGCTCGACGATGTTCGGCGATCATGTCTGTCGTGGCTGCAAGAGATTTCACCACGAGGTAGTGAACTGGAATCTCTACAGCGAGGACGAGCGCCGCGCCGTCTGGGCCCGGCTGGAGCTGCTGCTGGTGCAGGTGGTGTCGGCCAAGGTCGATGTCTTCGATCCCGGGTTGCTGCGCCAGCAATTGCAGCAGCGCAGCATCCGTTTCCGCCCGGATCAGTCGGAATACTGCTGGGCCTATCAACTGCTGGCCCGCGGTGCGCGTCACATCCAGCAACTGGATGCCTATGGCGTGCGGCTCTTGCCGGAATTTCGCGAACGTCCCCTGGCTGATCTGCGCGACGCCATCGACCGGGAATTCTTCCTGCTCTCCGAAGCCCACTACGACCGCTACATCGCCCCGCGCTTCCTGCTCGAAGGCGTCGACAGCCGCGTCTGAGCGCGGGCAGGCGAGCGGCGCTGCCCAGGCGCGCGCCTTTCTCTATAATGCGCGGCTTTTGCACGGGATTACGCTGATGTCCTTGCCCGAGATGAACGAATTCCTCGGTTGCCGCACGCCGGATGCCTGGGTCGAGGCCGCGCTGCAGGATCTGCCGACGCTGCTGCAGGACCACGCCAACAACGAAAAGAAGGCCGCCGGCGCCGCCTTCCATTATCTGTTCACCTACTCCAATCGTGCCGAATTGTCCTGGAAGATGTCGCGCATCGCTCGCGAAGAGCTACGCCACTTCGAGCAGGTGCTGCAGATCATGAAGCGGCGTGGCATTGCGCATCGCAACGTCAGTTCAGCGCGCTATGCCGGCGCCTTGCGTAAGCTCTGCCGCAATCACGAGCCCTTGAAGCTGACCGACAGCCTGGTGATCGGTGCCTTCATCGAGTGCCGTTCCTGCGAGCGCTTCGGCGCCGTGGCGCCCCATCTGGACGCGGAACTGGCCAAGTTCTATGGCGGCCTGCTGGCTTCCGAGGCACGGCATTTCCAAGACTATCTCAAGCTCGCCTACCTCTATGGCGAGCGGGACGACGTCGACGCCAAGATCGCCGAGGTCCGCGCCCTGGAGGTGGAGCTGATCACCTCCGCTGATCGCGAGATGAGATTCCACAGTGGCATTCCGACGGCGGCCTGAATCGCCTCACTTGCAGGCCTTGGTCTCACCGACGTAGGGATTGGCGCGACCCATGATGCAGGCCAGGCGCTGGTTGCGCTGGCGCTCCCAGGCTTCCGGCGGATACTGCTTGGTCCAGGCGGTATAGAGCTGGCGATCCTGCTTGGACAGGCGCAGGCCGTAGCGATCGCTCATGTAGAAGTAGGTGCGCGCCACCATGCCGCGGATTTCCGGGCGTGGCATGGCGGTCTTGGCCTTGAAGTCCACCACCATCTGGCAGGCGCCGTACTGGGTGGGTTTCTGTGGCAGCCAGCCAAAGGCGAAGTTGCTGCGGTCGCCATTCACCTCGCCGACCACCGGCACCAGGTTGAAGAGGTCGGCTTCGGCCTTCTGGTACACCGGGTCGTTGGCGGTGCAGTTCTTGCGACCGCCTTTCTGCCAGCACTGGCGCTGATGACCAATCACCCAGGCGGGCACGATGTGCTCCCACTCGATGCGGCTGGCGCGCTGGACGCTCTTGCGTGGGACGTAACCGCAGCTCTTGAGGTCCACGGTCTTGCCGCTGTAGTGGCAGCCGCAGTAGAAGTCCACGCCTTGCTTGGCATAGACCTTGGCCGCGATCAACTTGGCTTCGCTGAAGGTGCGGGGCGGCTGGGGCGTCGCCAGGGCGCTCAGGGAAACCAGGCTCAGGCAGAACAGCAGGGCGGGGCGCAACGACATGGAGAATCCGTCCGAAAAAGCGCGGATACTACCGGCCCGCTCTTGGTCGCGGTGTGACCGGGTTCACTGGAAGCCGTCCTGTGTCCTCTCCGCCGTTAGGGCGGAACACGATTCGATATCAATGACTTAGAGGTATGGCATGGCAGCCTGGGACATCTTTTGCACGGTGGTGGACAACTATGGCGACGCCGGTATCACCTGGCGCCTGGCCCATCAGCTGGTCGCCGAGCACGGGCAGCAGGTCCGCCTCTGGATCGATGACCTCTATCCGCTGGCACGGATCCAGCCGGGGGTCGATCGCACCGCTGAGCAACAATGGCACCGCGGCGTCGAGGTGCGGCTCTGGCACGCCGACTGGACGGCGGCCGAGCCGGGCGACGTGGTGGTTGAAGCCTTCGCCTGCCAGCTGCCGGAAGGCTTCGTCACGGCCATGGCACGCCGCGCCGAGCGGCCGCTGTGGCTCAATCTGGAATACCTGAGCGCCGAGGAATGGATCGAAGGCTGCCATGCCTTGCCGTCGCTGCAACCCACCGGGCTGAACAAGTATTTCTTTTTTCCCGGTTTCACCCCCCAGGTGGGCGGGCTGCTGCGCGAACAGGGGCTGCTCGCTCGGCGTGACGGTTTCCTGCAGGCCGCCACGGCCCGCGACGACTTTCTCGTCGGCCTTGGCGTCCAGCGCCAGCCCGGCGAGCGCCTGTTCTCGCTGTTCGCCTACGATAATCCGGCGCTGATCGACTGGCTCGCTGTCCTCAGTAGCGCTACCCAGTCCACCTGCCTGCTGGTGCCGGAGGGCCGGGTGCTGGCCAACGTCGCGGCCTGGCTCGGTGTCGACTGGCTCAAGGCGGGTGACAGCCATAGTCGTGGCGCCCTGCGGGTGCAGGTGCTGCCCTTCGTCTCCCAGCAGGACTACGACCGGTTGCTATGGTGTTGCGACTTCAACGCCATCCGTGGCGAGGATTCCTTCGTCCGCGCCCAGTGGGCGGCGTACCCCTTCGTCTGGCACATCTATCCGCAGGAAGAGGACGCGCACTTCGTCAAGCTGGAGGCCTTTCTCGGGCGTTACGTCGAGGCCGCTTCGCCTGAGCTGGCAGCGGCGGTCACTGCCTTCTGGCTGGCCTGGAACGGTCGCGGGGACCTGGGGGCAGCCTGGTCCACGCTGGATGCACAGGTCGGGGAGTGGCGCCTGCTGGCGCGGGATTGGAGCGATCAGATGGCTTCTCACATCGATCTTGCCGCCAGCCTGGTGCATTTTCATACAGATTGGCTATCATATGGCGCCTCGAAATCCCGTTCTTCCATCCATACGGATAACCGCATGAAAACCGCACAAGAGTTCCGTGCCGGCCAAGTGGCCATGATCGACAACGCGCCCTGGGTCATCCAGAAAGCTGAATACAACAAGTCCGGCCGTAACGCTGCAGTGGTCAAGATGAAGCTGAAGAGCCTGCTCTCCGGCAGCGCGACCGAGACCGTCTTCCGCGCCGACGACAAGCTCGAGCCGGTGATTCTGGATCGCAAGGAAGTGACCTATTCCTACTTTGCCGATCCCCTGTACGTGTTCGTCGACAATGACTACAACCAGTACGAAGTCGAGAAAGACGACCTGGGCGATGCCATCGCCTTCATCGAAGACGGCATGACCGACGTCTGCGAAGCGGTGTTCTACAACGACCGCGTCATCTCCATCGAACTGCCCACCACCATCGTGCGCCAGATCTCCTACACCGAGCCGGCCGTTCGCGGCGATACCTCGGGCAAGGTCATGAAGACCGCTCGCCTGAACAACGGCTACGAGCTGAAGGTCTCCGAGTTCTGCGACATCGGTGACCACATCGAGATCGACACCCGTACCAACGAGTACAAGTCGCGCGCCAAGGTCTAAACCCGGCGTCTCGCTAGAAAGCCCGGCTTGCCGGGCTTTTTGCTGTCTGGCGCTCCGCTGGCGGTGCGCCGGACAACGGTTTCCGAATCTGTTCGCTTCTGGGTAGTGCGCCGTGGAATTGCTGTCTCAGCTCTTGATCGATATCGCCCTCGGGGCGGTGCTGGGTGTGGTGGGTGGGTTGTTCGGCATCGGCGGTGGCTTGATCGCCATTCCGGTGCTGGCCCTGCTGTTCGGCCTCGACCAGCAACTGGCCCAGGGCACCGCCCTGGTGATGGTGGTGCCCAACGTGCTGCTGTCGGTCTACAAGTACAACCAGCGCAATCGCATCGACTGGCAGCGTGCCGGTCTGCTGGCCGCCGCCGGCATGCTCTCGGCCCTGGCGGGTACGGCGCTGGCGGTGTCCCTGGACGCCCGCTCCATGCGCCACGGCTTCGTCGGCTTCCTGCTCGTGCTGGTGCTCTACAACCTCTGGCAACTCTATCGCCGTGGCCAGCCGCCGCTGACGACGCCGAGTCGCCTGGGGCTCGGGGTGCTGGGGCTGGTGGCAGGGCTGGTCGGCGGGCTGTTCGGCGTCGGTGGCGCGGTGATCGCCACCCCCATTCTCGCCGGGGTGATGGGCATGACCCAGGTGGCGGCCCAGGGCATGTCCCTGGCCATGGCGCTGCCCACCACCGGCGTTACCCTGGCCAGCTATGCCTGGCATGGGGAAGTCGACTGGAGCGTGGGTATTCCGCTCGCCCTGGGTGGACTGCTCAGCGTGAGCTGGGGCGTGAAGTTGGCGCACCAGTTGCCGGAGCGGCTGCTGCGTCTGCTGTTCTGCGGTTTCCTGCTGCTGTGTGCGGTGCTGCTGGCGCTGCGCTGACTACTGCCGAAAGCCCTCGGCGATGTGCTCGGCGAGGGTGTCGATGATCGGCGAGGCGCTGCGCGGATTGCGCAGCAGTTCGATGGAGCAGGCCGGCAGGTCGGGCATGCCGTCGGCCTCTCCCAGCCGGCGCAGCTCGCTCGGCAGCAGGCTTTCCAGCTGCGCGGTGACGGCGAGGCCGGCCTTGACGATGCCGAGCAGGGCGGCAAGGCTCGGGCTGCTGTAGGCCAGGCGATAGCCGCGGCCGCGATTGTCCAGCGCCCGGCGCGCCCATTCGCTGAGAAAGCACGAGGTGTTGAACATCGCCAGCGGCAGCGGATCGCGCTGGTGGATATCGAAACCCGGCGCCTCGGCCCAGATGAAGCGTTCGCGACGCAGG